>Ga0209163_1000452_pt1 | contig 76065 bp, 50 predicted proteins | sample MTBAKSrepl2MetaG_FD_187457 | JGI IMG/M metagenome (GOLD analysis project Ga0209163, IMG submission 187457) | Enrichment culture microbial communities om Arthur Kill intertidal strait, New Jersey, USA, that are MTBE-degrading - MTBE-AKS2 (Arthur... | ecosystem: Environmental > Aquatic > Marine >...
TCCAGCTTCCGAATCACCTGCTCGGGATTATGACGCTTTCGTTTGACCATCTTCGAGCCTCCTTGGCCTCCTCAGCCATCTTGAGACTCTCATTATACCTGGACCAGTTTACGGGGGGCAGACCAGTACTACCAGCGTAATGTGGTCGGATGGCGATGACTCCACTTTTGCATTGTTCAACCATAGTTAAATCGCGCGAAATAGTCTGTGTTTTATAAATCAAATCCCACAATAGAGAAAGCAAGGAGGAAATCGATCGATTAATTGGATTACTTTCATCACGCTCACATTCCAAATTCAATGGATTTAAAGGATTGATTGTTTCATCTACATGCGGACATAACTGTTGTCCGTCATAAGGATTAGGCCAACGCTGAATCAGATTTGGAAAATAGAACCATTTCCCTGCTTCAGTTCCAATTCGTTCTATTATCAATTCATCAATTGCAGTAGGATAGAATAACATCACATCATCGGCTGCATTGACGTGTCTAATTAGCTCATTAAGCCTACCAGTAAAATCTCTGCGCTGCCATTCCGGTTGCTTCCTGATTGCTGTAATGTGATGAGAAAGATAATATACTTTCATTTTATCCAAATCAGCTTCTACTAATCTTTTAAGCATAAATTGTGGATACTTAGTGGAAAATACAAAGAAAGGAATATCCAGATAATTCGCTATCAAACGAGAGATAGATATCTCCATCTCTCTCCATCTTAATAGTGTAATGATATTGAAAACGGAAGAGAATATGGCATCTAACGGGTCAGCGTTTTCAGCATTGCCTTGTGGGTTAAGGTCTTCAAACATCTGCCCTGTAGCCATCAATCTACGAAAAATATCAAAAATATCATCAATTAGGACAATAACCATCTTAGCTTTGCCGCTCAGATTAGCTATCTCTTTAAAATTAATAAGCGGAAATAGTTCTTGCTTGATTTGGTGAAAATAGCTGGCATGAAAATAGAAGAATATATTAGTTTTTATCTGTGATTCCTGCTCAGAATCGTAAGCTAATTTATTTTCCAAGATTTCTTTAAAAGCCCCCGTCCAATATTTGTACTGAAGCTTTTGGGCAGAACTAAGAAAATCAATAAACGCTAGCCCTGACAAGCGCGTTATTGCACTATCAAGAGGGACATATTCACAATCTATTTTCGATAGACACTCCGCAGCCTTTATGCCAGACTGTCCTGTGAAAATGATTAGATTATTCAAAATATAACCAACTCTTTGCTTGCCTTGAAGCTCTCACTATACTGCAAAAGCCTTAGAAGCGTAGAGCAACTCCGAGGCACGCATCGTTAGAAAGGTTACCTGCCTAACATTCAATTAAGCCAAGAGGCCCGCGGTCATGCGTCGGTCCTCTTGGCTTTTGGTTCAGGTTTTAGACAAGTCCTTTGCTATTTCCGCTATTCGTCCTTGTTCGATTTTACGCCATCGACCGTGTACAGACCCTCGTACGGGACGAAGACCGCGTCGCCGTAGATATCCAGGAACAGCGGAGCGTACGGTCCGGGATCGGCGGCCAGCCAGGCCGTGTCTTGCGCGGTGGCCTGGAAGTACCGGCGGGTCATCGTGCTGTCGAAGAGCGCCGCCGAACCGCCGTCGCGAATGAGCCGGCCGGGCTCGGCCACGTTGTACAACACCATGCCCGGGATAGCCGGATCCGGCAACAGGGAGTACGGTTCCAGACCCTGGAGGTTCACGGACAGCCAGCCGTCTTCCTTACCGCCGGCGTAAACCCGCAAGGCGCCTTCACCGTCCACCTGCACCTCGACCGGCGTATGCCACACGCCGATGGTTCCATGAACCGCCGTCAGGAAAATATCCTCGGCCGAGAGGTCAGTGCCGGCGATGGGCGCGGGCACGATGGTGTGGTTCACCCAGCTGCCGTCGTTGAAGATGGAACCGTCGGCATAGACAACGGCCGTGCTGGAGGAGAACACGTCGCCCAGGTAGATGTCGGCATTGTCACCCAGGTTTTCCAGGTGGACCTCGCCGAAGTTCCCAGCCGAATGACCGTGGGCGTTCACCCATTCGAAGAAGATGTCACCGTCTCCGTCCTGGGTGAAGAAGATGTCGCCGTCTTCGGTCGTCAGGCTGGTCACGTACACGTCCGCGCCGTCGGAGTCGTTGAAGATTTCCACGTCGTTGAGATGGGTATCAGCGCTGATCTGGGTGCCTTGGATTTCCAGGGCGTTCCCGTCACCGATGCCCAATTCCGCTACCAAGGTGATGCCGGCGCCGACGCCCAGGGCTTCGATGTCCCAGGTATCGGTGTCGCCGCCGTCCACGATGGCTCCGGAGGTCGAGGTGACCGAAACCGCGGACAGCGTGGTGTTACCCGTGGCCAACCGGCCGACGACCACGTCCTCATCCGCGCTCACGGTGATGGTTCCGGTTCCGGTCATAGCGGTGGCCGTATCCACGCCGTTGTCCACCATGCTCAGATAACCGTCGGCTCCGCCTTCGCCTTCGTCGGCGTCCGCTTTGAGGAGCAGATTGCCGTTGTCGGAGATCACGTCGCCGTGGACGTTGAAGGTGGCGTTGTCATCGGCGGTGATGCTGATGTCGCCGTCTTCGTTCACCACCAAGCCGCTGACCACGATGCTCGATGTCGCGCCGTTGGCGTCCAGGACGATGTAGCCGTCCTCCACGGTGCTCACCGCGGCGGTCCCAGCGCCTTGGTCGTTGACGGTCATCGAGCCGTCGAGCGTTACGATGATGATGTGACGATCCGGGTCCTGGGCAGCGGCGGGTTGCTGGAGGGCGAAGTCAATGGTCACATCGTCCATTTCCAGAATGTTGATGACGCCGGTGAGTGCGTTCCGCAGATCTAGCTCCCGCACCTCGGTTTCAAGGGCGTCGTCGATTTCACCGATGCCATTGTCCGCGACAACAACCAAACCACCGCCGCTGGCGAAGACGTTCAGGTCGTTGCCGTTGCCGTCTATGACATCCGCGCTGGTGGTGATCTGGACCGCGTTATCGTCCGCGTTCGTGCTGCGGACCTCGCCCAAGGTCACCCGCTCGTCGGCTCGCAGGTCTGCGTGCCCGGCCCCGGCATCGAAAACCGTGCCGTTGGACATGGTCAGCGCTCCGCCCGAACCGTTGGCGTCGCCGTCGTAATCGGCCCAAACGAAGACGTCACCGCCGTTGGAGTAAACGTCGCCGGTCGAGCTGAATATGGCGTCGTCCTCGCCGAAGAGCGAAACCACTCCGCCGTTGGAGATGACTTCCTGGTTCACGGTCAGCGTGGCCGCGTGGGTGTTGTCGCCGGCGTAGATGGTCACCGGGCTGGCGCCGCCGGTGTACACGCCGCTGCCGTCAGCCGTCACCACCACGTTACCCAGGGCGGTGATGGTTATAGAGCCGGTGGTCATGTTGAAGGCCCGCAGGATGTTCAGAGCGTTCGCCTCAGTGATCCAGATGGCGCCGCCCACATCGTTTTGGGCGCTGAGGTTAACGATGTCGGTTTCCAGGGCGTTCGAATTACCAATACCGTCGTCGGCCTGGAGGGTCACCACCGCGTTGGCTTGCGTGGCGGAAATGTTATTCGTGTCTCCGTTGCCGTCCAAGATACCCGCGTTCAGCGAGATAACCTGGACCGCCCACGGCGTGTTGTTATTGGTCACCAACTGGCCGAGGGTAATGTTTTCCGCGGCCTCCAGCAGGATGGCGCCACCGCCGTCCGCGGTGAAGACAGTGCCGTTGGCCATCAGGATGTAGCCGGTGTCGGCGAAAATCTGAATCCAGGAACCATGGGCCAGGATGTCGCCGCCCGCGCCGAAGGTGGCGTTGCGCATCGTCTCGATCTCGACGTTGCCCGTGGCGGTCACCGCTGCGTTGATCGTGGCGTCATAAGGATCGATGTTGATGTCCGCGTCCGTGCCGGTGGTGGTCAGGGTGCCGTTGGTCACCAGGTCGTCGCCGGCCACGGTGTTGATGGTGGTGATCTTGATCACGTTATGGTCGGCGTAGGCAGCGCCGGCGCCGCCGGCTTCCACGTTCCCGTTCAGGGTGATGTCGTCGTCGGCCGCGATCAGGACGCCGCCCAGGGTGGCCGTGATCGGGGCCGTGGCCGCGGAGAGCACGCTGCCGTTGGTGGCCTCGATGCTCACGTCCCCGTTGTCAGCCAGGACGCTATCGTTCAAATCGATGGCATCGGCCGCTGTACTGCCGGCGGTCATGGTCACGTTCTGGTCGGCCGAGACCGAGGAAGTGGTGTCCTCGAGATCGATCCGACCGCCGGCGGTCATGGTCACCGAGCCGATGTTGTCCGCGTCCGTATCCGCCGCGTCCATGTCCGCGGAGATCAGGATATTCAGGCCCGCGAAAAGAACGATGTCGTCATACGCGGTCACAATGGCGTTTATATCTATGGTGTTCATTGCCGTGATTTCCACATTGCCCGTGGAGGCCACCGCAGCGTTCACTGTCACGTCGTACGGATCGATGTTAATATCCGCGTCCACACCTGTGGTGGTCAGGGTGCCGTTGGTCACCACATCGTCTCCGGCCACGGTGTTGATGGTGGTGATCTTGATCACGTCATGGTCGGCGTAGGCCGCGCCGGCGCCGCCGGCCGACACGCTCCCGTTCAGGGTGATGTCGTCGTCGGCCGCGATCAGGACGCCGCCCAGCGTGGCCTCGATCGGGGCCGTGGCCGCGGAGAGCACGCTGCCGTTCGTGGCCTCGATGCTCACATCACCGTTGTCGGCCAGGACGTCATCGTTCAGATCGATGGCGTCGGCGTCTCCGCTGCCGGCGATCATGGTCACGTTCTGATCGGCCGAGACCGAGGAGCTGGTGTCCGAGAGATCGATCCGGCCGCCGGCGGTCATGGTCACGGAACCGATGTCGTCCGCGTCCGCGTCTGCCGCGTCAATGGCCACGCTGGTCAGGATGTCCAAGCCAGCGGTGATGGTGATGTTATCGTCCGAGGTGATCCCGGCGTTGTTGGCCACGTTGGTGACCGCGGTCAGGGTCACGTCCTCGGCGTTGCTGATGGCGCCGTTGATGACGATGATGTCCCCGGAAACGATGGTCACGTCGCCGGTGTTGTCATCGGCAGGCGCGGAAGCCACACCGGCCTGAACCGTACCGTTCAAGGTCGTGCCCCCGGCCGTGGTGATGCTGGTGTCGCCCACCGTGTCCCCGTTCCGGTTCGACCGAATCTGATCGAAGATGCCGTACGAGGTCAGGGCCGTGATGGTCACGTTCTCGCCGGACAGGTTGGTGGAGGTCCCAGCGCTGTCCGAGTCCACGTACCCGCCGGCGTACAGGGTCAAGTCGCCCACGCCGTCGGAGTTGTCGTCAGCCGTGATCAACACGCCCGGATCGTCCACCGTGATGTTCGTTCCGGCCGTGACGTCCACGTTCATGTTGGCCCGGACCTTGCCGGTGACGAGCCCGTCGAGGGTGGCGTTCACGTCCACCGAGCCGCCGGCCGTAATGCCCACGCCGAGGCCGATGGCGGCCGAACCGCCGACCGTACCGTCGATCACGACGTTGTTCAAGGCCGAGCCGATGACCACGTTGCCGCCGGCCAGCATGTCTTCCGTTGCGTCATCCTGGCTGATGGTCACCGGACCGGTGGTGGTCAGAGCGAACAGGTTCTGCGCCGCAATGACGTTGGCGTAGATATTCAGGTTGGCGGAGGCGTCGATCGAGACGTGGTTGATGGTGGACTGCACCACGTCCGTGGCCACCGCGGCGTTGATCACACCCAGGGTGATGTCCGCAGCCCCGGAGATGTCGATGTCCGCGGCTTGCACCGTTCCGGTGATCAGAATGCCACCCGCGCCCGCGCTGTTGATGGCGATGTCGCCGTTCAGATTGCCGTTGCGGTCGGCGATGATGTTGCCCGCGATGTACGCAGCCACCTGACCGACCGTGACATCCCCCTTGGCGTTGATCGACACATCCTCGCCAGTGAGGGTGATGCCCGCGGCGTTCAGGGCGGAGACATCGCCGTCGGTTTCAACGGTCAGGTCGCCCGCGCCGCTGGTGTCGTTGTCGGCGGTGACGTTCGCGCCGAGGCTGATGTTCGAACCGGCGACCAGGGTAATGTCGTCGTCCGCGGTCAATGTCCCGGCCGCACCCGTGGTGATGGTCGTACCGGCGATCAAGGTGATGTCGCTGCCAAAGGCGCCCACCGCGCCGTTCACCTGGATGGCCCCGGCGGCGGTGATCGTCACATCGCCGTCGTTGGCCGTCACGGCGCTCACCGTCACCGAGTCGCCCGTGATGCTCACGTCGTTGTCAGCCGTGGTGGTGGTGACGTTCACGTCGTCGCCGGCGTTGATGAGCACGTTCACGCCGGTGGCTTCAGCGATGGCGTTGTTCAAGCCCGCCGTGCCGGTGACCGAGATGATCAGGTCGCCGTCACCCTCGCCGTCCGCGTCCGCGTCATAGTCCGCGTGGAAGATTCCGCCGTCCACGTTGACCGCCGTCACGGTGATGTTCTCGCCGGAGACGACGTAAGTCGCGCCCACGGTCAGGTCGCCGGTGGTGCCGGTGTCGCTGTTCGCGGTCAGAACGACGCTGCCCATGCCGTCCTGGTCCGAGTCAGCGGTTACGTTGGCGTTCAGGTCAATGTCGTCCACGGCGATGATGGTCACGTCGCCGGTGGCGGTCACATCTGCGCCGATGGTCACGTTCCACGGTGGGTCGATAACAATGCTGCCTTCGTCGCCGGTGGCGGTCAGAACCGCGTTGGCGCCGGTCACGACCGCGCTGTTGTTACCGGAAGACGTGATCTTGATGGCGATCATGTCGTCGGCCGCCGAGGTGATGCCCAGTCCGTTCAGCGTGACCGTGTTGGCTATCAGCTGCACGGTGCCGTTGGTGCCGTTCTGCTGGATCTGGGCCGCGGCGTTGTCCTGGATGATGTCGCCGTCCGCGGCCGAAGCCGAGATGACGACCCAGCCGTTGGCCGTGATCACGTTGGCGCCGAGGCGAAGGGCCTCATTGCCCGCGCCGCCGCTGGCCCCGTCCGCGCTCAGGGTGATCCCATCCGACGCCTGGACCACGGCGTTCACGTCCAGGAAGTCGTCGGCGGACATATCCACCTGACCGTCGTAGGCCCGCACGATGCCGTCCGTGGTCAGCGAGCCGCCCGCTTGCAGCGTCACGTTGCCATGACCGCCGCTGTCGCCCGAGGCCGCTCCGCCGGCGGTGATGGTCAGGTCGTCGTCCGTGTAGACCTGAAGGTCGCCGTCGTCCGTGCTGCCGGTGAAGGTGACCGGGGCGCCGTGCATGCTGATGAGGATGATGCTGCCGTGATTCACCGTGGTGTCCACGTCCAGGACCGGCGTATCCGTTTCCAGAGTCACGTCGCCCTGAGCATCGATGGTCAGGCTCGTGTCCGCGACCACATCCGGATTGCCGTCGATCATGGCCGAGCTGACGTACCCGCCCGCGTCGATGACCACGGTCTGTCCGGTATTGGCCGCGCTGATGTAGCCCACGGTCAGGTCGTCGGTTTCGTCGATATTGACCGAGCCCACAGCCGAAATGGCTACGATCGACCCGGTCTCGGTGTCGATGAATATATTGCCGTTGGCCCGAGCGTCCAACCGCCGAGCCGTGATCAGGTTGTCGTTGCCGGTGATGGCTCCGTTGGTGGCGAACAGGTTCACGTCGCCGGTGAAGCCCGCGTTGTCGTCATCGGCGTCGATGATCGCGGTCAGGGTGATGTTGCGGTCGGCCGTGACGGTGATCCGGCCCGAATCGGTCCGCAGCGCGCCGTTCACCAGCACGTCGCTGTCCGTTCCGCCGGCCGTCAAGGTGATGTCTCCGGCCGTGGCGTCCAGGCCGCCGGCGGTCACAGTCAAGGTGCCGTTGGCCGTGGTCACGGAGATGTCGCTGCCCGTGGCCGTGCCCTGCACGCTCAAGGCCCCGCCCGCGTTCAGCTCGTCGAACTTCACCGCACCCGCGGCGGCGAAGACGATGCTGTCGAGGTTGGTTTCGAGGGCGTTGCCGGCACCGATCCCGCCGCTCAAGGCGAACAGGGTGGCGTCGGTGCCGATCAGGTCCACGGTCGTGTCCTCGCCCAGGTCGGTGATCTCGCCGCCGGCCATCAGGAAGATCGTGGCTCCGCCGTTTCCGCCGTTGTCGGTGTTGATGCTGCCGACCAGCAGGCTTGAAACGCCGGCGTTGGTCACGGTCACCGCGCCGTTATCGGTGGTGATGTCCACGATGGCCAGAGCGGCCGCCGCGGCGTCCACGTCGTAGATGGCCACGGCCGCGTTCAGGTCGTTGGTCTGAAGGTCCACGGCGTCCACGTCGGTTTCCAGCGTGATGGCGCCGTCGGCGTCGGCGGTCAACAGCCCGCCGCTCACGTCGGCGATGGAATCCACCGAGTTCAGCGCCACGATCTGCTGCCCGGCTCCGGCGGCCGTGGCCAAGAGGGTCACGCTGCCGGTTCCGGCGTTGATCGAGGCCACGTTCATGTCGCCGGTGATCTCCTCGATGTTGATCAATCCGCCGGCCGTGCTGCTGTCGGCCGTGACCGAGGTGCCGCTGTCGATTTCGATCTCGTTGGCCGCGGTGCCGATGGAACCGTCTGTCGCGGTCAGGGAGATGAGATCGCCGATGATGTCGGCCACGCCGTCGCCAGCCGCCGAGTTCAGCACCGAGGTACCGCTGACGGTCACGTCGCCGCCCGCGCCGGCGTTGACCATATCCACGGTCACCGCACCGTTGATCGAAGTCAGGGTGACATCGTCGCCCGCGGCGCCGCCCGTGACCACCAGGGTCGCCAGGATGGGCCCGCCGGCAATCACGCTGACCACGTTCTCCGCGTAGATGGCCGTGAGCGTTACGTTGTTCCGCTCAGTAATATAGACATTGTCCGCGTCGTCGGCGTTGTCCGGCACGTTGATCGTGTTGACGTTGGTGTCGATGGCCATGTTGACCGCTCCGGCGCCAATGTCCCCGGTAATGTCCATCTGCAGGTCGTCGCCGTTGATCCTCGTGGTTTCGACTCCGTCGTCCACCAAGCTGCCGCCCGTCAGGTGCACGTCGCCCTGACCGAGAGCGATCATGGTCACGACCGTCATCTGCTGGCCGGTGGAGTCGATATTGATGTCGTTGGCGTCGCCCGTACCGTTGTTTTCGATCATGGTCAGGGTCAGAGCCCCGCCGGTCGAAGTGATATTGATGGCCCCGTTGGCCGCGAACACGTTCAGCAGGTTGGTGCCGCCCGTGGCGTCCACGTGGCTCAAGGTGATGTCGCCCGCGCCCGCGATGGTGTTGGCGCTGATGGTCGCCGCGTCCACGATGCCGTCGTCGATGATGATGGTCTCCCCGGCGGTCATGCTCACCGTGCCGGCCGAGATCTCGTCGTCAGCGTTGCCCTGATCCACAATGTCGCTCAGGGCCATGAGGGTCACCGTATCGTCGTTGGCCATGATGCTGTCGATCCGGATATCGGCGAGGGCGTACATGAAGATATCACCGTCCGAGGCGGAGACATCGTCGGCCGAGATGTTGCCCGAGGCGGCGTAGATATACACGTCGCTGCCGGCGCCGTTGGCCGCAACCGAAGTGGCCGTTACATCCCCGGCCGCGAGGACGAAGATGTCCCGATCCGCGCCCGCGGCCGTGGAGACGTTCGTCAGGTCGATGCCGTCGTTGGTGGCCGCGTCATGTTCCTCGACGTTGATTCCGCCGCCCACGTTGGCCGCGACCAGGCTGGTCACGTCGATGTCGATGTCCGTGTCGGCGCTGACCGCGCCCGAGCCGATCGAGCCGGCGGCCGCGGTGATGGTCAGCACGTCGGCCGTCACGTCCACGCCGACGTCGCCGAAGGCGTCCACCACGTTACCCTGGGAGACCAGGGTCACGTTGTCAACCCCACCGCTGGCGCTGATGGCGCCGATGTTAAACGCGCCGGCCTGGTTGGTCAGGAAGATGTCGCCGTCGGCCGTGGCGTTGACCGCCGCCGAGGCGTTGAACTCCACCGGGTGGGTGGTGCCGATGCCCGCGCCGTTGGCCACCAGGTTGAGGGTGGCCGCGGTGATGTCCACGTTGCCGTCCGGATCCACGTCGCCGTCAATCTGGCCGCTCGATCCCGGATCCTTGCCCGCGGTCAAGGTGGCCGTACCGGTGGTGGCCACGCTGAAGTCCCTCAGGATGATGTTCTCGCCCGAGAGGTCCACGTTGCCCGCGCCGGCCTGGAGTTTCTCCGTGCCCGCGGCCGCGCCGTCCTGGGTGAAGGTCAGGTCGCCGGCGCTGTCGGCGTCCTGGTCCGCTGTCATTTGCACGTCGCCGCCGCCGGAGATGACGTTGCCGGCGTTGACGTTGATGTTGTTGCTCGCTTCCACGACGATGGCGCCGCCGCCGGAATTGATGTCCGCGTTGATGTCCACGTTCACCGGCGCGTCGATGATCGCGCTGCCGCCGGCCGTGTGGATGGCGTCGCCGACCACGGACCAATCGTCAATGGTCAGATCCATGCCCTGCTGGCTGTAGAAGACGTCGCCGCCGTCCGTGACAAACTGGACCTGGACGTCGCCCGAAGGCTGGTTGAAGATGTAGATTCCGCCGTTCGGAGCGCCCGAGGTGTCCCCGTAGATGAACAGGGCGTCCACCTCGATGGGATCGGAATCCTCACCGATCGGATCCGCGATGAGCGTCAGAACGTCCGCGTTGGAAATCTTCTGGCTGCCGTTGTCGGCCGAGTCGAGGATGTCCCCGCTGTCGGCCTGCAGGGTCACGTCGTTGCCATAGCCCGGCGTGGAGTTCGCGTCCAGATTGCCGTTCAGGTAGATGTCGCCGAGCGTCGTCCGGGCGTAAAAGCCCGTCGGGTTACCGGTGGGGTAGTCGCCGTTGCCGTTGGCGTCGATGAGCACGTTGTTGAGCGTGATGTCCCCGGTCACGCTGCCCGCGACGCCGCCCGGTAGCACGCCGGCGCCGATGTCCACGCCGCCGTCCACCCGGATGTAGCTGTTATCGCCCTGCATCTCGAAGTTCAAGGCGTTGATGACGATCAGGTTGCCCGGATCGTTGCCGATCGTGTCTTCGTTGACTTCGATGAAACCGCCGTCCTGAACGATGACGCTGAAGGCCGCGCCCGGATTCAAGGTCAGGGTGCCGCTGCCGGTCAGGCCGGTCGGGGTGATGATGATGTCGGCCGCCACCGCTTCGAAGGTTATGGTCCGACCCTGCCGTGAAATGACCTCACCGGCGATGTTCACGTCACCCTGGATGTTCAGGAGACCGGTGATCGGGTCGGTGACCAGGGTGTAAGCGGTCAGACCCGCGTCGGTATCGATGTTGATGTCGCCCGCGTTCGCGTTGATGGTGGCGTCGAAGGCGCCGTTGTCCGGATCATCGTCGTTGTCCACGATCAGGTTGCCGCCGATGGCCGCCACGCTGACGCCCTTGACCAGGCTGCCGTCGCCGAAGATCACGCTCCTGGGCGCATCCGGGGCGCTGATGGTGATGATCACGTTGCCGTTATGGGCCGTCATTTCCAGGGCGTTGTCCGCCACCTGGGCCAAGCTGACGTAGCCGTCCTCCACGGTGATGGTGATGCTGCTCGCCGCCAGGATTTCCGTGTCGGCCACGTCGGCCGCGGTCAGGTTGGCGGTGACGAGGTCGTTGCCGGCGCCAGGATCTTGAACCGTGATCTCGATGGCGCCGGCGGCGATGGCCATGCCGCTGAAAGCCGTCCCGGCCAGGACGCCGTTACCGGCCAGCGTGGTCTCCACCGTGTCGTTAATGGTCGTATCGCCGTTGGTGATCAGCTCGATCACGTCCGTGGCCGTCAGGGCCGTCGGGTTCGTGTCCAGATCGAGCACGTCCAAGGCGTCGGTTTCGTTGATGAGCAGGTCGTTGTTCAGTCCGGTCACGGCCGCGTCGATCCGCTCGACCGTGGTGATCAGCTTCTCGGTGGTGGCCGACTTGAGCACAAAGTTCGAGGTGGTGATGGTCAGGGTGTCGGTGGCCGCGCCGCCCGTGCCGATCACGTCGCCGGCCGGGGCTTCCAACTTGAGGGTGGGACCCGCGGCCTGCGTGCCGGAACCGGCCATGGTGTAAGTCGAGTTGCCGGCCACCGGGGCCACGATCACCAGGTTACCCGTGGTGGCGATGAAGCCCAGCCGGTCGTCGCTGCCGGTGATGCTGGCCGTGATGCCCGAGATGTCCAGGCTGGCCGAGTTGCGCACCCAGGCCGAGGCCGCGTTGGCGCCGCCCGCGTTCAGGGTGAGGATGGTCAGACCGCCGCCCGTGTCCGTGTTGTCAATGGCGATGTCGGAATCGAGCGCCGTGGTGGTCGCGTTCAGGTTGACGATGGACGTCTCCAGCGCGTCGCCCGTGTAGGTGGCGTCTTCCGGATCCAGATACACCTGGTCGTCCGAGACCTGACCGATCAAGTTGGCGGCCCAGGCCGTCAGGGTCGTGGCCTCGACGTTGCGGTCGGCCACGTTGTTATCGATGGTGCTGTCCGCGGCTTCCAGGAACACGGTGAAGCCCGCGGCGTTGACGTCGCCAAGCAGGATGTTCCCGCTCTTGGTGTAAACCTCGACGTCGCCGGCCGTGGCCAGGATGTTGTCCCCATCGATGTCGGTCATGGTCACGCTGTCGCCTTCGATGCTGATGGCGACATTGCCGCCGGGCAACGCTCCCTGAGCGCCGATCTGGTTCGCGCCGTCCGAGCGCACATAGCGCAGGACCACCACGCCGTCCGCGCCGACGTCGTCGCTGTTGGCCGTGATCTGGACCCCGCCGGTCATGGTATAAATGGACCCGGAATCCTGCAGGATGGCCAGGGCCGAGGTGATGGTGATGTCTTCCGTGCCGCCGTTGTCCGTGTCGGCCAGAAGATCGGCGCCGATGATAATGCCGAAGCCGGCCTCGTCCGTCGAAGTATAGGTCTGAGCGCCGGTGGTGTTGACCGCGCCCGTGATGGTGATGTCGGCCGCCGTAACCTGGACGTTGGTCAGGTCCACGGTACCGCCCACCGTGCTGTCGATGTCCACGTCGGCGTCCGCGCCGGTGTCCGAGGTGCTGTCAACGGTCAGGCTGAAGGCGCCGTCCAACATGCCGCCGCTGTTGAAGTCCACTTCCCCGGCGTCGGTGCCGCCGCCCGCCGAGTCCGTGTCCAGCAGCGTGTTGGCCATGAGGATGACGATCGAGGCGTTGGAGAAGTCGATCCCGCCGCCGCCGTCCGTGTAAACCTCGGCCGTGCCGCTCGAATCCGAATCATGGATGAACAACGTGCCGTCAGCGCCCGTGCCGCGCGTGTCCACGGTCAGGCTGGCCAGCGGCGTGGTCGTACCCATGTCGCCGATGCGCACGTTGCCGGCGTTGACGCTGTTTCCGTCGCCCGAGGTGGTCAGGGTCAAGTGAGCCGCGCCGTCCGTGATCACGTTCCGGATGTCGATCGCGCCGGAGTTGATCGCTCCCTGGGAGGCGTTCGTGTCAATAACCAGGGAATTGCTCGGCAGGGCCAGGAGCCCGTCGATGGTCACCGTGGCCGTATCCTGCGTGCCGGCCACGCCGTCCACTTCGATGACCACGTCGGCCCGCACGTCCACGTCCGAGAAATCGAGCGTGCCGGGGGTGCCCAACGAATCGGTGGTGCTCATGTCGATGTTGACGGTGTCGAAATAATTCGCCCCGTTGTTGGTGATCGAACCGAAGATGACGTTGCCGCCGTTGTTGGCCGCGTTGGCGAAGTCACCGCCGTCAAAGCTGGTATTGATGGTGATGGTCGAGCCGGCCGCGGCCGGGATGATGCTGGTGTCGCCCACGTCGAACAGACCGCCGGCGATGCCGTTCGTGGCGCTGGACAGGTCGATGGTCGTACCCACGACCATGTTGCCATAGTAGCCATTGACATTCGCCGCGCCGTCGTTCAAGCGGAACATGGACGATGTACCGGATTCGGCCAGGGTGATGTCCTGAGTGACGTACACGGTTCCAGTGGTGGGGCCATAGGTATAAAGGTCCAGGACCCGCAGGTACGCCGTGTCGTTGTTCACCGCGCCGAGGGCGATCGCCCCGCCCACGTTGTTCAAGGACGAGGTGTCAATGACCAGATAGCCGCCCGCGGCCGAACTGGTGGTGGTCAAGCTTTGCAGATCCACGTAGCCCGCGTTGTTGTCGGCGCCGTTTTCCGTGTCGATCGTCCGCGTGGCCCCGTTGTCCACGATCAGATGCCCGCCGCCGGACGTGGTCACGTTACCGCCGTCCGTAAAGACATCGGCCGCCAGGTTCCAGTTGGACCCGGCCGCGCCGATAATGGTGATGTTCCGGTTCTGGTTGGCCGTGGTCGAGAGGTTGTTGTTGAGCGTCAGGTCCGCCCCGCCGTCCAGCCAGAAGCTCAGGTTGGAACCGAAGGTCAGGATGGCCGCGCCGGTGGTGTCAAAGACCATGTCGCCGGTCTGGCCGGTCTGGCCGAAGATGACGTTGGCAAAGTTGTCGTGGATCAAGCTCAGCGAGCCGTCGGACATGTCCAGGCCGCCGCCGGCCGCGTCGGAGCCGATGAAGAGCTGCGTGGCCGTCGTGGCGCCCTGGATGGTCAGGTCCGCGCCGGCCGACTGCACCCAGCTACCGCCGAAGATCACGTCGTTGGCCGCTTCCAGGAAGATATCGTAGCCGCTGGCGTTGGCCCCGCTGGAGAAACGAATGCCCGCGCCGGTCCCGTCGTCGCCGTCGGTCAGAACGGTGATTCCGGCCGCGCCCGTGGTGAGGGCATAGCCGCCAACCCGGAAGCTGTCCACCGGGTTGGTCGTGACAATACCAGCCGCGGTGAGGGTCAAATTAAAGTTCACGTCGTCGGCGTTGGTGATGGTGATCAGACCCAGCGGATTGACGGCGCCGGTATCCTGGGCCACGGTGATGTCGCCGCCCGTGCCTGAATCGAAGGTCAGGGTCTCACCCGTGGCCGCGCCTTCCGCGTCCACCGAAGCCAGGGTGATGGCCGCGCCGACCCCAGCCCCGGGTTCCGTGTCCAGGAAGACGTTCTCGGTCAGGGTCAACGGCGAGCCGATGTTGATGGTGCCCTGGTTGGTCTGGATGTTCTCGCCCAGGGAGACGCTGGTGAAGTTGCCGTCAATGTCAAAGTTGCCGTCAATGGTGTGCTGCGCGGCCGCCGTGTTGGGCATGGTCACCGTGCCGGCGCCCGTGCCGTTCAGGTCCACGTTGCCGCTGTTGGCCGTGGTGATGTCGGACGCGGCCGAAAAGTTGATCGTGGCCGCGGTAACATCCAGCACATCGCCGGCGCCGCCGTCGTCCAGGTTGATCGTCTCGTTGAAGGTGACCACGTTCGAGCCCGCAGCGTTGTCCGGTCCGATGACCACGGTCTGGGCATAGACGCTGCCCCAGATGGTCACGTCGCCATCGCTAACAATGTTCACGTCGCCCAGTCGAGCACCACCGCTGAAACCAACGTAATCGTTGGTGTCCGTGCCCAGGGTCACCGTGCCGTCGCCCGCGTCGATGGTCAGGTTGGCATTGACCAGCGTGCCCGTGATGAGGCCGCTGATGGAAATCGCGGCCCCAACCCCGGGATCCGTGCTGTCGCTGTCCAGGGTCAGGGTCACGCCACCGGCGATGCTCACGTGGTCGTTGATGTCGATGACACCGTTGTTCGTCTGGATGGTCGAGTTGGCCGTGACATTTGTCGTGGCGTTGGCCCCGTTGAGGGTGAAGCTGTCCCCGGCCTGGGTCAAGGTGATGTTGTTGGCCAGGTTGACCGTCGCGCCGTCGGCCTGCACCACGACCGGAACGGCGATGTTCACGTTGCCGCCGGAGTTGATGGTGATGGCGCCGGTCTGATTGTTGCCGCCCGCGTCGGCCTGGGTGTCGTCCCAGCCGATTTCCAACCGGGTCACCGAGGCCTGGATGGCCGTTAAAGCCGCGTTGGTCACGCCGGCTACGCCGTCGCCCACGTTGAAGGCCGTTCCCGCGGTCAGGGGCCGGTAGGTCAGGACGGCCGTACCGGTGATGGTGCCGCCGCCGGAGTTGTCGATGGCCGGGCTCTGAATCCAGGATTCGACCGCGCCGAAGTCCACGGCCACGGCCGCGTCGATGTCGGTCGAGGTCTGGCTGGTGACCTTCAGACCCTGGCTGGTGATCGCACCGCCGATGGTTACCTGGTCGCCGTTGATGATCAGCAGACCGATGGTGTCGGCCGCGCCGATGGTGTCGTTGATGTCCACGTCGCCGGCCGTGCCCGCGTTCAAGGTCAGGTTGACGTTGTCCACGGCGTCTTCCACGGCCAGACCAATGGTGATGGTCGTGTCGTTGGCGCCCGGACCGTCCGTCCGCAGGGTCACGGTGGTGCCGGCCCCGCCGCTCGGGTTCAGGTTCAGGATGCCGCCGCCCGTGGCCGTCAAGGTCAAGGTGCCGGCGTTGGTCGCGCCGCCATTGGTCGTGTCAATGAGCGTGCCGGTCAGCTCGATGGCCGTGCCCGCGTTCGAGCCGGTCAGGGAGATGTTGCCCTGCGCGCCCACGCCGGACGTGACGTTGTTGGCGAAGATGGTGTCACCCGTGGCCACGACCGACTTGGCCATGAGCGTACCGCCGGACACACCGTTGATGTACACGTCGGAGTCGGTTCCGACGCTGGTGGCGCTCAGGCTGATGTCGATGCCCGAGGCGCTGACCGCGGCGCCATTCACCAGGCGAATTTCGCCGGCCACGCCTCCGGAGACGTCCGTATCGACGATGAAGTCGCTGCCGTCATTTCCGGTCAGGTCAAGGGTCCCGCCGGTCACGCCGCTGAAGTCAACTTTGGCGTCGTCGGTGAGGATATCCCCGTTCCAGGTCAGGGTGCCGCTGGTGGAATTAACGTCCACCGCGCCCAGGCGGGTGCCCCCGCCCATATCGCCCGCGATCAGCATGTCGCCGCTGGTCGAAACCAAGTTCAGCCCTTCAACGCCCGCACCCGTGGCGTCGACCGTGCCCGCGCCGTCAATGGTGATGTTACCGGCATTGGCCGTGATGGTGACCGTCGTTCCGAGCACAACCGCTCCGGTCAGGTCCACGTCGTTGCCCGCGCCACCGGCCGTGGTGATCGTGGCGCCGTTCAGTGTGATCGTGGCGCCAGTCACATCCAGGGAGGTCACCGGTGTGACGTTGCCCACGCTGTCCAACGCCACATTGTCCGCTCCGGCGTTGATGGTCAGGCTGAAAGCGCCGTTGGCCGGCGAATTGAGCGTCACCGCGCCGTCCGCGCCGCCGTCCACCGTGTCGATGGTGATATTCGTACCCAGGGCGATACCATTGGCGCCGCCGCCGGTGATCTGCACCGTGCCGTCGTCGCCCGCGTCGTCGCCCGTGTAGATGCTGCCGTTCAGGGTCACGCCGGCCGTGCCGGTGATGGTCACGTTGGCGATGTTGTCGTCCGTGGTATTGTCGCCGATCTGGCCCACCGTGACCGTGCCCGCCCCGGCGTTGATCGTCAGGTCGAAGACGCTGCCGTCAGGCGCGGTGACATTGTCCAGGTCGATGGCCGTGAGAGCCCCGCCCGCGCCGGCGCCGCCGGTCTTGATGGTCGTATCCTGCATGATCGTGGCCGTGCCGTTGACGACGATGTCGTTGTTGGCCGCGTTCGTGCTGGACGTGGTCAGGTCGCCACGAAGCGTTACGCCGCCGCTGCCCGAGATGATGATGGACAGAATCTCGTCGCCGCTGCCGATGGCGCCCACGTCCACCGTGTTGGTCGAGCCGGTGTCGGCGTTCAAGGTCACGGTCTCGTCCGAGGTGCCTCGGATGCCGGCCTGGGCGCTGATGGCCCCGCCGTTCGAATTGACCGTCAGGTTGGTGTTGTTGCCCAGCGAGATCGTGGCCGTATTGAAGCTGATATTGTCGTCACTGCTGGTGAAGGTCTTGGACGAGCCAGTCATGTCCAGATTCTGACCGGCCGTGGCCGTGTAGGTCTGCTGATTGGCGTTGTAATTCCCGCCACCGAAGGTGATGCTGGCCGTGGCCGCGTTGCCCACGGTCGTCGAACCATCCACGCCCTCGCCGGCCGGCAGCGCACCCAAGCCGATGCCGGACAGGGTGATATTGCCCGCGCCCGCCGCGTTGTTCACGGCCAGGCTCGTCAGGGCGTCCACGCCGCCGATCACGCCGTTGAAGAACACATCGGCCGCGGCACTCTGCACGTTCAACCCATACGTGTTGCCGCTTTCGGAATTGACGGTGCTGGAGAAGGTGATGTCGTCGCCAGCGGTTCCGCCGCCGCTCACGTTCACGTTGGCGTTCAGGTCCACCGGACCGGTGAAGGTGATCGGATCGTTGCCGGACCCGTTGGCGATCGTGTATGTCGTTCCGTTCAGGTCGATGTTCGACCCGGTGATGAGCATCCCGATACCGAGCGTGGTCCCGTCGAGGACGATGTTGGCCACGTCCACCTGCGCGCCGGTGATGGTCAGGCCGCCCAGGTCATTCGCGCCATCCACGTTGCCGGTGATGGTCACAGCCGCGTTCCCGCCGCCGGCCGTGGCGTCCAAGGTCAGATCGTCCGCGCCGGCCGCGTTCGCCCCGGCCACGGTGCCGTTGATGGTGATGGCTGCCGCCGCCGCGGCCCCGCCGTTGGTGGTGTCGATGGTTCGGGAGCCGTCCACCAGCACGTTGTCATTGATGGTCACCACGCCGCTGGCCGTGGTGATGTCGGCGTTCAGGTTGGTGGTGGCATAGGAGCCGTTCACGGTCACGCCGTGGCCCGCGCCGGCCATGACAATCGGGCTGGTCACGGTGAAGTCCGCACCGGCCGTGTCCGCGTAAACCACTAGATTCGTGTTGCTCAGGTTGAGCGTTCCGTCTCCAACCGAGTTATCGACCTCCACGGCCCCGCTCTGCGAGCCGCTCCAACCGATGACCAAGTTGATGAACGTGGTGCCCACGGTCTGGAGTTCGGCTTCGGTCAGGCTCAGCGTGTTGCCGGAAGCGCCCGTGCCCAGCTCGATACTCGTGGCGCCCGTGGTGCCGCGCAACGTAGCGTTCGTGCCGCCGCCCGTGGAAATCAACGAGGCGCCGCCGGCGATGACGATGTCGTCCGAACTGAAGGTCAGATTCCCGGCGTTGGCGTCCATGGTCACGGCCGCGACATTGATCTGCGTCGCCCCGGTCACGTCGATGCCGGTGGCCTCGACGTTGCCCTGGAAGTCGATCTCGTCACCGACCACGGTCAAAGCGCCGATGGGTCCGTTGGCCGCCACGCCCACGGTGGAGGCGAAGGTCACGTCCCCGCCGCCGGACTGGATGGTCAGAGCCGTGTTGGCCCCGGCCGCGTCAACGACCGTGCCCAAGGACACGTCTTCATCCGTGCCGCCGGGCGAATCCGTGGTGATGGTGATGGTGCCGCCGGCGTTGCTGAGAACGATGTTGCCCGCGGATGTTAAAGTAATCGTGCCCGCGTTGGCCTCGCCGATGGTGGACAGATCGCCGGTTAGCGTCAGATCTCCGACCGTCGTGGTGATGCCCAGAGCATCGGCCGCGCCAGCGTCGTTGGCGCCCACGGTGACCGCGCCCAAGGTCAGGCTGGCCGCGGTGATGACCAAGTGGTCCAGATTGGCCAGGGTCGCGCCGCTGATGTCCACGGTGGAGGTGCCGGCGTCCAAAACAAGGCCGTCCTCCCAGGCCGTGTTGCTGCGCAGCGTATCCGCATCCGTGGTGATGGTGATGGTGTTGTCCGCGGTGCCGTTCGAGCTGACGGTGATGGAACCCGCTGCTCCACCTGCGGCCTCCAGGATGATATCGTCGGCGTGCAGACCGATGGCTCCGGCTGCACCGGCGGTATGGGAGGTCAAATCGTCGTTCAGGATCAACGTGGCCGGCCGGTCGCCGGCGTTGTTGCCCACCTGGATGATACCGTTGTTGGTGGTCACGGCCTGGAGGGTGATCTGGACGCCGCTGTCCACGTCGAAACCGGTCAGAGCCGTGTTGCCGCCCACGTCGTCGCTGAAGAGGACGTTGCCGCCGCCGGCCCCGCCGTACACGGTCAGGGTCTGCGCGCCTTCCACAACGGAGTCGAAGCTGATGCTGTCCCCGGCCCCGCCCGCGCCGGTAATCACAACATTGGCGCCCAAAAGGACGTCACCATGAAATTCAATGGTGTCGGTGACGCCTGTGCCGGTGCTGGTGATGGTCGTGCCCAGCAGGTGGATGTCGTTGCCGCCAAAGGCGCTGTTGCTGCCGGTAATGATGATGTCGCCGTCAATGGCGGTCACGTTGCGCAGGTTCACCTGGCCGGTGCCCGCGTTGACGACGAAGTTCAACAGGTTGCTGACGTTGGCCCCGGCCTGGAAATCAACAATCGTGTTGTTGTTCGACGTGTTGACGCGCAGGTCCTCGGTGCCGCCGTTGCCGCTGACCGCGCCCTGGAAGACCGCGCCATTGTTCGTGTCCACAATGATCTGGGTGATGCCGGCGTTGTACAAGGTCACCGTGTCGGTGAAAACAAAGCCATCGATGGTATGGTAGGCCGTACCGGCCAGGTTGGTCGGAGCCGGGAAGCTGAGCGCGCCAGAAGCGGCCTCGAGGCCCGAAGCGCCGACCGTGCCGATGTTACCGATGGAAATGCCGGCCGCGCCGCTGAAGGTCAGGTCGTTCAAGGTGGCGTTCACGCCGATGTCGTTGGCCGTTACGCCGTCCACGGCCAGGGTGACCGTGCCCCCGGTGCCGCCGTTCACGGTCAGGGTGTCGGCCCCGGCGTTGCCGTCGATGTCGCCGGTGATGAACACGTTCGCGCCACCGGCCGTCCCACCGCCCTCGGTCGTATCCAGGGTAATGCCGCCGTCGACCACCACGGCGTCATCGATGACGATGCGGCCGCCGTCGGTGGTGATATTGGCCGACAGCGTGGTCGTCGAGCCCGAACCATCGATGTTGAGGTCGTCGCCATTGGCGGTGAGGGCCACCGCTCCGTTGATGAACACGTCCGCGCTGCCCGCTTCGGTCCGGATATGCAGACCGGTGTTGTTCAGGGTCAGGGCGTTGACGGTCACGGTGCCTGTCTGGGTGTCGTCAAAGCCGATGACGATATCCCGGAAGTCGGCCGCCACGAGGTCCAGGTCGGCCTGGGAAAGCTGCAAGTCCCCGGCGCCGCCGGCCAGACCGATGGCCCTAGCCGCGGTCTCGCCCATGAAGATGGCGTCCGCGCCGGCCGCGCCGGTCGAAGCTAAGCTGGATCCAGCGCCCAGAGTGATGGTGTCCGAAGCGAAGGAGAGGTCCCCGCCGTTGGCGTCCAACGTGACGCCGGCGGCCACGACGATGCTTTCGGGGTCCGCGCCAGGATCGGCCGCGGCCACCGTGATGCCCGTGGCCTCGACGTTCTGATTGAAGGTGATGTCATTGCCGACGATGGACAGGGCGCCCAGGCGGACGATGCCGCCGACAACCGCGTTCAGGATCACGTCCGCGCCGCCGGCCAGGATGGTCAGACCTTCAACCCCGGCGGTGGAGGCGTTGATCGTATTGGCGATGGTCACGTTGGCGTCGGTGGTGCCGTCGGTACGCAAAACCACGCTCGTGTTGAGCTGCGTGACGTTGGCCAAGGTGATCGTGCCCGCGTTGGCCGTGCCGCTGTCCGTGGTGTCGATATTGCCGCCGAGCTGGATCAAGCCGGAGCTGTTCAAATTAACGGCGCCGGCGTCCGTCGTGGTGATCGAACCGGTGGTGACAATGCTCGTGGCGTTGATGGCCACGTCGTTGATGCCCGTGGCTCCACCGGAATCGTCGCCGATCTGGCCCACGGTCACGGCGCCGCCGGTGATGGTCACATCGGCCGGGGTGGCGGCCGCGCCGTCAATGCCTTCGGTGGTCACGGTGCCCGTGCCGGCGTTGATGACCAGATTCGCGCCCGCGGCCAGCTCGATATCACCGCCGCTGAAAGAAATCAGGTCGTTGCTCGAAACGAAGTTCGCCCCGCCGGACGCGATCTGGAAGGTGGCTGGACCGGCTGCGTAGGTCTGCTGATTGGCGCTATAGACGGTGCCGGTGAAGTACAAATCGTCCGCGGCCGTGATGGACGTGTTGCCCGAAACACCGGAACTCGCACCGCCGATATTGGCCAGCGTCACGTCGTCCGCGGAGTCAACGGTCAGAGAGGCCAGAGGCGTTGTCGTACCGATAGCGCCGCTGAAGGTCACGTCGCCCGTGCCGCCGAAAACGGTCAAGGCGAAGGCGCCGTCCACGGTCGAACCGAAAGTGACTCCGCCCGCGCCGTTGGTTGTCAGGACCACACCGTTGGTCAGCGTCACCGGGTTATTGCCGAAGCTAATCGTTCCGGCGGCCGCGTTGATGTCCGCGCCCAGATTGATCGCGCTGATGGTGTCATTGAAAGCGACGCTGCCGCCCGCGGTCACGATCTGCTGCCCGATGGAAACCGTACCGGTATGGTTGATATTGATGGTGCTACCGCTGCTGGTCAGAATCAGGCCCAGGTTCTGGGTGGTGAAATCCACGCCCGTACTGGTGAAATTGCCGCCCGGCTGCAAGTCGATCTGGCTGTTGATGGTGACATTTCCGCCGCCACCGCCCACATTGGCGTTGATGACCAGATTAAAGCCCGTGCCGTTCGTGGCCTGGATGCTGTCCAGAAGGGTGTCGGTCGTGAAATTGCGCCAGGCGTTGAGGGTCAGGGTGGGCGTGCCGCCGGCCGCACTCATGTCGGCCGACATGCTCGTTCCCCAGATGATGTCGCCGGTTCCGCCGCCCGCGCTGGTGGTGTTGATGGTCACGTTCGTGCCGGCTTCGAGGGCGCCCTGGATGTCATCCACGTCCACCGTGGCCGTGGCCACCGCGCCCGGCGTGAACACGCCGGCCGCGAAGGTCGGATCCGAAGAGGCCACCTGATCGATGGTCACCGTGGTCGGGTCCATCAACCATTCGCCGGCCCGGATCTCGGCGCCGTTCACGGTCAACAGAATCTTGCCCGAGGTTTCCACCAGGCCGCCCTGGCCGCCGCCGGCGCCCTGGGCCGAGATGTTGCCGTACACCATGGTGTTTTCGTCCGACCAGACCACGACCATACCGCCGTCGCCGGCATCCGTGGCGTCCGCCTTGATCTCGGCGTCGCCGCCGATGAAGGCGCCCTTGGCGTTCTGCACCGTGGCGTCGGCGCCTTGATAGCCGCCGCCCACCAGGACGGTGCCGCCGCCGGCCTGACCCGAGGCGTCCGCCGAACCGGTCACGACCGTGTATTCGCCGGTGATCTTGATGACGCCGCCTTCTTCGCCGGCGTCGTCGCCCGCTGCCTTGACCTGCCCGGAGTTGATGACGACGCCTTCATCCCCGCCCGAGAGAACGATCTCGCCGTTCTTCTGCTCGACGCTGTTGGCTTCGATCACGCCCTCGTTGTTGACCACGCTGTCCAGGATGCTGGCCGCCGCCTGGGCGGTCATGGTCACCCGGCCGCCGTCCGCCTTGATCGTGCCCGTGTTCAGAACGGCGGAGGTCATGTCCGCTCCGTCCGGACCCGTGATCTTGGCCGTGGTCTTATCGGTCACGGCGAAACTGAGGAAGCCGTCGCCGTCGAAATCGACGGTCATCGTCCGGCCCGAGGCCAGGACGACCTGCCCCATGTTCGCCTCGATGTATCCGTTGTTCACCACGGATGCGCCGGCCAGTACGGCGTATCCGCCGTTATTCATCACGAGGCTGCCCTCGTTGATGACAAAGCCTCCGTCGCCCACCTGCTTCAGGTTGTAGCGGCCGGCGAAGAAGTCGTCCTCATCCATCACCAGGCTGGTGGCCAGGAAGCCCGCCGTATTGACCACGGCGCCGCTGCCGATCAGCACGCCGCTGGGGTTCATGATCCAGACCTGGCCGTTGGCTACCAGTTGGCCCAGGATGCTGGAATAGTCCCCGCCGGTCACCCGCTGCAGGAAGATCGAGCTCGAAGAGGGCTGGATATAGCGGTGCAGCTCGTCAGCGGCGATATTGTAGGCGTCGACCTTATTGTACACCTTGTCGGCCGTCTGGTTGTACGTCGTGGTCTTGCCATCCGTTGTCTGGGTGAAGCCGTCGCCGGCCATGGCCGCAGATGGCAAGCCCAACAGCACCAGAGCGCCGCCCAGGCCGATCCCCAGGCTCTGGAGCCGGTGCAGGCTGCGGTCGAGCGAATAGGTGCCGCTGGCTTTCCGCAACTGCCTATCCCTCTTGAGGTGAGCCCTTCGAATCTGTCTGCTCAAACTGGCCATGTCATAACCTCCTAAAGAATGAGGACACAACTATATGATGCAAAACTGGTAACCTTTGTCGTCTTGCTTCGCGAAGTCACACGCCGTTCCGGCTTTTGATCCGCCGGAGTTTCTGTATCATTGTTCACTGATTCAACACCGCCATCGTCACTTGATCACTAACTAAGAACATCGAAAACCCCTGGCCGCCTTGGGACCGGCCGGCCGGGATATCGTCCCGGCCTCGCGCGGGTAAACCTCGTCCCCATGCCGCCCGGCCCGTAACCAGGGGAGAGCAGGCATCAATAGGTGAAGACAAGTTGGAAATACCATACACCCTTTTCGTCCGCGTCGCTGTCCAACGGGGCTTCCGCGCCGATGGTCTTGGCCCAATCGAGTTGGAACCGCAGATACCGCGTGAAGTTCGCGCGCAGTCCGAGACCGCCACTGATGATCGTCTTGTCCTTGAGATTCTCCTCGCCCGGCAGGGGATCGTTGATCATCGCCCGGCCGAAATCGGAGAAGGCGGCCAGTTGGAGCATGAAATTGTCCTTGTTCAGGAGCGGCACCCGAAGTTCCAAGGTCCCGTAGTAGCCCCGATCGCCGCTGTACTCGCCTTGACTGTAACCGCGCACCGTGCCCGCGCCGCCGATGTGCAGCTCTTCCGAGCTGGGCAGCCGGTTCGGGCTGTATTGACCGGTGATGGTAAAGATGCCCAGCAGCCCGTAAGGCAGCCGCTGAAGCCGGGTGAGGTTGGCCGTGAATTTGGTGAAGGTGATGTCCGAGGCCAAGCGGATGAAATCGGGATCGTCGGGCAACTGGCCGTCAAAGATCTGAGCGAACCCTTGGTACATCCGAAGGTCCAAAGTGGTGAACCCGCCGTCCAGCAGGCTGTCCACCTTCTGAAGCGTGGTGCCCAGATTGGCCACACGCACCTTATCTTCGTTCACCGTCTGGTTAAAAATATCCTGACGGACGTTCTTGGCCTCGAAGCCGAAGTCCACCCACCAGCTGAAGACGCGGCTGCGGACGAACGGATGGCTGTACCAGAAGCCGATGGATCGGGAAGCTCCGCCGGCCTCAAGGTCCTCCAGGGCGTCCCCCAACTTGTAATCCAGGGTGGAGGCGAAGACCCCCAGTTTGTTGCCGGTGTAGCCGATGGGCCGGGTGTATTCCAAGCGGCCGTAGTAGATGCCGGCGTCCGTGGTGCCGCCCAGGCCGACCATGCCCCGCGCGTGCAGATTGTCGCCGTGCTTGGTCAGGTTGCGGAGATCGAAGGTGACCCCCAGCCGATCCTTGGCGGTGTATTTGCTCCCGAAGTTGTTCAGGTCCGCGCTGAACTTCAGGAAGTAGTCCTCTTTAACGTCCAAGACCAGGTCGGACGTGCCGGGCTTGTCGCCGGGCTTAAGCGTGGCCTTGACCGTGAGCCCCGGGTAGTCCATCAGCAGCAAAAGGGCCCGTTCCACGTCAGCCGTGCGCACCGCGCCCTCTCCGCGAATGATCTTGAGCGTGTTGCGGATCATCTCCCGGCTGTACCGCTTGTTCCCCTGGATGATGATCTCGCCCAACTCGCCTTCCCGGACCTTCATGATCACGGATTTCTTGATCGTCTGGGGCGGGTAGTAGGCCCGGCTCAGGAAGTAACCCTGCTTTTTGTAATAAGCCGTCACCTTGTCGGCGATCTCCATCAAGGCGTTGACCTCGATGGTTTTGCCCAGGTAAGGAGCGACCACGGCGCGTAGGTCTTGATCGGACAGCACCCGGTTGCCCTCGAAAACGATGTCCTCGAGCATGAAGGTCATGCCCTCGGCGCCCTTGAACCGACGCCCCTGCTCGTCTTCGATCACGATCTCGGGAAGCTTGCTCTCCTGAGGCATCGCCTTCTGCTCCACGGACGACTCGACCGCCCCGGGTTTCGCCCGGTCAGGCACGGTGTCGTCTGCAGCCCACAGCGTAGTACAAAATGCCACGAGAAGAACCACCAGAACGACCTGACTCAATAACCCCGTTTTAGCTATTAGTCTCTTCACCGCGCCCTCCTTGAGATGTTATGCCTGTTTCGCTCCGCCGTCGGGATATGACAAAAAGATACTGGGCCATAGCTTCCCCCGAGGCGGAACACCTGGGTTCTTCTTCATGACCCCTACCTTCAACCTAAACGCACTTCATCCGGTTGTAAAGCCGCTTCTAAAGCTCCCGTACCGTTGAGGCTACTGGGTTCGTTGACAGCCATGTAACAGTTGTTCCGGTTTTAACACCATTCAAAAGGGTTGTCAATAGAAAATGCTTATCCTGTACCTATTTGACCGACCAGTGGCCCGCTATGCCACTTCAACCCGAACAAGAACGCGATCGGTTGACTTGCGCCTCAGTTAATCCATTAAAATAAAACATAAAAAAATAAACCAACCCAAACGGCCCCTTCGCGTTTCTCCCAATTGTCAAAGGCGCTGGACCGATGCCGGTCCGGCTCTGACCCCTTTTTTTTTCATCCTCCTTCTCATACTCCTTATAATACTTATTCTCATACCGGTGACCCAGGGGCTCCAAAGAGGCCTTCCAGACCCTCTCGGGAGGTCCCCGGCCTTCGATTTTGCCCTCACTTGACCGGCCGACCGTCTGTTTCGCGCCTGGTTCAGGCCGGTCCGTCCGGTTCTTGGCTCCCAGGCCAAGTCCGTGGCGGGGACTTGACTTTTTATCAAAAAGGACAGAAAATTGGCCCCGTTTCAACCATAACGAATCCATTGCGGGCAAAACAGGCCCGTGAAGCGCAAGCTTTGGGAGCCATGAGCGACACCTCGAACCCCAAAAATCCCTTCCTGGTCACCCCTTTCCACATCGGCAGCCAGCAGTCCGGGGATGAAACGAAAAGGCGGGAATCGCCGGCACCCGACCAAGACCAGGTCCTGGTTCCGAGGGAAGTCATTGAAAAATGGCAGGAAATTCTTAAGTCCGCCCAGCAGCTCAAAACCCGGTACGACAAGCTGCGCGCCGGTCTGCAAGGCTTGGCCGACCGGCTTAAGGCGCGCGAGGAAAAGACCCAAAGCCGAGGCCGGCGTCTAGCCTCGGAACGGCTCCTGTTTCTCGTTGGTCAGCTCAAACAGAGCGGCTGGCGGCCGAAAAGCCGGCGTCTGGAGATTTTGGCCGAGATGGAGACCCTGTTGGCCGAGGCCCAGGTTCCGGACCCCAAATCCGATTCAGATCGTGACGCCACTCCCCTGAAAGCCGAATGAACATCAAGTGCCCCAAATGCGGACGAGACGTGGCCGCCACCTCGGACCCCGCCGGGTTCCGGTGCCCGGCCTGCGACGCCCTGCTCGTGGAAGAAGAGACCGGCGAGGGCTTTGTCCTGATCGGCGTTAAGAAGGAAGCGGAAAAGGACCGGCAACGGGCCGAACTGGTGCAGGACCCGATCATCGAGGACTATGCCAAGTGGCAGCTCGGTGCGGTGTTCAGCATCCTTCTCGGCCTCTTTCTGGCCTTCATGGTGGCCACCCCGCTGGTCGAACAGGCCCTGGCCCCACGCCCCTTTGCCGGCGCGGGCAGTTCCTCTCCCTGGCTCTGGGCGGCGCTGTGGAGCGGGCTGTCCCTGTTGTTCGTGGTCGGCGGAGTGATCGTATTCTTCAAGGCCCGGGCGTCCAGCCGGGCCTACGAAGCCTGGGTGGAAGAGGAACCGACATCAACCGAAAAATCGTGAGACCCTCGGCTAAAGCCCGACCGGCCGGAGGGTCCGGGAAGACGGACCGAAACAACGTGAGCAGAAAAACGCAAGACTACGATTGGAAGGAAAAAAACGGCCAACTGGTGGCCCTGATCCGGGAACGCAAGATCGACGAAGCCCTGGCCCTGGGCGAGGAGATGGTCGATTACGTGGACAAGAAGCACCGCAAGGACAACCCGGAAAAAGCCACCACGTACAACAACATGGGCATGGTCTGTCTGTTGGCCCAGGACTACGATCTGGCTGAAACCTGCTTCCGGGAGGCCCTGGCCATGCGGCGGCGCATCTACGGAAGCGAGCACAACGAAGTGGCCGTTCTCCTGCTCAACCTGGCCCAGCTCTACAAGGTCCAGGCCGAGGAGATCATGTACCTCAACCGGGTCGAAACCCCGGTGGAAACAGACTGAGCCGCGCCCACGCCCGATCAGGGCGGACCGGGCTTCATCCCCAACACGTACCCGATGTATTCGCGGACTTCCGGATCGGCGGCCTTGGCTATCCACAGGTCGGAAAGGTTGAGTTGCGCCCCCAATTGACCGGCCCGGACGGCGGCTTCCCCCTGGGAATGGAAAAAGCCGACCCGAAGACGATACCAGGTCTTGCCCCGCTGCTGGTAGGTGGTCAGGTAGGCGAAGTCGCCCAGGTCCAAAAGCCCCAAGAGAAGGCGGTTCAAGCGGTTCGGGTCCAGGCGGGAACGGATGTTGACCACCCAATACGCCTGCCCGCAGCAGGTCGCCTTGCGAGCGGCCCCGGCCACCTGGTTCGGCGGCAGCAGGGCCAGGATCGTTCCCGGCCGTAGCGGGGTCGTGGGCGCTTCGTCCGGCGGGAGGTGCAGGGAGCCGAGTTCCTCCCGATTCTGGAAATAGACCAGAAACCATTTCAAACGGTCGTTGTAAAGGTCTTTTCTCGCGGCGATTTTTTCCAGGGTGTCGCCGGACCGCACGGCGTGAATCTTGTAGGCCAGGGTCTCGGTTGTTTTCCGTTGCCGCGTCGGCGGAGCCGCGGTCGCGGTCTGGACCAGGCATAGGCCAAGCAGCGCCACGGCCGTCAGCAACCCGGCCGAAAAACGCACCGATCGCGGACTGGAACGCGACATCATCCGGTCGTTCCGCCCGCCTTTTCTCTCTTTTGCCATTGCTGATAGCCCCGAACCAGGGCGTAATGGTGCATGGCCCGTTCGGCCGATTCGAAAAAGGGCACGCCGGCCTGAAGAAAGGCGCGGGCCATGCCCGGTTCGAAGCCGGGGATGCCCACCAGGACAAAAGGCTTGCCGAACTCGGCCCTGGCCTCGATCATGGCCTCGGTGTAACGCCGGTTGGCCTCGGGATTCAGCCCGATGCCGATGACCACCACCGCGTCCACGCCCGGATCCTGAGCCACGATGCGGGCGGCCTGGATGTACATATCAATCTCCAGGGAGGCGGTCAGCCCGATGTCGATGGGATTCTTCAGGCTGGTGCCCGTGGGCGGAATCACCTCGGCCAGCCGGCCCCGGGTCTCGTCGGCAATCTCGGCCAGCCGAAGACCCGCCCGACCCAAGGCCTCGGCCGCGGAAACGGCCAGCCCGCCCGGACCCGAGATCACGGCCAGGCGGTCCCCCAGGTCGCGCGGCAGAAGGGAAAAGGCCATGAGCGCGTCCACCCAGGCCTCGAACCCGGCCACGGGCACGGCCCCGCCTTGCCGGACCACGCCCGCCCAAATCTCCCCGGACACGGCCAAGGCTCCGGTGTGAGAGCCGGCGGCCCGGCCGCCCTCGGGCGTCAGGCCCACCTTCCACAGTATGACCGGCTTTTTGGAAGAAGCGCGTTTCAAGGCCGCCAAAAAGCGGGCCCCGTCCCGGATGCCTTCGAGATAGGCCCCGATCAGCCCGGTCTCCTCGTCCTCGGCCAGATACTCCAGAAACTCCGCGGTGGAGAGATCGCACTCGTTGCCCAGGCTGGCCACCTTGCTGAACCCAAGCCCCTTGTCGTCGGCCATGCGGGTGATGATGTTGGCCAGGGAGCCGCTGTGGGAGATCAGACCCACCGGGCCCGGCGTTCGGGACAGACCCGGGAAAAAAGAAATCCGGCCCCGAGGCGAATACAGACCCATGCAGTTGGGGCCGACGAGCCGCATGCCGGCCGCTTGGGCGGTCCGCGCCAGCTCTTGCTCCAGGGCCCGGCCTTCCTCCGTGCCGGTCTCCTTGTAGCCGGCCGTGAAAAGCACCACGCCTTTCACGCCCTTGGCCGCGCATTCCTGGACCACGGGCAGCACCCGGTCGTGGGGCACCAGCACCACGGCCAGGTCCACCGGGCCGGGGATGGCCGAGACGCTGGGGTAGGCCTTGAGGCCGTCGATCTCCGAGGCCTGGGGATGCACCGGGTAGAGCGGACCGTCGAAGCCCTGGTCCTGAAAGGCCATGAGAAAAAGCTTGCCCGTCTTCATGCCCCGGGGCACCCCCACGATGGCCACGGAGCGGGGCGCGAAGAGCCGATCGAGTTGAGACTTGAGATCGGAGCCGGTGTTCATGGTTCGCCCTCTTTGGTTTGAAACAACGGCCGCCTGGCCCCGGCCGCTCGGCGGCAGTATGAAGACAAGCAGCGGATTGGTCAAGCCGAGACCTCTGCAAAACTTCGGCTTTTGGCCGAACTCTTTGTCGGGCTTCGGTCCGAATTCCTCGAAATATAGGCAATATTCCTGCGGATTCGATCCTTGCCCTCCTCGATTTCGTCTCGAAATCCTGTGTTCTTCAGAGGCCTCATACCGGAATCAAAAAAGGCCCCTGCCCTCTCCTGCTTCTGTTATACTGGCTTGGCCGGGGAACGTTTCGGGCGTGTTAGCGGAGGGCGTCTCTTTTGAAGGAGATGGATCATCTGGCGCCCCGGCTTTTTTTCTCCCTCAACCACATGCGGCGATCCACCGTCTCGGCCGTTTTATCCAGCGCGGCCGGGCTTCTCTGGTTTTTCATCCGCGAGGAAAGGAGAATCACCATGCAAATCAAGGCCAACGGTATCGAGATGACCTACGAACTGACCAGCCAGGGGCCCTGCCTGGTCCTGATTCACGGTTTTTCCGACAACCTGACCATGTGGTACAACCAGATACCGGCCTTTTCGCCGCGCCATCAGGTGCTGGCCTATGACGTGCGCGGCTTCGGCCAGACCGAGAACACAGGGCCGTATTCCATGGAGCTCTTCGCCGAAGACCTGTATCAGCTCCTGGGGGCGCTGAATATTTCCAAGGCCTGCGTGTTGGGCTATTCCATGGGCGGCCGGATCGGCCTCGAGTTCGCCCTGCGCCACCCGGACATGACCACCGGCCTGGTCTTCGCCAACAGCGGCGTGCCGTCACCGGACATGAAGATGACGCCCGAGCAAATGGCCCAGATGGCCGAGCGCCGGCAGATGATGATGGACCTGATCGACAGCGGCGATAACGAGGCCATCTCCGACGCCATGGCCGAGCGGTCCCTGTCGCCGGGTCTCCGCGAGAAAAAACCCGAGGTCTTTCAGCGTTACAAGGAGGTCAAGCTGAAGAACAGCCCCAAAGCCTACAAGGCCATCATGGAGGCCATGGGTCAGGCCATGATGAATCCGCCCGACCTCACCCAGGTGGCCTGCCCGGCCCTGGTCATCGCCGGGGAACACGACGGCTTCATGGCCGTGGACGTGGCCCAGGCCATGCAAAAAGCGCTGAAAAAGCCCACGCTCGTGATCCTGCCCACCGGGCACGCCGCGGCCGTGGAAGCACCCGAGGCCTTCAATAAGGCCGTGCTCGATTTCATGGCCGGATTGTAGGCGGGTCCGGGCATCGAGCGGCGCTAAGCGCAGTCAGAGCAGCAGGACCGCCGCTGCCGCGGCCCCCACCGCGGTCAGGGCCAGCCAGTCCGATCCTCGGGCTGCCAGCCCGGGGTCAGTCCGATCCGGTCCGTAGCAGCGGGCTTCCATGGCCAGCACCAACTTATCGGCATCCTCAAACACCCGCCGGGCCAGCGGCAAGGCCAGGGACTTGAGGCGGTTCACGGGACGCCGGCACTGTTCCACGCCCCGGGCCCGACGGGCCATGTCCGTCTCGTGGGCCTGCTCGAATATGAGCGGGATGAACCGCACCACCAGACCCATCATCATGGACACCTCTTTTTCCGGAATCCACGGCACCGGTTTCAAGAACCATTCGACTGCGGCCCGGATATCGCTCGAGCGCGTGGTCAGGACCAAAATCAGACCGCTCAACACCACCAGCGCCAGCCGCCAGCAGACCAGCAGACCCTGGGCCAGGCCTTCCCGGGTGATCGTCAGAAAGTGCCAGCTCCAAACCACGAGGCCGGGCGTGGTAAGGGCCCGGGCGACAAGCACCAGCGCCAGAACGAGCAGGAAATAGCGCAGCTCGGAAAGCGCGGTCTTGAGCGGCGGGCGGACGGCCATGATCATCAACGCCTCGAAGGCCGTAAGCAGCGCCAACCCGCGGGCCGAGGCCTGCGCGCCGGCCAGGCTGAGCAGGATGAGGAAGAGAATCTTGAAGCGGGGGTCGAGCCGGTGGACCAGGGTCTGCCCGCTGCGATAGCAAAAGGCGGTTAGCTCAGCCATGACGGCACGTCCAGACCGAGTCGCGTCAGGCACGGCCGGCGGATACCGAAGGCCTCGACCTCGCCGACCAGCGCCTCCGGCGGGCCGTCGCGCACGATGCGGCCCTGGTCCAGGATCACCAGCCGGCCGGCGTGAGCCACGATCTTTTCCAGCTCGTGGGTGGCCACCAGAACGGCCCGGCCGGAACGGTGCAAGGCCAGAATCTCCTTCAGCACCATCACCGTGGCCGGATGATCCAGATTCGAAAACGGCTCGTCGAACACGATCATTTCGGGCTGCATGGCCAGGACCCCGGCGATGGTCAGCCGCCGCTTCTCGCCGCCGGACAGCGTGTGCGGCCGCTGCTCGGCCTTGTCCGCCAGGTCCACGGCTTCGAGCGCGGCCCGGACCCGGACCTCGATCTCGGCCCGAGGCACCCGGAGGTTTTCCGGACCGAAGGCCACGTCCTCCTGAACCGTCTCGCCGAGAATCTGGCTGTCCGCGTCCTGAAAGACCATGCCGATCAGCCGTCTCGCCCGGGCCGGGGATTCGGAGACCGGCCGGCCCATGACCTTGACCGTACCGGTCTGGGCGGACAGCAGACCGTTCATGTGCCGCAGCAGCGTGGTCTTGCCCGACCCGTTGCGGCCGGCCAGAATCAAAAACTCGCCCTGGGAGACGCTCAGGCTGACCCGGTCCAGGCCCAGCCGGCCGCTCGAAAATCGGTGGGACAGGTTTTCGATTTCGATGATTTTCATTTCGGCCGACGCGGGCGAGACACCATCAGGTTTTCTTGACGATCTGCCGAAGACGCGGGGCGATGGCCGCGGCCACGGCAATCTTCAGGGCGTCGCCGATGAGGAACGGCAGGACGCCGGCGGCCAGAGCCGCCTGCCAATTCAAGCCGGTCACGATCTTGAGCCAGATCACGCCCGGCAGGTATATGACCAGGGCGCCGATGGTCATGGCCGCCGCGTTCCCCCACCCGTGGTCGCCCTTTTTTTCAACGATCCAGCCGACGATATAAGCCGCGGCGATAAATCCGACCAGGTATCCGCCCGTCGGTCCGACCAGAACGCCGAGCCCGCCGGCGCCGGAGGCGAAGACCGGCAGCCCCACCGCGCCGGCCAGTACGTAAACGGCCATGCTGGCCACCCCCCAGCGGCTGCCCAAAAGCACCCCGGCCAACAGGACGAACAGGTTCTGAAGCACGATGGGCACCGGGCCGATCGGCACGGCCACGTAAGCCCCCACGGCCGTCAGAGCGGCCATGAGGGCCGCATACACCATCATGCGCAGGTTTCCGGTTGCGTTGATACAGCACCCCCGGCTGAAAATCCTCAGCGCCGCTTTTTATATTCGATTGGGCCGGCGTTTGCAATCGGAACCCGGGCCGCGCGCCGGATCATTCCCGGCCCGCGGCTCGGCAATGGAACATACCGGGGAAGGCGTTCCCCTGCTGTACGCGCTTAGAGGAAAATGACCGCGGCCAGCTGCAACCTGGATCGCGCGTTGCGAAACCCAACAGATTTTCCGGCGCGGTCAGCGGATAGGGGGCGGGTTTCAAACCCGCCCCCCCCACGGAACGGCCGCATGGCCCCGCGCCCTCCAGGGATTCATCCGTGTCGCTCTTGCCCCAACCAAATCCTAGAAGAACGAGGCCGCGGCCAGGGAAAGGGCGCTGTTCTCCCCGTCTTCGATCATGGACGCCTTGGCGTCGCGGAAGATCTTCTCGATGGGATACTCCCGGCTGAGGCCGTTGCCGCCGAAAATCTGGATGGCTTCGGCCGCGACCTTAAAGGCCGTCTCCGTGGAACGGACCTTGGAAGCCACCGCGTGGATCGGCGATCCCAACGGCGCGTTGGTCACGTTGTAAAGCATGGTCCGGCGCGAAAACGACCGGGCGGCCTCGACCATGCCGAACATGCTCATCAGTTTCAGCTTGATGTTCTGGTGCTGGAAGATGGGCACCCCGCCCTGTACGCGCTCCTTGGAGTATTTCAGGGCCTCGTCAAAGGCGGCCTTGGCCACGCCGGCGAAGGTGACGCCCATGCCGCTGTTGGCGTTGGTCAGGATGGCCCGCATGAGCGTCGGGGAAATGGCCGTGTCGGTGACGACCATGTACTTCTTGGGAACCTTGACCTCTTCGAAGAAAATCTCCCCCTGATTGAGAGGCCGCTGGCCGATCTTGTCTAGCGGCTTGCCCTTGGAGATACCGGGCAGGTCCAGCGGCAGGATGGCGATGCCCTGGCCGTGCATGCCCTTGGACGGTTCCAAGGAGACGTGCAGGGCCGCGTGGGTGGCGATGGTTCCGTCGCTGACCCAAGCCGATTTCTGGCCGCTGATGATGTATTCGTCCCCCTTGAGCACGGCCCGGCAGGACGGCCCGGTCTTGGGGTCCTCGAAGTCGTCCGTCGAGCCGAAGACCCAGTCCGAACCGTGGTCCGGCTCGGTGATGGCCCAGCAGCCGATCAGTTCGCAGGCCGTGTCCTCGCAGTAGGCCTTGGCCCAACCCAGGAGTTCCGGGTCCGTGGACATGGCCGCGTACCGGAACGGGTTGCCGGCCACGCCCAGGCTGATGGCCAACCCGGCGTCGGCGTAACCCATTTCCTCGCTGATGAGCAGACCGCTCATGGCGTCGATGTCCTCGGCCATGCCGCCCACGGCCTTGGGCATGCCCCGCCGGTGGAGGCCCAGTTCACGGTACTGCCTGAAAACGTCCCAAAGGATCGATCCCTTGGCGATCACCTCGGCCGGGTCGGCCAGCTTGTCCAAGGCGATCCCGGCCGGCCGCATGACTTCCGCGCCGAATTTGCGAACCATGTCGCGCATGGCTTTCTGTTCGTCGGTTAAATGCATGTCCAGTTCCGGATACCCCATCGCGTTTCTCCTTGTTCCCGAAGAGATGTTGATTCCACAAGACGCGGCCGAGTGTGGATTCAATGTTCCTCCCCGGCCGTTGGTCGCCACGACATGTTGCTTGGCTTCTTTCTCTATCCGACCCGGCTGGCGATGTCAAATCAGAAAACAAGTTCGGAAAAGCCTGCTTGCGCCAAAGGCCCGAAGTCGATAGACTAACGGCTTCATCAGGCTGGCCGGTTCGGCCGGACGCGCGCACGGAGGAATCATGAACCCGGCTTTGGACAAGATGCACTTTTTGTTTCACCCCCGCTCGGTGGCGGTGCTCGGGGCGACCGAACGCTTCGGCACCTGGGGATTCGGCGTGATCTCCCGGATGCTCCGGGGCGGAGATTTCAAGGTCTATCCGGTCAATCCCAAGGGCGGCGAAATCCTGGGCGCCAAGGCCTATCCCAAGGTGACGGACATTCCCGGCGACGTCGATCTGGCCGTGATCGTGGTCCCGCCCGAGCACGTGCCCACGGTCATGAACGACTGCGCGGCCAAAGGCGTCAAGGCCGCGGTGATCATCACCGCCGGGTTCCGGGAGGTGGGCGAGGACGGGGCCAAGCTCGAAGCCGAGGTGGTCCGCATCGCCCGCCAAGCCGGCATCCGTTTTGTCGGCCCCAACGGCAACGGCCATTTTCACGCCCAGGCCGGGCTTTTCTCCATGGGCGGCGTGCGGGTCAAGGCCGGTCCGATCAGCCTGGTCTCCCAAAGCGGCAATTTCGGCGGGCACATCGTGTCCCAGGGTTCGGAAAGGGGCATCGGCTTCAGCAAGTACGTGAGCAGCGGCAACGAGGCGGACCTGACTATCGAGGACTATATCGAGTACCTGGGCCAGGACGAAGCGACGAAGGTCATCTGCGCCTATGTCGAGGGGCTGAAGGACGGCCGGCGTTTCCTGGAGGTGGCCCGGGAAGTCACCCGCGTGAAGCCGATCGTGATTATGAAAGTGGGCCGGTCGGCCGAGGGGGCCGGCGCGGCCATGTCCCACACCGGCTCGCTCTCCGGGTCGGACCGGGTCAACCGGGCGGTGCTGCGGCATGCCGGGGTCATCCGGGTCGGGCGGGTGGACGAGATGCTGGATGTGGCCTCGGCCCTAATCCGGCAGCCGCTTCCCAAGGGCCGGCGGGTGGGCATCGTCACCGGCGGCGGCGGATTCGGTGTCGTGGCCACGGACGCCTGCCGCGGCCTGGGGCTCGAAATCCCGCCGCTCAAACCCGAAACCATCGAGCGGCTCTCCCGTTACATGCCCGGGCGTTGGTCCCACGCCAACCCGGTGGACATGGCCGGCGATTCGAACAAATCCCTGGGCTGCTGCGGCACCATGCTCAAGGCCGACGAAATCGACGCGGTGTTGGCCGTGAGCTGCCTGGGCTACACCGGGGCCTCGCCTGACAACCTGCCGGAAGACATCCGCGACAAGGTCATGGCCTATGACCAGATGATGCTGGACGGAGAAAAAGAGGCCATGAGCGGCCTGATCGAGCGCATCGAGCGCTTTAAAAAACCCTTCATCATCGCGGCCGTGGCCAGCGTCAAGCGGTCCCCGGCCATGGCTGAGCTGGCCCGCAACGACATCTACACCTATGCCACGCCCGAAGACGGGGCCCGGGCCCTGGCCTATCTGGCCGACTACAGCGATTATTTGGCCCGCTTCCGGGACGGGGCGTCTTGAGAGACCACGCTTCTCCGAGGCCAAGGCCTCGTCGGTCTCAGGCCGAACGGGCCAGCGCGCCGTGCCGGAACAGGCGCTCATAGGCGGACGCGCCCGCGATCATGGCCTCCTGGGCCTCGGCTGAAAGGGGCTTGAAATTCCGGCAGGCATCGAGAACCCGCGGCAGGACGACCGGGTCCCCGGCGGTGCACAGGCCGGTCACACCGGACTGGGACAGGACGAAATCGACCGCGCCCTGAACGTCGGCCGGTTCGGTGAAGGGTTCGTACCAGGTGTTGTAGGCCGGCGTTCGGTCCCCCCAGGGACCGCGGGCCACGGACTTGATGATCATCACGCCCACGTCCCGCTCCCGGCAGAGGGCCAGCAAATCCTCCACGACCCGCCGATAGGCCGGGGACGCGGCCTGGATGAAGTTGTAGGGGAAGAGCACCGAGTCGAAGTCGAACCGGTTTAGAGCCTCGATGACCGTGCCCGGCACATGGCTGGTGATGCCGATGAATCGGACCCGGCCGTCTTTGCGTGCTTCGAGCACGGCTTCCAAGGCCCCGCCGCTGCGGGTGATCTCGTCCAGCTTGGCCGGACGGTTCACGGCATGGAACTGGTAAAGGTCGAAATGGTCCGTTTGGAGCCGCTCAAGGGAACGCGCCAACTCGGCCGCGGCGCCGTCCCGGCTCCGTTCGCGGGTCTTGCAGCCCAGAAAGAACCGGCCCCGGCGCGAGGCCAGCCACGGCCCCAGCCGCTCCTCGGCCAGGCCGTAGGTGGGGGCCACGTCGATGTGGTTCACTCCGGCTTCAAGCACGCCGTCCAGGATTAGTTCCGCCTCGGCCGGCGTGGCCTTGAACAGGGCGTACCCGCCGAAAATGGCCACGCTGCTCTCATGATCCGTTCGTCCGAAACGTCGTGTTTCCATGATCTGCTCCTTTTTTTAGCGCCGGGTTCAGAGCTTTGAAGCGGCCCAAGTTCGCGGCTTGATCGGACCCCCAAAATTGATTACTCTGACTATATCTCAGTTCCCTCAGACCGGCAAAAAAATGAGACCCGTCTTCACATGAGAGGCTTGCGAATCCGCGCGCCTTGTGATAGCGCAGGATTCGGCTCAAAACCGCAAGGAGCAATGTTTCGTGGGCATAATCGAAAGCGTCGCCGCCATAGTCATCATAGGTTTGGGCGCGGCTGTGCAGGGCTCGGCCGGGTTCGGCTCGGCCCTGGTGGCGGCTCCGTTCCTGGTGCTCATCGATCCCCGCCTGGTGCCGGGACCGATCATGCTGGCCATCCTGATCTTGGACGTTCTGGTTTTCAAACGCGATCTGGCCAGCCTGGACGTGAGCGGCGTCAAATGGGTCATACTGGGCATGGTCCCCGGCAGCCTGTTGGGCGCCTGGGTGGTGTCCCACATGAACACGGGCACCCTGGAAGTGGCCGTGGGCCTGGCCGTGTATCTGGCCGTGGGCTTCAGTCTGCTCGGGTTCCGGGTGAGAATGACCCTGCCGAATCTGTGCGGGGCCGGGTTCCTCTCCGGCCTGCTCGGCACGTCCACCTCCCTGTCCGGCCCGCCGTTGGCCTTGATCTATCAGCACGCGAGCGGCAGCCGGCTGCGGGCCACGTTGGCCGGGGTTTTCCTGGTTGGCGTGATCCTGGCCTTGATTTCGTTGACGCTGGTGGGCCACATGGGACGGAGCGAAGTCGGTCTGGGGCTGCTCATGATGCCGGGCGTGGTCGTGGGTTTCGCGGTTTCCAGCCGCATCGCGCCGTTGCTTGACCGGGGGTACACCCGGCCGGCCGTGCTGGCCATTTCGGCCGCGGCCGCCACGGTGCTGCTGGGCAAACACTTCTTTTAACCAGACCCGCCAGACGAAAAAAACCCGGGACGGTTTCCCGTCCCGGGTTTTTTAGTTCGGCGGATTCAGGGCTTAAATTCCCTGGATGGTCCGTTGGATGATATTGTCCTGGGTCTTGCGGGAGATGTCCACGAAGTGGGCGCTGTACCCGGCCACCCGGACGATGACCTCCTGGTACTTTTCCGGGTCCTTCTGCGCGGCCCGAAGCGTTTCGTCCGAGACCATGTTGAACTGGATGTGATCCAGTCCCAGATCGGCCCAGGTGCGCATGTAGGCCTTCCAGAGCTGATAGCCTTTCTCGCCCTTGAGCTGTGTGGGGGAGAGCCGCTGGTTCAGCAGGAAGGCCCGGCCGTCGGCGATGTGGTCGATCTTGCCGCAGGACTTGAGCACCGCGGTGGGGCCCTTCTTGTCCAGGCCCGGTCCGGGCGAAATGCCGCCGTCATACAGGGCGTCGCCCCGCCGGCGGCCGTTGGGCAGGGCGCCGACAATGCTGGAATAGTGAATGTTGCCGCTCACGTTCTCGGGCAGGATGGGCCAGGTGTTGCCGCACGGGTCGCGGATTTCTTTGGAGAACCGGGCGCACTCGCGCAGGCAACGCAGCATGATGTTGTCCACGTAGTCGTCGTCGTTGCCCCACTTGGGCGCGTTGTTGACGAAGTCCAACCGCATCTCCTCAAAGCCCTCCCAGTTGGCCTGGAGCGCGTCGCAGAGCTGGGCCATGGTGTACTTCTTGTCGTCAAAGACCAGCTTCTTGACGGCGGCCAGGCTGTCCGCGTTCTCGACCCAGGTGAAGGCCGTGATCCAGGCGTTGCCCCGCTCGCCCTCGGGCCGGTTGACGTCGATGCCGCGTTCGATGGCCCGTTCCGAGATGCCCGACAGGAAGGGCCGCGGCGCCATGTCGGCTTGCATGTACCGGGCCAGGTTGATGACCCGCACCAGGAGGCCGAAGAGCCATTCCATCTGCCCCACCCAGGCCTGGAAGACCTGCTCGAAATCCGTGAACTGGCGCGGGTCTCCGGTCTTGGGCCCCATCTGCATGTTGACCACCGGGTCAAAGCCGTTGGTCAGCACGTACTCGACGATCTTGGCCGTGTTGGCCGTGGCGCTGGCCATGCGCATGGGCTGGACCCCGTTCTTGGTGGTGGGACAGGGGCTCATGCAGGCCTGGTGTACCCAGGTGCGCATCTCCTCGAGCGGATGGCCGTGCCAGTGCATGCCGTTGGCGATGAGGATGGGGTCGTTGCGGAGATTGGGATAGCCCAGGCCGTGACGGATGCACTCGAAAATCTCGCGCATGACCTCGTCCTTGACCTTGGGATGCCACCTAAAGGCGAAAGTCGGGTTCGAAACCCTGACCAGACGCGCCGCCTTCATCAGGGCGGTGGTCATGGCGTTGCAGGCGTCCGACCCGTCCGGCTTGACCCCGCCGAGCGTCCAGACCCAGGTCCCGGCGATGCCCTGCAGGCCCTCGCGGACCCAGCGGCCCAGGGCGAGCACCAGGGGCATGTCGTAGGCCCGAATGAGGAATTCACCCAGAAGATCGATGGCTTCTTCCTCGGTGATGTTCTTTTCAACGACGACGTCCTTCTCGTAGTACGGACCGTGGTAGTAGTCGGGCCGGGCCGGCCAGGCGCCTTCGACCTGCTCCTTGCGGGCCAGCACCTGGATGAAATGGTCGTACTGGAGGGACTCCTGGAGGTTGCGCGGCGGTTTGGCCGGCACCCGCTCGCAGGTCTCGGCCACGCGAAGCAGTTCTTCCTTGCGCCTGGGGTCGGTCTCGAAATTCTCGGCGATGATGCGGGCCAGCCGGGCGTGCCGTTTGGCCCAGCGGATCGCGGCGTCGAGGGAGATTTTCATGGCCTCCCAGTTGTTGATCTTCTCGTACAGGGGCAGGATGTCCGGGCGGGGGTTGCCGATGGTCTTTTCCTCGGCCTCCTCGATCTTCTTGTCGATCTCGGCGATGATGTCCTCGAAGGCCCGCTCTCCGGTCATGAAGTATTCGTAATTCTTGCCCGAATACCCGCCGACGATGGACCCCCAGCCGATGGCCCCGCTGTGGTACTTGGCCGTGTCCTCGGGGTCGGCGGTCTTCATGAAGAGGTCCATGTAGTCCACCTGGCTGTCCCAGTACTGGCCCACCTCGTGAACGAACTTGAGGGATTCTTCCAGCGGCTCGGGCAGGATGTCCGGGAAATTGTAAACGGCCGCGTTGCCCATGCCCCCGGACCCCAGCCAAGGCTCGGTGGAAGGCGTGCCGGACACCTGGCCCATGATCTGGCTGTGGTCGGTGATGTAGATGCGGCTGCCGTCCAAAAGGCCGGCGAAGATCTTGGCCGCGCGGATCATCTTGGGTTCTTTTTGGAATTGTTTGTTCAGCTCGATGTGCAGCGTGGCCGGTTCGAGGTCCAGCTTGATCGGGGTAATGGGCTTGCCGCCGCTCGATCCCTTGCGCCAGATCGACTTACGCAGATAATCCAGCCTCTTGGAACGTTTTTTCTCAGCGGCCCACCACCATTCCTGCCTCTCTTCCATCTCCTTGATTTCCTGCTGTGCCACCGCCATGTTTCTCACCTCCAGGGAAAAGGCGGTCCTGCCGCACCCAGGGGTGAAGCATGACCCGCCGCTACTCGGGGAAACCGGCCCGGGACCGGCCGCGATAGACCGGCCGGCCGATTGGCTTCTACTTTTTTTCCATCTGCCGATGCGCCCGCCGGAAAGCGGGGTCGGAGACTTCGGCGCCGTCCGTGTCCACGAATTCCATGCGCGTGAAATAGGTACACTTGGCGGCGTCCATGTTGAACATGGTGATGAAGCCGATTTCTCCCTCGGTCACCATGACCGGGGGGTCCTTGGCCAGGTTCGAGCCGACCTTGAGGATGTTGCAATAACCCTGGCCGTCCGATTCATAGGCCTTTTCCGAGAAATTCTTGCAGTAGCCGCAGGCGATTTCCGGCATTTTCTCGCGTTCTTCAACGGTCTTTTTCTGGTCATCCCTGCCGATGATACTCTTGCTGACCTCTTTCCACTGATCACGTCTGGACATGATGTTTCCCTCCTTGCGTAGGATACACGCGGGCCTTGTTTAACTCCCCGCCTGGTCCGGAGAATTGTCCCCGTTCAGGCGAAAAAACGCGTCGTCCTTCAGATGGGGTTTCGAACCGTAGAGGAACGTCCACCGGAGCAAGCGTTCGATCGCCTGCGGCAATTGGCCGAAATGATTCAAGAACTGAATGGTTCGGCCGTACTGCTGCTCCATGGCCGCCCGGTCCTTGTATCCGCAACCCAAAGTGACGAGATGGATGTTCTGTTTTTGACAGTAATCGATTCCGGCCTGAACGTCCACCCCGAAATTGGTCTCGCCGTCCGTGACGTGAATGAGCACGTTCTGCTTGCGTCCCTTGGGCATGAACCAGGCCGCGGCGATGAGGGCCTGGCCAGAGGCGGTCTGACCGCTGGGCGGGATGGACAACAGGTGCCGGCCCTTGATCAGACTGGAGAACATGCAGATGCCGTCGGACTCGAAATAGGCATAGGCCTGGAGCCGGTTCCGGTAGCCGATGAGGGCCTTGTGCAGGTTGGCCACCGTATTTTCCACCATGCGCCACTTGGAGCCGCGCATGGACCCGCTGGCGTCCATGAGCAAGGTCACGTTCCAGTCCAGGTCCGGGATGAAATCGATGGACTCGAAGCACCGGCCCGTGACCGGCGCCCGGTAGAGCCGCCGGCGGTCCACCTTGCCGAAGGTCAGACCGCGGCTGCGGACCCGGTTGCGGGCGGCGTACAACTGGAAGATGGCCCGGAGGCGGGAGACCAGGCGGCGGTCGATGAGCGGATGGGCCGTGAAATTGTAGTCCCACCGCGACATGGGCGCCACGGACTCGTTGTCGTAACCGACCACGGAGCGGATAATGGGCGTGATGTCCACGGAGTTGGCCGCCAGTTTGGTCTCGATCTCGTCGATCAGGCCCTGGGCCAGCGGCCCGGTCGGCCTCTTGGGCCGTTCGGCCGCGGCCGGGGAGGCCTTGCGCACCTGGCCGGCCGGGTACCAGTAAAGCCGCTTGTCCAGAATCTTCCAGTCCGCCACCTGGTCCTTGAGGTCGCGCCAGGTCTCTTCGTACAGCCGGGCCCGTTCCTCGCAGCGACGCACCACGCCCAGGGAGCTTTGGCCCAGGGCTTCGAGTTCCTCGTTGAGCGTTCGCAGGCGCTTCAGCGGGGCCTCATAGACCGGGTCCAGACCCTCGGGCGGCTCCTCCCAGGTGGAGACCCACCAGGCGAACATCAGGGCGTCCACCGAGATGACGCCGACCGGAAGCTTTCTTTGGATTTCCGCGAAATCGTTCTGCCGGACCTTGCGGGTGTACAGCCCGAAGATCGTCCGATCGGCGATGAAGTCCACGAAATTGTCCTCGCCGAAAAAAACGATCTTTTGAAAGAAAATGAGCGGCAGGGGGTCGGTCTGGACAAAGACCGGCTCCAAGAGCTTCCAGACGTGATCGCTCCATTGGATGCGGTGCAGGGATTCGTGCGTCACCAGGCCGACCAAAAAATCAATCTTGGTGCTGGGAACCGGGTATTCGCCCATGATGGGGGTGGGTTCGAGCACGATGCCGCCCGGATCGCCGTGGGACATGCCCACGTATTCGATGCGGCCCACGTTTTCGCCCAAATGGCCGGCCACCTTGCGCAAGGCCCGGAGCACGTTGGCCAGCTCGGTGGCCTCGGCGCTCGAGGTGTTCTTCCGCCAGTAAGCGGAAATTCCCTGATTTTTATGGTAATCCATGAGTCCGAGGGGCTGCATGTCCTATTTCCGTTTCGTCATGTCCAATCAATAGAGCAAGTACCCTTTGGCCTTGGCCTGGTCCCGCTCCCCGAGTTCCACGTGCAGGGAGAGCAGCACGGATTCGATGATGTCCCGGCTGAGTTGCAGCGAATGCAAAAAGGCCTCCTTGGTCGTGGCCCCCACGGCCACCATCTCGGCGATCATGAGCGTGTGGCGCGTGGAAACGACCATGGGCTCCTGGGCGTTGTGCCGGAGCTTGTTGGCCACGTTGACGATGGTCAGGGCGTTGCCCTTGCTGATGCCGGATTTGAGTTGGAGCACGTTGGTTTCCACCTCGGCCGGCAGATAATCCAGCGTGGTCACGTAAAAGCGGTCTCGAAGCGCGGCGTCGAGCATTTCGGTGCCGATGAACTCTTCCCCCTCGTTGAGCGTGGCGAAAAAGACCACGCCGTCGGCCACCTTGATAAGGCCCAGTTCGTCGAGATGCACCTTGCGGTCCTCGGCCAGTACGGAGAAGAGCATGTTCAGGGCCTTGGGGTGTTCGGGCCGGTTGATCTCCTCGAGGTGGATGACGCAGCCCGGGGTCTGGATAGCCCGGGGAAAGAGAAATTCCTGGTAATAGGTCTCGCCTTCGCGGAGGCGATGCTCGCCGAAAAGCTGGCCCGGCTCGGACAGAATGCCGATCTGAAACGTGGCCAACGGCCGGTTGTTGCGGGCCGCGAACTGCCGGACCATGGTCGATTTGCCGCAGCCCTGCTTGCCGGCCGCCAGGACGTTGACCGGGTGGCGCTGAGCCAGGTACTTGATTCTCTCCAGGTTTTCGATGATCTCTTTGGGCAGGAAGAAATGGGGTTCCGGCTCCGGGACAAACAAACTCATATCCGATTTGCTCATAACGATCCTTATCTCAGGAGGAAGTCAGACGCCGCGGCGCGAACGAACAGAAAAGGTATCACATCATTTTCGTTACAAAAATCCACCAGGCCGGCTGGAAAGGCCATAAAGGCCGTTGACCGGCGCGGGCGGGCATTGTAACCATCACCAGGTTCGCAAGATTCGTTTTGATTTTCCGTGGGACCGGCGCCCCGCCGACCCGGTTCTCTACTTTTTAAATAATTTCAATCTAATATAGTAACTCTTTCTGCCTCTGAAGCAGAAACCGATCCAAGGCGTCGATGTTCCAGCGCAGGTTCATGGCCCTGAGCTTGGAAATGATGGCTTTGGCCTCTTTCAGGCGCACGTCGCCCTCTTCCTTGGAGATGGCCGCCAACCGCTTGGACAGCTCCCGCATCTGTTCGTCTTCGTTTTCCAAGGCCTCGGCGCGCGAGAACAAAACTGTTGTCCCACACCTGGGACAATCACGGAGGTCCGCCTCCCCGCAGGCCGGTCACCCGGTCTTGCACAGATAGCGGAACTCCACCGCGTCGGCGGTGAAGCCGCATTGGTGGCAGGTCAGGTCCATGCTTTCGCTCCTTTGCGCCCGACATCGGTAGGGACCCCTTCCTCCCCCGTTTTCGGGAGGAAGGGGTCGAGTCCAAACATCGGCGGACGCCCATAATGGGGCCTCCGGGGTTTTATCCTAAGAGCTTTTTCCCTGGACGTCCTCGGCCAGACCTTCGATGCCCGCGGATTTCCCCCAGGGGGCTTCTCCCAGAGAGACTTTGCCCTTCACGTCGTGGGCCAACTCGTCCACGGCCAGCACCTCGGCGCATTCTGGGCACTGGCGCATGCTGATCGAGGCGTCGATCCGGGCGTTATAGAGATAGCGGAATTTATCGTTGGATCCCTCGAATCCGCATTCGGAACATTTCATAATATCCTCCTCGTATCGACCGGCGGCCCCGGACGCGCCGAGACCGCCGGCTCGGGCCGATCAGATGCCCTGAATGGTCCGCTGGATGATGTTGTCCTGGGTCTTGCGGGAGATGTCCACGAAGTGGGCGCTGTACCCGGCCACCCGGACGATGACTTCCTGGTACTTTTCCGGGTCCTTCTGCGCGGCCCGGAGCGTTTCGTCCGAGACCATGTTGAACTGGATGTGGTCCAGTCCTAGGTCGGCCCAGGTGCGCATGTAGGCTTTCCACAGCTGATAGCCTTTCTCGCCCTTGAGCTGCGTGGGGGAGAGCCGCTGGTTCAGCAGGAAGGCCCGGCCGTCGGCGATGTGGTCGATCTTGCCGCAGGACTTGAGCACCGCGGTGGGGCCCTTCTTGTCCAGGCCCGGTCCGGGCGAAATGCCGCCGTCATACAGGGCGTCACCCCGCCGCCGCCCGTTGGGCAAGGCGGCGACAATGCTGGAGTAGTGGATGTTGCCGCTCACGTTCTCGGGCAGGATGGGCCAGGTGTTGCCCGAGGGGTCGCGGACCACGTGGGAGTAGCGGGCGCACTCGCGCAGGCAGCGGAGCATGATGTCGTCGATGTAGTCGTCGTCGTTGCCCCACTTGGGCGCGTTGTTGACGAAGTCCAACCGCATCTCCTCAAAGCCCTCCCAGTTGGCCTGGAGCGCGTCAATAAGCTGGGGCATGGTGTACTTCTTCTCGTCAAAGACCAGCTTCTTGACGGCGGCCAGGCTATCCGCGTTCTCGACCCAGGTGAAGGCCGTGATCCAGGCGTTGCCCCGCTCACCCTCCGGGCACATGACATCGATGCCGCGTTCAATGGCCCGTTCCGAAATGCCTGACAGGAAGGGCCGCGGCGCAATGCGCGGGGCCATGGTGCGGGCCAGGTTTACCACCCGAGTCAGGGCGCCGAAGAGCCATTCCATCTGTTTGACCCAGGCCTCGAAGAGCTGCTCGAAGTCCGTGAATTGGCGCGGGTCTCCGGTCTTGGGTCCCATCTGCATGTTGACCACCGGATCATACCCGTTGGACAGGGCGTATTCGACGATCTTGGCCATGTTGCCCGTGGCGCTGGCCATGCGGAAGGGCTGGACGCCGTTCTTGGTGGTGGGGCAGGGGCTCATGCAGGCCTGATGCACCCAGGTCCGGGCCTCTTCCAGAGGATGCCCGTGCCAATGCATGGAGTTGGCGATCAAGATGGGGTCGTTGCGGAGATTGGGATAGCCCAGGCCGTGACGGATGCACTCGAAAATCTCGCGCATGACCTCGTCCTTGACCTTGGGGTGCCACCTGAAGGCAAAGGTCGGATTCGAGACCCGCACCATCCTGGCCGCCTTCATCAGGGCGGTGGTCATGGCGTTGCAGGCGTCCGATCCGTCCGGCTTGACCCCGCCGAGCGTCCAGACCCAGGTCCCGGCGATGCCCTGAAGTCCCTCGCGGACCCAGCGTCCGGCCGCCAGAATGAGGGGCACGTCATAGGCCCGGATGAGAAATTCGCCCAGGAGATCCAGGGCTTCTTCCTCGGTGATGTTCTTCTCGACGATGACGTCCTTCTCATAGTACGGACCGTGGTAGTAATCCGGCCTGGCCGGCCAGGCCCCTTCCCGAGCCTCCCGCCGGACCAGAATCTGGATGAAATGGTCGTACTGGAGGGACTCCTGAAGGTTGCGCGGCGGTTTGGCCGGCACGCGCTCGCAGGTCTCGGCCACGCGCAAAAGCTCTTCCTTGCGCTTGGGGTCGGTCTCGAAATTCTCGGCGATGATGCGAGCCAGCCGGGCGTGCCGCTTGGCCCAGCGGATGCCGGCGTTGAGACAGACCTTCATGGCTTCCCAGTTGTTGATTTTTTGATACAGGGGAATGATGTCCGGGCCGGACGGGCCGATGGTCTTTTCCTCGGTCTCCTCGATCAACTGATCGATCTCGACGATGATGTCCTCGAAGGCTCGTTCCCCGGTCATGAAGTATTCGTAATTCTTGCCCGAATACCCGCCGTGGGGCGAGCCCCAGGCAAAGGCCCCGGCCGTGAACTTGGCGATGTCCTCGGGATCGACGATCTTGTAGTACTCGTCCATGCCGTCGCCCTCTTGATCCCAATAGATGCCGACATCGTTGACAATCTTCAGGGATTCCTCGAGCGGCTCGGGCAGAATCTCCGGGAAGTTATAAACCGCCTTGTTGCCGATGCCTCCGGACCCGAGCCACGGTTCGGTGGACGGGGCGTCCGTGAGCGAACCCACCAACTGGGCGAAATCCGTGATGTAAATGGAACAGGCGTCGAGCATGTCCGCGAAGATGAGCGCCTTCTTCATGATAGGCGTCTCTCTCTTGTACTTCTCGTTCAGCTTCACGCGAAGCAACGCGGGTTCCAGATCGTACTTGATCGGAGAGATGGGCAGACCGCCGGAAGCGCCCTTTTTCCAGACCGCCTTTCTCAGGTAATCCAGCCTCTTGGAGCGCATTTTCTCGGCCAGCCACCACCACTCCTGCTTTTCCTCTAATTCCTTCAGTTCAACTTCTTCCGCGACAGCCATGTGCCTCTTCCTCCCTCGCTTGACCTTCCCGGAGCGGGAAAGCCTTACTTTTGTTCGAAATGTTTGCAGCCGTCGGCCGCCATGGCCGCGTCCATCTCGCGGGCCGTGTAATAGGCCTGCCTGGGATCGACCTCCCGACGGACGCAGTCACCCCGTTCCGGATTGTCTTCGATGGGGAAAAAATGTTTGCAATCGTTACACGTCGCCATGGGCTACACCTCCTCTTCTTTTAAGCCTTGGGGTTGTGGTTTTATGTCATCTAACCAACATCCCTGCCGTTATTGCTTTTTTTGCTTCTCCTCTCCTGTCTTTGACGTATGCGGGAAGGCTCAACGCGCATCCTCGAAACCCGAGCCGCCGATATTGGCCGCCAGCCCGGCTTCCCGGTAAATCTCCAGTGGAACCTCCAATAAAAACGGCTCCATGGCTTCGTTGGTCCGGCCCAGGTCCCAATCGATCCCCAGCCAGCCGTATTTGTCCTGGCACCAGTTGTGGAAGGGCAAAAGATCGATGCGGGCCACCCGGCCCGGGAGGTTGCGGATAAACTCGGCGTTTTTACGGTGGTCCTCCAGAGAATCGTTGAAACCGGCGATAACCGGCACGCGAATCCAGACTTCCTGGCCGGTACGCACGAGGCGGGCCAGATTTTCCAGGATTTTCTCGTTCGAAACGCCGGTCCTGAGCCGGTGCATTTCCGGGTCCAAATGTTTCAAATCGTAGAGCACGATGTCCGCGTGCGCGGTCAGCCGCTCCAGGGACTCCCAGGCGCAGTACCCGTTGGTATCCATGCAGGTATGCAGCCCCCGGGCCTTGGCCCCCCTCAGCAACGCCTCGGAAAAATCCACGAAAACCGTGGGTTCGCCGCCGCTCAGCGTCAGACCGCCGCCGGAGTTTTCGTAAAAAGGACGGTCGCTTTCGACCTCGTCCAGAATCTCCTCGATGGTCATGGGCTTGCCCACGATTTCCAAGGCCCCGTACTGACAGGCCTCGACGCAGGCCATACAGTTGTCGCATTTGTCGCGGATAATCTTATGGTAGGTGGAGTCTTCCGCCTGGGCTTCCTCGGGCGGGATGGGCGGATTGATGGCCCCCCTGGGGCAGGCCTCCAGGCAGAGACCGCATTGCACGCAGTTCCGTCTTTTCCAGTAAAGCTCGGGACGCGTGGAAATGGTTTCGGGATTGTGACACCATTCGCACCGCAGCGGACAGCCCTTGAGAAAAACCAACGTCCGAATCCCGGGACCGTCGTTGACGGCGAACCGTTGGATGTCCGTGATCAGTACCGGATCGTTCATGACCGCCTCACAGGTCTTTCCCTATTCGATTCTCATCGATTCCGTGGTCCAGGCCCACCACTCTTCTCGCTCTTCTCGCTTGTTTCCAACGAAAATTTTTACCCAAGTCCTTGATATTTCAGGATACTTGGATTTTGGACGCACGGAATCGGAGTTTAGTTATGCGAGAAAACTTTAATAAGGCAAAAACAATGCCAAAACGAACATAAGAAATAATACCCTGGATTCATTGACAAAGATGGAAGCGCGGCTTGGCCAGGGCAAATTCCTTGCATCCGTAAATGGGACATTTTTGTCCCACCTCTCCCCGCAATATTTAATTTAATACTTTGAATTTATGAATAATTTAAGAAAATAACCATCCAAGCACAAACTGAGTCAATTGTATCCATTATTCAAAAATTGGGCCATAATGACTCATGTCAATCGCCGAGCTAAGACAAACCCAACAGCCGCATTTTTCGGGCCAACGTCTTGCGCGTTACGCCCAAAGTCGCCGCGGCCCGGCTCTTGTTCGAACGGCAGCGGGTGAGCGTCTCCTGGATCATGGCCCGCTCCACGCGCTCGACCATCTCCTTAAGCCTCAAATCCTGCGTCCCTTCCGAAAAAGAAAAGCCAATGTCTTCAACAGGATCGGTCTCGGTTCGGCCCAGTTCGGGCATGAAGTCCAGCCGGCCGACCGTCAGGTAGCGCTGGAGTACGTTCTGCAGCTCGCGCACGTTGCCCGGCCAGTCGTAGTTGACCAGGGCCTCCAAGACCCGGCCGGGCAGGGGATGTGCGGGTTTGCCGCCGGAGTATTCGGCGAGGTAATGCTCCACCAGGAGCGGGATGTCCTCCTTGCGTTTGCGGAGGGGTGGCACGTTGATGGGTATGATATAGATACGAAAGAAAAAATCCTGTCGAAAGAGACCGATCTTAGACTGCTCCAAAAGGTCCACGTTGGTGGCGGCGAGGATGCGGAAATCCGAGTTTTTGACCTGGTTGCTGCCCACTGGGGAAAACCCGCCGCCTTCGATGGCCCGGAGCAGCTTGGCCTGCAGGTTGGGGTCCAAGGCCCCGATTTCGTCCAGGAAAAGGGTCCCGCCGTTGGCCCGGTCCAGGTAGCCGCGTTTGTTGGTGTGCGCGCCGGTGAAGGCGCCCTTGACATGGCCGAAGAACTCGCTTTCGAGCAGATTTTCCGGGATGGCCGCGCAGTTGACCGGCACCAGGGGTTTGTCGGCCCGGCTGCTCATCTGGTGGATGGCCCGGGCGATGAGTTCCTTGCCGGTCCCGGATTCACCGTAGATGATGGTGTTGGCCTGGCTGGCGGCCGCGTTGAGGATAAGCTGATAAACCCTCTGCATGACTGAACTTTTTCCGATAATGTCGCCCAGCCGGTAACGGTCCCGCATGGAGGAGCGTAGGGTCACGTTCTCCCGTCTCAGGTTTTCGGCCTCCTCCTGCATGGAGATTTCCCTGAGCTTGGCCTCGGTGACGTCCCGGGCCGTGAGCAGAACCGTGAGCCGGCCCCGCCATTGCAGGAGGTTGCTCCGGCCGTTGACCCAGATGGTCCGGCCTTCCCGGGTCACCCAGCGCGTCTGGAAATTTTCCTCCAGGGACCGGCCCGTGAGCAGGTTCTCGTACATGGCCCGGAACCGCGTCTCGAAGCCCACGGCGAACAGGTCCGACACGTTCCGGCCCACGACCCGGTTGGCATCGGCGAAACCAAACATGCCTACAAATGTTTGATTTACAAATAGAATTTCTTCATCCACAAACAGCAGCACACCCTCGGTCATGCGGTCGGCCAGGGTCCGGTACAGGGCCTCGCTCTCTTTCAGCGCCTCCTGGGCCTCTTTGATCTCGCTGATGTCCAGACCCATGCCCAAGAGGTAGGAAACGCCGTCAATCTTGGTGCTTACCCCGGTGAAGATGTGCGGGATGGATATCCCGGACTTCCCCACCAGGTTGGCTTCCACGTTCCCCTCACCTGCCTCCCGAGGTTCGGATTCGTCCCGGGTAAAGACGTCGTAGAGCACCTCCCGCATACGCACCTTGTCCTCGCCCTCGAACAGGTCCAGGATGCTCATCTGCCTGATTTCACTTGGGCTATACCCGGTGACCCGCTCCACGTTCATGTTCCAACGGTGGAAGTGCAGGTTTTCGTCAAAGACGTAGAACACGCCCGGCAGGCTGTCGATGAGCATCTCGAAGTAGCGGTTTTCGCGGTCCAGGTGGCGGATGATCTGCCGCAACTTGACCATTTGATGCTTGACGGCGCGGAGGCTTTCGTCCTTGACGTCCTTGATCTGTTCAAGAGATTCCACGGCGTTTTTCTCCCGGCCCGGGGCCGGCTGAAGAGCAAAAGGGTGCTTCCCGCCAAATTTTTTTAAGGAAAGTATACTCGAAGCCGGACCGAAGTCAAGCCGCTCATCCGGCAATTTTGCCGATTCGGACGCGGCTCCACAGGCAGTCAAACGGCAAACAAATGACTGCCAAATGACACACGAATGATCGTTTCATGATAGGTTTTCGGCTGCTTCCGGGCCGCATCCAAGGCTATCCTGAACGCGGCCGTCTCGATGCGTCGCTTGGGCATGGCCTGCTCCGGACCTCATCTGGCTTTGGGCACGGGCGGGTTTCCTTGAGGACAGACCCAGGCGCAGCGCAGACAGTACCGAAGCTCGCCCCGCTCCCCCCAAGGCTCGTACTCCCCCAAGGCACGGCGAAACTCCCGGCACTGCAGCCCGTCGAACCCATCCGGCGAGATCGCCCCGGCCGGACATTCCTCGATGCACTGACCGCACCCGTCACACAGCTCGGAACCGGCCAGGCGCGGCCCGGTCTCGATCCTGGCCGTGGTGGCCATGACCCGGAGGTGCACCCAAGGCCCCCAGGCCGGGTGGAAGAGGAAGGCGTTGGTTCCGATGGTCCCCAGCCCGGCCGCCTGGGCCACGCGGCGGAACTCCAGACCGCTTTGGCGGGGATATTCGACCAGCTTGACCGCGTACCTCCGGCGCTCCAACGAGGCCTCGACCCGGCGGCAGACCGTTAGCAGATGGTCGTCGGCCGCGCAGCGCTCCCCGCCGCCCGGCTTGGCGTACCAGGTCCATTCCGTCTCGGTGGTGACGTGATGGCCCAGCACGATGGCCGTGACCGCTTCCGGGAAGAAATCCGCAAAATAATCCCGCTCGCGCCCGGCCAAACGCTCCACCGGAACCGCGGCCAAATCGCAGCAGGACCAGGCCTCCACGACGTCCAGAACGTCGGCCAAGGCGGCCATTACTTGAATCCCGCTGAACCGGGCGGAGGGGCCGGTCCGCTCGCGTCCTCGTCCCTGACGCGGGTCTCCACCCGAACGCCCATCTTTTCCATGTCCTTGAAAAGCCGGTCCGGGTCCACCAAGTGGCCCATCATGTGCAGGCCGGGCCCGCGGATCAGGCCGTCCAAATACTGCTTCACGCAGGCGACCACCGGAATGGCCGTGAAATCGTAGGCGCTGGCGTGCTCGCAGAAAATCTCGACCGTCCGGAGCCGGCCGTCTTTTTGCCCCTGGGCCTTAAGGAGCATAACCACGCCCTCTTCCGCGCCGGAAAATGTGTTCAGGCCCCAAATCAAGGCCTCGGCCCAGAACCGGCGCAGCAGACCTCTTTTAATCTTCTCGCTGACCATGATCAGCGGGAACAGCACGTAGTCCACGAACCAGTTAAACCCGGCCGCATACAGCCCAGCTTCCTTGATGCCCAGCATCCCGGGCAGGGCCCGCATCTCCAAAAGGTCCATGGGCACGCAGCTTCGACGACCCAAGCGCGGCCCGAAATCGAATTTTTCCGCGTCCTTGTAGGTCGCCGGCCTCCAGGCCCCGTCGTGGTAAAGATGCGCCTTCCAGTCGGTCAGGCTGTCCACTAGCTCGTACGTGGATTCCACGCTTTCGATTCGGACGTTCATGGCAAAGGCGGCCGCGGCCTGGTCAAAACGATCGAAATACGGAGCGGCTTGGCGGATGAGCGCGGCCGGCAGGCCCGGGTGAAAACCCGCCTGGGTGATGAAACAGCGCCCGGCCCGTTCGATGCGGGGACCAAAGGGCTCCAACACCGGAAAAACATCCTGCTGAAAATAGATGTCCAGATAATCCACGTCGGCTTGAAGCGCGGCCTCGACCACCTGCCCGGCCCAGGCGGTCGTGGTGGCGGCCACCAGCAGAAAATCCACGCCGCTGAGCGCCTGGCCCAAACTGGCGACGTCGGAGGCGTCCGCCTGCCGGGCGGAAACACGCTCCGGCGAAAATTTTTGGCCAAGCTCAACGGCGACCGCTTCGGCCTTGCAGAAATTTCGGCCCGCGATGATCACCTGGGCGTTGGTTTCCCGAAGCAAATAGCCACAGATGATCCTGCCCGTGGCCCCGTATCCGCCCAAAACCAGGATCGTGATGTCATTGTTCATGATTGCCCCCTGCCTTCGTGAGTCGGACCGGATTCCCTTTCGCGGGCGAGGACCGTGATCTGGAGGGGTTATTTCTTACTCTTCAGCAGATCCCCAAGACCGGCGAAAGGCTTGTAGGTGGAAGACGGCTCCGGCCTCCCCGCGGGGGTCTCCTCGGCGCGGGCTTCCGGCCCAACGAGGCCGGTGTGCTCTTCGTCGTGGCAATAGATGCACAGCAACTCCCAGTTGCTGCCGTCGGCGGGGTTGTTGTCATGGTTGTGGTCTTTGTGGTGGACGGTCAACTCGCGCAGCTTTTTCCCGCTGAATTCCCGGCCGCACCGGGCGCAGATCCAGGGGAACATCTTGAGCGCCCGTTCCCGGTAGGTCTTCTCCCGCTCCTCCCGGTTGCGCCAGACCTCGTCAACCAGCCGGTACCGCCGGTCGGTCCCGGAGGAATTCTTTTTCGACGGCATGGGCGCTCCCCCTATATCCGGCCACCCGACTGCATATGGCCCTGGGAAATGACCTTCATGGACCTTGACGTTCAACCATACCGCTCCCGGCGGCGCTGTTCGAAGACGCCCGTCCAGCCGGGAGCTTCACGATGAAAGGCAGCGGTGGCTTTTCCCGCAGGGTAATCCACCAAGGCGGGGCTGTCAATTTTCATGGAACGGGTTACGCATTGTTCTCCACCACCCCCACCACTTGAAACCACGGCGGCTCAGGCCGCGGATTCTTCTCGATGCGCATGCCCAATTTCCGCATGACGCCGATCGAGGCAATATTGTCATGATCGGTCGCGGCCACGATACGCTTGAGGTTGAGGTGTCGGAAAGCGAAATCGACCAAGGCCCGCGCTGCCTCCGACGCATACCCCCGGCGTTGGTGGGCCGAAGAAATGGCGTAGAACAGACCGAACTCCGGTGAAAAACGACCCGGACTTTCCCCGGCGTCCGGCCCGCCAAACCCGGCCAACTGCTCGAATGGAGCCAGGCACGGCACATAGCCGCACGCCCCGACAAGCTCGCCCGTGGCTTTGAGGATCGCTGCCCGGTCGCCATAAGGCGGCTGGTTGAGCCTGGCCAGTTGAACCGGGTTCCGCGCGGCCCACGCCAGCCACTCGGCGCGCTCGGCCAAACCGGCTAGCCGATCGGCGTGCAGCGCGGCCGCGTCGAGGTCCTTGTCCAGGAGGCGATGCGCGGCCGGCAGGTCGTCCAGGACAAACGGCCGGATGACCAGCCGCGCGGTTTCGAGCACGGGCATTTCCAGCATGAACAACTCCGGGTTCATAATTTCAAAGAATCATCAAATAGATCGTGACCCCGCCTTGGACCAGGGACGTGGCCAGCGGGCCCATAAAATGGTGGGTGGCCCGGACAACGTCCGGGTCCGCTGGAGTCCGTAAGGACGAAAGCGGACAAGAGGCGTAAACCAATACGGCCACGTCTGTTTCCCCTCATCCATGCGAGGTTTCGAGAGGATGGGAGTCACTTTTCCTTTCACCCTCTTGCGGCTTCGCCGCCCGGACGCTGTCCGGGCCACCCTGAAACGTGGCTCTTTACAGGTCCCAGGCAGCCGCCCCATCAAAATCCGATATTTTCCTAGTCTATATGGTCCCCATCAAATAGATCGTGACCCCGCCTTGGACCAGGGACACCACCAGCGTGGCCCATAAAATGCCCAAAGACACGGGCGTCTGAAACTCGGGACGGCCCTTGCGGATGAAATAGGTGTGGATGCCAAAGGCGAACAAACCGCCCAGGCTGAGCACCAGGGAAAAGATCAAACCGGCCAACGTCTGCTGGTAAACCAGGACCAGGCCGTAGAGGACAAAGGCCAGGAGGGGCAGGTGCAGCACCAAGAAAAGCTGGATGCCGCCGGGCAGCCCGAACAGGTCCCATTCCTTCCAGTAGGCCGAGTCGATTTCGTGGTCGATGAGCAGCACGGCGTTGATCAGATACAGCCAGAACAAGAAATCAAACATTGCCACCTCGGATTTCGCGCGGATTGAATCGCGGCAGGGGCGTCTCGCCCCTGGTTCTGGGGCGCGGCGGTCGCCGGCGGCTCACCCGGCGGTCTTGGCCTTGAGAAATGCCTCGATCTCGTCCAGGTGCGATTTGCGGTGTTCGGACCGATACATCCGGTACGTGGCCCCGTACTCTTCCAACGCGGCGATGCAGGCGTCCGAGGCTGCTTCCATGGCCCGGTCCACGGCCTCGGCCGACGAAACCGCCAGATTCGCCGCGGCTCGCGGGGCCAGGGCCAGGCAGAGCGGTAGGAGCGCGTCGTTGGTGGTATCGTAATCCGCGTCCTCGATGTGCGCGGGTCCATCGGGCTTCCAACGCAGGGTCAGGATCAGGCACCGCTGGTCCCAGAAGGCCAGGTGCGCCAGACCCGCGGCAATGGTCCAGCCGCCGCCCAGAGGCGTCAGCAAATCCTCGTCGGTCAGCCGCGCCGCCAGGGCCACCAGCCTTTCCCGCTGGCGCGCGTTTTCTTGCACAAAGGGTCGGTTCATGAGATGCCTCCTTGCATCCATTCTCAGGTTGAAACCGGGTTTGCTTGAATATGGTCCTGTCCGGGCTGAACCGGATGTTCGATGATGGTAAAACGAACGCCGCCGGTCCGGCGGGAAATCAGGTTATAAAGCCAGCACCCAATGCGCATCCATAAATACATAATGATAATGTAAAACACGGGGGCTAAAATGTACATGACGCCCATGCCGAACATGGACCATCTTGCCTCAGACGGCAGCAAAAATGAAATAATGGTAAGAATGACCCCGATTGCGGCGAAGATCAGGGAAAATACGGCCGCGATACACGCCACCACCTTGGCTGTCTGGTGCCCTTCGATGGAAGTTACTTCGTAACGCATTCTCATTTCCTTTCAGAACAGAGAAAAAAAAGAATGGGCCGGACAACCTCCCCGTCCGGCCCGCTCCGCGGTTGAGCGCCCCCCGACGGCTTACCCGGCGGCCGTGATCTCGCCGGCCGGTTGGGGCTTGAACACATAGGAGAAGGGAATGGCGATCAGGTCCCCCACGATATAGGTGGCGAAGATGATCACGTGCATGTACGCGTAGCTCGGAAATTCCGCGGCCGACGCCAGGGCCAAGGCCACGCCGATCATCCAAATCACTTTGTAGAAAAGCTGGAGTAACAAGACCGGCGCGAACTTGAGCGGGGCACGCAACCCCAGGATGGACAACAGGGCGAAGGCCAGATAGACGCTGCCGGTCACGCCGTAAACCACCGGGTCTTGGACCGGCCAGCAGAACCACGTTCTCATGCAATCGGGGATGACGATGATGCCCAGGCCGAATAGGCCCGCGCCCACGATGGTGTAAATGTACATGGCCTTCAGCCAGCCCCACCGGATCTTGGTTTCCTCGGACATAACGACTCCTCCTTTCCGTCATGTTTGGTGATGGCCGCCTCGGCGCTGCGCGTCGCCGCCAAGACAAATCGGCCCGGCGCTCTCCGTGCGGTATGTGCCCCACGCCTTTACGCGAAGAACGCGCTTTGAACCCACCTGATTTTGCTTTGTGTCGTGGATGATAACACGCCTAAAAGCGCAAAAGCAAACATGATTTTCAGGCGTTCCAAGGCATGGGCCGCGCCCCGCGCTGGGGCTGGCCCACGCCCGTTTTGATCAAGCGAAAAATACTTGACACATTGGTAATGATGTTATTATATTGAATGCGCGAGAACGATTGGCCGATGTAACAAATTTTCTCTTAACTCCAACAACTTAAAAAGAATGGCCCAGAAAACCACGAAGCTCAAGAGGGGTCCCATTCCGCTGTATTACCAGTTGGAAAGGACCCTGCGCAAACGCATTCTGGCCGGCCGGATCCGGGAAGGCGCGCCCTTTCCCACGGAACGGCACTTGTGCGAGGAGTTCAACGTCAGCCGGACCACGGTGCGGCAGGCCCTGCTGTTGTTGGAGAACAGCGGCCTGATCCGGCGCGAGCAGGGGCGGGGCACGTTTGTCACCGGGTTGCCGCAGGAGCGGGGCAAGCCCAGCTATGAGCTTTACGGCTACATCGACGACCTGTTCGTGGTGGGCGAAAGCACGCGCCTGGAACTGACCTCGAAGCGCCGGGTCCGGGCCTCGGAGGAAATAGCCCGGGACATGGAGATTCCAGCCGGCGAGGAGCTGTATTTTTTCGAGGGGGTGCGCTTTTTCCCGTACAAAGGGTCGGCCCTGTTCGAGGCCCATGTGCCGCTGAAGTACGGTGAAAACATCCCCCTGGGCGAGATGCAAAGCCCCTTTCTGCTGGGGATGGTCGAGTCCCTGGCCCGGGACACGGTCAAACGGGCCGTACAGGTCACTTCGGCGGCCGGCGCGAACGAGCGGCAGGCCCAGATCATGAACGTGAAAAAAGACCACCCGCTCCTGGTGGTCAAGCGCACCTTTTTTTCGGCGAAAAACCATGTGTTGCAAAGGGCCGTCACCTATTTCCCCGGAGACCTGTATCAGCCGGTGGGCAGGTTGGAACGGGTGATTTCGTAAACATCACGGGAGGAACGTCATGAGCAAAAAGAGCGAAAAAATCGAAGCCGCGGAAAAGGCATGGAAGAAAGAAACCGTGGCCCCGGCCCTGAAACGGTTCCCGATTCTCAAGGAGCCGCCCAGCCGATTTTACACCCCCAACGACCTGCCCAAGAATTTCAATTTCTTGAAAAAGGTCGGCTTCCCGGGCCAGTACCCCTTCACCGCCGGCACCTACGCCTTTGAACCTTCGGTGGGCACGGCCCGGTTGGCGGCCAAGTTCGCCCGGGCGGACACCGGACGGACCCGGGCCGCGGGTTACTCCGGCTACGGCACCCCGGAAGACACCCGGGACTATTACCAGGGCCTGCTCAACCGCGGCGACCGCAGCGGCCCCAACCTGGCCATGGACCTACCCACCCAGTGCGGGTACGACTCGGACAATCCCATGATCGAAGGCGAGGTGGGCAAGGTGGGCGTGTCCATCGACACGCTCCACGACTTCGAGGTCATCTACGAGCCCTACCAGGGCGACCTGAACCTGGACAAGATCGCCTCGAACTTCACCATGAACGCCGCGGCCATCTACATCCTGGCCCTGTACGCTGCCCTGGCCGAAAAGCGGGGCATCCCCATCGCCAAACTCCGGGCCACGCCCCAAAACGACATTCTCAAGGAGTACATCGCCCGGGGCACCTACATCTTCCCGCCGGCGCCGGCCATGCGGCTCTTCCGGGATACGCTGGTCTTCCTGACCCAGAACATGCCCAACGTGAACATCACCAGCATGGGTGGCTATCACATCCGGGAGGCCGGGGCCACGCGGGAGCAGGACCTGGCCTACAGCATGGCCATCGGCATGGCCTACCTCCAGACCGGGGTGGACGCCGGGCTGGACGTGGACAGCTTTGCCCCGCGCTTCACCTTCAACGCCTTTGGCGGCAGCATGGACTTCCTGGAAGAAATCGCCTTCCACCGGGCCTCCCGCCGCATGTACGCCCGTATCCTCAAGGAGCGCTTCGGGGCCAAGGACCCGCGCAGCATGATCATCCGCCAGCCCATCACCGCCCACGTCGGCCCGTCGGACACGACCATCCAGCGGCCCCTCAACAACCTGACCCGCTCCGTGGTCGGGGCCGTCGCCGGGGCCTTGTCCGGCGGCCGTCCCGCGCCCTTCCCGCCCTACGACGAACCGTTGGGGCTGGGCTGGAGCCGCGAGGCCTCGCAACTCATGTCCGACGCCGGCCGGATTCTCCTGTGCGAGGCCAAGCTGGGTCAGGTGGAAGACCCCTTCGCCGGGTCGTACTACATGGAAAACAAGACCGACGAGATCGAAAACGCGGCCTGGGCCGAGCTGAAAAAGATCGAGGACATGGGCGGCGTGGTGCGAGCCATCGAGACCGGGTACATGCAAAAGGCGGTCAGCCGCAGCGCCTACGAGCGCCAAAAGGGCATCGCCAACGGCGACATCCTGGTGGTGGGCGTGAACTGCTTCATCGGCGAGCACGAACTCGAGGTCGAAACCACCCGGCTGGTGCCCCACCCCTATGACCCGAAAAAGCGGGACCGGGCCGAAAAGCGGCAGGTCAAGTCCCTGAAAAAGGTCAAACGCGAACGCGACAACGCCCTGGTGAAAAAGCTGCTGGCCGAATTGAAAACCCTGGCCCAGGACGAGAGCGTCAACCTGATGCCCCAGATGATCGAATGCGCCAAGGCCTACTGCTCCATCCAAGAGGTCTGCGACGTGCTCCGGGACGTCTTCGGCGAGTACGAGTCGCCGTCGGTCATCTAACGGCATGGCCCGTAGGGGCCGTTCGCGAACGGCCCCTACAATGATTTGAAACCATGTAACGAAAAAATGATCGGCCCTGGGAAGGGAGCATGACCAAAAGCGCCTTCAGCTACGATATCCCCGAGCGCCCGCCGGACAACGCCGCGGACCTGTCCGCGCTTCTCGGGGAGCACCTCGAAGAGCTGCTGGCCCTGCTCGTGCCCACCCGTGGCGGCCAGGACGTGCTGGTGGACGGCTTCCGACTGCTGAACGACCCGGCGACGATCCGGCCCCTGCCCGGAGGCGGGGCCACGCCCGGCCTGGACAATAATTCGCCCCTGAACCTGTACGAGCCGCGCGTGGGCTACATCCAGCGCCTCCTGGCCGGATTGCTCGAAGCCGTGGAACTTGAGGAAAGCGGGCAAAAAATCCGGCCGGACCGCTTCCGGCTCAAGAACCTCTGCTCCTGGCTGACCCCGGTGGGCGGGGCCACGGACATCCTGGCCCACGCCGCCACCCGCTGCAATCTGAACTGCCGCTTCTGCTACAACGCCGGCGCCCCGGCCCCGCTCAAGAACCGGCCCCGCGGCCCGAACCTCGAATTCGAGGAAATCCGGCTGCGCGCCGACCTGTACGTGCCCGGCTCCCGGCTGGGCCTGTTCCCGGGCATGGGCAGCCCCTGCGAAAGTTTGGCCCATCCCCAGGCCCTCGAGATTCTGGAGAGACTGCGGGAAAAAACCAGGGAAAACATCCGCATAGCCTCCAACGGCTCGACCCTGACCCCGGAGACCATCGACCGGCTGGCCCAGCTCAAGCCCATCTACCTGGACGTATCGCTCAATTCCGCCGACCCTGAACGCCGCGCCTGGCTGATGAACGACCCCCGGCCCGAGACCGCCTTCGAGGCCCTGGGCCGGCTCCAGACGGCCGGCCTGCCCTACGGCGTGGTCATCGTGCCCTGGCCCTTCCCGGACCCCAAGACCATGCTGGACGACCTGGAACGAACCGTGGTCTTTGCCGCTCGGCACGATCCGGTGGTCATCCAGATCAGCCTGCCGGGCTACAGCCGGACGCCGGACGCCGAGCCGTGGTTTCCCCACCCCGAGGTCTGGGAGGCGATTCGAAGCAGAGTGTTGGCCTCGCGCGGGGCCGTGGACTGCCCGGTGGTGCTGCGGCCCGGCCTGTTTGAAGAATTCGAGAGGCCCGAGGCGGTGCGGGAGCCGCGCCTCATCGGCCTGATGAAAAACTCGCCGCTGGCCAAGGCCGGCCTTGAAGCGGGCGACACGATCCGCAAGGTGAACGGCCTGGCGGCCAAGAGCCGCACCCAGGCCCGCGTGCTGCTGGCCACCCTGGCCGACAGCGACCTGACCACGGCCAAGCTGGTCGTGGATCGCCGGGGCCGGGAAATCCAGCGGACCGCGCGGCTGGGCGACCACGGCTACCCCTACACGCCGGAGAGCGGCACGCTGCTGGGCGCGGTCTTTCCTTCGGCCGGCGTGCCGGCTTCGTGGTTCGAGGAACTGCGCCGGGTCGTGCTGGAACGCGGGGTCGAAAAGGTGCTGCTCTTCACCTCGGCCCTGGTTAAACCCTATATCGAGCGGTACGTTTCCGAGGCCCGTCTGCCGGCCGAGGTGAGGCTCGATCTGCGCGTGCCCGCGAACCGCTACTTCGGCGGAAACATCTTCATGGGCGACCTGCTGGTCGTCCAGGATTTCATCGAGGCCGGCCAGGCCTACCTGGCCGAACCCGGGCAGACCCGGCCGGACCTGGTGCTCGTCCCATCCTCGCCCTTTGCCCTGAGCGGCTGGGGCCGGGACCTGACCGGCCGGACGTATCTCGAGATCGAACGACGCCTGGGCCTGCCGGTGGCTTTGGTGGAATGTGATCCTATTTTTGATTAGAGACCGCTTGGGGGGAAAAGGGGTCAGGAACCTTTTTCCAAAGATTTGCGCTTTCCCTGCGCGGCACGGACGTTTCGATGATTGACTGACTTGTATCGATAGCAGCGAAAAAGGTTCCTGACCCCTTTTTCTTCCGAGGAAGGAGTATGGCATGGACAGAAAGATCAGAGTACTGGTGACGAAAATCGGACTGGACGGACACGACCGCGGGGCCAAGGTAATCGCCTACGGCCTTCGGGACGCGGGCTACGAGGTCATCTTCCTGGGCGTGCGCCAGACGCCGGAGCAGGTGGTCAACACGGCCGTGCAGGAGGACGTGGACGTGGTCGGGCTGTCCATCCTGTCCGGGGCCCACATGCACCTGACCCAGCGCGTCATCGATCTGCTCAAGGAAAAGGGCGGGGAAGACGTGCTGGTGATCGTGGGCGGCGTCATCCCGGAGGCGGATCGGCCCAGGCTGAAACAGATAGGCGTCACCGAGGTCTTCACCTCGGGCGCGGACATCAAGGACGTCAGCCGGGTCATCAACGAGAACGTGAAAAGAGAATGATGAATGATGAGGCAGCTTGCCTCCGCCTTGGCGGAGGGCAAGCGGGATGAGTGATGAATAAGAACGGCAGAGGCCATGACGCAGTCATGCCCGGGTTCCGGCCATCACCGGAATGACGGGGCGCGCGGCCTAGGCCTTTGTAACAAGGTCTGTTGAAACTTTTGAAAGAGAAGATCGCGCGCCTGACCGAGGACAAGGTCATCGGCCAGGCCAAGGAGATGGAATAATGGAAATCGAAAACCTGATCATCGAACGCAAGGGGCACGTGGCCACCATTGTCTTCGACCGCTTTGAAAAGCGCAACTCGCTCTCGCCGAAAATGCTCATCGGCATTTTCCTGACGCTCCGGGACTTCGCCAAGGAGAACGACGCGCGCGTGGTCGTCTTCCGCGGGGTGGGCGACAAGGCCTTTTCCTCGGGCTACGACATCAGCGTCATCCCCACCGAGGTGACCAAGGAGGCCCAGGAGGAACTGCGGGACAAAAACCCCCTGGAACTCTGCCTGGACAGCGTCAAGAACTACCCCTTCCCCACCATCGCCATGCTCAACGGCTACGCCTTCGGCGCGGGCTTCAACCTGGCCATGTGCTGCGACGTCCGCATCGCGGCCGACGACGTGCGCATGGGCATCCCCCCGGCCCGGCTGGGCCTGATCTATCACATCGAGGGCATCAAGCAGGTCATGGACGCCCTGGGCATGTCCCGGGCCAAAGAAGTGCTCATGACCGCCCGCAACTACCAGGGCGCGGAACTCAAGGAGATGGGCATCGTGGACCACCTGGTGCCTCGGGCCGAACTCGAAGCCTATACCTACAAAATGGCCGAGGAGATCGCCTCGAACGCCCCGCTCTCCCTCAAGGGCATGAAACGCATCGTCAACATGTTCAGCGAACAGGTCCGGCTTTCGCCCGAACAGGTGGCCGAGGCCGAGGGGCTGATCCGGGAGGCCTTTAACAGCGCCGACCTCAAGGAAGGCCAGATGGCCTTTCTGCAGAAGCGCGCGCCGAATTTTACGGGGAAGTAGGGGCGGGGTTCAAACCCGCCCGCGGAAAGCCGCCATGCCGCGACAACAGCCCCTAGGGGCGGCCCCTTGTGGCCGCCCGGACACAACCGGGAGAAACCCATGGACGAACTGATCGGACGCGCCGCCGAGGCCATGAAGGGCCGGCAAGCGGGCGTGGCCCTGACCGGGGCCGGCGTTTCGGCCGAAAGCGGCATCTCGACCTACCGCGACCCGGGCGGGCTGTGGGACACCTACCAGGAAGGGTCCTCGGGCGGCATGATGGCCGTGCTGGCGGCCCATCCGGACAAGGCCCCGGAAATCCTGGGCGGTTTCTTCGGCCGTCTGAAAGAGGCCCGGCCCAATCCCGGACACCTAGCCCTGGCCGAGCTGGAACAAATGGGCCGGCTCACCTCGGTCATCACCCAGAACGTGGACGGCCTGCACCGCCTGGCCGGCAGCACGGTCTATGAGCTGCACGGCAGCCTGTACCGCGTGCGCTGCCTGACCTGCGGCCAAAAGAAAGCCCTGGCGTCCGAGACCTTGTTCCCGCTGATCGACCGCATGATCGAAGCCATGGCCCTGGGTCAAGGCGGGCAGCGGGCCGGCGTTTTCCCGCCCTGTGACTGCGGAGCCGGACCCATGCGCCTGGACTTCGTGGGCTTCGGTGAGCCGGTCCAGGAGTTGGACAAGGCCCTGGACGCCGTGGCCCGCTGCGGCTTCATGCTCGTGGTGGGCACGTCGGGCTTCGTGCACCCGGCCGCGTCCCTGCCGGGTCGGGCCAAAACGAAAGGCGCGTTTTTGATTGAAGTCAACCCCAAGGAGAGCGAGATCACGCCCATCTGCGATCTCTTTCTCCAAGGCGCGGGCGGAGAGGTTTTACCCAGGCTGGTGAAGGCGCTCAGCGCCTCCTAGGCCCGCCGACCGCCTGGCCGCTTCCTTATCTCAAACCGGACCACACCGACAAAGGAGACGCGACGTATGGACCCGTTCCTGGAAAAACGACTGAAAGCTCTCGAGGAAGCGCGCCAGGCGGTTAAAAAAGGCGGCGGCGAGGAAAAGGTGGCCAAGCAGCACGCGGCCGGCAAGCTGACCGCCCGGGAGCGCCTGGACCTCTTGCTCGACCCGGACAGCTTTATTGAGATCAACATGCTCATCGGCCACGACACCGGTCTGCCCGGTGACGGCATCGTGGCCGGCTGCGGCGAGGTCATGGGCCGTAAAATCTTTGTCTATTCCCAGGACCGCACCGTGCTGGGGGGTTCAATCGGCCTGGAGCACGGCAACCGCATGTACAAGACGATAGAGCGGGCCCTGGAGATGCGCGTGCCGCTCATCGGGCTGCACGACTCCCCGGGCGCCCGGGCCGGCGGACCGCAAAGCGCCCAGGGCGGCGGTCAGATGCGCACCCGCACCTTCTCCTCCTTCCTCTCGGAACGGCACGGCGGATCGGTCTTCTATCCCAACACCCTGGCCTCGGGCGTCATCCCCCAAATCTCGGCCATCCTGGGCACCTGCGCCGGCATCTCGGTCTATTCCCCGGCCCTGACCGACTTCATCTTCATGGTCGATCAGACCAGCCACATGATGATCACCGGCCCGGCCATGGTCAAGGTCAGCCTGAACGAGGACATCACCAAGGAAGACCTGGGCGGGGCCAAGGTCCATGCTCGTAAGTCCGGCGTGTGCGACGTGCGCTACAAGAGCGAACAGGAGTGCATCGAGGCCATCCGCAAGCTGGTCAGCTTCCTGCCTCAGAACCACATGGAAGAACCGCCCGTGGTCGAAACCGGCGACGATCCGCACCGGGCCTGCCACGAACTGAACGACATCGTGCCCTGGAACCCGAGCAAGCCCTTTGACGTGCGTAGGGTCATCGAGGTCATCGTGGATAACGGCGATTACTTCGAAATCAAGCCCGAGTTCGCCGGCGAGGTCACGGTGGGCTTCGCCCGCCTGGCCGGCAAGACCGTGGGCATCGTGGCCAACAACCCCCGCACCCGGGCCGGGTCCCTGACCGTGGACAGCTCGGACAAGCAGGCCCGCTTCATCCGCTTCTGCGACTGCTTCAACATCCCCCTGGTCCTCTTGGTGGACACCCCGGCCTACATGCCCGGCTCGGCCCAGGAACACGCCGGCATCATCCGCCACGGGGCCAAGGTGCTCTACGCCCTGTGCGAGGCCACGGTGCCTCGCATCGTGCTCGTGCTGCGCAAGGCCTACGGCGGCGGTAACCTGGGCATGGGCATCCTGCCCGGCCTGGGCTCCGACCTGGTCCTCTTCTGGCCGACCATGGAGACGGGCGTGCTGGGGGCCGAGCAGACGGTCATGCTCTTCGCCGGCCGGCAGGAAGGCATCACCAAGGAGGAACTCGCCAAGAAGGTCGAGCAGTACCGCGACACCTCGGCCAACCCGCTCATCGACGTCTCCACCAACCTGAACGTCCAGGACGTCATCGCTCCGGCCGAAACCCGGAGCTACCTCATCCGCGCGCTTAAAATGCTTGAAGGCAAGACCTCCGAACGCCCGTACAAGGCCCACGGCAATATCCCGCTGTGAATTCCGGACGTTCGGGGACACAACTCAACCGTCCACCTCAAGATCGGAGGAGATTTAAATGAAACGCACATGGCTTTTCATCGTCTTTGCCCTGACCCTGATGCTGACCCTGGCCTTCATCGCTCCGGTAGTCCCGGCCGCGGACACCTACACGGCCCAACTGGCCAGCCAAATGCCGGTCAACCACCCCATTACCCAGTCCATCGATCTGTTCTGCAAGCGGGCCCAAGAACTCAGCAACGGACAGCTGGACATCAAGCACTTCCCGGCCGGCCAGCTCCTGACGGACCGTGAGGTGCCCGAGGCCATCTCCAAGGGCACCATCCAGATGGCCCAGACCTATTTCCCCTGGTGGAGCGGCATGATCAAGACCATCTACCCCTACGCCGGGAAAAGCTATGACGATCTGGACCACTACTTCCGCCTGGCCCGGGGACCTCTCCTCGACTACCAGAAAAAACTGTTGGCCGAGCAGGGCAACTGCACGGTCATCGCCCCCATCATCTACGCGACCAAGGCCGGGTATCTGCTGACCAAGCCGGTCAAAAACATGGGGGACATGAAGGGCATGAAAATCCGGATTTCGAGTTCGGCTCTGGCCACCGAGGTCAAGGCTCTGGGCGGGGTGCCTGTGGTCATGAGTTCGGCGGACGTGTACATGGCCCTGCAGCGCAAGACCATCGACGGCGTGCACTCCGGGGTCACGTCCTTCTATGCCCGCAAATGGTACGAGGTGGCCAAGTACGTGTTCCTGCCGCGGTACGTGACCACGGACTTCTACATCGTGGCCAACAAGGCCTGGTATGACGGTCTGTCGGCCGATCTAAAACAGGCGATGATGAAGGCCGGCGAGGAAGCGACCGCCTTCTGCACCAAAATGACCCTGGCCATGGAGGACAAGGTCGAGCAGGGTCTCAAGGCCCAGGGCGTCGAGACCTACCAGGTGCCCCTGGACGTGTACAGGACCGAGTTCGCCCCGATCCTCGAACCCGCTTCCCGGGAGGTCGCGGTCAAGCAGTTCGGCGAGGACTTGGTCAAGCAGTACGAGCAGTGGGTCGAGGACACCCGGGCCAAATAGGCGCGGGGTCCTGACCTTGGCCGTGTCTGCTTTTCTAACCTGCGGGGGAAAGGATTCCGGTCCTTTCCCGCCGCAAAGCCAAACGACGAACGGGGATTTATGAGACGGATCATCAAGATCGTTGACAGCACGGCCGGCGCCCTGGCCGTGACCGGCGGTTTCCTGGCCGGCCTGGTCCTGTTGGCCATGGTCTTCATCATCGTCTATGAGATCGCGGCCCGGCGGTTTTTCAGCGCGCCGACCATCTGGTCCATCGAACTGGTCACCTTCCTGATGCTCTGGTTCGGCTTCATGACCTTGGCCGCCTGCCAGCGCCAGGGCCGCCACATCTACGTGGACCTGCTGGTCGGCCGGTTTTCTCCGAAGACCGCGGCCATCTGGAAATTCGTTCCCCTGGTCTTCACCCTGATCTTTGTGGTGGTGCTCCTGATCACCGCCTGGGGCAGTTTCTGGTATTCCTTCACCACCGGCGAACGGACCCCGACCGTGTGGGAGCCGCTGCTCTGGCCCCTGAAACTGGCCCTGCCGGTCGGTCTGGCTCTGTTCCTGCTGCAACTTGCGGCCGACCTGCTGAACAGCGGCTTGGCCCTGGTGGACGGCTCCTATAAGAAGGCCGCCGCGTCCTACCCCCCCGTGGTGAAAAAGTGGTGGGACAACGCCGCCGTGATGATCGCCATTTTCGCCGTGCTGATGGCCGTTTCCGGCTGGCTGCTGGTCACCAAACCGGCCATCGGGCTGATCGTCGGACTGTTGGTCATGCTCATGGCCGGCGTGCCCATTTTCGTGGCCCTGGGCCTGGTGGGCATGGCCGGGCTGTTCTATCATTTCGGCGGGACCTTGGCCTTGACCCAGGTGCCCAACGTGGTTTTCGGCAGCATGGGTAATTTCACCCTGGCCGCCCTGCCCCTGTTCATCCTGGCCGGCTTCGTCTTACAAGGCTCCGGGGCCGGGGAGGAATTGTACGACCTGTTCGGCAAATGGATCGGGGGCCTGCCCGGCGGGCTGGGGCTGGCCACGATCCTGTCCTGCGCCTTTTTCGCGGCCATCTCGATTTCCAGCGTGGCCACGGTGGCCACCATCGGGCTGATCGCCCTGCCCTCGCTGCTCAAACGGAAGTACCCGGATTCCTTCGCTTACGGACTGGTGGGTTCGGGCGCCACCCTGGGCATCATGATCCCGCCCTCGGCGACCATGATCCTATACGCGGCCGTGACCGAGGAATCCATGGGCAAGCTGCTCATCGCCGGCATCCTGCCGGGCCTGATGATGGTGGGCATGTTCGGGGTGTACACGGTCTTCTACTGCCGACGCACCGGCGCCTACGAGCGGGAACAGGCCGCTTCCTGGGCGGAGCGGTGGCGGGCCCTGGGACGGGCCGTATGGGTCATCCTGGTGCCGGTCATTATCATTGCCGGTCTGTTCAGCGGCATCTTCACCGTGCTCGAATGCGGGGCCGTGGCTTCGCTTTACACCATGGTCATGGTCCTGGTCCGCCGCAAGATCACCTTGCGCAACCTGCCACGCATCTTGACCGAATGCGGCAGCAACGCCGGCTTCATCCTCATCATCATCGCCGGGGCCCTGACCATGGGCCGGTTCATCACCCTGCTTCGGCTGCCGCAACTGGCCATGGAGGCCATCACCGCCGCGCATCTGCCGCCAGGCGTGGTCATCCTGGCCATCATGGTCCTGCTCATCTGCCTGGGACTGTTCCTCGAAGTGGCCTCGGTCATGATGATCACCCTGCCCGTGCTTTATCCCATCGTCACCGGGCTGGGCTTCGACGGCATCTGGTTCGCCGTGCTCATGACCCTGAACATGGAAATGGCCATCATCACCCCGCCGGTGGGTCTCAACCTGTATGTCATCCAGGGCATCGCCAACGCGCCGCTGGCCACCATCGTGCGGGGCACGGCTCCGTTCTATCTCCTCATGGCCCTGGGCCTGCTCATCCTCTACTTATTCCCCGGAATCAGCCTGTGGCTGCCCAACGCCGTGATCCGCTAACGACAAAGGACATCGCATCCGTCGAACGACATATCCCGGAACCGAGGCGAGAAAGGAGCTGCGAACATGGACGTGCGCTGGAACATCGGCCTCCTGCTGAAAAAAAAGGCGGTCAGCACCCCGGACAAGGAAATCATCATCTTCGAAGACCGGCCCATTACCTACAAGGAGTTCAACAACGAGGCCAACAAGGTGGCCCACTACCTCCAGAGCATCGGCATGAAAAAGGGCGACCGCATCGCGGCCATCACCCTCAACTGCCCCGAGTTCATCGCCCTGTACTTCGCCGCGGCCAAGCTGGGCCTGGTCCTGGTGCCTCTCAACTTCCGCCTGGTCGGACCCGAGATCGAGTACCAGATCAACAACTCGGGCTCGCGCATGCTCTTCTTCCACGACGCCTTCATCCCCAATTTCGACAAGGTGCGGGATCGCCTGACCGTGGACAAGGACAAGTACGTCTTCATCAATACGCTGGGCAGCGACAAGCCCTGCCCGGATTGGGCCGTGAAATTCAATGACGTCGTGTCCAAGTTCCCCACGGACGAGCCCGCGCCCGAGGACCCGGTCTATCTGGAAGACCCCCTGGCCATCATCTACACCTCGGGCGTGACCGGCGCGCCCAAGGGCGCGGTGGTCAACCACAACCAGACCTTTTACAAGATCATGAACACGACCATGGGCGCCTACACCACGGCCGACGACGTTTTCCTGGCCCAACTGCCCCTCTGCCACTCGGGCGGGCTGTTCATTTGCCTGACGCCCTGCTTCGCCCGGGGCATGACCCTGGTGCTCCGGCAGGGCTTCGATCCCAACAAGTTCGCCGAGGACATCGGCACATACAAGGCCACCACGGTCTTCGCCCTGACCACCATGTGGCGCTTCATCCTGGAGACCGGCAAACTGGACAGCGTGGACACCAGCAGCGTGAAGGTGACCCTGGGCGGCGGGGAGCGCACGCCCATCAGCCTGATCGAGGCCCTGGCCGAGCGCGGCCTGTTCATGCAGCAGGGCTTCGGCCAGACCGAAAACTCGGCCATGATGGGCCTGCCCCTGGCCGACTACAAGCGCAAGCAAGGCTCCATCGGCCGGCCCGGCATGTTCAGCGAAATCTGGATCGAGGGCCCGGACGGCCAATCCCTGCCTCCGGGCGAGGTCGGCGAGATCGTGGCCTACGGCCCCTTGGTCATGTCCGGCTACTGGAAGATGCCCGAGAAGACGGCCGAGACCATTGTGAACGGCGTGCTGCACACCGGGGACCTGGGTTACATGGACGACGAGGGCTATTTCTACATCGTGGACCGGGCCAAGGACATGTACCGCAGCGGCGGGGAGAACGTCTATCCGGCCGAGATCGAAAAGGCGCTCTACGACCACCCCAAGATCCAGAACGTGGCCATCATCGGCGTGCCGGACGAGAAGTGGGGCGAGGCGGGCAAGGCCTTCATCGTGCCCGAGCCTGGGGAGACCCTCACCCTCGAGGAAATCCATAAGTTCCTGGAAGGCAAGGTGGCCCGGTACAAATACCCGCAGCATATCGAGATGATCGAGGCCCTGCCCATGACCTCCAGCGGCAAGATCAAGAAGGCGGACCTCAAACAGGCCGAAGGCGTGCGCCTGGACAGGTAGGGGCGATATGGAAAAAGGGTCAGGAGCCTTTTTCAGAAGCCCGGTTCCGTGGTGGGGGTGTAGGGGCGCGTTGCACGCGCCCTGGGCACGCGCAGCGTGCCCCTACATCATTTTGAGGGTATGGCATTTGAAATTGGCCCTGACCCCTTTTCCCTGACCAAGGAGACTTTCATGAAAAACCGGATCACCGAAATTCTAGGGACAAAATACCCGCTGATTCTGGGACCCATGCGGCTGATGACCCTGGGGGACATGGCCGCGGCTGTGTCCGAAAGCGGGGGTTTCGGCCAGATCGCCGCCTCCGGGGCAACGGCCGAGCTGCTGCGGACCGAGATCGCCAAGGCTAGGGGCCTGACCGCCAAGCCTTTCGGCCTGAACATCCCCATCTATCGGCCCAACGCCCTGGAGGCCCTGGAGATCGCCATCGAGAGCGGCATCAAAACCCTGACCACCTCGGCCGGCAACCCGGCCAAGGTGATGGGCCGCATCCGCGAGGCCGGGCTCAAGGTGCTGCACAAGGTCTCGACAGTGGACATGGCCCTCAAGGCCCAGGACGCGGGCGTGGACGGCGTCATCGCCACAGGTTACGAGGCCGGGGGGCACATCGGCCGCGAGGAGCTGACCACCTTCTGCCTGGTGCCGCAGCTCGTGGACATCCTGGATATCCCGGTGGTGGCCGCCGGCGGCATCGGCGATTTTCGCGGCTTTCTGGCCGCCCTGGCCCTGGGCGCGGAAGGCGTGGAAATGGGTACGCGCTTCGTGGCCACCCGGGAGTGCCCGGCCCCGGACTTCAACAAGGAGGCCATTCTGAACGCCGCGGGCTGTTCGACCGTGGTCCTGGGCAAGGGCATGCCCATCCGGGCGCTCAGGAACCGCAAGGCCCTGGAAATCGCGGACCCGGAAAAGGCCAAGGAGCTGGTAGCTTCGGGTCAGACCGGGGACGAAGCCTATGTGCAGTACGCCTCCGAGGCGGACGAAGCGATCATGCCGGCCGGCCAGGTGGCCAGCCTGGTCAAGGCCGTGGTCGGGGCCGGCGAGGTCTTCCCGGCCATGATGATCGGAGCGCGGGATTTGGCCCGTAAGCTGGACGACTTTTTCAAGGAGGAGAACTGATGGCCTGGGAACATGTGCTTCTGGATAAAAAAGACCGCGTGGCCACGATCACCCTCAACCGGCCCGAAAAGATGAACGCCTTTGGCGGCCGGATGCGGCAGGAGATCGCCGAGATCGTGGACGAAGTTTGCGAGGACAAGGAGGTCCGGGTCATCGTCATCACCGGCGCGGGCAAGGCCTTCTGCACCGGCGGGGACGTGACCGAGTTCGTCTCGGGCAAGACCCAGGCCCTGGAGGAAGTCTCGCCCAGCGAGCGGCCGGCCATGTCCCAGATCGTGCTGGCCCTGAACAAGGTGGAAAAGCCGGTCATCGCCGCGGTCAACGGCGTGGCCGCGGGCGGCGGGGTGAACCTGGCCCTGTGCTGCGATATCCGGGTGGCCAGCGACAAGGCCCGGTTCGGCCAGGTCTTTGTCCGGCGGGGCGTGCACCCGGACTGGGGCGGCATCTACTTCCTGCCCCGGCTGGTGGGCTACGCCAAGGCGGCCGAGCTGATCTTTTCCGGCGAAGTCATCGGCGCGGACGAGGCCTATCGGCTCGGCATGGTCAACAAGCTCGTGCCCCACGACGAGCTGATGCCCGCCACCTACGAGATGGCCGGTCGCATGGCCAAGAACGCGCCCATCCCCATAGCCTTCGCCAAACGCGGGCTGCAGAACTTCTACCGCTGGGACCTGGCCCAGGCCTTGGATTTCGAGTCCTACACCCTGAGCGTCACCCGGGGAAGCGAGGACGCCCGCGAGGGCTTCAAGGCCTTCCTGGAAAAGCGGGAACCCGAGTTCAAGGGGCGCTGATTTTTGGCGGCAAGGAAAGCGATCCTGATTTGTCATTGCTAGGAACGAAGCAACGTGGCAATCTCGCGTAGGGGCGGGTTTGAAACCCGCCCGACGGGCGGCCCGGACAACGTCCGGGTGCGCCGCAGGCGGACAAGAGGGTCGGAGATCGTTTGAAGCAGGAGGCAGCCTCGCCCGCGACGTTATCACGGTTGGCGGATTCAAAGAGAAAGGGATCGGCCCTTCCTTTAAACCCTCTCGCGGCTTGGCCACCCGGAATTTGTCCGGACCGCCAAGGGTCGAAATGGCGTGAAGAAGACTGCTATTGACTGAACCCATGAGTATAAGGAAGTTTAGCGCATGAACAACAAGTGGCGAAAGCTGATCGACGACATGCGGGCCGGGTCGGTGCCGGCCCTGGCCCGGTTGGTCAGCCGGGTGGAAAACCGGGAGCAGGGCTGGATGGAGGCCATGAAGGCCGTCTTCCCGCTCACCGGCAAGGCCCGGCTGATCGGCATCACCGGCTCGCCCGGCGCGGGCAAAAGCACCCTGACCAACCGCGTCGCCCGCCAATTGGTGGAACGCGGACAGAAAGTGGGCATCATCGCCGTGGACCCGTCCAGCCCCTTTTCCGGCGGGGCCATCCTGGGCGACCGGCTGCGCATGATGGACGTCAGCGACCTCGAAGGCGTCTTTGTCCGCTCCATGGCCACCCGCGGCGCCCTGGGCGGGCTGAACCAATCGGCCCGGGACGTGGCCAAGATCATGGACGCGGCCGGCAAGGATTTTGTCCTGATCGAAACCGTGGGCGTGGGCCAGGACGAGGTCGAGGTGGTCAAGACCGCGGACATCGTCCTGGTGGTCCTGGTGCCCGGGCAGGGCGACGCCATCCAGGCCATCAAGGCGGGCATCATGGAGATCGCCGACATCTTCGTGGTCAACAAGGCCGACCGGGACGGCGCGGACGAGGTGGTGCGGGACATCCAGGCCATGCTCGACCTGGACATCGAACTCGGCCAGGAGCCGCCGCCCATCATGAAGACCGTGGCCACCAAGGGGACCGGGGTCGAGGAACTGGTCGCGGAAACGCTCAAGATGCTCGACAGGACCCAGCGCCGAACCGAGTGGCAGGAGGAGCGTATCCGGGTCGAGCTGGTGGGCCTGGTGGAAAAGGAATTGATCGACAGGATCAAGCAGGGCTGGACCAAAGACGGCAGCCTGGACGACGCCGTCCGTCAGGTCCAGGCCCAGGAAAAGGACCCTTACACCATCGTCCAGGAGATTCTGGCCCCGCTCCTGCCGCTGCTGGACAAGGGCTGAGGGAAAAGGGCGCTCCGGTTCTTTGACGGTGATGTGAGGGTAAAGGAAGGTTCCAAAGTGTCATTGCGAGCGGAGCGAAGCAATCTCAGTTTTGATTTTCCCGGATGAGCAGAGATTGCCGCGTCGTCCGCCTTCGCCCGGCATGGCCGGGCCGCGGCGAGACTCCTCGCAATGACAATTCTCACAACCGAATGGAGGTGTGAACCATGCTGCGAATCCTCGGCGCTTTCGTGGCCGGCCTGTTCCTTTTCAACGCGGTTCCCCACCTGGTTCGAGGCATCACCGGCCGGAAACACATGACGCCCTTCGGCCGCGAATCCTCGGCCCTGGTCAACGTGCTCTGGGCCTGGGTCAATCTGATCATCGGCGGCTTGCTGGCGGCCGCGGCCTGCCCGGGCGACCGGCCGTCGCTCGTTTGGTACGCGGCCTTCGGCCTGGGCGGCCTGCTCATCTCGATCTACCTGGCCGTGTTCTGGTCCAACCCCGAGGCCCGGCTGCCTTGGCATAAAGATTAAAGCGGCATCCCCCTATCAAACAGGAGAAAACCATGGCTGAACAACCCGGCATGACGCGACGGCTGGCTGGTTTCATTTCGAGCTTTCCCGCATCGGATATCCCGCCCGAGATGTACGAACACGCCAAAGTGGCCTTCATGGACTGGCTGGGCGTGACCCTGGCCGGCAAGGACGACCCCCTGGTGTTTAAACTGATCGCTTACGCCGACCGGATGGGCGGCCAGGAGCAGGCCACCATCCTGGGCCATGGGCAGAAAAAATCCATGGACCAGGCGGCCCTGATCAACGGCTCGGCCTCCCACGCCCTGGACTACGACGACACGCTGATGCCCTTCCTGGGCCATCCCACGGTGACGCTGGCCCCGGCACTGCTGGCGCTCTCGGAGTACGAAGGCAAGAGCGGCCGCGACCTTCTGACCGCCTACATCATCGGCCTCAAGGCCGGGGTGACCGTGGCCTCCTGTGCCGGGCTCGAACATTACCTGTCCGGCTACCACGGCACGGCCACCATCGGCGCCCTGGCCTCGACCGCGGCCTGCGCCCGGCTGATGGGTCTTTCCGAAGAGCAGACCGTGTACGCCCTGGGCATCGGCGCCACCCAGGCCGGAGGCCTCAAGCGGAACTTCGGGACTATGTGCAAACCCTTCCACGCCGGCCGGGCCTCCGAGATCGGACTCATGTCCGCCCTGTTGGCCGCGGACGGCTTTGACGCGGCCGAAGACATCCTGGAAGGCCCCAGCGGTTTTTTCCAGACCATGAAGGGCCAGGTCCGGGAGGAGGTCCTCGAAACCCTGGGGCAGACCTGGGCCATCGAGAGCATCGCCCAGAAGTACCACGCCTCCTGCCACGCCACGCACTCGCCCATCGAGGCGGCCTGGGCCGTTTTCGAAAAGGAGGACCTCTCGGTTTCGGACGTCAAGGCCATCACCGTGCACTCCTCCAAGACCGGCCTGTCCGCGGCTTTCCGCGTCGAGGCCCACACCGGGCTGGAGGGTAAGTTCAGCATCCCCTACACCGTGGCCAACGCGCTGCTGCGCGGCGCGACCGGGCTGCAGGCCTTCACCGACGACAAGGTCAACGACGCCGAGGTGCAGAACTTGATGAAAAAGATCGCAGTCATCGAAGACCCCGAGATTATGGCCCTGGACGCCCGGGTCGAAATCGAGACCACGGGGGGGAAAACCTTCGAGGCCTACGCGGACATCTTCAAGAACATCCCGGACCTCGAAACCAAGAAGACCAAGATCGCGGCCAAGTTCATTGACCTGGCCCAGCCCGTGGCCGGCGAGGCCAACACGAAGAAACTCCTGGAGGCCTTAACGCACCTGGAGGCTGTCGACAACCTCCAGACTTTGACCGCCCTGGCCTAAAGGGAAAAGGGCCGCGACATCCTCCCCAGGGGCACGTGGCCCGCGGCGCGTGCCCCTATAACCCTTTTATCTTCAGATTTCCGGTAGTGGGTCAGTTTGAGGATGATGTAAGACGCTGCCCCTCATTTAAAGGGAAGCCCCGGTACGCCGGCATCTTGATCCCTTGCCCGGAAAACGCTCCTATCAACTGCCGTCGGCCTTTTTCACTGGCCTCCAAGCCCCTCTCGTCATTCCCGCGCAGGCGGGAATCCAGAGGTGAAGCCTCCCGGTTCAGTATGAACGCTTCAACACCATTCGCCCGCCGTTGTTTCATTTCC
>Ga0209163_1000454_pt1 | contig 75658 bp, 79 predicted proteins | sample MTBAKSrepl2MetaG_FD_187457 | JGI IMG/M metagenome (GOLD analysis project Ga0209163, IMG submission 187457) | Enrichment culture microbial communities om Arthur Kill intertidal strait, New Jersey, USA, that are MTBE-degrading - MTBE-AKS2 (Arthur... | ecosystem: Environmental > Aquatic > Marine >...
AAAGGGCCGTTTCGCCGGACCATCCCTCATAGGTGTGCTGGAGAGCGCTGTTGATTCTCACAAACCCGCGTGCAATACCCTTTTCGTAAGCCCCATCCACTTGCAGAGTGAAGCCCTGCTGATCGATCGTGGAACCCTCGTCCCGGTTATAGAACCTCAGCTTGTAAAGACGGCTGTCCTTGTCCAAACCGAAGAGAACCGGATCGGCCTCGGCGTATCCGCCGAAGTGAAAAGCCTTCTTTTCGATTTCGCCGACTTCGAACTTGTATTCCTCGGCGCGGCAATTCTGAGAAATCAGATTTAGAACCATCAGGCAAAGGAAAAAGATCCCCATCATCCCCAGACAGGGATTTCCTTGCCTTCCGAGGTGTGGATATTCGTCCCCCCACTTGCCTGATGGGTTTCGCTTCGCTCTACCCATCCTACAATACCCCTTTCCCCGGATCTTGATCATCCTGTGAATCCTGTCAAAACTCCTTCATTTTACTTGCGCAGGGAATCCATGTTTGGCATGTAAGTCAGTGTGAAGACCTCGTCGGCCAATTCCCTCTTCTTGAAATTCGCAAAGAGCATGACCGACTTATAACCCTTGTAAAGGGGGCTGTCAGTCTCCACAGTAGCCGGCCTTACGATGCCTTCTCCGAAATCCTTGATGTCCTTGAAGTAGAGTGTCTTGATGAGCATGGATGCCTCGGTCAGACACTCGATCCTGGTGGGAGACACCTTCTCTTTGTCAACCCACATCTTAAGCTGGTCGTAGGCCACCGTCTTCGTCTTTGCCTTGAGAAGGAGGAGGTATTCCTTTCCCTGATCCTCCACATTGGTCACATTATATTCTTCCGAATAATCCAGTTGCAGGATGTCCGAGTTGTTGAAGACGCCTCCGATCACCGACTGAAGGCTGGTTATGCGGACCGGCTTTCCCACATTGGGAATGTACAGCCACATGTTCTCTCCAAGTCGGAGAGTGCTCCGGCCCTTCTCGCTGGCAGGGGCTGTGAATATGCCGGCAATCTTGTCTTTTCCCTTTTTGACCGTGTAGAGGACAAATTCCTTTTTTCGCCCGTCCGGCTCGATATTGATGAGCTTGCGGTAGAGCTCGTAGGATTCCGGAGCGAGGTTCCTGTCAATCTGCTGCAGGAGTTGGTCTCCGTCCACCGCCCAAGCGGTTGAGCACAGAAATAATGACACAACGAATGCAACGATTCTAAACATAGCAACTTCTCCTCTCTTAATCTTCAAAATCCCCCCTTGGTCCCCCCTTTGAAAAGGGGGGAGATTTTCATGTGAAGGGGCTTTGTAATAGGTGCACCGAATATCGAACAAGGAACCGTAGAATGCACAATGACGGGCATTCACTTCTACATTCGTTATTCCGTGTTGAACGTTCTACAGTTCAAAGAACTATCGCAGGAGATTCCACACGACAGGCCTTCCTTTCTCTCCCCCTTTTGCAAAGGGGGATTAAGGGGGATTTGTCTGTCATGAACTCTAAACATATCCCAGTGCCTTTATCGGGTCCATTCTCGATGCTTTCAGGGCGGGCTGAAGACTTGCGACAACCGCCACCAGGATGACAATACCCATGATCACCAGAAGGTCTTGCGGGTTCACGGAGGCGGAGAGAACAATGTCCTTCTGCCTGCCGAAATTATAGGTGAATCCTGCCGCATTGAGGCCATAGACCAATGCTATGCTCATCAGACCGCCAATGGCCGCGCCGATGGCGCCGAGGAGCAGCCCTTCGATCAGGAACATGGACAGGATTTTCCTGGGCAGGGTCCCGATAGCTGCAATGGTCCCGATCTCCCTCACCCTTTCGTAAACGGCCATGATCATCACGTTCATAATGCTGATGAGCACTACCGCAATGAGCATGAGTTTGATGAATAAGGTCATCATGTCGATCATGCGGGCAATATTGTAAAATGGCGATAGCTGCTCCCAAGTATGCACTTCATAGACGGGCTTTCCCTGCTTGTTCAACTCGCCCGAAAGCTTTCCCTCCAAGACCCCGAACACCTCATAAAGTCTTCCGAAGTCTTTTATTCTGATGGCAATCTCGCTAATCTCCCGCTCATCCATCCTGAGAATTTCCTGAGCATCCTGGATGTGAACGTACCCATCCCTCCCGCCGGGACCGGTCGCGCTCTCCAGGATCCCCGTAACCTTGAGCTGTTTTCCATTCACCGAGCCGTCCCTGTTCGTGGCAATCACGACCACCATATCCCCCACATTCACCTTCATCCCTCTTGAAAGGAGCTCGGGCACCAGGATCTCCCCCTTTTTGAGCGCCTTCTCCCCTTCCATGATCCTTGGCAGGAGCAGAGGGACGGTCTTGGCTTCCATTTCAGGATCCACACCGTTGAGACGGATATTCGTGGTTTCGGTAAAGTTGCTGAACATGCCGCCGAACTTTATCCTGAGGGAGTAGGCCTCGATATCCGGGGTCTCCTTCAGCACGCTCTCAATCTTTTTGACGGCCTGGGCCCTCAGATTCATGGTGAGGGGCAGGGTATCTATGGCGGCCAGGTATCCCTTTCGGTGGATTTGCATGTGCCCCACGAAGGAGTCCGTAATCTGGCCGATCATCAGAGTCTTGAAAGAGCCGGTGACCGCCATGAAGCCTGCAACGAACAGGACTCCGACGACGATCAGGGACAAGGTGAGGAGGGTCCTCCTTTTGTACCTGAAAAGATTCCTTCCCGCGATCTTGATCAGATTAGTCATGGCCTCGCCCTCCTCCGTTTCCATTGGTTTTCATAGTCCCATCTTCGATCCTGTAAATGGACTCGGCCTCGCCGATGATGCGGGAGTCGTGGGTGGAAAAGACAAAGGTGGTATCCAATTCCCGCCTAATCCTTTTCATTAAGGCGAGGATGCTCATGGCCGTATCGTGATCCAGGTTGGCAGTGGGTTCATCGGCCAGAACCAGGTCCGGATGGGTGACGAGTGCCCTCGCAATAGCTACCCGCTGTTTCTGGCCGCCTGAGAGCTGGTCGGGCATCTTCTTCTGCTGGTCTGCCATCCCCACCGCTGCAAGGAGATCCTGCACCTGTTTCTTCCGTTTTGAAGGAGAGATATTTTGCACCATGACGAGCGGGTACTCCACGTTTTCGTACGCGGTCAGCACAGGGATGAGGTTGAAGCTCTGGAAGATGAACCCGATGTGCTTGCCCCTGAAGACAGCCGCGTCCGTCTTGCCAAGGGTCGTCACATCGAGCCCCGCCACGAGAAGCCCGCCTCCTGACGGCTTGTCCAGGCAGCCGATGAGATTTAGGAGCGTTGTCTTGCCGCTCCCCGAAGGCCCTACGATGGCAACAAACGCTCCCCTGGGCAAGGAAAAGGTGACCCCCTTCAGGGCATGAATCGCCACCTCCCCGGTCTGATAGTCCTTCTTGATGTCTTTTCCAATGATCAGCTCCAAAATACACCTCCATGCATTTTTTGAATCGCGTGGCCTTTTGCCCGGATCTTGTCCCTTTATCGCAGAGTAGAATACGCGAATGATTCCGCAGATCGGTTATGATAATTTCGCAAACACCTTCTGAAAATCCGAACCGCCCGGCTCTGATATTTTTTTGCATCGAAGACCCTGTCGCATAATGGACATTTCACGAGAGCCTTGCCGTTCCTCCTTTGTATCAAGTGATGCGACCACACGTCACAAAACGGGCATTTGCAGGGCACGCACCTATGACGCTGCAACTGAGGATACCCCGCGGCATAATCATCTTCCGAGAGAACTTGATAAGGCTCCTCCAGCATCATCTGCCTCCTTGATGACCTCTGTGAGGTATCCACCGCCCAGCGCAATTGCATGTGGGTTCACTTTAAGAACATCCTCCCAGACATGAACGGCGCCTTCGCGGTCGGCCAAGTCATACCTGAGCACATCACCCTTATGCAGTCGGGAGGCTTCATGCTTGGGATCCACTGCAATGGCCTTGTCAAAGGCTTCGATGGCTTTCAGCGGTTGTCGGGATTGCCGGTACAGGATCCCCAGGTCCGTCCAGACATCCGCGTTATTTGGTTCAAGGGAGAGCGATTTCTTGTAGGCGTCAATGGCCTTTTCATACTGCTCCGTGTCGAAATAGAGGTTCCCGAGCTGGGTCCATGAATCGACATTGCCAGGATTCGCGGCGACTTTGTTTTCGAGCCTTTCGATCTGGGCGGCGAACCGATCGCCCCCGGTGAGACCCGATGCCGTTGTCCGATCCTCGTGCGCCACATGACCGCAAAAGAGCATCCCAGCAATAGCGCCGGCGAAAAAAATAAAAACCGACAGCAGCACGAACAACTGGAGAGAAACCATTCTCGACTCTTCTCTTCCTGAACCCATGGTCTGCCTATCTCCTCTGCCATCCCGGACCATGTCCCCGACTCGTCCCGGTGCGGCCTGAGGTGAGCTTCGCCTTCTGCTCCTCGGTAAGGATGCTTCGGCAGTCAAGTTGAAACTGGATTTCCTTTTCACTGAGCTGGCCCTGGATACGGGATATTTCCTTTTCCTTGGCCATGAGTCTTTCCGGATCGGGATTGGGCTCCGTCCAGAGGAGCCTGATTTCCGCCTGCCTGCTGAAGAGCCGATTTCGGAGCTCGGCAATCTCCCTTACATAGTTTTCTCTTATCTCTTGAAGCCGATCCGATTGCTCTTGAGTGAGATTGGGGTTTGAGTCAATAAAAGAGCTTCCATAGCCCGTCCCTCTCCCTCTACCCCAAGGCTGTGCAAAGCCAGAAGCGACGGAGAAGAAGAGGATCGCAACCATTGGGATAAGGAGTCTTTTCATGAGATATCCCCCCTTTGTTCGCCACCTTGGAAATGCACCTGTTGTGCCAGCGGAAAACATCGCGGTTGCAGATTGGTAATGGGGCGAAAGTATTGATCTTTTAAAGGAGGGCCATTCTGAATTGCATCGAGATGAACTATACATGAGGCAAGGAATGTCGAGTCATGGCTTGAGATGCAATAGAAAAGTCCCGCAAATATAGGATCTTAGCTTATTGGGAAGATCTTCCCATCGATTCGACAGAAATGTCGATGTCGTCGAGCTAAACCGGAAGAATGGTGGGGACCCGCTCTTGACAGGAGGAAAGCACGATCATACGTGATATGAAGCTTTTGATACTGGAGGATTTGTGGAGATATGGAGATGAAATCTGGCAGACCGCCTTTGTTCGCTCTGCTGATTGCCGGCATCCTTTGTGCCTGGGCCGGAGCCTTGCAGGCAAGCGATCAACACTCAAAGCACATTGCTGAGATGAACGAGCGGGGAAATCGGGTGATGGGCTTTGATCAGGAAAAGACGACCCACCATTTCCGACTGCTTAAAAACGGCGGCGTCATCGAAGTGGGAGGGAACGATCCGAAGGACGCGATGAGCAGGGATCAGATCAGGCGCCACCTTGAGGAAATCGCCAGGGCCTTCTCGGAGGGCAGATTCGAAGCGCCGATGGACATTCATCATCAGGTGCCACCTGGCGTGAAGATCATGCAGGATTTGAAATCAGCAATCGGATACCGGTTCGAGCCGACGGAAAAGGGTGGTCTGGTCCGAATTACCACCACCAATCCAATGGCCCTAAAGGCCGTCCATGACTTCTTGCGCTTCCAGATCGAGGAGCATCAGACAGGCGATCCTCCCGAGGTGGTATTCAACTAGTGGAATCGGACTCCCGAAGCAGCTAACTGGGTGAGGCGCGGAATATGGACGGTCTCGAAAAAGTCGTCATCCCGGTGAACCGGTCCAGAGAGACTGGAAGTGGATGTGAATACTGGATTACGGCTTTCGCCGGAATGACGGATAAGACGCATTTTCGACTTTTTACAGCGGGGTCAATACTGAATCCTGCTTTCACTATAGTGCCCGGGGTAAATTGCCCCAGGGCGATTCCGTTCAGAAACGTCTGTTGCCAAAAAAACCTACCGGCTTGACATGGTCCAGGTACGATATATGATGGAGCATCATGTATGCTAAAAATTACATGAAAGGAAAATAATAGCATGAAAGCGAAGGTAACGGCACGCGGGCAGGTTTCGATTCCGTCCGAAATAAGAAAAAAATTCAATATAGAGCCGGAATCAAGGATCGAATGGGTTGTGGAGGGTAGCGTCATAAAGGTGATCCCTCTTCCAAAAGATCCGGTGGCGGCATTCAGGGGCCGCGGTTCCAGAAAGTACACCACGGAGCGACTAATCGAAGAAAGGCGAGCAGAGAGAGAAAATGAAGATCAAAAAGACAGAGGCTGATTCCTATGTCTTTGATACTTCTGCACTGTTGACCCTCTGGAATGATGAAGAGGGGGCTGATTCCGTAGAATATTTGCTGCGTTCGGGCGTGTCGGTTTACGTTTCCTTCATGAGTTGCATGGAAGGCCGATACAGGATATGGAAAAATGCTGGCAAAGCGGAATCCGAAGAGTTTTCAAAATATCTTGATCTGCTTCCTTTACGAAGAATAGACATCACTGTTCCAATCTTCGAAAAGGCCATAGAGATAAAGGCCACGAACAATCTCTCCGTCTGCGATAGTTGGATTGTCGCTACAGCTTTTTCTTCAGCCGCCGTTCTCGTTCATAAAGACCCCGAGTTTGAGCAAGTGAAATCGTTGGTAAAGCTCCAGGCCCTGCCCTACAAACCCCTCATCAGAGAAAAGGGGAAGAGCCGAGATCTCTCACACTAGATTCCTCCTTCTGTCAGCGGGTAACCGGCCCGAAGCCATGCGATTTTCCCGCCTGCCAGGTTAAAGACCTTGTCAAAGCCCTCCTGCTTGAACAGCATGGCCGCCCTCCGGCTCACATTGCCGGTCTGGCAGACAAAAACCATGGTGTCATTCTTATCGACATTTATAGTATTCACAAAGGATCCGGGTTCCCCCCGCATTTGCCTTGGATCCAAATGCAATGACCCTTTGACATGCCCTTCCCTGAATTCGCCGGCAGTGCTTATGTCGATGATGATCAACTCCTTGCCCTGGTCGATCTGATTCTTAAGCTCTTGCACGGTCATTTGCTCAACAGGGATTTGCGGGCCGCTTTGGCCTCTCCTGTATGGAGGGCCATTTTGTCCTCTGTATTGTGCCTGGGCACCTGCCTCTTCAGAAGCAAGGGCTATGGCTGATAACAATAATGCCGCAACAACGATCCCGCATGTTTTGTTTACGCATTTCATAGGCGCCTATCTCCCCTCGACGATTTCAAAGAGAGAACCAATCTGCCCGGCGAAAGCTGAACATTGTCAAAAAAAAGAACGAACAGGGCCCCTGCCAGCATGATTGTGTCTTCCACAATTGCAAGGTAACCGACACTCCTTTTTACTCCGCTGAAGCAGCCACATTCCACATCCAGCCCCCGAAGAGCGCTTATGCCGATCAAGGCAATGAATGAAATCAGAAGCGCTGCAATCAGCAGGGAGGATCCCCTTACGCTGACACCCAGGATAAGGGAAGCACCGGCAACGGCTTCCAGCCACGGGATAAAGGCCGCGGACATCCCAATCATCAACTCCGGGAATAGCTTGTAGTTATGAATATCCACCGCAAAGCCAAACGGATCTACGATTTTGCCCACGCCTGCGTAGAGAAACAGCATTCCAAGGAGCATCCGTACGATCAAATGGAAATAGTCTTTGTGCAGAACTCTCATCCCGCCTCTCCCTCCTCGACGGGATAACCCGCCTCTTTCCATCCCGGGTAGCCTTCTCCCAACACATAGATATTGCTGTGGCCCCTATCCACCAGCTCTTTGGCAAGCTCCACAGACGTGTCGCACAGCCCGCCACTGCAATATGCGACCACCACCTTTCTTTCCACCGGCAGGAGGTTGTTTAAATCGAGATCTCCCTTGACCACGGCCAATATGGGTGTGCTTAAGGCGGCGGATATATGGCCTGACTCGTACTCTTCTTTGCTCCTTGCATCCAGGAAAACCGCTTGATCTTCGTCAAAGAGTTTCTTGGCTGCCACCAGGTCCACCAAATGGATCTCCGGGCTGATCTTCACCGCCTTCCTCTCGAGGGCCTCTATTTGATACCGTTGAATATCCGAAACCAAATCGCCCTCAATGGAACTTGCCAGGAGCTTCAGGCTAAATGCAGTTCCAAGCAGACAAGCGACTGCAATGACCAAGATGACTTCTTTCAAGGCTGTCGAAAGTCGTTTGATTTTTTTCATGTCGCTTTCTCGTTTGGTTATTTGCCCCCTGGGAATGCAGCGGCTGTGCCAGACGGCAGAGGAGGGGGCGAACGATCGAAAGCGTTTGAATTTATGCGGTATTATTGAAATGCTTTTTCGAGAAGGAGAAAAACGGGGGTCTTTACCTGGCAAAAAATGTCGAAGCCAACCCAGGGCGTAATACAAAAGTCAAAAGAGCCACGGTGGGTTACGGGTGAGGAAAGGGTTTTTGCCCCTTTCGACAGAATTGTCGAGAGTGGAGTCTCAAAACGGATCGAACCCCAGATACGAAAAGAGGATGAGCAGGGTGATCCCCAGCGATATCACTCCGGTGACCATTGCCCCTGTTCGCATATTCTCTTTGTTGCTGAAGATAGCCATTGTCCCGCCTGTAAGGGACAGAGCGACTGCCACGATACAGGCTGATTGCAGAATCCACGTGGATTCTTTGCTCACGGTGATAAAAAACGAAAGCAGAAAAACAAACCCGACAATGGACGCCATGGTTTGCTTGTCCCTGTTGTCGATGAAAATCGCAGCTAATGCTCCGATCACGGCCATGATGAAAGACAGGATGGAAATCCACTCACCCATTTTCGATAGCTCTCTCCTACATCTAGTAGCGGAACCTGCTGATGCTCAGCTCAGCCCCGCCTTTCGCAAGGCGTCCAATAGTCGCTCCTTGTCGAAAAGGTTTCGGTACGGCGATATCTCTTCAAGATTCCTGAGAGAGAAGGAGGGATTTGCCGCCAAAACCTTTTCGGCCGCCTCACGAGCCTCCTTCTCGCGACCCGACATGATGTACAGGGCAGCCATGCCCACATGGGCCCAGATGTTTTTCGGGTTGCGAACCAATACCTGACTGTATGCGGCCTCTGCCTCCTTGTACTGCTCCATCATGAGATAAGCATTGCCGAGTTGGTACCAGAGTCCTGCCGGAGGGGTCGGATCCAAACGCATGGCTTCTTTGTATGTCCTTACTGCCTCCTGGTATTGCCCTGCAAAGTATAGACTCATGCCCATGGACATGTATCCATCCACCGAGCCGGGACTGAGGGAAAGGGCGCGTTCTCCCTCGGCCATGGTCTTTTCGTACAGCCCCTGGTACAGATGGATCTGACTTAAGAGGGCATGGCTGACCGCATCGGACGGATCCAGAATCAAGGCCTTTTCCGCAAGATCCAGTGCCTTCTGAAGGAGCGAGCTTGAATCCTTGCTCCAGCCGAGCCACAACTCGCGCAGGTAGGTGCGGGCCAGAAGGGCGTATCCCGTGGGATAGTCCGGATCAAGAAAAACGGCCTCCTCGAAGAGTCGCCTGGCCTTCTCGTTGTCTGCCAGGTTGGAACTTGCGAAAAGGGCCTTGCCTCTTAGGAGCTTCAGGTATGCATCGAGGCTCTTGGGAGCCCTTTTCGCGGTCGTGTGGCGATCCCCATCCCCGATCGTAACCTGAAGAGCGCGAACGATGTTGAGCGTGATCTCATCCTGAAGCGAAAAGATGTCTTTCAGCTCGCGGTCGTATCGTTCTGCCCACAAATGGTTGCCCGTTGCAACATCGATGAGCTGGGCCGTAATTCGCACCCTGGCGCCTGCTGTCTGGATGCTGCCTTCGAGGATGTAGCGAACTCCAAGCTCCTGCCCCACCTGTTGCACATTGACCGGCTTCCTTTTGTATACGAAGGTTGAGTTCCTTGCAATCACCAGCAGGCGGGGGATTGAGGACAGGGCCGTGATGAGATCCTCCGTAAGACCGTCGCTCAGATATTCCTGACTTGGATCCCCACTCAGATTATTAAAGGGCAATACGGCAAGTGATTTCTCTTCGGGCACAGAGGAGGCTGTCTTGTCGGCTGGAGGCGGCCTCACTTCCGGCGCGCCCCGGTGAAACCTCCAGGCCGCAAACCCAACCGCAATAAGAAGGAAAACGATAATTGCACCGGCAAGAACCCGGTAGCGCCGCCCCAAGCGGGCTCTTGGCGGTCTCACCTTTTTTCTCGCAACCGACACCCTGGGCTCCATCAGCACCTTGTAGGCTGGAATCGGCCTTGAAATGTTCTTGACCGACTGCTCCCCTATGTACTCATAACCCAGCGGCAACTTGGTTTCGATGTGGTCAAAGGCGGTCTTGGAGATACAGATCCCTCCGGGATCGGCAAGGGCCTCCAGACGCGCGGCGATGTTCACGCCGTCGCCGTAAATCCTGCCCTGTTCCTCAATCACATCTCCCAGGTTGATCCCTATTCGGAACTGCATTCTGCGGTTCTCGGGCAGGGCCGCATTACGTGCCTGAAGTTCCTTTTGCACTGCCAGGGCGCACTGGACGGCATCCACAACACTGGCAAATTCGGCAAGCAGGTTGTCCCCAGGGGAATCAATGACCCGACCCCTGTGCTGCCTGATCAAGGCATACATGACCTGTTTGTATGCCTCCAGGGTCTCTACCGTAGCGGCTTCATGGTCCCCCATCAGACGGCTGAAACCTGCTACGTCCGCACTGAAAACCGCCGTGAGTTTTCTCTTGAATCTTTCCTGATTCACGATTTTTCCTCGCTGGCCGCGGGCTATCAATTGAGTCAGAAAGAAAGGGATTAAAAGGGAGGCCAGATGTCCATTTTCCTGAAGCGACTTGGCTCCGGATTGAATTATCCTCCCCTTTCTTCACTTTCTTAACTCCTCTTTGAATTCAGATAATTTTAGCTTCCCTTCCAAGGCTGCATGAGAAGAGGAAACTCGATGCAGGCTGCCGCCCTTCGTCTTCCAGCAGCTCCTTGAGAAATTCGGCGCGCCTTCGGAAGCACTCAAGAAAGGGCCGAGGCAGCAAGGGACTCGGGAATTCCTCCTTCAAGAGGTTTACGTACCGGCCGTTCTTCTTGAGCCGCAAATCGACATGCGGTCCCGTTGCAATTCCCGTGCTGCCAACATATCCAATGACCTGACCCTTGCGAACCGAAGCACCCTTCTTAATCCCTTTTGCAAACCGGGACATATGCAGGTATTCGGTTTCGTACCCGGCGCCGTGGTCGATTCGAACAAATCTGCCCTTTGTCTTGTCGCGCGCAGACTCAATGACGGTCCCGTCCGCGACGCTCATGATTGGAGTCCCTACTGGCGCGGCATAGTCGATTCCATAGTGCGGGACGTATTTGCCGGAGACCGGGTGCAACCGCGCTCTTGAAAAGGTGGAAGAGATCCGGCCGCCGCTGATAGGGGAAGGCAAAAAGGGGCTTTCCAGGCTCCTGCCTTTCTCGTCATAGTAACCGCCGCTCATTTCATCCCCGAAATAGAAGGCGTAGAAGTCCTTCTCGTCATGACTCAGGCGAGCCGCCCTGAGGGTCCCTTCACCGGAGTCCCGGCCGCCGACCGTGTCTTTGCCAAAGGCTATTGCGACGCGGTCGCCTTCCCTGAGTCTTCGGAAATCAACCTTGGATTCAAAAATAGTCGTGACGCGCTGAATGAGGTCCCGCTCGACGCCCAGGCCCGAGAGAGTGCTCCACAAGGATTCTTCAATGGGGCGATCAAGCACCCAGATGGTATTGTCCTGTAAGGTGTTTTCGGTGTCCGCAGCCAGGAGGCGGGCGGAACCGGAGTCGACACGATCCGAGGGAACATCCGGATCAATCGGAGCGGTCCCGTATCTCTTGGGACCCGGTTTCAGGGTGTTTTGGCGTTTCTTCACGAAGTGCACTGTCTGGACGAAGCTCAGTACGAAAATGAAGACCATCAGGTACATGTATTTCGCTCTGTTGCGGGCGAAAAGCCAGTAGATCCTGGAGCTGGGCAGTGATCTTTGATCCACGTTCTCGTCACCTCGCGGGTAGTTTTGTGCCTTAGTTTTTTTTATTTCTTTGGTGGCGATTTCTTCATGGCGTCGATCTCTTGGAGCACCATGACCACCCTCTCATCCCCGTCGGGAGCCACCTTCACAAATTCCTCCCAGGCCTGAATGGCGCCGGGAAAATCGCCCTTATCGTATTTCAAGACAATTCCTATGTTGAACGGCTGTTGAGGTGCGTAGGATCATCCTGGGCCGCGCGGCGGAAGGCAGCGAGGGCTTCGTCGAATCGCTTCAGCACCCGATACATGATCCCCAGATCGGTCCTCACGTCGGGATTCTTTGGATCGATCGTCAATGCCCTTGAGTAGGCGTCGATCGCCTCCTGATGCCGGTGAGTGTCGAAGTAGATGTTTCCAAGGGTGATGAGAGCCTCGAGGTCGTTCGGATTTTTCTGCAGCATTGATTTCAGTTGCGGTATTTGTCCTTCAACATCCCCAGTCTTTGCACTTCCCCTGGTCGCCAGATGATTCATCACCCAGACCCCGAGGACAAATCCGAAGAGAACGGATACGAGAGAAATAACGATCACACTGGTTGTCTTGACCGTCCCCTTGGGCGAGCCGGATTCGTTTGGGCCTGCAACCCGGGAATTCCCGGAGGTACGCTTCTTGGCCAATGGCAGGATCTCCTTTGTTTCGATTGGGCCTCCTAGGAGTCGACCTGATCATAGTAAACATCAAGGGGGAGCAAGAAAGAAACCCTTTTCTGCTCCCCGCAATAATGTATGCTCGTCATTGATCAAAGGTCGGCATCTACAGTCTCTACCAGCGGCCGCCGTATCCCATTCTTCCCATTCCGTGACCACGGCCCATTCCGTAGCCACTTCCCATTCCGCGCCCCATGCCCGGCCCGAATGAGCCAACCTGTGCCTGTTGCTCCGGGGTCAACACCTTGCGATGCTCCAATGCGTAATTGGTCCCCTTCTCCTGGAGTTTCGCCCGGAGATCCAGGATCTCCTTTTGCTTACCCGAGACTGCCGCTGAGTCAGGGTTCTGATTCAGCCATAGGCTCCGCAGTTCGGCGTTTTTCTTGATGAGCTCCTGCTGAAGAGGGGCAATCTCATCAAGATGAGCTTTCTGCAAGGTCTGGATCTTTAAAGATTGCTCGGGTGTCAGGTTGGGAATAGAGGAATAGCCCGTTCCCGGACCCATGCCGTAACCTCCGCCCGGACCCATTCCATAACCTCCGGCCGGTCCCATCCCCCTCCCCCATGGCCCCGCAAAGGCCGATGAGGCAGAGAAGACAAGGATCGCGGCAACTGCCAGGATGCTAAGTTTCTTCATTGTCGTTTTCCTCCTTGATTCTTGATTTGAATCCAGGGAATTGCACCCGGCATGCCAATCGGCAAGATGGTTGCCGGTGATACGATAGGTGGTTGAAAATATGTCATTTTCCTGATGCGGCGATTCCTGGGGACTGCGAGAGGCCAACGTGTTCGTGAGGCAATGAATGTCGAAAAGGGATTTGGGTGGATTAGAAAAGATTTGAAATTACATCTAGTTGCCGTGTTAGGAAGAATTTGAGGGGCTCGACACAATTGTCGAAGCGGTGCCTGAAATCGCTCGGCCCTTCGAAGAAGAAGGATAAACCCCCCCGCTCTTTATTGATGTTTTAATGGGCGGCACTTTCAGGATATTTTGAGATGGGCGATTCTGATTCTCATGGAAGAGATTCATGTGACTTTGGCATTTGTTTTGCTGGACAAGGCCCGTATGCTGATTCTTTATTTGACTTTCTTGGCGCTCTTAGCGACTTTGCGAGAGATATTTGGATTTGACATTGTCCGGAGGTCTTATGAAGCGTTCTCTCCTGTTCGGAGCCGTGTTGATACTGTGCCTTTGCGCAAACGACTCTTTTGCCCAGGGTCCGGGGAAGGGTCGGGGCCGCGCGCAGGTATTGCAGGGAAAGGGTTGCACTTCCCTCGAAGGGCTTGGTCTTTCGGAAGAGCAGAGGGTTTCCATACAAAAGATCGAGGCGCTTTATGGGAATGAGATCGCCGGCAGAAGAGAAAAAATGATGATCAAACATCTGGAGCTTCAAACTCTTCTTCGGGATCCAAATGCTTCCGACAAGTCCATCCGGCAGAAATCGCAAGAGATTGGGGACCTGCAATCAGAGATTCGCGAAAGGATGATTGATTATCAGATCCGGATCAGGTCGATTCTCGATCCCGATCAGATGAGGCAATGGTGCACCCTGGTTGGCGAGTCCGCCCTGAAGAAGGGCTGGAGAGGAGGCCTATGACCGGAAGGAAAAATCCGTCACCGGCCGAACAACATGATTCGGCCCGCCGTTTTCTCCAGCCCCTGGCCGTCGCCCTGGTCTGTCTCGTCTTTGCGGTTCTCTTTTTCATCACGGCCATCATCCATATCAGAACGGTGGAAGCGACGCTCATGGATGTTCTGGTCAGCAAAGGGATGAACATCATCGAAAACGTGGAGAGGCTCACACAGGACCGCTTGGGTCTTCTTGCGGGTCGTAGAACCGGGCTCTCCATGACCGCCATGGACCCCACCGGCCTGGAGGCGGGTTTCTCCATCAGGGAATCCATTGCATGGCGCCTCATGGATATGGCCAGGGAAATCGATCTCAGGGAAGCAGAAGGTGTCGTATCCGAGGACGATCTTCGACGCCTGGCCGCGACGGAAAACCTCCGGGCCGTTGTGCTGTTCGACGACAAAGGCGAGATGGTTTTTCAAAGCAGTCCGGTTCCGGAAACCGTCTTCTCCCGGGCGAGCGCTCTCCTCGAAGGGAAAGAAGAGATCGGGATCGAATTGATTGAATCGCCCGGCGAGGAGAATCCCGCCCAACTGATCGGACTCCGGAGAATGGGCGGGAAAGGAACCGTTCTCATCCTGCTTGACGGCAAGGGGTTCCTTTTCTGGGCTTCGAGGGTAGCGGTTCAGGAAGCGGTTGAAGAAGGCGGCTGGCGAAAAGAGATCCTTTATTTCAGGGTGGAAGATTCACAGGGTCGTCTTCTTGCCGGGGCCGGGGAGATTCCGGAGACTGCAGAGCAAGAGGAGACCCTGACGAGGCCCGAGAGGAGACAAGACCACAAGGGCACCGGAAGCCGGCGCTTGAGACTCGGTTCCTCGAACGCTCTCGAGATATATGCGCCCCTGAGGTTGAGCAGCCCCATCAGTGCCAGAGCAAAGGTGGGGCTTGACCTTGAGAATGTAGATCACCTGCTTCGGAAGAACCGTATTCATGTTTTCCTATCAGTGGGTCTGATGATTGGGATCGGCCTTTTGGCCATGTGGCTGCTCTACAGGAACCAGAATCAGCACCTTTCAAGGCTTGAGGCCATGAGGGAGCGGTTGAGCCAGGCGGAGAGGCTCTCCTCCATGGGGCAGCTCGCCGGGGGCGTGGCTCACGAGATTCGAAACCCCTTGAATGCGATCAGCATGGCAACTCAGAGACTTCAAAGGGAGTACGGGAGACTTGCCGACGGAGACGAAGCGGGCGAATTTCACAATCTCGCCCGGGTGATCAGGGACGAGATACGGCGGTTGGACGGTATCGTTTCGGATTTTCTCAGCCTGTCACGGCGCCGCTTCGATCTTCGGGTCCAATCCGTGGTGGAGCTTCTTGAAACAATCATCCATCTCATCCGCGAGGATGCCGCTTCCAGAAACGTCACCATCGAAACCCAGTGGCACGTGGATAAGCCTCTGGTCTACATGGATGCGGACAAGATGAAACAGGCCTTGATCAATATCATCAAAAATGGCCTCGAATCGATGACGGGGCAAGGAACCATGCGGTTTTCCGTTGTTCCGCACGGAAAGACGCGCATCGCCGTCAGGATCGAGGATACGGGAGCAGGGATTTCTGCGCACGACCTGGCGCAGATCTTCAACCCGCATTACACCACCAAGGAAAAGGGGTTGGGCCTCGGCCTCTCCATCGCCTACGAAATCGTACGCGCCCACGGAGGGGATCTGCGGGCGAAGAGCGAACCGGGGAAGGGAACGACCTTTGAAGTCCTGCTTCCGATGGAAAAGGAAGAGCTGGCCACAAAGACACCAAGACACAAAGAAGAAATATACAGTTAAGATCTTTGTGGCTTAGAGTTTTTGTGGCTGAAAGGAATGATTTGATGACGAAACTGGATATCCTGGTTGTGGAGGATGAGCGTTCCCAAAGGGAGATGCTGGCGGATTTTCTGCGGAAGGAAAAGCACAGGGTCTTGGAGGCTGAAGACGGAGAGAAAGGGATTCTTCACCTGAAGGCGAAAGCCATTGATCTGGCGGTTGTGGATTACAAGATGCCTCGCCTCACGGGACTCGAATTCCTCAAGGAGGCGAAGAAGATCAACCCGGAACTGGACGTCGTCATGGTGACCGCCTTTGGGACGATCGACACAGCAGTCGGTGCGATGAAAGCGGGAGCGGCGGATTACCTGACCAAGCCGATCGACCTGGAGGAGTTGCTCATTGTCATCGATCGAATTGCTGAGCACAGGACGCTCCTTAGGGAAAACGAAATTCTGCGCCATGAATTGTCCGAAAAGAAGGTCCGGCAGGATGACATCACCTACCGAAGTCCTCAGATCGCGGAACTGATCAACCTCGCAGGAAGGGTGGCCAAGAGCAGCGCTACGGTCTTGATCCATGGAGAGAGCGGAACCGGAAAGGAGCTGTTTGCCAGACTGATCCATTATCTGAGCCCGCGATCGCATAAGCCCATGATCACGGTCAATTGTGCGGCCCTTCCGGAAACCCTGATCGAGAGCGAGCTTTTCGGCCACGAAAGAGGCGCCTTTACGGGAGCGACCCAGCGGCGAATCGGCCGATTCGAACAGGCCGACGGAGGGACCCTTTTCCTGGATGAGATCGGCGAGGTCCCTCCTGCGGTTCAGGTGAAGCTTCTGCGCTTCCTGCAGGAAGGGGAATATGAACGGCTGGGAGGAGACAGAGCGCTAAAAGCGGATGTGAGGGTGATCAGCGCTACCAACAAGAATCTCCAATCATTGGTGAGAGAGGCACGGTTCAGGGAGGATCTCTTTTTCCGCCTTAATGTGATTCCCTTGAAGGTCCCGCCTCTCCGTGAGAGGAGAGAGGATATTCCCGTACTCCTGAATCACTTTGTTGATCGTTATGCCAGACGAAACGGCAAGCAAATTTCCGGCGCGACTCGGGAGGCGATGGACATCCTGATGAAATACGATTACCCGGGAAATGTACGGGAGCTGGAAAACATTATGGAAAGGGCGGTGGTCATCTCACGGGGAACGGTTGTATCCCTGGAAGATCTCCCCTTCAGAAAAGAGAAGGAGGGCAGAATCGATGTCCAAGAGGAAGATAAAGGAACGCTTCGAGAGAGCATTGAAGACCTGGAGCGCCGGATGATCCTGAAGGCTATGGAAGATGCCGGGTCCAATCAAAGCCAGGCCGCGGCCCGCCTGGGGCTTAGCGAAAGGATGCTCAGGTACAAGCTGAAGAAATATGGTCTGAAAGGCAGATGAGACTCTTTCCTCTGCTGGTCGCAAACCGACCTTTGGCTTTCCGTGGAAACCGTCAGGTCTGATCTGGCTGAGATATGCACCGTCACCCGAGGCTAATCCACATGGAGCACCACGGAGAAGGCGTTAAATCCCACCCACACTTCATCATTTTCGCGGATGTCGATTTTTTGTCTGCTCTCTTCCGTAATGATCGAACATAGCTCTATACCATCCGCCACGCGCACCACTACCTCGCTGGTCACCTTGCCACGGGTCATGCGTTGAACAATACCTCGAAAAGTGTTCTGGGCCGTGGAGTTCGGCTCCAGGTCGCTTTTGTAGACCGTCACCCACGGGGCCTTCACTTCGGCGACGACCATGGCGCCCGGCCTCAAGCCAAGCCGGGAGAGGCTGTCGTTGGTGATGACGGCGAAGACAGTGTATCCCGCGATGGATGCAATCTCCACCACTGCCTGGATGTCGCCTTTGCGGATTCGGCTGATCTTCCCGAAAAAGGCGTTACGGGCGCTTGTCTTTCGACTGATCTCCTTGTCGACAAAGTACCTTGCCACCTGCCTTATGTCATCGTCGGAGAATTCCACATAGGAGGCGACAAGGTTCGGCGTCCCGTGCCCCAGGATCTTCTGCACTACTGGCAAGGGCATGTTGTTTTGAAGGAGTTCAACCGCCCTGGATCTTCTTATGGCGTCGGGGGTGCCCAACTCCCGAGGTATGCCGATGGCCTCGGCACGTTCATAGAACTTCCGTCGGACGTGACCGGGATCGACGTGGAAGATACTTCGTGGCGCGCGCTTGGCTTCAGGGCCATTCAAGGTATTGTGAAGCTCGGATGAAAGTGCTTCCGAGATTTCCACCTCCCGGCATGCTCTGGTCTTGTTCGCACCCCCTTTACAAAACTGGACCATGTGATTCTCAAAATCAATATCTGAAGGCTTCAGACTGAGCACCTCGTTCAGTCTGGCCCCGGTGTTGCGGATCAAAAGGAAAATGGCAAGAATGCGCTCCCTCGATCGTCTGGTATCCGAACGAAGGGGGGCATTTGCCCACGAACGGAAAGATTGTTCAAGCTTCTCCATCCGGGCCGTATCGAGACACCGGCCGTCGTTTCGGGTAGGCGTTATTCGGGAATGATGAGTTGCGGGCATGTGCTGAACTCCGTTTCTCAGTGAATTCCTTAAGCTTTGAATTGATTTTGGACTTCCTTATAGAAAATTTCAAGATCTTGCTTGACAGGGAGTGGGGAAAAGACTACCGTCATTATTAGTGACACGCGTTTTTATTTAATCGTGTAGATATGAAACTTTCAGCTCAACAAAAGGGATGATCCGTCAGAAAACAGCCTACCCATCAATCGGCCGCTTTAAGACATTTCAGGAGCAAGGAGGTGTCTTATGGAAAACATCATGATGGGAACAAGAAACGTACTGGTACTTGTGGCCGTGATCGTTGCACTCTTCATCCTGGTTTCCCTACTGGGGGGAGAGGAGTTCTCGCGATCCGTGCTGGATGTGAACGTGACAATGCTTGAATGAGCGGAATCCATGTTTTGGAAACAACTATGAACCGGAGAAATAAACCCGATCGTAGCGAGGGAAAAGGAGGAACCGACTCTCTCCTTTCCCTCGTGCACCGTCAACCTGAATCACCCAACAGAGTCTGATCCAATGGATTTCTTCCTCGCGGCCTTCCCGACATCTGGTGTTGAGACATGGGTCTTTGTGCCCCCCCTGGTCGCGTTCATTATCTCCTTTTTTACATCCATGGGAGGCGTGTCCGGGGCATTCCTGCTGCTGCCTTTTCAGATGTCATTCCTGGGCTACACCAACCCTTCCGTCAGCGCCACGAATCAGCTCTTCAATATCGTGGCAATACCGAGCGGCGTTTACCGTTATTGCAAAGAAGGCCGAATGGTGTGGCCCCTCACCTGGGTTGTGGTGGCGGGCACCCTGCCCGGGGTATTCATCGGTGCGATCGTGCGGGTCGCCTGGCTGCCTGACGCCAAGAATTTCAAACTGTTTGCAGCCGGGGTGTTGCTCTACATCGGTCTAAGAATGGTCCGCGACCTCATGAAGAAAAGCACTGCGGACAAGGGCCAGTCCAACGGTGAACATCGATTTCAGGAGTTGGTGTGGAATCATCGCAAGCAACCGGGTGTCCCGGGGAATCCCTGTCGAGAAGAACTGCCTGCTGTGAATGTGACCCATTTCAACCGCAAAAGGCTGGGGTATGTCTTTTACGGTGAACAGTTCGATGTCCCTTTCTGGTCCATCTTCGCTCTCAGCTTGATCGTCGGGATCGTGGGCGGCATTTACGGCATCGGCGGGGGCGCGATCATCGCTCCCTTTTTCGTGACCTTCCTTGGGCTGCCGGTCTATACGGTCGCCGGCGCCGCCCTGATGGGGACCTTTGTCACATCGGTGGCCGGGGTCGGGTTTTATCAGGGGATCGCACCTTTCTACCCCAATATGTCCATAGCTCCGGACTGGCTGCTTGGCATTCTTTTCGGACTGGGAGGAATGGCCGGCATGTATCTGGGCGCCCGGTGCCAGAAGTATGTTCCGGCCCGTGTGATCAAGTGGATGCTCGCAGGGATCATCGTCTTCACGGCCTTGAAGTATGTCGCGTCCTTTTTCGGCCTGTAAAGTGGCCGGGAGTGATACTTTCCGGCCAACAAAGGAGAAATGTGATGTGTAAAGATATCGATCCAATCCTTAAGAGGTTGGAGACCAATCCCGACCTCGAAACAACGCGTAGCCTGCTCCGGCAAGCCGATGCCTGCGCAACATGCCCTGAGCAAGCCCATACCGCTGTGGGAGCCGATGAATGCAGTTGCCAGGTACGGTTCCGGACCGAACTCCAGAATAGTCTGAAGTTATTCTTTGGCGGCTCATAGACTGCCTGAAGGAAAACACCTCAGGGAGTATAAGTTGGCTGAGTTAATGGAACAGAAATGAAAATGTAAAATCTCTGCAAAAGCTAAACCTGAAAGGAGGATTCCGAAATGAGAATGACCAAGAACAAGAAAGCAGTCTTAATGATCCTGTGCGTATTCGTCTCTTTGGCGCTTGCGATGCCCGCACTTGCGCAAGAGAAAAAGAAGGAGAAATCGGACAAGGTCTGGGGAACCCTTGTTTCGACAAAGGTCGACCCCTCCGGCAAGGTTTCCCCTGTTGCGCTTGAAACCCAGAAGAAGGAGATCGTTCCGCTCGCATACAATGCAGTAGCAAAAAAACTCGAGAAAAAAGTGGGCAGTAAGATGGAAATTGAAGGGCAGTTCAAGGAAGTGGATGGGAAAAAGGTCTTGGAGCCCTGGGTCTATGTGCGGAAGGATAGTCCTGATACCCCAACAAAGAAACCCTGAACCGACGCAGGTGGCGCCATAGCGCACGGGAAATAGGCCGGGGCAAATTTCAGACCCTCCGAAGCCCCTATTGGGGCCAAGGAGGGTTTACCGACAGCTCCGATATCAGAATAGAGACGTCTCAGGCCGGCCGGTTTTTGCAGGGGATTCTTGGCAGGGTGTCGGTCCTCATTAAACCACCATTCGCCGGATGATGCCCGCCGCGGCGCCTATGGGCACCAGGTAATGGATGGGCAGGTGAAATCTCTGGAGGAGCACAAGGGAGGCAACACCGGATAACAGGGCAAAGAGGTCGATGGAACCGTTCGGGATGATCACCTTGTGCCCGAACCATACGGCCAGATTGAGCACAACGCCGACTACCGCAGCGGTAACGCCGGTGAGCGCCGCCTGAAGCCGTTGATTGCCTGCCATCGCCTCGATGAAGGGGGCGCCGGCGAAGATGAAAAAGAAGCAGGGCAGAAAGGTCATGTAAGTGGTGATCAGTGCGCCCAGGATGCCGGCCGTCAACGGCGACAGATCCCCGGGGAGGTTCCAGGCACCCAGGAACCCAACGAACTGGGTTACCATGATCAGCGGACCGGGGGTGGACTCGGCCAAACCGAGACCGATGAGCATCTGCTCGGTAGTGAGCCATCCGTTGCCCACCGCGAAATTAGTGATATAGCTCAAAACCGCGTAAGCACCGCCGAAGGTGACGAAGGCCGCTTTGGTGAAAAACAGTCCGATCTGCATCAACACATCGCTCGATCCGCGCCAGGCCCAGACGGTTCCCACGACAAGGACCCACAACGCCAGACAGAAGAGAAATACCCGCACAACATGGGCAAGAGACGGTGCGGTGCTGTTTTGATCGGTCTCGGCTTCTGCGCTGCATTCGCGGGTCTGCGGATCAAAGACATCCCTGCAAAAGACCTGCGGCAAGCCATGCTGCATAAGCAGCCCGCCCAAGGCTGCCGCTGCCACAATGTAGGGAAAAGGCGCCTTGAAGAAAAAGATGGCGATGAACGCGCCGGCGGCAAATCCATAGAGAACCCGGTGCCCGAGCGCCTTTTTGCCGATGCGCAGCACAGCCTCCACCACCACTGCCACCACCACCGGTTGGATGCCGTAGAATGCGGCCGCCACCGCCGGGATATTGATGTGGGCCACGGCCAGGTAGCTCAACAGCAGCATGATGAAAATCGAGGGGATCACAAAAAGCGAGCCGGCCGCTATGCCGCCAATGGTGCCATGCAGCCGCCAGCCGATGTAGGTGGCCAGTTGCTGGGCTTCGGGGCCGGGCAGCAGCATGCAGAAGTTCAGCGCCCTGAGAAACTGGTCCTCGCCGACCCAGCGGCGCCGCTCCACAATCTCCTGATGCATAATGGCGATCTGGCCCGCCGGACCGCCGAAGCTGATGAAGCCCAGCCTTGTCCAGAATTTCAAAGCCTCTTTGAGGGGTGGCGTTGGAGAGGTGGAAGCGATCATTCTTTAACCTGAACAGGACGGCAATCCTGCAGAGAGGTTCTTTTGCAGGATGCCCGGAAGAATATTTGTCCTTATCTGCAAAAGCATCATGAACCCCGGCGACGCAATGCCAAATTTACTGGACGTTCTCCCCAAAATAAAGCTTTTCCTTACGACGGTTGATCACAGGTGAGACTGATGTCAGCTCAACCGCTTGCCTCTGAGGAGGCCGGTATCGAACAGGAACCTCTTATAGTTTACTTGTTCTTCTGTACAGAGGTAAGAAATGCAAAGCCCGGCAGCGCTTGGGCACCTGCCTACTGTCTTTTTCTATCCAGAATACGTAGTTGCACTACCGTACTTTTGCTGCTTTCTCCGGTAAGATTTGCCATTCCGTGCCCTGTTTTCACCTTCTCCAGACCCAACCGACAAAGCCAAAAATTCTGCATGAGGGAGACAATGAAAACTGCCTTTACGCAAACGCTGTTGATTGCTTTTTTGGCAGCCGCCTTTCTCTGCATGTGTCCTTTTCTCGTCTCTTCGGCCCTGGCGGAGGATTCGGAAAAGGAGCTCAGGGGGCGCATCGAGAAACTCGAACAGGTCATTCAGGACTACAAGCGGGTCATGGAGGCCCACGAGCAGGAGTTAAGGAACGTAAAGGAGCAGTTGAACAAACAGGCCGCAACCGTGGATCAGAAGGTTGAGGCGGCCGTAAAAGAGCCTGAGCACCTGGAATATGTCCGGCATCTCATGGAAAGCATCCGGCTGACCGAGAAGGTGGAGACACCGGAGGAGCAAAGGCTCAGGACAGTCTACGATGAGGGATTTTATCTCAAAGGGGCCGACGACCAGCTTCGGATCGGCGGATGGCTGCAGGCCGATTCCAGATGGTTCCTGGACAGCGAGCATCCCGAAAACGATACTTTCCTGATTCGGAGGGCCAGACTGGATATCCGGGGGGTCCTGGAGAACGATTGGGCCTACCGCTTGTATGGGACATTCATCGGTGAGCGGAATGGAATCCTCCAGGAAGGCTGGCTTGAATATCGGAAGTATGGCGCGTTTCGAATCCGTGCCGGACAGGTCTTCGAGCCCTTCAGCATGGAGGCCGTGTACTCTTCCCGCTGGGTCGATTTTGCTGAACGGGCAATGATCGTCAATGCCCTCGCCCCTCAGGAGGATATTGGGATAATGGCCTTTGGCAAGGTTTGGAACGATCAAATCGTCTATGCCATGGGCTTTTTCAACGGGCAGGGGCGCAACCGGGAAGCCGTGGTCGACGACAAGGATTTTACAACTCGCCTCGTCTATTCCCCCTTTCTTCATTCGGATGGACTGCCATGGCTCAAGGGGCTTTATGTGGGGGGATCCTTCAGTACAGGCAACAACGAACGGGATCTCTCCGGCAGCGACTTCAACACACAGGCCTTTACACCCTTTTTCGATTTTCAGCCGGGTGTTGCCATGGACGACCGGCTGACCCGTTGGGGACTCGAATTGGAATACCTCTACGGCCCGTTCAGTGCAAAATCCGAGTACCTCTCCGGCCATTTCGAAAAGGTTGGAACTGCCCCCCGGTTCAGCGACCTCGACGTGAGCGGCTTCTATGTGAATCTGGGATATGTGTTGACCGGAGAGGACGCGCCGCGCGACTTCGCCATCAAACCACTCAATGTGTTCGATCCCGCCAATGGTGGCTGGGGATCATGGCAGGTCGTAGGCCGTTATCAGACTTTGAGAACAGACAGAGGGCTTCTCGACCTGGGGCTGGCCAGGGGCACGGACGATGCGAAGTCGATTACCCTTGGTCTCAACTGGTATCCCAACAGGCACATCCGCTTCCAGTTCAACTTTGATCATGCCTGGTTCGACGAAGACATCCTTGTCCAGGACGAACGTTTGGACAGCGAAGACACTTTCATCGCACGCTTCTTGTATGACTTCTAGCGTCCTGAGTCATTGATCCACATAACATGCGGTGGGACCGGGCACGGGATAGTCTTCTCCGAAAAGGTCACGATTTTTAACGTGTTCTTTTGGAGTAGACTCTCGGCTGAGGGTGCTCTATCCCCGGTGTTTCAGCCGAATCCTTCCCGAAAATCGCAAATCCCACGGTGGCGATGATCCCGAAGATGAAGGCGGTGAAAAGGTTCGTCTGGGGGCTGATCTGCCAGAGGAATGCTCCCCCCAGAGCGGCAAAGGAGACCACCACGTCCCGGATCAGGTAGTAGAGCCCGAACATGCCTGCCTTGCAGCTATCGGGCGAGAGATCCATGATCAAGGACTTTCGTGTCGGCTCTCCGAACTCCTTCAGACCGCGCAGGATGAAGGCCGCCACCAGCCATTCCAACGATCGGCTGTAGAGAAGCACCAGGGGGAAAAGGGTAAAGAAGATAAAGGTGATGAGCACAAAAGGCTTTTTGGCGCTGCGGTCGGCCAGATAGGCCACAGGGATATAGACCAGCACAGCCGTGGCCATTTCAATGGTCGTCAAAAGCCCGAACTGGACGGCGGATACCGGTTCGGCGATGGTTTTCATGGCCCAGACCACGACGAAGGCATAGGGGATCTGCTCGCAGAAGCGGATAAGGATGTCGGAGACAAGCAGCCCTTTCATGGCCGGGTTCATCAGTCTGAGAATCTTCAGCGGGTTTTTTTCCGGCCTCAGCCCGCAAGCGTCCGGAGAGAACCGATCCGGCCTGTCGTCCGCGATCATCCGCTGCTGAAGCAGCAGCGCCACCACGGCCATGACCAGAGCGGCCGCAAAGGCGAGGCGAACCCCATCGCGCTCGCCCCAAATGGTGATGAAAAGTCCTCCGACCAAAGGTCCAAGGGCCATAGGGATGCGCCGCACCAGCGAATGCATGGTCACACCCATGGTGCGTTTGTTCTTGGGGAGCACCTTGTAGATCAGGCTCATGGTGGCCGGCAGCGATATGGCCGACCAGGAGATGAAGAGCACCGCCCCGGCGAGCACTGCCTGCCAGGCAGGAATCAGGATCACCAGGGCAAAGCCGGCCATAGCCACCATGTTGAAGATCAAAAGCGACTTCTTGGTTCCGAGACGGTCGGATAAATATCCCCCCGGAAAGCTGTAAAGGGCAGACAGCAGGTTGTCCATGGCTTGCAGCAGGCCGATTGCCAGTGCGCCACCCCCCAAGGCTATTATGTATATGGGCAGAAATCGCTCGGCCATCCGCTCGCCCATGCCGACCAGCACCACCATGGCCAGCAATCCGACGGTACTGCGCTGCAAGGCAAGAAAGCCAAAAAGTCCGGCCGCGCGACCTGTTGGTGGTCTATGTGGGGTCATTGGCATCAGTCAAAGGCTTTCGTGGGTTTAGGATTTTCAGAACCGCTACTAAGGCGAAGGAGCCGAACCAGGAAGACTATGATCAGGACAGCCGGTTCCATGCAGCTCGCTTCGTAAGGTGCGCCACAGCGCTCCACAACTCTCGTGTCCGTGGTCGAAGGTTGAGGGCGCCCGCTTTTTTCTCCCAATTGCATACCGTGGGGATGCTTACTCCAAGGAGACGCGCGAATTGACCTTGTGACATGTTAAACTTCTTGCGCAGCCCGGATACAGCGCCGCCGGTGACGGCTCGGGTTTTAGATATGACATGCGAGCCTTTTTTAGCCTTTGTGCCGCCTGATGAGATCGCAGGCAATCTGCGCGACGCCTTGCGGTTTCCTGCCTTTGTCTTACCTGGTTTGGCGATCACCCCGCCTCCTTTTCTCCCCGCGCCGGAAGCCGCCGACTTATGCTTCGGCCCCGATGCTTTTCCGTGACGCAGCTTAGGCGCATCGACCTCTTCTGTTTCCTCATCAGACATCTCGATCCCGAACACTTGCGATAGATCGGCCTCGGCGATGCGGTTCCGCCCGGCTTTTCTCTCCGAGCCGGAACCCACCGCAAGGCCGATTTCGGCGCTGACCAGGTCTTCATGGTCCACCCCCCGCAGAAGGAAAAGCATCTCCGGCTTTTCGTCCAGCCGCGCTCCAACTCCGTAAAGCACCGCAGCCACATGCTTGCACATGACTGCCCAGTCCGGACAGTCGCACTTGAGGCTGATCTCCGCGGGGAGCGGAAAGATGCCCTTATCGCGGTCCGTCACGACCGACATGACGCTTTTGGAAAGTTTGCCCTGAAGCAGTTCCAGAAGGGATCCGATCTGCCCGGCGCATCGGTTCTTGACATCCGACCACTTCTTCCCGGGGAGCTTCTTTATCGTGATGTCGACATTGTACAACTCAGAACCGCTCACCAAAGCCTTGACCGCACCCTCGGCGATTTCAAGATGGCACACGGAACCGTTGCGGACATAGGTGCGCCCCCGGGGCAACCGGTTGGCAAAGTCGCTGAATTTCTCGAGGTGATGGCACCAGGCACGGCCCCAGAAGGTTCGTGCGATCTCCCGGCACCCGATTACCAAGGGTTGGATATCGAGTCCCTTCTTTCGAAGCTTTTCCATTTTGCCCAGCGAGCGGGCGCGTTTCACCGCCACCGGAACGTAAGGCCTCCATTCATACCAACTCATCTTCGCCTCCTATATGCTCGCTCTCTCGATGTTGAGAGCCACCAGATCGAGCAGTTCTTCATCATTCATTTCCGTCAGCATGGCTTCGGCGCCCGCCTTCAGGATGTTGTCGGAAAGATCCTTCTTTTCCTCGATGAGAGCATCGATTTTTTCCTCGACTGTTCCCCTTGTGATGAATTTGTGCACAACCACGTTTCTTTTCTGGCCGATGCGAAACGCACGATCCGTAGCCTGGTTCTCCACGGCCGGGTTCCACCATCGGTCGAAGTGGATCACATGGGATGCAGCGGTGAGGTTGAGTCCGGTGCCTCCCGCTTTGAGGGAAAGCACGAAAAAGGGAGGGCCCTCTTCCCTGTCGAATGCGTCGATCAAAGTCTTCCGCGTCTTCACCGGCGTGCCGCCGTGGAGCACAAGCCCTTCACAACCGAATATCTCACGGAGAAAGACGGCGAGCGGTTCGGTCATCTCACGGAACTGAGTGAACACGAGAGCCTTCTCCTGCCGTGATGCGATCTCCTCGCAAATTTCCCGGATGCGGCCATACTTTCCACTCTCTGCCGGGTCATACATGCCGTCGCCGAGGAGATGGCTCGGATGATTGCAGATTTGCTTGAATTTCATCAGATATGCCAGCACGAGCCCCCGCCGTTTCATCCCGTCCAGCCCCCTCAGGGCGCGAGACAGATCGTCCACGGAACGACCATACAGCGCTGCCTGCTTCCTGGTGAGGCCGCAGAATGTCTTCATCTCGGTCTTGTCGGGGAGATCTGCAATGATGCTCTTGTCGGTCTTGAGCCGGCGCAGGATGTAAGGCTGCACGAGGTGGCGGAGCGGCGCGTATCGATCCTGCTCGCGCCGCTCAAGGCCCTTCACGAACTCCTTGAATTTCTTAGTCGACCCGAGGAGACCCGGACAGAGAAAATCGAAGAGGGACCATAAGTCCGACAACCGGTTCTCCACAGGAGTCCCCGTGAGTGCGATTCTCGCGTGGCCCCTGAGCTTCTTCACCGCCCTTGTCTGTCCCGCGCCCGGGTTCTTGATGGCCTGGGCCTCGTCCAGGATGACCATCCTCCACTCCAGGTCGATCAGCCACTTCTGCCGCAAAAGCATCCCGTAGGTGGTCAGGACCACATCTTTTCCTTCAAATCCACGCTGAGGGTTTGCGGCCAAGGCCTCGATTTCGCCCTTGCCCGCCTCGGAGGGGTGGACAAAGCAGGCATCGAGCGTGGGGGCAAAGTGTTTCATCTCGCTCTTCCAGTTTGCCAGAAGCGACGCCGGCAGCACGAGCAACGACGGTTTCTCGGCCTCTTTTCTTGCCTGCTTAAGGGCTGACAGCAGCGAGAGAACCTGGATGGTTTTTCCCAGCCCCATATCGTCGGCCAGACACGCGCCGAGACCCAGGCCGGAGAGGAACCTCAGCCAGTTGTGTCCGATCTCCTGGTAAGGGCGAAGCTCGCCCCGAAAACCGTTGTTCCGCCCGGACGAAGCGAGAGTCGCCGGATCGCGGAGGCCGGAAAGAACTCCGGAGAGCCACCTCCCGGCGTTCACAAAGGCCCACTCACGATCTTCTTGCTTCGATGGTTCGCCCGGACGAAGGTCTGAAGGCGCCCCTGCTAGGAGACGCATGCCTTCGATGAAGGAAATCCCGTCTTCGCCTGCCTCGCTCTCCACCCTTTTCCACTGCGCAAGGGCCTCGGAGAGTTTCTCATGGTCGACCTCCACCCATTGTCCCTTCAGATTCACCAGCCCCTCATCGGCCTCCATGATCTGCCGCCATTCTTTCTCGGTCAGCCGATCCTCGCCAAGGGCAAGCTCCACCTTGAAGTCCAACATCGAATCCGTGCTCAAGCGGCTGTGGCCTTTCTCGCCCACGGTCACGACCACGCGGGGCCGGGGACGTTTGCGCCACCAGTCCGGAAGCCGTACGAGAAGGCCGCTTTGCTCCAGAACGGGGACAACCTTGAGAAAACGGTATGCTTCTTCAGGTGTCCATGCCTGGGAATAAAACACCTCGCCCGAGTCGACCAGTTCCCTGATAAACCGGCTCTTCTCTGATGCCAGATGCACAGGCGACAGAAGGTTGATCAGCGCCTTCTTGTTACGACTCCCGGCATACTCCTGCAGTGCTTTCCCAAGAGGCTGGTATTGCACTCGACCCGCTCTTGAGAGACGGGGCGCATACGTGGCCAGAAAGGCGAAAGGGAATTTCGGATCACGCTTGTTCTCGGCAAGATGAAAACAGACGCGCCCGACCTGATGCCAGAGGGCAGCACGCTGCTTCAGCCAGCCCGAAAGCCCCCCGCCGGTGGAAGCGATCTCCTTTCGAACCCAACCGTCCAGATCGAGCCAGATCTCCCGAAGGAGTGTGGTGTTCAGGTATTCTCCGCCCTGCATGGGCGGGGCGGCCAGGAGCAGTGTCGTGATCTCCACAGACTCCGGCGGATCGATGGGATCGATGAGTTCTCCCGAACACTCGGGTATGCGGCAAAGGAGGGTCAGGTAACGGCAGGCGAAATCCCGCCAGAAGGAGAGGGAAGGGGACATGGGGCTATCCGGTGTCGAGGCGGAGAGCGCAAAGAGACCGGCCGCCCTGCAGGAGGAGAACCCCTCGGCGACCTTCCTCGTCCAGGCCCCGTGCTTGCCGGTTTCAGTCGCCTTTCCCTCTTTCAGAACCAGACGACCGGTCGGTGTCAGGGCAATCTCGTAGTCCACTGATCCCACTTTCTGTTGATCACCCTAATCCCATCGACATAACGGCCGCCTTTGTGGGGGAGTCGTAGAATTGCGATGGAGGAAAATTCGCCCAGAAACCGGTCCATCACCCCGGGAAAGAACGGCGTGGAAACGGGGAAGGTGGTCTTCAGAAAATCCTCAACACCTTCTCGAACCTGATTGGAGAGGACTGATGGGATCATTTTACCCGCTCAACTGTTTTCACTGAAATTCTTGCCAATGCTATCGAGTTTGTTTAATCTTGTAGTATCAGTCCAGTATTTCCATGGGTGAAGTATAAACCGGGATAAAGCATGAAAAAGAACAAGAAAGCATCATTGATCGAGACCAATCCCTATCTGAAGGATCCCGCGGAACGAAACGCCTGGTTGACCCGCTCTGTCGTCTCCTCCTCTGCCATCGAGGGCGTCGGATCTGCAGCCTGCCGCGCACTCGGTGTTACAGGAAAAGCTAAGGCTGGCTGCGTCGCCTCAAGGTGCTCTCGATCACGCCCGTAAGAATCTCCTCCATCGGAGCGTAATCGTAATCCATCCCCGCCTGTACTGCCCGAAAGTATTCCTGCTTCTTTCGCCCTTTCAGATGACCGAAGTCCAAGGGAGGCAAGCCGGCCTGCGCCGCCATCACAATGGTCAGCATGCGAGCCAGACGGCCGTTTCCTTCTCGGAAGGGGTGAATGAGAACCAGTTCCGTGTGGACTACCGCGAGCGCGTGAACCACTTCCGCTTGGGTCGCAAACAGGCACGGGGTAAATTGCTGCAATGCTCCCTTTTCGAAACCCTCCATCAAATCGGGGATCCTTCCCGCCATGGCAAAAGGAAAGGCCCCTTTGGACAAATTGACCTGTCTGTAACGCCCTGCCCATTCATAGATCCCGCGAAGCCATATCTTGTGCATCCTGCAGATATCTGCGGCCATGAAACGATGATCTGAAGTATAAACAGACAATATCTCTTCCAGCGCCCGTCTCTGTTCTCTTGCCTCTGCCTCGTCCATCTCGCGTTTGCTGGTGATTCCCAGCAGGTTTCGTAACACGCGCCCACGGGAACCCGGTTGATATTGGGCTTCGATAAGGCCGGACACATCATAACGGCTGGTATCCATCATTTCAGCCCCCCTTCTCTCAAAGGCTGCCCGGGCAGTGGCGTAACCGTCTTCGCGGTCACATCGGTCAAAAGGGGCGGTGTAGGAGATGGTGCACTCTAGAGAGCCACCGGGCAGAGTGTCGTCCACGATGAGTTGTGGCTCGCAGGGATCCGGGAGCGGACCCGCTGAATGCCCACAGAATCTCAACCCTTCTGATAGACCTGATTGCCGCGGCATTCTAAGAAGATGTCATGTTTTAGTCAAACGAAGAATGTCTGCAGACGCCTTAATAAAAGATGCGGCGCCTGATGCGAGGCATATCTGTATTCCGATGGGCTGGACCCAGAAACAATAATCAGCATGATATTCTACCGTTTCGGTTCATAGGAATGGAATCGGTTGGCTATTGGACCTGAAAAGTGAGCGCGACGTCTCATCCGTCTCTTATCAGGCTGTGACCTGATAGACCTCCACCGGATCTTTGAAATTTTTCAATTCGACTCTTCCGACCAGGGTCAGATGGAAGGCGTTCTCGATCCGGCGCGCAGTTCCTTTTCCCACCAAAATCTGCCCACCCTGAGCATAGTCACAAAGCCGCGCCGCCATTATTGTGACAGCGCCTGATGCTGTGAACGTCCACCGATCTCCACCGGTCCCGGTCATCTTGGTGGGCCCGATATGCACCTCACCCGAACAGACGCCGATATTCACCTGAATAGGAAAGAGGCCGTTGTCTCTGTTTTCTTCTGACACGCTGAGACAGTGTTCTTGAATCTCCAACGCTGCCTTGATCGCATTATGAGATCGTTTGAAGGGATCGCGTTCCATAAAGATGACCATCATCCCGTCTCCTGCCATCTCATTGATGTCCCCTCCATATCTCTGGATAATGTCATAAAAGGAAGAGAAATAGGCTTCGATGACCCGGTTGACCCTTTCCATGGAATAGGTGTGCAAGAGGGTGGTAAAGCCTTCGATGTCCAGAAAAAAGATGGTTGCATCCTGGACATGTCTATCCATATAACCCTTCTCCGGATCTTTTTCGATGATGCTTTTCATCGTTTCCGGAACAAAATTTGCCATGACGTTCTTGATCTTGTCTAGCCGCTCCTTTTCTCGAATCACCCTGTGATGTTCCATATCCAGCACCGCCATGGCTTGTTCCCGCTCCCGCACGAAGTATTGCAGAAGCACATAAAATATGATGGAGACACCTCCGAGGTTCATAATGAAGAATACTGTCCTGATCAACGGAGGAATAGGGGTGACTTCCGCTGCGGGTTTCCCTCCGAGCATCCCTGAGACGATCATAAGTGCAAGGTAAGAAAGAAACCAGCGCAGGGCCTGGCCCGTTCCTGCAAACATGAGCGCGCCGATGGGGGCCAGGATGGACCAGATCATCACCGTGCCGGAGGCGTCGAATCCGCCCAAGCTGAACTGGACCAAAAAGGGCAAAAGAAGGATGAGCAGCAGCTGAACGGATCGAAAGAATCGAAAGAGCTTTGTCCTGAAGAATACATAAAGACTCGCTCCGGACATCAGGGAATAGCCGAGCGGGAACAGCGCAGGCAGCGCCAAGCCCAAGGCCAGATACGCCATCCCCCATAGGAGTCCTGCTATGCAGTAAATGCTCGCCAGAAATACCAGGATTGCTTTGCGCAATCTCTCATCAGGCGTATCCACATCGAGACTTCCGGCGCTCCCGAGGCGTTCAATCCAGTATCGTATAAGTTTATTCATCAGGGTTGTTCTTCCTTCAACTCATCCGGCAGGCTTTCCACAAAGGCCTTGATCTCATCGCGTACGCGACGGTAATGAACCATTGCCTCTTCTTCATTCCCGGATGAAGCAGCCAGCTTCGGCGGATCATCGAACCCCCGGTGCATGACCCTTGTCCTGGCCGGGAAATAAGGGCATGCTTCTCTGGCATTGTCGCAAAGGGTAACTACGAAGTCGAATTCCAATCCGCGAAATTCGGTTGAATCCTTTGATCTCTGTCCAGATATGTCAATCCCTATCTCTGCCATAGCCTTGATCGCTCTCGGATCTACTCCCTTGGGGGACACTCCAGCGGAATAGGCCTCGAATTCATTCTTCTTCAGAGTGTTTGTAAACGCTTCCGCCATCTGGCTTCTGCATGAATTGCCGGTGCACAGATACAGAATCCTGACCTTTTCAGCCATCCCACTCGTCCTCCTCTCAATGGAACTTCCTATGGAACAATATGGCTGAAGATTCTCTCCTGTCAACAAAGTGTTGTGTTCTGAATTGTTTCTAGATTGGTGAGCGAGGGAGAGGGAAGAGCTTTGAAAGAGGGGGAGCACCCAGAGAAACCCCTTGCGTGTCGAACCGCACTGCCTTATTGTTTAAGAGGATCGTGCGGTTTTCGCGCTTGAGTGGTTTGACGATCTACACTGAGTGAATTTCTGGAACGGGAGGAATTGAGTTCCATGGAAAAGAAGTCCTCTTCCATACCCACTGAAAAGCCCCGCAAGGGATGGTGGCAGCGCTTCCTTGAAAGAATGAAAAAGGCCGGTGAGTCGGTTGGAACCACCGGATGCGGCTGAGGCACAAGGCCCCGTGCCGGCGGCACGCGGTAACGAAAAGATTGCATATTGACTGTCAAATAGTCATTAAAGGGAAAACTCCTTTCACATGCAGACCTGCGTCACAAGGTAGTCTGATGCCTATTTCGCTCCCTTGTCGGCTCGGCTGCTTATATACCCCCGGTATTCTTTCAGCAGGAGATGGCGGTACTCACGACGCGTACTCTCCGAGGAAGGAATATAGTTCTCCTTGGCCTCCAATCTGTTCATGATCTCGTCGGCAGTCTCTCGGTTCGCGGCTCTTCCTTCCGCGCAAAGCCCGGCAAATATCTCCACTTTATGGCGCTGGATGAAGAAATACGGACTGGCTTCAAAACCCCGGTATGGGGACTGAAGGGATTCTATTGCTTGGGTCGGGCAGAGGATTGTCCACGTTCCGCCTTTCTTATCACCTCTCCTCGTTAGTTTTCACTTTCTGTCGTGTCTATTTGGTTGGAAGGGACTTTTTCATGGCGTCGATTTCCATGAGCACCATGATCGTTCTCGCATCCTCGGCCGGCGCCACCTTCAGGAATTCCTCCCACGCCTGAATGGCGCCGTGAAGATCGTTCTTGTCGTATTTCAAGACGATTCCCATGTTGAACCGGCTGTTGAGGTGTGCAGGATCGTCCTGGGCCGCTCGGCGGAAGGTGTCAAGGGCTTTGTCGAACTGTTTCAATTCCCGATACATGATCCCCATATCGGTCCTGACATCAGGGTTCTTGGGGTCGATCGTCAAAGCCTTGGAATAGGCATCGATGGCCGCCTGGTGCCGGTGATTGTCAAAGTAAATGTTTCCCAGTCCAATGAGGGCATTGAGGTCGTTCGGATTCTTTTGCAGCCTCGATTGCAGTAGCTGGGTTTGACTCTCAGCGTCTTTTGCAGCCGGATTTTCCCTGGTCGCCAGGTGATTCATCACCCAGACTCCCAAGGCGAATCCAAAAAGAACGGAGAAGAATGAAATGAAAATCACACTGGTCGTCTTCACCGTTTTCTGAGGCTCCCTGGACACATTTTGAACCGGGTTTTGTGGTCGGCGGGCATCTTTTTTGGCCAATAGAGAGGACCTCCTTGAATTCAGTCATACAATGGTTCATGATTGAGCTCCATTTCTCAATCCGCTACCGGCCGCTGTCGGACTGATCTTTAATGTACTTTCTGTATTCCTTCAGCAGGACATAAGCGTACTCTCTGCGGGCACGGTCCGAGGAGGGGATATGGTTCCCTTTTGCCTCCAGCCTCTCGATGATCTCTTCCGCGACCTCATCGGTCGGCTTTCTGCCCTCAGAGCAAAGCTCGGCCATGATCTCGTCGAGACCAACAACTCCGACCTGTATATCATCAGAAAAGGTAAGTATGTGCCGGCGAACTGGCGGCGGGGGGTAGGCTCACCCGTCCTTTCACCCCTTTTCGTCATCATGTGCGATGACTTCTGCCCCTTTGGACATGTCCTTCGGATTCTTCGTCGCATCCTCTTTATGCTGTGACATACGAACCTCCCATGGAGACCCTAACGCCTCTCTTTTGCCTTCACGAATCTCTGATATTCCCTGAAAACCGCCTCTTCGTATTCTGACAAGGCCGAATCAGGGATGTAATTGCGTTTGGAGAGTCGGGCGACCATGTCCGCTGCTACAGACGGGTCGGGGGCTTTTCCTTCCCTGCAGGCTTCTTCAAAAAGGGCGTCCAGCCCATTCACCCCGACATGTGAACCGTCCGGAAAAACGAGCGAACGGATGCCCTTTGCCGCCGGTGCGCAGCAGGAACCTGTACCCTGAATTACTGGAATAGACATGTTTGCTCCTTATCATGACTCCTATGAGGTGACCAACCCACAGAACATCCCTATCTAGTCCGCGCAGGATTTCGAGTTCGGCAAACCTGTCAAAAAGGATTCTGCGGCCCGCGACAAAACGAAACATGCCGCCGGCATTGCTCGCTTGCTCATGCCTGGATTCTTCGGTAATGCTATCCACAGATTTCACAGATGCACACAGATCAGGGAAGACAATGAGGGATCCCGTGTCGGACGGCTAACTAGCCGTCTCCTCCTCCACGTCATCAGGCGGTTCCGAGCACGAAATGAATCTCATCGCCATCGTTCACTTTTTTTTCCAACCCTTCCCTACCGACGCGCTCCTGGTTGACCAGGACTTTGATATGCGGGTCCAGCGCCCCCGACGCATAAGAGAAGGCCTTTTTCATTATGGGGATGATGCGTACGACCTCATCCAGACATTCGGCAACGGTTTTCCCTGTTACTTCGAGCACATCTCTGCCTTCATAGAGGTAATAAAACCGACTCGGAAGATGCAGCTTGATGCTCATCTCATGCTCCTTTTTCCGGGCCAATCTACCCGATATTTTTGCCGCCCGGGAACACGGACGGCGTATCACTTCTCTGCGCTTACATGGGGTATGCAGCTTGAACGGTAAAAGCGAGCTGTGCTGTCAACAACACCCTGCAGTTTGCTTCTTATCATTGAAATACCTTTGCAGGTTTTCAGGCAATTCTTCGAGGGGAGACGGAACAACCTGGGGCGTGTCAATGTTCAGCATGGCGCCCATGATCGATTCGATCAGCAGAGGCAGCGGTGCGGCAAAGTAAACTTTTCCACGGTAATGCCACTCGCGGCAGTCAACGGCGGTGTTATTGTTTGTCAGATCTCCGCAGGACTCGCAGAGCGACTCCCGGATGTCCTGATCGATATCCCGCCCGTTGAGCCGTATCGTGGGCGAGCTTAGCAGTGCGTGTTCCTTGGCTTGTTCCGGCGTCTCTACCACGATTTCACGATGTCTCAGATCGATTCCAAGAGCATCCGCCACCGGGGCAAGGAGGCGCACGGCGGTCCCTAATTGATCGCCCGTCGGGACACAGCGTTGGCAGGTCTTCAGGTCAATCACGATCAGATCGATATTCAAGACTTTCCTGATCGCCGGAAGCTCCCTCGTCACCCCCTCATGAGCGACTTGACCGATTGTCGTTATAAGATTGGGCGTTTCGCAACAGGATGAGGATGCGCAATCGCAACCACTCTCCGCCGGTGCAGCGTTATCATTCTTTCTCTTGTCCATCTGAATCTCCTCTACAGTGTTCGTTATCAATAGCTTACCGCTCTCAAAAGATGCAACCGATCGGTAACCGGTTGTCACAAAAATTTGATCCCATCCTTACGTTTTCTCATCAGGGTGGGGATTCGTTCGGGCCGAAAGATTTCTCATTTCGTTGGAAATGACATTCTCAGTCAAGGTATCGTGAGACGCCACACTACTTGTATATCAACCAGTCAACCAGAAATCCCGCAACGATGGCGACCAGGAAAACGTTCAACGCAAAGGCAAGAACCAATTTCTTCTTGAACATCGAACCGAGGATGATCAGTTCCGGAATGCTCCCACCTGCGCCGCCTATAATGAGGGCGAGGACGGTCCCCAGGCCCATGCCTTTTTCTACGAGAGCGGCGCTGATGGGGATGATGGTCTCCGCCCGGATATACATGGGGACTCCAAGGGCTGCTGCGACAGGAATGGAAAAAGGATTCCCGGGACCAGCGACTCTTACGACAATATCCTGCGGGAAAAAGCCATAGATAAATGCACCGATGCCCGCCCCAAGCAAAAGATACCAGAAGACGCCCTTGAATGTAACCCATGCAGAAAGCGATGCATTCTTCATCTTCTCCTTGAAAGGATGAGTGTCAGGGGTGGTATCGAAGCTGACCTCACAGCACGAGGACTGCGATGGCGCAGCAGCCACAACGGGCGGTGAACAGCACCCGCCGGCCGCCCGGGTCATGGGGAAGGCCGCTAGGGAAGGGGCTGCCCGAGAGGAGCAGCAGGCGGCAGCAGGGGTCTGGATGCTCACCAGGGCCGGTTCCGGTTTTGCACTCTCCCCGCAGCATGAGGTCGTTTGAAGGGTTACCGGAGGCTTGACCTCTCTCGCCATTCCCATTCTCGACAAGAGGGCCGCGATCCCCATGGACCCCAGGAAGGTCACTGCTACATAGACCATGGTCACCTGGAGCCCAAAGAGCGAAAGCACCAGTGCGATAATGATCGGGTTGAGGACCGGCGATGCAAAGAGAAAGGACATGGTGGGACCAAAGGGCACGCCTCCCTTGAGCAGGCCTGCCGTTATGGGAACCGTCGAGCAGGAACAGAAAGGGGTCGCAGCCCCAAGACCGGCGCCCAGCACGTACTGTACCCATGTCATCCTGTTGGAGAGAAAATCCCTGATGCGGGAAGGGGGAAGGTACTCCATCAGAAGGCCGACAATAAAAGAAACAGCGACAAAGATCAGGACAAGCTCACCGGCGATGATCAGAAAGAACTTCCCGGCAGTGACGAAATTGTTCAGGGCAAACATGGAGTCTCTTTTCCAGCTACCAGTGAGCAGCTACTTCGACAACCGCTTTCTAATATCTTCTATGAAGACGAGATCATCACTTTCTACTGCCTTATAGATATAGGGAATGGTGGAGCGCCACGCCTCCAGCGCCACTTTGTAAACTTCGATCCCGAGCGGGGTAAGTGTATAGACCCGTCTTTTTTGGCCTCCCTTGAGCTGCTTATCTTCACTGTCCTCCGCGTAACCGTTTCGCGTGAGCTCCTTCAGGTTGGGATAGATCGTTCCGAAGGTGGGAACGCAACAGCCGCCTGTCAGGGATTCCAGCTCTTTCAGGATGCCGTACCCGTGATTGGGGCCTTTTGAGAGGACCTTAAGGATGAGGAGCTTCGTGAGACCAATATTGATCAACGATTTCCAGTAATCCGGGTCTCTAAGATCGTTGGAGGAGATCTTTTTCATGTGTTCACCGTCGCTATATTAGCAACTATTATAACGGCGGTCAATATATAAACCGGAAAAAATCATCACCAGCAAACTGTTTCCACACAGCATCATCCCATGGGGAGGCTCTTCGCGGTCATATTTGCCCTTTTGCGGATCCGGTGTTTACCGGCTCCCCAACGGTCGTTAAGGCATTATCTGCTTTCGATCCACCATTCACGGTCCCCTCCCACACTCCTTTGATGCGGCGAGAAAATCGGTAAAATCCAGCCATGAAGAGCACCTGGATCAGAGGCTTGATGGCGATGATCATTACGGTCAAAGGAGAAAAGAAAAGAACCGCCAATGCCAAAGCAATGGAGATATTCTTTCCGCCAACCCCATAGGTCAAAGCCACCATGTCCGCATAATTCATTCTCCCGAGATGGGAACAGAGCACGGCCGTGCAGAACAGTATTGCGTACAGGATAATCAGAGGAAGGGCGATGATCAGCAGATATTCCGGATGACGAACCAGCGTATGGGCCTCGGCGCTCATGGAGATGAAAAAAACGGCATACATGCCCAGGGCGGAAATTGCAGGGAAAACCGGCTTCAACTCCATAAACCTTTTCGGCCCCTTCCACCTGACCAGCCCGACACGAGTGATGTTTCCGAGTATCAGCGGAATGACGATGGCCATCAGAATCGTTTTCAGCATTCCCCAGGCGTCTACCGGCACGTATGCATCGGCCAGGGCCAGCATCCAAACCGGAATCAGCACGATGCCTGCCAAAAAACTAAGAACAGTGATCACCAGCGCCAAGGACATGTTGCCGCCGGCCATACCTGTCCACGCGACGATCATACCCGCGCAGGGAACCACACCTGTCAGGATCATGCCCACGGCAAAATCCGGATAGGATCCAAGGAAAAACTTGGCCAACCCCGCTGCAGCCAAAGGGGACAGAAGATAGTTCAACAACATCGCAATTGTAATAAAGCCGATCCGTCGGGCTGCTCCCGCCACTTCCTCCAGCTTTATTCCTATCATCATTGGATACAGCATGACGAACAGGCAAGCCGTGTACAAAGCCTGCAAGGTAGAGCCCAGATGTGGAAAGGCGGACCCGAGAATGAGCCCGGCAACGATGACAACCAGCAGAATTTGAATCAAAAAGCGATTGATGAAGTTAAAAACGGCCATGATCGGTTCCCCAAGATATAAACCCATGTGTCAAACATTGGCTTTCAGAATGCTCCGCGTTTGCTCCGCACCCTGGGCAGCCTCGTGCGTTCCGGAGCTCCCCTGGTCATGCGTACCTCCAATTCCTCCTCAGGAATGTGATGACAAATAGATAAAGTGCCGGGATGAGGAAAAGCGCGTCTCTCAGGAAGTACCATCCCATGTGGACCCCGGAGGAGCCACTGCCGGAGCTGAAGCAGCCACATTCGATATTCAGGCCGCGCGCCAGATTGAACGCCATGGCGCCCAGAAAAACGAGCAGAAGAAGTGTGGCAAGTCCCACGCTGCCCTCGCGAAACAATCCCACTGTGAGAAAGACGCCGAGGATCAGCTCCAGCCATGGGAGCACAATAGCGGTCGCATTGATGAAGGCATGAGGGAGGATCTGGTAATTGTACACCGCCTTTGCGAAGGCTTCCGGGTGGAGGATTTTGTCAATGGCGGCATAGATGAAGATTGCCCCCAAGATCAGGCGGGCACACCAGGGAAGAAGGATGCTGCTCGAAAAACCTTGTCTTGCCATGTTTATCCTCTAGCCTTTTTCAGTAGGGAACCCAGCCTCTACCCAGCGGCTCCAGCCGTTGACCAGGACCTTGACGTTCTCATAGCCCCTGAAATAAAGCTCCTTTGCAAGCTCTTCGCTTAGAGAACACTCCTCTCCGTCACAATAAACAACGATTGTCTCCTCCAGGGGAATACCGGACATGGCAGACTCGAAGCGCTCATCCACATCCTTCAGCGGAAGATTGCGAGCACAGAGGATGTGTCCTTCCCGGTAATCGTCGAATGAGCGCGCGTCCACGAAGACTGCGCTCCTGCTTTCACAGAATCCTCTTGCTTCCTCCAGGGTAACGACCATGTCCTTTGCAAGTAGGCCTTCAGGGGACCAGTCGCCTATCAGGGGCAACCGATCGGCGCGGAGCTGATTGACCGCCAGCCCTATGGCAATCGCCAGAAGCCCTACGGAACATGTCTGGAGGAGAGCCCTTCGCCAGATTATTCCCTGTTTCCCTGTCATGGTCTTCATAGTCCAGTTTTCTATTTGTACGAGTCCTTATGAGGATCTCCGCGTAGCCGGGGGATTCCCCATTATCCGGATCCTGATCTCAGGCTTCTCCGGGTAGCCTGTTTGGAGATTGAGGAACCCGTGAAATCTACCGGATCCACCAGGGATAGTGTGAAAGACGACCTTGAACCGCTTTCCTTTCTCGATCACCTCGATGCGATAAGTCAGCTGCTCTCCGAGAGTGAAATGGACGGGTGACAGCGTGAGCGGCCTTTCGGTCTCAGCTTTGATCTCGACCTCGCGGGTGGCGATCTCTTCCGGAAAAGAGTCGAATTTGACATGCGATGGAGTGACGGTCAGCAAAGGCTTTACGAATGCCTTTACTGTGAGACTGATCTCTTTAAAGTTTGTATCGTTCGTAAAAACACCTGCGCCCCATTGTTTGGCTCCACTGTAGCCTTGGGTTCGCACGGTCAGGGTCACTTTTCCCTCGCCGCCGGGAGGGATGGCCGGATCAAACACGGCCGCAGAGCACCCTCACCCGGCTTTGACTCGAAGGATCTTCAGTTCCTCATTTCCTTTGTTGGAAATGGTGAATGTATGGCTGATGACCTCTCCCTCCATCACTTCCTTGAAATCGTATGTATGCCCTTTCAAAGATACCTTCGGCTTTCGGATTTCCTGAGCGGTTGCGGAAATTGAAGCCAGGAGCACCATGCAGAAGAGGATCCCCCTTATCGTTACGTGTTGTCTCATGACAGCTTTCCTCTCAATTGTCAGTTACTGACGTACTGAACTACAAGGTCATACCTTTTCTTTGTGCCTTTGTGTCTTGGTGGCGGAACTGTTGCTTCTTCATTGCTCACAGGTCACATGGCAGACGCCTGTAAGGGTTGCCACTGTATAAGGAAAGTATTTTCGCTTGAACCACAGGGCCACATTGACGAGGCTGATCAGCACCGGCACCTCCAGCAGGGGGCCGATCACTGCGGCAAAGGCCTGGCCCGAGTCGATCCCGAAGACTGCCACCGCGACCGCAATGGCCAGCTCGAAATTGTTGGACGCTGCGGTGAAGCTCAACGTGGTAGACTGCTCATAAGTGGCCCCAACTTTCATGGAAAGATAGAATGAGACAAAGAACATGATCACAAAGTACAGGAACAGGGGAATCGCCACCCGGACCACGTCCAGCGGCAACTGGACGATGTATTCGCCTTTCAGGGAGAACATGACGACAATCGTGAAAAGCAGGGCGATCAGCGTGATTGGGCTGATCTTGGGGATGAACTTCTCTTCATACCATTGCCGACCCATGGTCTTGAGCCCTATGATGCGGCTGAGGACGCCCGCGATGAAGGGGATGCCAAGATAGATGAAGACGCTCTCCGCGATCTGCCCTATCGAGATATCGACAGCCACCCCTTTCAATCCGATCCACTGGGGAAGAACGGTAATGAAGATATATGCGTAAATGGAGAAGAAAATTACCTGGAAAACAGAGTTAAAGGCCACGAGCCCTGCGCAATACTCTCTATCCCCCTCGGCAAGATCGTTCCAGACGATGACCATGGCGATGCACCGTGCAAGACCGATCAAAATCAGCCCCACCATGTATTCGTGGTACCCGGAGAGGAATGCGACAGCCAGCAAAAACATGAGGATTGGACCGATCACCCAATTCTGTACAAGGGAGAGGGCGAGCACCTTGAAGTTTCGGAACACATGTCCCATCTGCTCGTATCTCACCTTCGCAAGAGGCGGGTACATCATGAGGATCAGACCTATGGCAATGGGGATATTGGTCGTGCCGACCTGGAAAAATCCTATCACCTCCCGGATGCCGGGGTAGAGGTAACCTCCTCCTACCCCTATGAACATCGCCAGGAAGATCCATAAGGTTAAGAACCGGTCTAGAAATGAAAGTTTTTTGCGGACGGTCATTTCCTGAGCCATTACGTTTCCTTTGTGCTCTTAACGAGGCACCGGTTCCCTGGATTCCCTGTCGGCGCCTCTCACGGGAACAGGAAATCTCCTGAAATGTAAAGGAGCGTTAGACGCACTACACCAGAGATGTGGACCGCTTCTCCTCGGAATCTACCTTTTGCAGCACTCCGAACTTTTCAATCCTTCTGCAATCAAGGTCTTCCAGTCGCCGATCGCATCATGGGTCCAGCAGTCGTCCCCGCCGGCGGCTTCCCGCATGGTCAGGGCCAATATGTAAGCGAGTTCCTTCACCGTCGCGCCCGCTTCCAGCGCACCCATGAAGTGTTTCAGCACACAGGGCTTTGATCGCGCCTTGATCGATAAGGCAAAACATATGAACTGATATGTTTTTTCATCTATCGTTCTCATCTCTCTGTAAAGTTCGTCCATCTTGTCCAGTTGCTCTGCGAATTCGGGAAACCATTCAGCCAGAAGACGTTGCTCAGACATTTTTCATACCTCCATTGTCTCTGATGTATTTTTCCCCTGGATGGTTACTCATCCAGGGAGAATTGTGCCATATACTCCCTGAGTCTCCTGCTGTCCTCATGACTCAGGATCGGGCAGTTCTCCGGCCCTTTTATCCCCTGTGCCACAAGGGTTGAAAAGACCATGCAGGTGGGCGCACCGCACTGCCGGCAGTTGGTTTTGGGCAGCAGCTTCAGAATCTCAAGGATCTTCGGTTTCGGCGATCCCTCGTACCGTGGCTCGATCTCACCCCTTTTGTCCCATGCCTCGTTGATCTCCCGTTTCAGCCATTCGAGGATCTTGTCCGCCTCTTCCTCATCTCTGAGCGCGTTGACGGCGATTTCGCGCGGATGCACAGTGATGATCTTGCCGTGTATCCGGAAGGTCACTGCAGGCGGATCCTTCAGGTATTCGAAACCTCCCAGGGTCGCATTCAGATATGGCAGGGCCTCTGCCACATCCTGGTCCAGATGGGCAATGCAGTGGAGTGACTGGAAGTTGGGATTGCATTCGGGCCTGAAGATTTCTTTGGTGTAAGTTTCCAGCAACATGGATTTGTCTCCACCGTGAATCAACCCTAACGTTACAAAAAGCTGGGGTTCGTAGGATGGGTTTCGCTTCGCTCTCCCCATCCTACAGGAATTCATCCGCAGTGAGATCGAGGTGCGCACTTCCCAGCAAGAATTACCAATAAATTCTTCCAATAATCCATGCGGCCTGCGCAACTACTACAAGGTCACTGCCCTTGGTGCTTATGCAACCATGAAGTCACACTCTACTTTTCAGAGCACAGACAATCAGCGGCGTATCGGTTCCGGCCGTCGACTCGAATCCCAACTCGCTCTGTGCGCCCTGTGAGATAAATGCTATGCCCCCGTGAAAAATGGATTGATGATGAAATAGGCTCCCAGGATAACAATCATTGCCCCCGCTCCCTTACGGAACCATCCGCCGGCGCCCTGCCAGGCGCTGTTCTCCATCACCTTCTTCACCGCAGCCGTGGAACTCCCTGCCACGACGATGGGCAGGCAATGGCCGACGGCGAACAGGAAGATAAAGAGGATCCCTGTGGCAAGCTCTTTCTGGACAGTGATTACGGCAAGGATGGGGGCGATGAACCCGAATGTGCAGGTGCCGGATAGTATCCCGTATCCAAGGCCGAGCCCGAAAGCTCCAGGCAATCCTCTGAAATTCAGTCGATAGAGCAGGCTCCCGGACATGGAACACTTTTCAACACCCAGCATTCCAAGGGCAACCCAGATCAGGACGAGACCCACCAGGACCTGCCAGTAATTCCCAACGTCGCCCAACATCCGTCCCAGCAGAGCGCACACGATTCCCACGAGAGCTATGGTGATGAAGAGTCCTGTTGTAAAAGCTACCGAGTAAAATCCGGCTTCTCTGGGTTGAACCGCCTTCTCCTGTCCTCCGACATAGGCTACGATCAGGGGAATGGATGCCAGATGGCAGGGGCTGAACACGACACTGATCATGCCCCACAAGAAACACCCGACTGCTGCTATGGCTGTGCCTGCTGCAATCCATTCGCTGACCGTAAGGAAAAACGACTCAAGCATAAGAACCTCTCCCGATTTCCACTACAGATTGACGCCCATTTTCCGGAATTGCGAAACAATCGCAGACTCGCTCATGAAACCCACGTGGCGGCACATTTCCTTGCCCTGTTCTCATTCATCTCTCCCGTCTTTCCTGCAGTCTCACAAGTGTGCCAGGAAACCCGGTCAGCTTATTCCTATCTTCTTGAGTTCTTCCATGAGAGCCGCTTTGGGCTTGAAGCCTTGATGGCGAAACATCTCCTTTCCTTTTGAATCAAAGAAGACAAGGGTCGGGATAAGCTGGATGCGGTACTCGCTGGAGAGGTTCTGGTTTTTGTAGACATCGATCACCAGAACTTCCAGCTTCCCCTCTTGTTCCTTTTTGATTTCGTGGAGGATTGGCCTGAGTTGTCGGCAGGGGATGCACGAATTCGACCCGAAATCGACCAGGACCGGCCTTCCGCTCTGGAGGGCTCTGGTGAGGTCTTCAGCCGTATTCGTGGCGGTATCGGCCGGTTTGACCGCCAGTGTCTGGAGGCGTTCCTGGTTGATTTCGATAGCCGCCCTGTCGCGGATTCCCTGAACGAATCGCAGGTACTCCTCTTCCTGCTTTTGCTGCTGTATGAACTGCTCGATCAGGGGAGCGACCTCTTCCAGGGTCTTTCCTTCCATGCTCTCCTTGTGGGTTTCATAGAAGGCGCCGAGTTCTTCGCTGCTCACAGTCGGCGGAGAGGAGAACTTCTTTTGCAGGAATTCCTGAATCACCGTTTCCTGCGCATTTTCGTCGTTGCCGGGTTGAACACCCTGTTTCCTTATCTCCTGAAGCAGGAGTGCCTTCATGATCAGCATGTCAAGGAACTCGGCCGGGTTTTCCTTGACCATGCCCCTGGTGGGTTCCTGGATCTTTTCTATCTCCTGGAGGAACTTATCAACCGTGATCTTCTCGCCGTTCACGCTGGCAAGCGCTTTTCCGGACGATCCCTCTGCAAACAAGAAATAAAAGAGCGCGGCCCCGGCAAGAACGACGAACACGGCCGCTCCGATGACAATAAAATTCTTTTTCAATTTCCCTCCGTCTTGGAACCTGCCGGACTCCGGATTCAAATTTCTAATTCAGGCGCCCGGCTGTTAGTGACAAGTTGAGACCTTCCCATTCCCGCCTGAGCCTCCCCCCCGTCAAGCGGGAGAAATATAATGACTCAGGTGCTTTCCCTCGCTTGGCAGGAGGGATAAGGGATGGGGACCGAATAGCTTAGCCGCAGCAACATTTTGCGGATCTTTTCGGCTGAGCCGGACCGCTGGCCTGCCTCACCGCTTCCTTCGTCCTGTTGATGTCCTTCTGATTTAAATTCAAGTCCTTGTTCTTCTCGATCCCTAAATCTGTAACTACCACATATCCTTTCAGGGGAACATCGGCCTGTTCCAAAACAGCCTTGGCGCAACCGACCGAACACCCGTCGATCGTCACCATTTGATCCACATCCCTGGCCGATTGCACAAAACCGCTTAAATGGGCGCCCACTCCAGCAAGGCATGCCATCTTACCGAAGCCCTCCTTTGTCAGTTCCACCGCAGTCTGATTGGCTATCTGACCTACATTTGAACAGCCGGAGCAACTCAGTATCATGATATTACCGCCAGGGGTGCAACACTCTTCAGCCATTGTTCGCCCTCCTTTCATTGATTGGGCTTTACAGCCTCTATGTAAGCGGAAAAGACCGCCTTCTCCGCATCCGCAGCGACATTCCACTGCCGGATAATCTCTTCACTTTTTTCCTTGGCCGTGACGGCGATCTCCTGAAATCCCAAGTCTGACAGAATTTTTTTCACCTCATCGGGTGAAATGGCGCCCGACACTCAGCCGGTATAGGCGGCCGGGTTGTTCCGGATCTCTTCAGGGATAGCGCCGTAGCTCAGAATGTCTGAAATTACGATACGCCCCCCCGGCTTCAAGGTTCGATAGATCTCCCCGAACACGGCGGATTTGTCAATGGATAGATTGATCACGCAATTCGAGATGACCACATCCACAGAGCGGTCCTGGACGGGTAATTTCTCGATCTGCCCCAGCCGGAAGTCCACGTTTGAGAGTTGGAGCTTTTCCGCATTCGCTTGGGCCTTCTGAACCATCTCCCGGGTCATGTCCACCCCGATCACCCTGCCGGATGGACCAATCCGGCCGGCGGCGAGAAAAGCATCGAAGCCCGCACCGCTTCCAAGGTCCAGCACGGTCTCGCCCGGCTTCAAGTCGGCCCGGCTGAGAGGATTCCCGCAGCCCAGGCCGAGGTTAGCCTCACCCGGCGCCAGGGAAAGATCCTCTTCGGTGTAACCGATCGTTTTGCCCAGATCCGCAATGTTGACAAGCGCAGATGGTCCCCCGCAGCACGAGGTCCCACAGCCCGCACCACCTCCCTTAGCGATGCCGGAGTATTTTTCCATTACGAAGTGGCGAATCTTGTCTTCTTTCTCTTCCATATTGAATGTCCGTCTTTGACAAACCCGCAAGAAGTCCTGCTTGTCATTTCGGCCCCGGCGTAGGCCGGGGGAGAAATCTTCAGAATCGTGAGATGGCAAAGAGCACAGATTTCTCCCTTCGGTCGAAATGACAGGTGCGCACGATTCGTGTTCTTGCGAGGTTGTCGTTTGGAATCATTTCTTATCAATCCATTTCCTGACTTCTTCCTTCGATGGAATCTTCCCGACGCACTTGACTTCTCCATCAACTACAACAGCGGGTGTACCGAACACGCCGAACTTGGCGATTTCCAGGAGATTGGTTACCTTGTCAACTGTTGCATCCACTCCTGATTCGGCTACTGCCTCCTTTACGTTCTTTTCCGTGGTCTGGCATTTCGCACAGCCTGGTCCTAATACCTTGATTTCCATTTGGACACTCCTTTGGTTCCCTTACAATGATGTTGAACTGATAAGATTTCTCTCTTCGTTCGAATTGACAATACGACGTTAGACAAAAATACCGAACCTAATGTGTGTGAAACTCATCGCTCATTATTCTTCTTCTCGTCCATCGTCCCACGTCCTTCGTCCCTCTGTTTTCCTGCTGCTCCCTTCAGCCATTCGATCAGTTTGGCACGTGCAGGCACCGAGCCCACCGATTTTACCTCACCGTTGATAATGAGAGCCGGGACGCCTGTCATACCGTATTTCCCGATTTCCTTGATGTCTCTCACGTGCTCGATTTCGGCTTCCAACTCCAATTCGGCCATTACGTCGATAATCTCCCGCTCCAATCCATCGCAGCGGGAGCATCCCTGCCCCAGGATTTTGACGGCGAGTCCCTGGGTATCCTCCTCTGCATCGGGCAGTCCAAGAAACCTCTTGAACTCTCTCAAAAAGGCTTTCTTGTAGGTCTCCTGGGCTGTGTCAGGGATGTAATTCCTTTTCTTGAGACGGTTCAGCAGTTCCTGGGCCGCTTTCTCATCTGCACCGGCAAACTCCGTTGCCACCGTCTGCATGGCATCATTGAGTCCCACGATGCCGACCTTATGTTCTCCCACCCTGATCTGAACGACGTCGTCTTTTCCCATGGGGGACTTTTATCCTGCAAACGATCCGTAGATCATGCCTGCAATGGTGGACAAGACCACAATAATCCCGCAAAAAACCGCGGTTTTCTTCACCCCGAGTACCCCGCCGATGACGAGCATGTTGGGCAGGGAAAGCGCAGGGCCTGCAAGAAGAAGGGCAAGGGCCGGACCCTTGCCCATCCCCGAACCGATGAGACCCTGCAGGATGGGAACCTCGGTCAGAGTGGCAAAATACATGAGCGCGCCGGCCACGGAGGCAAACAGGTTCGCCCAAAGCGAGTTTCCGCCCACAAGCGTCTGAATATAATGCTCGGGGATGAGGGCCTCATGGCCGGGCCTTCCAAGCAGGAATCCGGCAACCAGGACGCCCCCTGCCAATAAAGGAAAAATCTGCTTCATGAAGCCCCATGTGGCCTGAACCCAGGTGACCCGCTCCTCTTTTTGAAACCAGCCTTTCAGCATGAATGCCAGGACCATCAAAAGTACGGCCGTGACGTACCACTTTGCAGCGAAGATGAACGACCAGATGCCTGAATCTCCCGACGTCGGCTTTGCAAAGGCGGCAAAGACAAGGATGAGCACCATGGTGAGCATGAAAAGCCCGTCCTGGGTGAGCGTGCGTCCCTTTTCCTCTGAATCGGGCAGGTACATCTTTCCTGCGGTTCGCGCCGCATCATCCTTCCTGAAAATGAAGGCCATCAGCAATCCCGCAACCACCGCAAACACGACTGCCCCGATCGCCCTTGCCAGTCCAAGTTGCCACCCCAGAATCCTTGCGGTGAGCACTATTGCCAGCACGTTGATGGCCGGGCCGGAGTAGAGAAAGGCCGTAGCAGGCCCGATACCAGCGCCTCGCATGTAGATCCCGGCGAACAGGGGAAGGACCGTGCAGGAGCATACCGCCAGAACCGTGCCTGAGACAGAGGCCACGGAGTAGGAGAGAATCCTGTTTGCCGTGGCGCCGAAATACTTGAGCACCGAGGCCTGTGAAACGAAAACGGCAATGGCGCCTGCGATGAAAAAGGCGGGAATCAGACAGGTGAGCACATGCTCCCTGGCATATTCCTGGAGCATCAGGAACGCCTCCAGGCCCGACTGCCGGATGGTCTGACTGGACCAGGGGATGTAATAGGCAGCTGCAAAAATGAGAATTATGAGGAACAGCTTTGTCCTTTCCTTCATGTTTGTCCCGCCGACGATTGCACTCATATTCTTATATTCCTATTTATTAATTTTAGATTCCGTTGATCATTTCCGCAAACTTCTTCTCTCCGGATATGGGGGAGTTTCCCAATGAGCTCCTCAACCTCCGATTCATCCTCAAGCCAGTGCCTGAGATTGCCCAATAGAGTGGCCGCATAGGGAGATCTACTGCCGTCCGCAAGACAATAGTTCACCCAGAGACCGTCTTTCTTGTATTCCACGAGCCCTGCATCTTCCAGAATCTTCAGATTCTTCGAGACACTCGGCTGTGAGACCTGAAGCGCCTCCCGCATCTCGCAGACGCACATGGTTTTATGTTGAAGCATCTTCACTATCTTGACCCGGTTCGGATCCGAGAGCGCCTTCATCACCCTGACGAAGTTTTTCATCTCACCCTCCATGTATTACATTTTAGTAATATAGTGGGCCGCCCGGTCATTGTCAAGAAATTCTTCTCACGCCTATTTCAGTGATGCGGCGAACCCTGCCTCGGCATTTTCAGATGACAGCGACGAGGATTTAGATGAAGATGCGCAGGGCGTTGTTGAGCAGTGGAGGCAAAACCTTACCGGCTGCCGGCAGGACGCCGGCGGGCTTGCTTCCGCCGAAGGGTTAGAGGTATTCTGCGTACGAAGAGAGAGGATGTCGGTTGGTGAGGATGACAATGCGGCCGGCATAGCTATCGTTATACATGCAGGACAATCACACAAAGCGCGGAGTCGATGGTGCTGAAAGGGGAAAGAGCATGGCAGAGGAAAAGGGGAAAAAGAACATCCAGGGGGCGCAGGTCTTCGATCTGGCGGGGCTTGTGAATTACGGCGAAGGGGCAGTGGTAAGCCGGACGCTTATGGAAAACAGCGCCGGCACGGTCACCTTGTTTGCCTTTGATGCAGGTCAGGGATTAAGCGAGCACACGGCGCCTTTCGATGCGCTGGTTCAGGTAATCGAGGGAGAAGGCGAGTACACAATAGGAGGAAAACTCTGCCGTGTAGGAGCCGGCCAGATCGTGTTGATGCCCGCCGGCAAACCGCATGCGGTGCGCGCCGAAAGGCGATTCAAGATGGTCCTGACCATGTTGCGTAAAGCTTAGGAGCTCACTGCCGGACATAAAGACCCGCTCCGCAGGTCCCCGTCATTCCCGCGAAAGCGGGGATCCAAGCGGGTTTCTGAAGAATGGATGCCCGCCTGTGCGGGCATGACAGGTAATGTTTTGCCTGCCGAGGTTCTCCGGCACCTATCCGGCTGCCTGCTGAACTGCTTCGGGAGCACTCCCGTGCGTTGCCGGAACCTGCTCGTCTCGCAGCGCTGCCTTTAGCACTTCCTCTGCGCGGTCAACGAGGATAAAGGTCATCTCCTTTCTCACTTCTTCGGGAAGATCGTCCAGGTCCTTCTCATTCCTCTTGGGAAGGATCACGATCCGGAGACCCGCCCTGTGGGCGGCAAGGACCTTCTCCTTGATTCCACCGACAGGGAGCACCTGACCTCTCAACGTGATCTCGCCGGTCATTCCAACGTCGGCTCGCACCGGCCTGCCGGTGAGAAGGGAAGCCAGCGCAGTGGCAATGGTCACCCCTGCGGATGGGCCGTCCTTGGGCACCGCCCCGGTCGGCACGTGGATGTGGATGTCGCTCGTGCTGAAGAAGTTCTCGTCGAAATCGAGATTTCCTGCCTGGGACCTGACCAGACTCAGAGCGGCCTGTGCGGATTCTTTCATCACGTCGCCCAATTGCCCTGTGATGGTCAACTGCTTTTGGCCCGGCATCTTCGCAGCTTCGACAAACAGGATTTCCCCTCCCACAGGCGTGACCGCAAGCCCAGTGGCAACTCCCGGCACCTCTGTTCTCTCGGCGGCCTCGAAAAAGAAACCCTGCTTGCCAAGATATTCTGAAACATCAGAGGCCTCGACATGCGCCGAAGTGATCTTTCCCTCTGCAATTTTGGTTGCTGCTTTTCTGCATATTGCGCCGATCCTGCGCTCCAGATTGCGAACGCCCGACTCTCGGGTATATTCCCTGATGATCCGCAGGATGGCCTCATCGCTGAATGTGACCTCGCCCTGCCTCAGCCCGTTTTCAAGAATCTGTCTCTGAACCAGGTAGCCCTTGGCAATATGAAGTTTTTCCTCGTCCGTGTACCCTGAAAGCTGCAGGATCTCCATACGGTCCCGCAGAGGGCCCGGGATCGTGTCCAGGACGTTGGCAGTGGTGATGAACATCACCTGGCTCAAGTCAAAGGAGACATCCAGGTAATTATCCCGGAAATCCCGGTTCTGCTCAGGGTCCAGCACCTCCAGCAATGCCGACGAAGGATCCCCCCGCCAGTCGGCGCCAAGTTTGTCCACCTCGTCCAGCATGATCACCGGGTTCTTGGATCCGACTCTTCGTATGGCCTGCAGGATCCTGCCCGGCAGGGCGCCGATATACGTTCTGCGATGGCCGCGGATCTCGGCTTCATCATGCACCCCTCCGAGGCTCATGCGCATGAATTTTCGGTCGAGCGCCCGTGCAATGGACTGGCCGAGGGATGTCTTGCCCACTCCAGGAGGGCCGACAAAGCAAAGAATGACACCTTCCCTCTCGCGCCGTATGGAGTCGGTTGGTTGCGGTTCACGGGCCCGCTCATCAGCCCTCTCCATGCGGAGCTTCCGTATGGACAGATACTCCAGAATCCTATCCTTGATCTTCTCGAGATCGTAGTGGTCCTCATCCAGGATCTGGCGCGCATGAGCGATGTCCAGGACGTCTTTGGTTGACACAGCCCAGGGGAGAGAGGTCATCCAGTCCAGGTAGTTTCTAATGACTCCATATTCGGGAGAACTCGACGAGAGTCTTTCCAACCGGCTCAACTCCCTCAAGGCCTCTTTTTCTGCCTCTTCGTGCATTCCCGCTTCGGCGATTTTTTTCCGCAGATCCTCCACTTCAGCCTGCTGCTCGCCGCCTTCTCCGAGTTCCTTCTGGATGGCCTTGAGCTGCTCCCTGAGGTAGTACTCCTTCTGCACCTTTCCGATTTCTGACTGGGCCTCAGTTTCGATCTTCTTGCCCAATTCCAGCACCTCCAGCTCCCGCATGAGGATCGAATAAAGCCGCCTCAGCTTGTCCGAGACCTTGTCCAGTTCCAGAATGGCCTGAGCCTCGTCCAGTTCCATGCGGATGCTGGTGGCCACGAGATAGGCCAGTTGCAGCGGGTCCTGAAGATTGGAAGCGGCTGTGATCAGCTCTTCAGGCAGGTTAGGCATCAGGGCTACCAGACGGCTGAAATGATCAAGCACATTGCGCGTGAGGGCTTCGGTCTCCAGTCCCGCTTCAGGAAAAAAATCGGGCGCTTCAGATACCTTTGCCTTGAGAAAGGGCTCCTGGGTAGACCATTGCTCAATGCGGATCCGCTTCATGCCGTGGCAGATGACCCGCATGGTACCGTCAGGCGCCTTGAGAAGACGATGGACCATTGCGAGGGTGCCCATTGTGTAGAGCTGGTCGGGAGAGGGTTGATCCACATCCGGCTCTTTGGATGCGAAAAGACCTACCAGTCGATCGCCCACGGCCACCTCATCCACCAGACGCATGGATCTCGGTTGACCTATGGTGAGAGGAAGGGTCATCAGTGGATAGACCACAAGTCCCCGCACTGGAAGAATAGGCAATTCCGCAGGGATCAACGGCGACACGGAGTGCTGCCCTTCCCCTGCATCATTCACGGTCTTGTTGGCTGCCGTTATTGCCGGCATTTGGTTCCTCCTTATCTATCGTTGAGGAGCATTCAAGCTCGACCGCAGCAACAAAAGGTTCCGGTCTGCTCGAACGAAGTGTTATTCTTCGGCACCGGGAGGCCGGGTCTTCGGAAGGACCACGACCAGGAAACCATCCTTGTACGAAGCGGACACACCGCCCTTATCGACGACGTCCTCAACCAGTATGCTGGTGCGGAATTCGCCGCAGAAAATCTCCATCTGTCTGTACTTCAGTTTCAAGGTCACGTCGCGTCTGATCCCGGTGATGACGAGATGGGGACCTTCGAAATGGATGGCGAACTGGTCCTCTGTCATGCCTGCCAGTTCAACCTTGATCACGATGTTGACGTCGGTTTCATACACATCCGTTGGGGGCCGCCAGGTCTTCCCATATCGTGCCACGGTCCAGTGCGCGTCAGACCCCCATGACTCAAGGCATATTGAACCTCGACATTTACGCTCCATAGTCGCTCCTCAATCAGCCATGCATGCTAAATGATAAGCGCTAATAAGACGAGGTCAAGGCTGCGCCATATGTCGAATGTCCAATGTTCAATGTAGAATGTCCAATTTCGGTCAAACCTGACGCGAGTGGAGGGTAATCTTCCTGTGAGCGACCGACACATCGAAGAGGGTGCGCAGGACTGGTAAATAGGGGCTGGTCCCTGCGGGCTTTTCGTTGATGGTTTCAATGGAGATTCGACGAATTGGCTGGAATTTTCTGTTCAGCATGACACGAAGAAATTCGAGACATGTCGGAATGGATGGATCATCCGGCGGAACATGGATAGAGAGCTTCCTGCCGCTTTGCCGGGAAATCAGAATCAAAACACTTCCCCAGTAGACAAGGTGGGTTCCGGGTATTCGCCTGGGCAGTTTCCCTTTCAGGGATCCCAGTGGAATTCCACAAAGGGATGCAGGGTCTGTTGCGGAAATCCAGTAAATGCCATCCTCACTCAAAGATCTTTGGAGAGTGCGAAAGGCCTCGTGAGAGATGAACTGCGGGCCGGGAATACCGTGGAAGAAGTACCCGGTCAGAACCTCTCCGGAGAGCTCCATTAACCGAAGAGCTCTAAACACGGCAGACCAGCGGAAATCGGGCAGTTCATTTTGAAGGAACTCTCTAAAAAGGATCCCGTATCGGCCGAGGAGGAGTCTCGCCCGTTCTTTGTTCCGCTCCTCCTTGTCGATAGGGGTTTCGATTTGTTCCGGGACCACGATTCGGTGCCAGTTGCCTGGGAACGGGAGGCTTGCCTTCCATCGTGAGAAATTCGACCGGACTCCCGCATACCGGTTTCGCCGCTTCTCAAACGAGAAGTCGTCGACCTTAAATCCTGTTTCAATGGAGCGGCGGACGGCCATGAAGGTATCGTTCGTGATTCGGCCCTTCCAAGCCTCGTTCCAGAGTCTCTCGGAAAGCGTGGAGGGTCTGGACCCGGAGAGGCGGAGAAGAGCCGAAAAATCGTACTTTGCGCCTGGATCCGGGAACAGCCCATCCGCTTCCTGAGCGGATTTCTCTCCTTTTCTTTTCAGCAGGTCAAGGTCGTCCCGGAAGACAAAGCAGGTGCGGCGATTTCCTCTGCCGACCCATGCAAGATCCCCGGTTTGCAGGATGGCGTCGAGCCATGAAGGATCATAGGGTCTCAATCGGGCGGGAAAGATCTCGGTCTCCCATGCGGCTGCGGGAGCATAATAGCAGGAGAGTTGCTCGATTCGCAGGAACAGCCCCTCGATTCCGGTTTGTCCGCGCGTGAGCCCGTGGTATGAGGCCAGGAAGAGCTGAAGCCGCTCTATTGCGAGCGGTTCGAAGAAAGGCCGGGCCTCTGCTCTTGCTATCCTCAGAAGGGTTTCGAAATTTTCCGCATCGCAGATATATTCTTCCGGGGAGTCCTTGACGAGCCTGCCCGCGATCACCCTCTCTGAATCCGCAAGGTCCTCGAGTGCTGCATCCAGACGCGTACCGTCCAGGCCCAGTGTGGTCCGGACAAAGGAGGGAGTGGTCGGCCCCAGAAACCCCAGCCAGTTCGAAAGAAGGGATGCGAAGAGCTCATCCTGATTTTCCTCGTCCACGGGTCGCTCGTGGAAATCCGGAGAAAGGGGCGCCAGTGTCTCAATTGTCGGCTCCTCTCCCTGATAAAAAGAATGGAGGATTTCCGGCGCCGTCTCGAGGGGTGCAACCAGAGGCTCGGCAGCTTTCCGGGGAAGGATTCGAACCAGTTTGGAGGCAACGGGTGAGAGAAGGGCTTCCGGTTCCACTTTATGGTCGTTCCGAACGGCCTCCAGCAGAGTTTCCCACTCGGAAAGGGGAATGAGCACCCGCTCCTTGACCCAGTCCAGAAGGTCTTGAGGGGTGTCCGGTGCATATCCTTTTGCAAGACGTTTTCGTTTCAGCTCAAAAGCGCTGATTACTTCCGAGGAAACCGCCGGACGGAGTTCAGGGGAGAAGACCGCATCCCGGATCAAATCGCGGCGAAGTCTGGAGATCTTTCCGGACCGCATCCGGTCGTCCTCATACATATACTGATTGATCTGTGGCCAGGTGACGTCCGAAGCCATAGGGCTGGGATGGGACGTCCTTGCCTCTGTCCAGCGGATAGCGCCGGACTCCAGTTCCGAAAGCACTTGGAGAAGGGCTTCCAGATCGAATTCATCGCGCAAACAGGTGCGCCATGCTTCCAGCAGAATCGGGAAGTCTTCATAGGGGAGCACCGAGTCCAGCAGCTTCTGCGATCGAAGGCGGCTCAACCAGAGAGGCATCCGTTCGTTGATTCTGCGTTTGGTCAGGAGGAGGGCGCGTCCGGCCGATTCCCTGAACCTTGCACCGAAGAAACCCGATCCCTCCAGACGTTCTTTGAGAAGCCGTTGGACATTGGCCGCCGTGACGAGCGAGAGGAGTTCTTCGCTTCCCACGTCGTGAGGCAATTGAAGCAGGATGCAGTCATCGCTCGGAAAGAGCTCTATGCGATGGTCGAAACGCGATTCCCAAGCCGCCTCCAGGGCCATGGCATAGGGCCTGTTCACCCGTCCGCCCCAGAGTGTGTGCAGAACCACCTGTGTTCCGGGGTATCCGCCCGGCCCGGTGTTGACAAACTCCACGAGGAGATGATGTCGATGGGGGAGTCCACAGCCGGTGGCCTCCTTTTGTCTCCTGAGAAACTGTATGAGACGGTCGGCGGCCGTCTTCTCCAAGAGAAAGGATTGAGAGAGAAAATCCTCAAAACCCGACTCATCCAGGCGGGCTTCGACCTGTTCAAGAAACTCGGCGATCCGATTGGAAAAGTGGAAATCGCGGAGGTTTTCCTCGGCCTTCCAGAAAGGGGGGGCGGACTTTCTGGGATCAGCAGGCATGACGAACACATCGTTATGGGTGATCCGCTCGACCTTCCAATTCTGTGTGCCCAGGGTGAAGAGCTGCCCGATTTTCGCCTCCCAGACAAACTCCTCATCGAGCTCCCCGATTCTCGCGTTGTTTTGATAATGCCTGAGATGGAAATAACCGCGGTCGGGAATGGTCCCCCCGGATGAGTAGAGGGATTGCATGGCGCCTTTTCTCGCACGTACCGTGTTGTCCATGCGATCTATGGAGATGCGGGGATCGAGCTCCCGCAGCCGGGTGGCGGCGAATCGGCCTGCCAGCATATTCAGCACCAGGTCGAATTGTTCGCGAGAGAGGTTCCGGTAGGGATAGCTGGCTCTCAGCTGCTCGAAAAGTCTATCCATGTCCCAGGTTTCCGTACCTGTCATGGAGACGATGATCTGGGCCAGAACGTCGAGAGGCGATTCCACCGGTCTTGTCCGTTCGATATCGTGATTCATCACCCCGGAGGCCAGTACCGCTGCTTCGATAAGATCGCTCGGGTCAGTGGGGAGGACAGTGGCACGGCTGATTTCCCCCACTTTGTGCCCGGCACGTCCGATCCTCTGGACGGCTGAGGAGAGGGTAGGGGGTGACTGGAGAAGGACAACCTCATCCAGCGCCCCGATGTCGATCCCGAGCTCCAGGGAATTGGTGGCAACAATCGCCTTGAGCTCACCCGCCTTGAGCCTTTGCTCGACCTCGGCCCTGATTTCGCGGGACAGGGAACCGTGATGCGCATAGGCAATGGGGGCTTTCTCGCCGAGATTGAGAAGATGGGTGATCTTCTCGCAAATCCGCCTGCTGTTGGCAAAGACCAGGGTCGATCGGTTTCTAGTGATGACGGCCTTCACCTCATCGACAAAGGGCAGCCAGAAAGCGTCGCCTCCTTCCGGCGGGGCTTCGGGGTGGCGGATCCGGATACGGTATCGTTTGCGGACTGAAGAGTGGAGGATGCTTACCTGCCTGGGAGAGTAGCGAAGATTTCCTTCAGATTTGAGTCCGCCGACGAATTTCGCGACGATCTCAAGCGGCTTGACTGTGGCGGACAAACCGATCCGCTGGAACTCGCCCGAAAGGGGAACAAGACGATCTACCGCCGTGATGAGATGAGTGCCTCTTTTTGTTCCCACCACGGCATGGATCTCATCCAGGATAACCGTCCGGATAGAAGTCAGGATATTCCTGCCGATGGGGGAGCTGAGAATGAGATTAAGGCTTTCCGGGGTGGTGATCAGGATCTCGGGGGGATGTCGCTGCATGCGGCGGCGATCTGAAGGCGGCGTGTCTCCGCTGCGGGTGAGAACACGGATACGGGGAAAGGGCTCTTTTCCCCCCTCGAAGATTCGCTCAAGTTCGTGAAGAGGTGTCAGCAGATTTCGCTGGATGTCGTTGTTGAGGGCTTTCAAGGGGGAGACATAGAGAACGCTGACTTTCCCGAGGGGCCATTCGCCCCTGAGCAGCCGGTCAACGGCCCAGAGGAAGGCGGCCAGCGTTTTGCCGCTTCCCGTGGGCGCGCTGATCAGGACGTTTTCGCCCTTGGCGATGACAGGCCATGCCTTTTCCTGGAGATCGGTCGGTTTGCCCACGCTTTCGAAAAACCAGCGGGAGACGAGAGGGTGAAACTGCACCGTCGATGTGTGGCTCATTTTCATTACTAGGGATAGTACAGGCCGGGATACATTGGGTCAACCCGCTGAAGAGCACGGCGCAGAGAAGCTTCAGTAAAAATCCTACCCCGGAGGGCCGGCTTTGGTGCCCTCGCAGGGGTGAATCAAGGCGCGGACAAACCGGAATGTTGGAATAGTGGAATATTGGGAAAGAACAACAAGCAAAAGCTGTGCATACCTGTGGAGAGTAGAGCCGTTTACATGATTCACCTACCTCCATTCCACCCGGTTTTCTGCTACATTCTGCCAACCGGGTGAAGGATTTTCGTTCGTTTGAAGGTCTCGACCTTTTCCTGGAAACGTTTTCCTGCGGAACCTCAGCCGCCGGTTGATCCGTCTCGTGAATAACCTTTGAAAATCCTCCCCTGAGATCCTGTTCGCCATACAGGAGGGAAGTCATGAAAACAGTCATAGCAATGGTTGCCGGTTACAGGGAAGCCGAAATCCTGATGCAGGAGTTGACTGCACGGGGTTTCCAACAGGAGGATGTCGAGATCATCCCCCTGCAAACCGTGGGAGAGCAGAAGGGGATCTCCCAGGAATGCGTCCGGAGCATCGAAGAGTTCTTCGGGGCTGATGAGGCGCCGCAAGTGAGGGGCTACTATGCTACAGGGGAGCGGTCCGGAGGAATGGTCGTCTCGGTTTTCGTGGAAGATGAGGAAGTCGATCGAGCCGCAACTGCCATGATCCGATACGGTGGTGTGCGGATCTACAACCATTCCACTGAAAAGCCGATAGTGGAAGAGCTCCCGCTGCCCAGGAAAGAGAGCGGATTTGAAAGCAGGCATGACATCCGGTAAAGTGTGGTTTTTTCCTGTGCCTCTCCGGCATGAAATCCTAGTGCCAACTTGCAGAAGTATCCGCTATGTCATTTCGACCGAAGGGAGAAATCTTATTTCGTGACATCAAAGATTTCTCAGTCACTTCGTTCCTTCGAAATGACACCATTTACATGTGCAAGTTGCCACTAATAGAAGAGCTCTCCGGAAATAACTCGACCTGAGTCATCAAACAACACTCCTTCCATTTCCAGCAAGGTCCGCTTCATTTCAATCCCGCCCTGAAATCCACCGAGTGTTCCGTCAGAGCGGATAGCCCGGTGACAGGGCACGAGGATGGGAAAAGGGTTGCGGGCGAGGGCTGTACCAACCGCGCGTGCGCCATGAGCATTGCCGAGATACTTTGCTATTCGCCGGTACGTGCTCACCCTGCCCCGGGGGATTCCATGTTCTGCACGCAACACCTTCTGCTGAAATGCGGAACACAAATCAAGTTGAACGACATCCAGACTGAAGCGGATGTCGTTTCCTTTTAGGAATGCCACAATCTGATCGGCGACGGCATCGACCTCATCACACGAGGAAAGGATCGAATCAGAAAATAGAAAATGGACGGCCTGCCTCGAGGAAAAACCGGGTCTGGAGAGCAGAACGCGTGATATCTCCGGCTTCCCCCGATAGAAAAACCAGACTACAGCCAGCGGGCCGAACTTCGTCTCGCGAAAACAGTAAAAGGGATTTGTGGACTCTCTTTTCTTCATGATCTCAAATAGTTTTATAGAACCCGCTTCGCCTTCATTCAAGTGGGTATCGAAGCCGAAAGACTGTACATGTCTAGTGAAGTGTAACTGAAATTCTTTGCCCAATTTGTCATTTCGACCCGGCGAAGGCCGGGGGAGAAATCTTAAACCTGCGGGCAATTACAAGATCTCTCCCTTCGGTCGAGATGACAGGTTATTTGTGTTACACGACACTAGCGTATCTATATGCAACGCCGGGTGTGCTATGGTTTTCCGCGCGCGCGCGAAATGGTACTGGAGAAAATTTTTCATCGGACGGAGGACAGGTTGCATGAAAACCATGGAAGTCTTTTTTCCAGGCGGCAAACGGGTCGATGCCAGGATCGGGGACATGGTCGTCCGCACGGATCAGCCCATCCATACACCGAACCGAATCCGCCAGGCAAGGGCGGGCCAGAGGGCCATTACCGTGAACAAGGCAGTGAAGACGATCATCCAGAGGAGCGCCCGTCTGGCTTTTCGATGACCGGCAGCCTGTATCCCCGGGTAACTTCTTGCCGCCCGATGGAGGGCATAGGCCACAGGCGATTCAACGAAGGCAGCCCCAAGCAGCAAAAAAAGAGGAAATCCGGCGAAATTGTGTTCGGGCAGAAACAGACACCATGGGCAGTAGTGATGGAGGACTTCATAGTAGTAGGCGGCGAAGATGCGGACCAGTGCCGTTGCGGCCACCGGGGCCCAGACGACGGCCGTAATCGCCGAGGCGGCGGAGAATTTGCCCAGGCGGCGGGGATCGCTCATAAGCCCTGCCAGTCCGAAAAGGACCATCAGTAAGGTAAGCGCAGAGAAAAGGAGCGTCAGCAGGTGATTGCTGACTCCCATGAGGCTCTGAGTCGTTGCGCCCCCGGCCAGCCGGTCGTACACTACCGTGCAGCAGTCCACGGGACTGTGGATGTCCAGGCTTCCGAAACCATCGAACGTATCAAGGAAGGCAAGAACCGCAAAAGGGGAAGCGAGCAGGAGAATCCTCGCGTTCAGCTTCGCCATGGGAAAGTCGGGTCTGGTCCTGTTGAGACCCTCGAGCACGAACCAGAGGTATAGCAGCGCAATAGCCGTGACCCTGAAAAGAAACGGCCTCCCTCCCTGTTCTCTCATCGCCTGGAGCACACCGGTTCCGCACATGGCGCCCGGAACGATCTCCGGGAAAACGTTGGTGACCCCGAAGACGAGTATCGAGGTGGAAACCGCCAACAGGGCCAGGACCGCCCCGGCTGAAATGGAGGCGGTTTCGTAAGACCTCTCGAGTCTGATCTGTTTTCGACTGCATGCACCCGGAGCCCAGTAGGCTTCGACTCCGAGCGCCCCTGCAGCGGCGCGGCAGAGAAACAGCAGTGAAACCAGGTCCAGGACAATGACTGCCAGAATGACGGGATGCATCATCATCTGACCCTGCAGACCCTCCCGCATTCGATGGTGAAATGGCGATCCGCGATTCCGCTCTTCAAGATGCGATGGTCGTGGGCGACGATCACGACGATGCATCCTCCCTCAGACTCCTTCTTCATGATATCGAGCACCCGCCCTGCGGATTCGTCGTCCTGGTGGGCGGTGGGTTCGTCCGCCAGCAGCGCCTCAGGCGCTGCGGCAAGGGCCCTTGCTATCGCGATCTTCTGCCTTTCCCCTCCTGAAAGACGCTTCACCTCTTCTCCCGCCAGATGACCCGCCCCCAGCTTTTCCAGGGACTCCATCCCTCTTTTTTTGATTTCCGGAAGACTCAACCCCCTGGGGATCAGGGGCAACATCACATTCTCCAGCGCGGTCAACCCCCTGATGAGATGGGGCTGCTGGAATACAATGCCGGTCCTCCTCCGCCAGAGATCCTTGTGGGCGGTCACCCATCTTGATACAGGGCTTCCGTCCGCCCTGACTTCGCCGCTTGTCGGGCGGATCAGACCGGCAACGATATGGAGAAGTGTGCTCTTGCCCGCCCCCGTGATGCCGGTGATCAGGGAGATCCTGCCCGCTGGGAACGAACAGTTGACCTGATCCAGTATGGCCTTTTCTCCACGGCCGAACTGTGATCTGGAGAAGCAGATCTCTTTGCAGCAGAGTTCTTTCATTCCATCTCTTCGATCAGGTCCTGAGGATCTGCAGCTCCGCTTTGCAATGCGGGCCAAAGGGCAGAGGCCAGAAAGGGTACGACTACCAGACATGCAATTTCGATAAGGACCAGAACAGCCCCGGTTGCATCCAGACGCAGGGCCGGAGGCAGTCCGTCCCATCCAAAGAATAGAGCACCCAGCCATCTTGTACCAGGCCGCAATACAATCACGTAGGAAATGAGGCTGCCGAAAGCTGCAGCCGGGAGAGCGACAATGACGGATCTCGATACCTCGGTCTTTACGATATCGCTTGTTGTCCAGCCCAGGCATTTCAGAAGGCCGACTTCATGCTTTTGTCCCGTCCTTTCCCTGATGAGGTAAGTCATCAGGAGGGCGAGGGCCATTATGGAAGGGATCAGGGCGGTAACTACAATGCCTCCTCTTTTTGAAAAAGACGCGGCGTAATAGCCGGCTGTCTCCCGCCGGGTCGTTATTCTCACAGGCCATGGGAATGCCTCTAGGAGGTCGGGCAGGATCGCCGACTGCTCTTCCTCATTGAAAACATGGACGGCCAGATCGCTGGCAAAACCCTCGGGCAGCCCCAGGAGAGGCATGGCATCTTTCTTGTGCAGGAGAACGACGTCGTGAGCTACTATTCCCGTATCTTCCGGGAACCGGCCGAAGACCTTGAACTCCAGGGAGACACTGCCGGTAAGCCGGAGGGTATCGCCCTCCTTCAGCTGTCCGACGCCTTCACCGATGATCGCTTCCCCCTCCTGCGGCAATCGACCGATTCCTACGCCCGGTGGGAGGCATTCCAAACCCTCGCCTGCGCCGACCACCGTTACAGCTCCATCCGGCCCTCCGGCAAAGCCCCAGATCCGCGGGCTCGCACTGGTGACGCCGGGAACGGCGCGGGCCGAAATCAAAGCCGGGTTTTCGGGGACGGGCTCCCAGCCTGCTATCCCGACCTTTCTGATTACCAGCGACGGCGCATGGCCGATCATCCGGCGAGCAGTGGAGGAGAGTGACTGCGTGAGGAGAAGGGCCGTGCCGGAAAAGGCCACGATGAGGGTCAGAACCAGACCGAGAAGCAGCGCCTCGCCCGGCCGCCGCAAGAGATCCCGCATGGCCCAGACATGTATGGGTCTAATGAGACGAATCCTTCTCATCGGAAAATCCTATGTCCTGCAGACTGCCGGACACGTCCATCCGTTTCGCCGCCGATGGGCGGCCTCCGCGAAACATCGCACGGAATCCAGCTCTCGGCGAGCCGCGCCCACCGCAACATTCGATCATTCCGGGCCGTTCGCTTCAACGCCGTGCACCGTGTATATCATGCACCTTTTCTCTGATGATCAATCCTGCCGGGTCCGGGTCAGGAAGAGAAAAGAACGGCGTAATTCTTGAATCCACCCTCAGGTCCATGCCTTCAGGGTTCCTTGCCTCTCTTCCCGAAGGGATCAGAGAAGGGACCGATAATTCCAAGGCGTGAAACAGGGCCGCACCTCTGCTCTGTTCCACAGATGGTCGAAGGGCGGAATCGCAAACGATAAAAAGCAGAACAGCGACACAGAACAGCAACAGACCTTTTAGGAAAAAGGGCGCAAGCTCCAACCTGTCAAGCCTGGTTTTCGTGATATCCATGTTCGTCTTTGTCAGGGATGCTTTCCGGTGATCTCCCGCCACCGGACGTCGTTCATCTCTTCAAGCCCGAAGATCGCCTTGCCTCCGTGCCGTTTCCTGAACGTCTCGACTTCTTTTTCTCCTTTAACAGGAACAAAGGCTGGCCCCATGGGCCCGACGATATCCGAGCCTGCCACCCACTTCAGCTCTCGCGCATCCATCTGCATGCCCGTAAAATACTCGCGGACCACGGGAAGGCCTAGATTCGTTCTCTTCGTGGCAAGATAGATCTCGGGGTGCATCCATGCCCTGATCATGCAACCATTGCCGCAGAAGTAGAAAGTAATTCCGTTTTTCAGCTGAATGGCGGATGAAAATTTCGGATACTTGATCGGTCGCATGGCGCAAACAGGGCACCGGTCGCTCTCGCTGATCTGCATCCTGCCATCCTTGTCCAGGGGTTTTATGCCCGGACCGGGACCTTTCCGCACCGTTCTCCGACCATCCGGACGGGTCGCCTTCGTTTCCTCCTCAGCCGAATCGGCGCGGGGGAGGAGAACCACTAATGCAGCGCAAAGGAAAATAGACACTGCAGAAAGGATCGTACGAGCTCTCATAGGGCCACCTGCGCGGCTGCAATTGCGTGTCGGATTTGAGTTTCCGATTCCTCTCCTCCGACCTCTGGATTTCTGGACCTTGCCTCCTGCATCTGTTAGCATTCCATCATACTCCTCGAACGCTGGAACCCCAAAGATTTTTGAGTGATCGAACGGAATGATGAATCCCCTGGACCTCACTTCTATGTTCTTTCTGGGCTTGCTCGGCACGGGTCACTGTCTGGGGATGTGCGGCCCTCTGGTGCTGGCATTTCCCGCGGTCACAGGGCGTTTCACCTCGCACATTTTTTATCATCTTGGGCGAACGTCCACTTATGTCGCCATAGGGATCGCTATGGGCGCTGTGGGTGCGGGCCTTTCATTTCTGGCCGCAAGAGGGGGAGACGATCCGTTGGCATGGGTGGTGCGCGTTCAGGTCGGCCTTTCGATCGTCGCGGCGGTTTTTCTGTTTGTATTCGGGCTGTCGCGGCTCGGTTTCCTGCCGGAACCCGGATGGATGTCAATTGCCTCGCCTTCCAGAGTACCGGGTTATCGTCGCGTCATGGGGTCCGCCGCTCACACAAAAGACAACGCGAATATGCTTCTTATCGGTATCATGTTCGGTTTCCTTCCGTGCGGTCTCTCTTTTGCCGCTTTTGCCAGGGCGCTTGCAGCAGGAGGGCCGATTGAGGGCGGGATGTTGTCCCTGGCCTTCGCAGCAGGCACCCTGCCGGGTCTTCTTCTGCTCGGCACCGGGTTGTCGCGAATTGCGGCAAGGTACCGGAGAGTCTCCGACATCCTTTCCGGAATGATCATGATCGGAATGGCCGCTTCTCTTCTTACGGATGCGTGCAGGGCCATCTTGCGGTGAGTCGAAAGATGGAAAAACTGAACCGCCAAGGCGCAAAGGACGCAAAGAAAAAAATGGATCATCTCTTCTCCTGCCGGAATAATTTCCGGCAGGAGAAGAGATGATCTGGTTCCTTGGCGTCTTGGCGGTTCTTTCTATTTATTGTCACGACTGCATGACGGGCAGCGAGACATGAAATGTGGAGCCCCTGTCGGTCTGGCTTTCCACTTTCACGCTGCCGTTATGGGCCTCTGCAATGCTTTTCACGATGGCAAGCCCGAGTCCGGTCCCCGAAATGAATCGGGTCCGGTCATCCCTCACACGGTAGAAGCGCTCGAATATGCGGTCCAGGTTGTCCCGGGAGATGCCTATCCCTGTGTCTCTCACGCTTATCCGGACGTATTCCTGTTCCTCTGTTGCGGAGACCGTGACACTCCCTCCTTCAGGCGTGTACTTGATTGCATTGGTCAGGAGATTGGAAATGACCTCCTCGATGGCGCGTCTGTTCGCAAGAATGGGCCGCAGACCCGGCACCCGTTCGAGACTGAGGCAGATGTTCTTCGCGGCGGCCTTGGTCTGATGAAAACCCGTCTGCTCTTCAAGAAGAGGCGCCAGGTCGAGTTTTTCCTTTTCGAGCGTGATCAGGCCCGATTCGATCCTGGAAAGGTCAAGGAGCTCTGCAGCGAGATCGGAGAGACCCTTGATCTTTTCCGAAACCCGTCCCAGAAGCTCGGCCTGCTTTTCGGTAAGACTTCCTGCAAGACCGTCCTGAATAACCTTGACCATCGCCAGAACCGAATTCATGGGGCTTTTGACTTCATGAGCCACCATGGAAACAAAATCCGACTTCAGCTTATCCATCTTTTTCATTGCGGTGATGTCATGCATCACGGTGATCGTGCCCAGGTTCCGGTGCATCCTGTCCCTGAAGGGCACGCACCTCACTGCAAGCACCGTCTCCTCAGACTCGGCAATCTCCCCCCCATTGAACTCATGGGTGATTTCCCCGAATTCAACCGGGGGCATGGAAACGGCCTCGTCGATGATACCGAGCAGCGTTTCATTCCGGATCAGATCCGATACGATCCTGCCGATGGGGTTCTCCCCCTGATGGCCGATCATCTTGAGAAATGCCGGGTTTGCCAAGGCGATCCTTTTCTGCGCGTCGGTCGCCATGACGCCGTCCGAGATGTGATTGATGAGAACCCCCATGCGGGATTTCTCGTGAGAAATGTCTTCCAGGGTGCGGATGTAATCGAAGGCCTTACCGATGACCCCTCTCAGATCCTGGGGAGAAAAGGGCTTGGAGATGAAATCATAGGCGCCCTTTTTCATCGCCTCGACGGCATGCTCCAGGGTCGCATAGCCGGTGATGACTATCACCAGGGTGTCCGGGTGCTTGCCTTTAACATAGGTCAGGAAATCAAGCCCCCTCATGCCGGGCAGCATCAAATCGAGAAGAATGACGTCGAAATGCTCAGCCTCGATTTTCTTCAGTCCGTCATATCCCGTCTCTGCAACAGCCACTTCCAGCCCTTCATTGCAGAGCATGGTGGAACAGGCATCCCGGATGCGCTTTTCGTCATCGACGACCAGAATTTTTACGCCATAGGGCATCTTCTCCTTCAACTCTTGCATCACCATTCCTCATATCCTTTATTGTTGATCGGCTCCTGCGGGCCGTCAGGGTGGTCCAGCGGGACATAGAGCGGCAGTTCCATAAGAAAAGTGGTGCCATCGGGCGACGTCTCCTTGACTCGTATGTCTCCCCCCATTTCCTTGACGATGCCGTACGAGGTGCTCAACCCCAATCCCGTGCCTTTCCCGGGTTCCTTGGTCGTGAAAAAGGGATCGAAAATTCTAGGCAGATTCTCTTCCGGGATGCCGCACCCCGTGTCGATAACCTCAAGAAACGCCTTCTTTTCATTCTTATTTCGATAACTCCGAAACGTCAGCACTCCTTCCCCGTTCATGGCCGCGCATGCATTCATGACAAGGTTGATGATTACCTGCGTAATCTCGTTTCTGTCTGCCCGGATGAGAATCATCTCCTGCGACAGTTCCTTGACCACGGCTATATTCCCGAAAAGCCTCTGATCGCGTATGAGGTTCATCCCCTGATCCACGAGCGTGTTGAGAGGGATGATTCCCTTTGTCGTGTTGGATCGGCGGCTGTAAGCAAGAAGATTGTTGACTATTCCCTTGCAGCGGTTCACATCCTCCACAATGTAAGTCAGGTGCTCGTGCAGAGGATTCTCTTTATCCAGCTGCTCCAGTGCCATGCTTGCATACATCAGCATGCCCGTGAGAGGGTTATTGATTTCGTGGGCCACTCCGGCCGACAACTGGCCAAGGGATGCCAGCTTTTCCGATTGAGCGAGCTGGGCCTGGGTTTCTTTCAGGGTTCTCTCCACGGCAAGCTTTTCCCTGAGGTCATTGTAAATGCCCATGGTTGCGACTTCCTGGCCGGCTTCGTAGATGATGGAGGCGGAGAGCTCCACAGGGATTTCCCTGCCTTCCCGATTCAGGATCATCACTTTCGAGTGGAGCTTTCCTCTGCCCCCCCTCTTGTCTTTTCTTAAATCGCTCATGATCTGCCTGGCTTTGCCGGGCGGATAAAAGTCTCTGACATTTTTGTCTTTTCGCGCTTCGCTCAATTTGTATCCGAAGAGCTCTTCCGCAGCCCGGTTCATGATGAGGATGTTTCCGTACTTGTCTGCAGCCACGATGGCGCTTGCGGAACTCTGTATCACCTTTTCGAAAAGCGCCTCGGTTTCCTTCAGCGCCCTTTCCAGACTTTTAACCCTGGTCACGTCCCGGATGCTCTCCAGGATGTAGATGACACGGCCGTCTTCATCCAGTATTGGCGAGAAGACCCTGTCCTCCCATTGCTCCATGCCTTCGGCATCGGTTACCCGCCTCAGGATGGAATGACCTTCCCCGTAGGCCATCACCTTGGGGAAAGGGCATACGTCCACGGAACACGGTTTCTGCGATCGGTAGAAGACTTCATGACAGGTCTTCCCCACGAGCTCATCCTGGCTGACCCCAAATTTGGCGAGAAACTTGCTGTTTGCCGTGACGATGACTTTGTCGGGCCGCAGGATCAGGGTAGGAAAAGAGAGCGAATCAAAAACTCTTGGTCTCCAATCGGTTTTCTCGGAAGGGTTCATGGTTTTCATCCGGTATTCGAGCGCCGGGAGGTTCTTCGTACAGGGATGTCAAAGGCATCGGTAAGTGCCAGCACCGCTTCCCCCGACTTGCCCTTCGGGAGAACGATATAGATGCAGGACCCGGAACAGGTGAAGGCCAGCATCGTGAGATCCTTGTCGGACAACGCCTTGGCAGCGGCATGGAAAATGCCGTACCTGTCGCCGAAGTGAGGCCCCTGAAAGAACACGAGTTCTGCGGGCGATATCCGACGCATCAATACCTCCACGGGAACCAGAGAATTCAGCCTGTCGGCGACGGCTTTCTCCGCCTGCCGGGAAACCAGGAGAGACAATTCGAATTCAGAGGTGGATGCACAGGAGAAGGCCAGGTGAAAACCTATCCCTTCTTCACCCAATCGGAACAAGGAGAGTCCAAGATCGGACATGGCAGAGAGAGGTCCACTCACTTCAACAAGGCACAGGTCTGTGATCTTCTGGAAGCCGTATGTCTTGATTCGCGGTTCCCAGTATGCGGCCTTGGTCTCCAGGAGTTTGTCGGAATGCGAGAGCCCTTCACTCTTCAGATGCTGTACTGACGGCCTTTGGTAGATCAAAGCAAGCTCCGAGCGCTGAAAGGGCCATTTCAGTCTGATTGGGGTCGGTGATAAATGCGAGGGTGGACAAGGAAGAACAGAAACCGTAAAGGGGAATTCCTTTCTGCGCAAATGCAAGGAGACCCAGTCCCACTGCCCTGAGGTCGGCTTTGTGCGGGAAGATGCTCAGGACGTCTACAGCTTCGCGAAAATCGGCGCGCTTCCCCGAATCAGGATCGGATCGGATCAGACTCTTTGCACGCTCCGCGTCCCCGGATGACACCAGGCAGTCCACCAGAAGCCGGTCGTCCGTTTGCCTCCCGGTCAGAAGATCCAGGTTGATCCGGTTTTCCGCAGACTGCCCAAGGAAATCCAAGAGGACCCCCTTTGTCGGAGACGAGAAGAACTCCGCCTGAAAGAGCCCGCCGATCACCTTACAGCCTTCCATTGGAAATTTGTCCATCTCCGATCCGTCCGGCACGTTGCGCAGGCCGCCTTTCACGGCCTGTAGTAATTGACGATCTCCATGAGGTTATCGAGATCGATCGGTTTCGGGATGAACTCGTCCGCAAGGGCGGTCTTGCCGTCCATATGGGTGAACTTGGTCGACGGAACCGCGTCGCCTACTGCAGTGAGCAGCACAACCGTGATATCCTTGTATGCCGGATCCTTCTTGATCTCGTTGCATACGGCGTACCCATCCTTGTTCGGCATCATGACATCCAGGATGATCAGATGAGGTCTTTCCTGCTTGATCTTTTCCCATGCCTGAACACCGTCGTATGCTTTGGAGACCCTGTAATTGTCACTTTCGAGCTTCATGGAGACCGCCTCCACCAGGTCGGGGTCATCGTCAACTACCAAAACCAGCTTCTTGTCAGTCATCGGTCTGCCTCCTTCTTTTACCCTGTCCCTCTTTTATCATCCGACGAGGATCGAAAACAACCCTTGATTTTGACGATCTTCGCACGGCCGATTTTTTCACGAAAGTGTCGGCCGCGGGTAGAGTCCCGCTCTTTCCACGATCTCGGGAACTCTGTCTTCCCATTCAATCGCCATGATATGGAAACCCGCCACGCCCTTCATCTCTTTCAGTTCCTGGATGGTCTCCACGCAGATCTTGATGCCTTCCTCTGCCTGCTTTTCCTTGGGAACCCCGCTCATACGCTTGATGAGGCTGTCGGGCACATCCATGCCGGGCACCTTGTTCTTCATGTACTTGGCCATTCCAGCCGATTTCATGGGGGTGACTCCTGCGAGGATATGGATCTTCTCGTGAAGCCTGCGCTCCCGAATCCCTTCCATCCACTTGGCGAATCTCTCCAGATTGTAGATGCACTGAGTCTGGACGAAATCCGCTCCTGCCCTGGCCTTCTTTGCCAGTCTCGCCACCCTGAGTTCAAAGGGATCGGCAAAAGGATTGGCCGCAGCGCCGATGTACATCTTGGGGGCATTCAGGATCTCGTCCCCTCCCTGGAATTTTCCCTCATCGCGCATCTTCCTGACCATCTGGACGAACTGGATCGAATCCAGGTCATAGACGTTTGCAGCCATGGGGTGGTCCCCGAAACAGGGGTGGTCTCCGGAAAGGCAAAGCATGGTGTCGATCCCGTGGGAATAGGCGCCGATGATGTCGCTTTGCATGGCCAGTCGGTTTCGGTCCCTGGTGACCATCTGAAGGATGGGATGGAGCCCCATCTGTTTGATGATGAGACATGCTGCAAAGCTCGACATGCGAACCATGGCCGTTTGATTGTCGGTCACATTGATCGCATCCACATAGCCCCTCAGCTTCTCGGCCTTTTCTTTGACCTTTTCAGGGACGGCACCTCGAGGAGGGCCGCATTCAGAGGTTACCGCCGGAAGTCCGGCTTCCAGGACTCGCTCCAGTGCGCTTTGCGTTTTCATATGGCCAGATCCTCTCTGATAATCCTCCTGGGACCGCCGTCACGGCTGGTCCGCCAATCTTTTGCAGGGGTGATTTCTTCATAGGCCCTCTCCATGCCGAGAGCCTTCAACCGGTCCCAGATCAACTGCCATGCGCAATCCACGTCCGGATTGATCTCGCACTTTCCATGGCTCGATCCGCCGCAAGGTCCGTTCAGCAGCCTTTTGGAGCAGCGCGCGATGGGGCAGATCCCTCCGGTCATCCCGAGCACGCAGTCCCCGCAGCCCTGGCATCGTTCAGCCCACACCCCCTGCCGCTCCGATGCGCCCATGAACTTGGTGTTCACAGCCGGGTATACGTGCTTTTCCTTGAACCGTCTGGCGATTTCCTGGACCCCGCACCCGCAGGCCATGGACAGTACGGCATCCGCCTGATCGATCGCGCCGGCCAGTTCCTCGATATACTCCGGATCGCATTGCCGTTCCAGGGTCATCTCCTTCACATCCAGGACCTTCCCCTCCTTCATGAAAGCCGTCTGTATGGCCGAAGAGAGGAGTCCCACTTCCTTCCGGCCTCCTGCGGAACAGACCGTGACGCACTCGTTGCAGCCCACGAGAAGAATTCGGCCGTAGGGCCGGACATATTCCATCAGTTCAACCATGGGTTTTCGTTCAGCGGTGATCATAGGTTCTCCTTCAACAATCGATTGAGCCACAAGACACAAAGACACGAAGAAAACCATCTGAATTTCTTTTATGTCGCTGCGCCTTTTGGCTGATCTTCAAAGAGTTGGTCGCTCAAATTATGTGAGCAGATTGATCATCTAAAATTTTCAACAACCCGCCTACATTCCATCGTTCATTGCTCTTTGAAGGACCGCTCTTTTCACGGGATTCGGCCCCAGCCGCCGTATATTCTCTGTGAACTCGGCTGCAGTGGAGGCAAAGCGCTCTCCCATACCGGCAGACATGGTGATCATTTCAAGCCGCTCTCCGCCCACGCCGATCTCATCCAGAAGCCGTTTGAGATAGGCGACCCGGCGAGATGCTTTGATGTTGCCGTCCTTGAAGTGGCAATCCCCTTCCAGACACCCAGCCACGTACACGCCGTCCGCCCCCTTCTGGAATGCTTTCATGATGTGGAGTCCGTCCACCTTGCCCGAGCAGGGGACCTTGATGATGTGGACATTGGGGGGGTAACTGATCCTCATGCTTCCGGCCACGTCCGCAGCCGTGTACGCGCAGTAATGGCAGCAGAAGGCCACGATAACCGGTTCGAATTGTTCCACTAGAGTATCCTTTCCAGAAGGCCGTCGAGTTTGGCCGAGATCTGGTCATCCTCATACTGCGTAAGCTGGATGGCCTTTGCAGGACATGCTGCGGCGCAGACTCCGCAACCGTGGCACTTGGCCGGGTCGATTTCGGAGTAGCCGTCCGCATTGATAAAGGGCACTCCAAAAGGGCATGCCCGGACACATATGAGACAAGCGGCGCATTTTTTGCCGTCCACCCTGGCAATGGAACCGCCCAGGTTGATGGTGTTCCTTGCGAGCATGGTTTGCGCTCGTCCGGCCGCGGCCTGGGCCTGAGCAATGGACTCCCGGATCGTCTTGGGCGCATGGGCCGTTCCGGCGACAAAGAATCCCGGGACCGGCAAATCCACCGGGCGGAGCTTGACATGGTCTTCCAGGAAGAACCCCGCCGAATTGCGGGGAAGTCGAAAGATCATGGCCAGATCCTCCGCCCCTTCCTCATCGGGAACCATGCCGGTGCTCAAGGCAAGGCAATCTGCGGCCACGGCCAGTTTCCTGCCCAGAACCGGATCCGTGAAGGTCACCCGGACCCCGGCCCCCTCGACTTTCACTTCGGGCTTTTCCTGCTCATCATAGCGGAAGAAAAGAACCCCCTTCTCCCGCGCTTCCCGGTAGTAGTTCTCTTGAAATCCGTATGTTCGCATGTCCCTGAAAAGGACGTGAATCTGCACGTCAGGGTTTGATTCCAATAATCGCAATGCGTTCTTAATGGCAGACTGGCAGCAGACACGCGAGCAGGTGGGGTTGTCAGGGGATCGAGACCCCGCGCACTGAATCATCACGACGCTCTTCCATTCCTTCGCCTTCTCAGGAGAATCTTCGAGCAACCGGTCCAGATCGAGCTGGGTCACCACAGCTTCATGCTCGTCCAGGAGGTACTCTGCAGGTCTGATTGGAGCGGCCCCGGTCGCCAGGATGGTTACCCCGTGAGTGATCTGCCGGTAAAACATCTGGGGGCCTGCTTGAAGGCCCGTTTTGAAGAGTCCGGGCATTCCGCTGTGATCCACGATCATGGCACGGGTGAGGACCTGGATGTTTGCGTGATGCATGGTGCGCTCGATCAAATCCGCCATGTATTTCTTGACGTCTTCCCCCTCCAGGGTCCTGCGGATCTGCCCTGCAATCCCGCCAAGCTGTGCGGACCTCTCCACGAGGTAGACACGAAACCCCTGATCAGCCAGGCTCAGAGCCGCGTTCATTCCAGCGACCCCGCCGCCCACAACCAGGATGTTCTTGTTCATGGGCAGCACGTGCTCTTTCAGGGGATGGGCAAGAGCCACACTGAAGACGGCCATGCGTATCAGGTCCCTGGCCTTGTCCATGGCTGCGAGAGGAGATCCCTGGTGCACCCATGTGTTCTGGTCGCGGACATTGGCCATTTCAACGAGATATTTGTTCAGACCGGCCTTTCGAATAGTATCTTGAAAAAGGGTTTCGTGGGTCCTGGGCGAGCACCCGCCGATCACTACCCGGTTGAGTTTCTTGCCAACGATCGTTTTTCGGATCAGCTCCAGGGATTCCATGGAGCAACCACGGCCCACTGTTCCGGACTCCACTACCTGGGGGAGGCGCGATGCATACTGTACGAGGCCGGCGACGTCTATGATCCCGCCGATGTTGTTTCCGCACTCGCATACGAAAACCCCGACCCTCGGCGGTTCCTGGCTTACGTCGCGCTCAGGCGGGACTCCATTTTCCTCTCCGGCCGGTTCCTCGTTCATTTCCAGAAAACCGGAGGCCATGCAGGCTGCCGCGCTTGCCTGAACCATGGTCTCCGGGATATCCTTCGGGCTCTCCAGAAGCCCGCACACGTATATTCCGGGCCTGGAGCTTGCAACGGGATTGAAACTGTCGGTTTTTACAAACCGGTGTTCGTCGATTTCAATGCCAAGCTTCTCCGCGAGGTCGCCGAACTCCTCGGGAACGACAAAGCCGGTGGAAAGGACCACCATATCGAAGAGTTCCTTCCTGATCATGGCGTCGCCGGCTGAGAGATAAGAAATGGTCAGGTCATCGGATCCCGGCGCCGGCTCTATGGTGTGGGGCCTCGATCTGACCAGGCGAACCCCATACTCGTCGACCGCACGCTGGAGGTACTGCTCGTAGTCTTTGCCCGAAGTCCTCATGTCCATGTAGAAGATGACCGTTTCGATGTCGTTCTGGTATCTCTCTTTGGTCACCATGGCTTCCTTGAGCGCGAACATGCAGCAGGCACTCGAGCAATAGGGCAAACAGGGTTCCTTGACGCTTCTGGAGCCAACGCACTGGATCCATGCGATTCTTCTGGGCTGCTTCCCGTCAGAAGGCCTGATCAGCCGCCCGGCGGTTGGTCCGGAGGCCGAGAGGATGGTTTCGTAATCCAGAGCCGTGACGACATTGCTGCAAGCGGAGTATCCGTACCCTTCCAGAAGAGCGGGGTCGAAGGTGCGCGCTCCTGTTGCGAGTACAATGGAGCCTACATCGTATTCCGAGGTTTTTTCCGCGTCTCCAAGGACAATAGCCCCGGCCCGGCATACTTTCACCAGTCCTTCCGGGTCCGTGCACTTTTCCATATCGATGGAATAGGCGTAAGGGGTTGCGCGGGGGTATCGCATGCACGTAGGCGCCCGGTGATCCAGTCCCGGTGTGAATCGGACGCACTCCGGGAAAGCGTTCAGGCACTCCCCGCATGCCGTGCATTTCTCGAGATCGATGAAACGGGGGCTTGTCTTGACAACCGCCTTGAATTTCCCCTCCTGACCGTTCAGGCTGTACAGCTGCGTCATGGGGAGGAGTTCAACATGGAGTTGCCTGCCGCTTTCGGCAAGATGGGGAGAAAGGGTGCACAGATCGCAGTTATTGGTTGGAAAGGTGCGGTCCAGGCGGGTCATCAGTCCCCCGATGGCCGGTTCCTTGTCGATCAGAAGGACGTCCCTGCCGGATTCCGCCAGATCAAGCGCCGCTTTAATCCCCCCCAGTCCGGCGCCGATCACCAGCACTTTGCTCTTCACTTGGTAAAGACCTGAATCATTCATGTTTCCAGAGTTTCCTTTTCCCTCATCCGACGAATCCGGAAAAAACAGCAGCCCGTGTTTCGGAAGGACCTGTTCGGTTCGCGGTCATTGATTATCAGATTTCGGCGTAGTCCAGGATGGTAGAGAGCCGATGCTCCCAGCCGAGTGTCACGATCTGCACGCCCCCGGCAAGGGATCTCAGGTTCTTTACGGTTTCCCCTGCAATCACGAAACCTTCCATTTCCCTGTTCTTCGCCTGCCGCATGCGTTTGATCAGGTGCTCCGGAATAAAGGTGCCGGGTTCGTAGGTGGCCATATACCTTGCAATGCCTACGGTCTTGAGCAGAAACACGGTAGGAATCAAGGCAGCCCCAAGTCCTTTTGTCTTTTCAACAAAGCTTGAGAAGCGGTCCACATCGAAAACCGGCGGGCAGAGAATGAATCGAGCCCCTGCCTCCACCATCTTTCGGGCAGCCTCGATTTCAGAATCGAGCGACTTCTCATCTGCAGACGGCCTTATGGTGCACCCGACAGTGAAACTCGGATTCCCATCCAGTTCAGATCCCGCGATATCCATGCCGTTTTGAAGGCATCGGACTGCGCCGAAGAGGCCGATTTCATCCAGGTCGTCGACGCACTTGGCGTTCACATGGTCCCCCTGCGCCATCTCCTCGCCGCGGACGATCACGAGCGTCTGGATGCCAAGCACATGGGCGGCAAGCAGGTCTCCCTGGAGCGCCATCCTGTTTCGGTCTCGGGCATAGATATGGATGATCGGTTCCAGGCCCTGCTGGCGCATGATCGCACCGCCTGCAAGAGCGCTCATACGCATGACCCCGTTGTCCATGTCCGGGATTACTACCGCGTGAATGCGCCCCTTGATGCGGCGGGCATTGTTCACCATTTCGGAGACGTTGACGCCTTTGGGCGTATTCATCTGGGCCAGGATTACGAATTCACCCGTTGATAAACATTTCTGAAAGTCCATAGTGTCCCTTTCGTATTCCCGTGAGAACGAATGGAATGAAATCTTCCGGTTTTTTGCTTTTTGATCGAGGGAATGCCTGTTGCATCCACCATGCCATTTGCGGCGGAATGGAATCAATAAATAGAACTATCGGAGTTTATGGAAATAAAGAGGTAATGTCAAACTTCTTTTTTTCGGAACGTTGCAGCAACATTGCAGAGAAGCATCGGGTGCATTGATGCGAAATTGCAGGAATGCAGTGAGTCCCGTTGACAATGCTGTTTAGCCGGGCTAACTTAAATCCCGTCCGGAAT
>Ga0209163_1000458_pt1 | contig 75384 bp, 64 predicted proteins | sample MTBAKSrepl2MetaG_FD_187457 | JGI IMG/M metagenome (GOLD analysis project Ga0209163, IMG submission 187457) | Enrichment culture microbial communities om Arthur Kill intertidal strait, New Jersey, USA, that are MTBE-degrading - MTBE-AKS2 (Arthur... | ecosystem: Environmental > Aquatic > Marine >...
GGACCCACCCCGTCAGCAGGCGGGCGAACAGCGGCCCCGTGGGTGCCGTGAAGAGGGGAAAAAACTGTTGCAGCAGGTCCGCCCATGCCGATGGAATAGAAGTAGCCATACCAACCTCCCTGTCGAGCCCTGTTTACCAACAGATACATCGGATAATTGGTATGTCTGCGCCCACCAATCACGCTCAATCCCCGCCACAAAGAGTGCGAAAGCTTACTGGTTCAACAGGGGTTCCAATTCTCTGATCTGTTTGGCGTCCATACCGTATCTCCTTCCAGAATAAGGGCTTCTGAAAGCAGTCGTCGGCAAACCGCCTGAAAATCTTGAGCTAATATGGCGTTGTAGTATTAACCACTCTCTGCGGGGATAGATGGCAAACCGCGACGCCATTATCCACGAAGGAGCGATTGCCTTGACCGGGACACGGAAGTCCGCGCCCCGCACTCACCGTTCAGTAGCGCCGCTCCGAACTCCCGGACTCTCTCGTGAACAGGTTGAAACGGGTTAACAACCGGGTTGCTTCCGGGGCCAGCAGTGTTTTTCGAACTCTTGCTTTTTGGCTTCTGCTGTGGATAATAATTGCAGGCGATGGAGTCCGCCTTTAACCGCCGCGTTTGATTTCGGCTGATGACTCCTATCCGATTGTCTGCTCGTCCGACGTGGTTGCAACGTAAGCCATCACAGCGAGTAGCGGATGGGTTTCTATCAGAAGGAGCGGTTATGGCGGTCGGTATCGCTGAAATCATTGTCCTGAGTCTAATTGCTGACTGGGTTCTCCGTCGTGTTCGCGTTCCTGGCTTGATCGGCATGCTGTTCGTTGGTGTCGTCCTGGGGCCGTATGTCCTTGGCTATCTGGACCCCCACCTGCTCGCCATCGGGCCGGACCTTAGGCTCATCGCCCTGATCGTCATCCTTCTGCGGGTCGGATTCGAACTGAGCCGCAATACCCTCCACCGAGTGGGCGGACGTGTCCTTCTACTGGCCTTCATACCCGCCACATGCGAGGGCATCGCCATCACACTGGCTGGACCACACCTCTTGGGCCTGACGCTGATCGAGTCCGCGATTCTGGGCTCGGTTCTCGCGGCTGTGTCACCGGCGGTGGTCGTGCCGGCCATGATCCGCTTCATGAAGGAGCGTAAGGGCGCGGCCAAGGATATCCCCTCGATGGTCATGGCGGCAGCCTCAGTCGATGACATCTATGTGATCGTCGCTCACAGCGTCGTTGTCGGGCTGTACGTCGGAAACCAGGTGAATGTCGCCTGGCAGGTCGTCAGTGTGCCGCTGTCGCTGGTCCTGGGGATCGTTGTCGGGCTGGGAATCGGCACAGGTCTTTGCCTGCTATTTGACCGCTTCAATCCTCGCGCCACCAAACGGGTGCTGGCTGTCATCGCCATATCGCTGCTGTTGGTGCGTCTTCAGCACGTTCTCGCGGGGTGTATCCCTTTCGCCGGGCTGGTATCGGCCATGGCCATCGGGTTCGTGATCTTGGAGAAACGCGAGCACATGGCCCACGAAATTTCGGCCAAACTCGCCAGGCTCTGGGTGTTCGCCGAGATCGTTCTGTTTTCAATGGTCGGCGCACAGGTGAATATCGGCGTTGCATGGCGAGCCGGACTGGTTGGCCTGGGCATCGTCATCGTCGGGCTGGCCGCTCGCAGCGTGGGTGTACTGACCTGTCTTGCGCGAGGCCGCTTGAATTTCAAGGAGCGTTTATTTGTCGTGGTGGCCTACTCGCCCAAGGCCACGGTACAGGCGGCCATCGGTTCCGCGCCGCTGATGGCCATGCGGGCTGCGGGCATGGAGACTGGCCCCGGCGAGATTATCCTGGCCGTAGCGGTATTGAGCATCGTCATTACAGCGCCGACCGGAGCGTGGGCGATCGCCGCCCTGGGTGACCGCGTCTTGGCGGTCGCGCCCAAATCGGTCCATGAGTCGTATGACGCCGCCATTGAAAGTACGCCAGAGGACGATGTTCTCTAATGTGACGGCGGCAAGAAAAGAACATCTTTATGACGGGTCCGAAAATGCAGTGCTTGCGGGTTTACACGAGTGAGACCAGGCGTCTCGGTCGCAGACCTCTGTACGAGGCGATTGTCTCCCGCGCAATGAAGCTTGGCCTTGCAGGGGCCACCGTGACCCGTGGTGTCATGGGCTACGGCCGAAGCCGAAGAATCCGGACCACCAAGATACTCGTGCTGTTCGATCACATGCCGGTAGTCGTTGAGATTATAGATACGACGGATCTACTTCAGGCTCTTCTGGACGACCTGAAGCCACACGAGCCAGATGTCCTTTTCACGCTACATGATATCAACAGAATCGACATGCGAGGTGTTTCCCCCGGGCACGATTCGGATCACTGACCCTCGATCCGGTCTCTGGCACGATTCAGGAGTTCGGCGAACCGGATATCACGGCCGCGAACTCTCGGACTATCTCGTGAACAGGTTCAAAGGGGTCAGCCGCCGGGTTGCCTGCGGGACCAGCAGCGTTTGAACTCAGCTCGACTAAGGCGCCAATTGCCACTCCCAAACGGTGCCGTCCTCGGGGTGCTGGATCGTCTCGGTGTGTCGGAACCCGAGTTTCTCAAGGATGCGATGTGAGGCGTCGCGCTGTGGCAGCGTCTGGGCCGCCGCCATCGGCTGCGGCTGATGCGCTTTCACAATGGCCAGTAGTTGTGCAGCCATCGCAGTGGCGATACCACGACCCTCAAAGTCAGGGAACGTGAAGTAGGCGATCTCGACCCGCCCGTCGGAAGGCGGCCCTTTGAATCCACAAGTTCCCACCACCACGCCATCGGCCATGGCCAGGTAGCAGATCCACGGTTCTTCGAAGCCCACGGCCTCGTACAGGGCAGCGGCGGCCTGGAGAACTTCACTCGCAACCGGAGCAAGAGCCGCCACGCAGCCACGCACGCTGCCATCTCGATCGATTGGAATGAGAACAACGGTCGAATGCATGCCTCGCAGTTTACCACCTTGTTAGTCGCTGCGACACAGGATTCCGGCCGAGTACCCAGGATTACTCTCGCCCCCGCCGTCATTTCGAACTCGCCAGAGCAGATCACTGCTTTGAAGCAGTCCACAGGCTCAACGCGTCAGTGTTTCTCGGCCACGCATCACAACGCGATGGCGTGGCGAAACCCGCTTGAACCAGCAAGCCGACCCACTCGTCATCACTCCAAGCCTTGGTTGTGTTGCGATAGACCCGTGTTTTCCCATCGCCCGACTCGGTGATGATAAACGTCTGGACGGCCACCCGTTTGTCCGGCAGCCACTGATTCTCCGTCCGGCAGCGATGCGGATGATTCGAAAACAGGCCGGACTGTAATTCCTGCTCCGTCGGCTCGCCACGCCCCACGGCCTCGACGGCACAAGCGGACTGCACCTCGACGATCAAGCGGCCCCGCGGAGCCAGACTTGCCCACACTTCCTTGAGGATGGCCGACGCCTCCGCAGGAGAAAAAACGTTCAGTTCACCGTAGAGAATCATCGCCAGGTCGTATGGCCCGCCGAAGTCCACGTGGCGAATATCGCCCAGGACGAACTCACACCTCGATTGACTGGCGTTGTGTCGGCGGGCGTATTCGATGGAGGCGGGGCCAAAGTCGATACCGCGACAATCGTGCCCGAGCCTGGTCAGCCGATGCAGGTAGAGCCCCGGCCCACAGCCCAGGTCCAGGATGCGCGACGGTTCGGCGCTCAGCAGAGCCTCGTGGATCCACGCCACCTGCCTGTCGATCCATTCGCTGCGACGGCTGGCGAGGTCATGGGCCTGCGACAGGTGCTCGTTCAGCATCCGCCTGCTGAAATCGGGGTCGTCCCAGGGGATCTTGTAGGCCCCGCTCCAGATGTCCTTTTGAGGGGTCATGGGTTCAGCCCTTCCGTGGCCTGATTCAAGAACAAACGCCCTGTACCGGAGCCGAGAAGGCGCCGTTGCCTGGTTCGTTCACGCCTTTTTTCAAGACATGGTCCCGTCATCCCGGTATCTCCAAGACGGTCCCCGTCGGACAACCGGCGCATCGAGCGGGCAACTCGCACCATAATCGCGCGGCGGCGGCGAACCCGGTACAATGACAAGGCAACAGCCGCGACACCTCCAGACGTCGCAGGGCGGCGATCGTCTTCTCCATCCGCTCCTCGCCGGCGTTGACCAGATGCGTGCCCCCGATCACCGTATGAATGGGCCGGCCATGCGTTAACCACTGAATATACTGCAAGGTATTGATGATCCCCGCGTGGGCGCAGCCCAGGAGGACCACCGTCCCCACCGAGGTCTCGATGAACGCTGCCTGATCGTCCACGAGCTCATCCGGGGTCGTACACTGGGGATCCTCGAAGAAGGCGCCCCCTGTATCCTCAAAGCCCGCGACCCGTGGGATGGGCCCCGTCACGTGAAACCTCGGGCAGACATCCATCGGGTCTTCCACCCATACCAGTTCCGCGTGCCGCCGCACCTCTGGTTCATCGATATCGGGCATTCCCACGTCACGGGCGGTTCCATCCCGGTTTCGCGCGTACTTTGGCCCGAACGCGGCGGGATGAGCGTAGACCCGCGGCCTCCGTGCCACTTTCAGAGCCTCCGCGAGACCGCCCGTATGATCGTAATGGCCGTGACTGAGAACGATGGCATCTAGGTGATCCAGCCGAATCGCCAACTGCAGCGCGTTGCGGGCCAGCACGTGGCCCTGGCCGGTGTCAAAAAGAACCTTCGTTCCATCGAGCTCAATCCAGAACGACAGCCCGTGCTCGGCGAGCAGACCTCGTCGCCCGGCGGTATTCTCGACCAGAACCGTGAGCCGCCCGTCAGCCATCCAGCAATGCCCCCCACGCGCACACCCACGTCTGTCGGATGTCCTCGGCGACGAACGTCACCCTCGGCCGATTACCGGATGTCGTCAGTGGGCTTGTCCCCATTCGTGTTCCCTTCCTGAAGCCGTTTAGAAACCCGCTCAGTGAGCCTCTCGGCCGCAGGCATTGGACACCTTCATCACCAGCACAACCTGCCTCCCTTCGGCCGCCACCTTGAAGGCCGCATGGAGTGCCGAAAAGACGGCATCCGCCTCCCCCGACACCGTCGTGCTCATGTCCCGGATCTGGGCCGACAGGCCTGCCTCTTCCAGGACCTTCACGAAAGCGGTGATTGCCGGCCGGGTCCGTCCCGTCCGCAACGGGTACAGGCTGATCTCGGCCTGCACATTCATAGGCGCACCTCGGCGATAATAAAAGGGCCGTTCTGTGTTTGCCGAGACGATGATCCATCGTCGGCAGCGGGAGACCACCCCGACCCCTTACCCTCCGGCGGTTTCGTCCACGAAACCATCATGCGAGTGCGGCCCCAAGGGGCCAGAAGCTCCCGCAATTCACCCGGTGAGAACAGGTGGGCCGACGCATACGGCTCCTTGCCCCTGGAGACCCGCTGTTGATTCAGGGGGGCAAGCCGATTGAGTGTGCCGACCAGGAGAGTCCCGCCGGCCTTTGTGCACCGGACCATCTCCCGAACCACGGGGACCGGATCGGGAACGAACTCCAGCACGGCCATCGAGGCGACGACATCGAACGAGGCGTCCTCGATGGGAAGCCGCCGGGCGTCGGCCACCTGAAACGTGCACCCCGGCACGGCGGCCCGCGCCGCCGCGATCATCGCCGGGGCGATATCGACCCCCGTGACCTGATAGCCCCATTCCGCAAAAAAGGCGCTCCAGTGCCCCGTGCCGCACCCGACATCGAGCAGGGTCTCACCCACCCGCGCGCGCCGAAGGAACCGACCCACGTCCTTCTTCTGAGCCGCATCATGGAGCTGCCCCGTCGGGGTGTCATACCACCGATCGTACGCATCCGCCATCGGTCCGAAATCGAACAGGCTCTTATCGAAACCGGTCATGCGCTCCACCCACGCCTTACCGCGTCCCACACCCGGCGGATATCCTCCGCACAACCATCCTGCTGAAACTCGACCACGGACTGTTTACGGATCTGCGCGCCCGTGACGGCGCGGTCATACCGGACTCGGCCAGCCAGGCGAAGGCCGCGCTCCTGGGCCTGGCGCTCAATGTCGGCGGCCACATCGGGATTGAGATCCCACTTGTTCACACAGACCAGGCCCATCACCCCGAAGTGCTTGGCGACGTCCGCCACGCGGCCCAGATCATGCAGGCCGCTCAGCGTGGGCTCCGTCACGATCAGCACCAGGTCCGCGCCCGTGATCGAGGCAATCACCGGACAGCCGATGCCGGGAGAGCCGTCAATGAGCACCAAGTCCAGGCCCCGCTGCCGGGCGATCGCGCCGGCCTCTTTGCGTACGGTGCTGACCAGCTTGCCCGAGTTCTCTTCCGCGATGCCGAGCTTGGCATGCACCATCGGTCCGTGCCGGGTCTCGGACACGTACCACTCCCCGTTGACCGCCGGGGCAAACGTAATCGCGTTTTCCGGACAGAACCACGCACATACGCCGCACCCCTCGCACGCGATGGGATCGACTCGGTACGTTTTGCCCACTCGGGCGTTGCCCGGACCGTCAAACGAAATGGCGTCGAAGCGGCACAATTCGGCGCACTTGCCGCAGGCCGTGCAGCGATGACTCTCTATGCGCGCCCGCTTGCCGCCGGAAAACGCCTCCCGACGCACAATCTTCGGCTCCAGAACGAGGTGCAGGTCGGCTGCGTCTACGTCGCAATCGGCCAGCACTGCCTTGTCGGCCAGGGCGGCAAATGAGGCCACGATGGACGTCTTGCCCGTCCCGCCCTTGCCGCTGATGACCACCAATTCCTTGGGCTTGCCTGTCATGTGATTCATGATCCCTTCGTCGGAGCAGCCGAGTGGTTCTCTCCTTGCCGCCCCGTCACATCGAGCATGCAGTTCGCTGCCTTGGCGGGGGCCGGTTCCCAGCCGCCCTCACCTCCTACGAAAGCGGACACGTTCCCGTCGGGCAGCTTGAATTCGTCGAGGAGGACGTCCCGGATCGGGCCGTAAAGGTCGAGAAGAGCTTGTCCGTGTCCTTCGACCCGCATTCCTCACACGGATGGGCCCCTCGTGCATTGGGCTTTTCCAGAAACGTCGTCACGTGACCACACGTCTTGCATCGGTATTCATAAACCGGCATCTTCACTCTCCCACATCAGCGTTCGATCCAAAGTACTTCTCCCGCCACCAGCACCAGTACCCCCAGGGGTTGTCCAGGCGGAACGTCCCGCCGTCCGGAGGCGCGGGAGGCGGGCTCTCCATCTCATCCAGAGCGGGGCACGCCTTGCCCTCGATCAGGAACTTGTAGGCGCAGCAAATCAGATGGAACCGGCGGCCGGCCTCGGCATCCCCGCGATTCTTGTCCGGGTGGCAGGCCATACTGGCCTGTCGGAAAGCGCGACGGATGGCCGCACGATCGGCGCTCTCGGAAACGCCGAGGATGACCCGCGCTTTCCGTTCCCGTTCCTGAGACACCGCGATTTCGGCCTGCCAGTCTCTATCGGGCAAGAGAGCGAACCCTCCTTTCCAACTGCGTCAGCAGACCCGCGTAAAGGTCTCGGTAGCGAGGCATCACGTCGCAGGCCATCTGGCCCCGTGAATAGGCTTCGGCCACTTGGCGGTCATCGGGAATCTCAACCAGCACGTCCGCCTGTTCCTGCGCACAATACTGCCGCGTCTGGTCATCGCCCGAATCCGCACGGTTGATCACCACGGCGAACGGCAGCGCCAGGGCCCGAACCATATCGACGGCCAGCCTCAGATCATGGAGCCCGAAGGGGGTCGGCTCGGTCACGAGCAGGACGAAGTCACTGCCCCGCAGGCTTTCGATAACGGGGCACGAGGTGCCGGGCGGAGCATCCACAATCACCAGGTCCGCGTCCCTCGCCGCCTTCTTGACCGCGGCAATCACCGGCGGGCTCATCGCCTCGCCGATGTTGAGCAGACCCTGCACGCAATACACATCCTGAGCCCATCCAAGGTCCAGCCGTCCCGTTTGTCGATGCGATTCAGTGATCGCCCCCGTCGGACAGACCAGCCAGCAACCGGCGCACCCGTGGCACAATTCAGGGAAGATCAACACCTTCTTGTTCACGACTACGACCGCCCCATACTGGCAAATCCGGCCGCACTGACCGCAACCGATGCACTTCTCGGCATCCACCGTGGGAATGCTGACGTTCACCGGCCGTGTCTCCGTGAATTGCGGTTTGAGGAACAGGGCCCCATTGGGCTCCTCCACGTCACAATCCAGGTACACGACACCCCACCCACTCCGCGACGCCGTCACAGCCAGGTTCGTCGCCACCGTGGTCTTGCCCGTTCCGCCTTTTCCGCTGCACACGGCGATTCTCATCCTGCGGTTCCCTCATGTCCCTGTTGCATCGCGACGCGACGCGGATGTCCTTCACGGTGTCTCGCTCTCTTCACGCCTGCTCCTTCGGCGGATGATGATCGCAAATCAGAATGCCGTCCAGGTGGTCGATCTCGTGCTGCACCACCCGGGCCCACAAGCCCTCCAGACGATAGGCCTGTCGGTTACCGCGGACATCGTATCCCTGCACCTTGACCTCCAGGTCTCTCTCGATCCGGACGGACATTCCCGGCAGGCTCAGACATCCTTCACTCATGCGGTCTCGACCGCTGCGTTCCACAATCACGGGGTTTACCAAGCAGAGTGTCACGCCCTGCCATTCCGCCACGAACAATCGCTGCGCAACGCCCGCCTGGGGACCGGCCAGGCCGATCCCTTTGTGACCACGCATCAACTCCAACATGCCCTGCGTCCGGTCCTCCAGGTCCCCATCGAACCGCTCAACCGGTTCGCATTGCGCCCTCAATATCGAATCGGGATAGACGTGCAGCACCAACGGCCTCCGCGGGTCCGAGCGCCCCTTGGGCGAAGGTGCATGCCTTGTTTTGGATCGATTCATGGTTTTCCAGGACCCCGTGACTAATCTGTCTTTCTTCATCCACCAATACCGCCCGCGGGCGGTGTTCGCACGACGGTCCATCATCCCGCGGCCAGTCGGAAATCACGATGACCCCGCCATCCAGGTGTCCCACCCGGGCGGCCGATCCGTCTGACGCGGTCTCCTGAAGCTCGCGCGCAGTTTCAATGGCAGACCTCGCCCTCCACGACCGACGGCCAGGATCAGAACGCACCGCGCTTCCGGGCCCACCACACGTCACCCCCTTCTCCGAAGCCTTTTTGATCAGGCCCTCAACGGCCGATATTCCCCGGATGTCGCGTCACGTCAGACTTCCCGAGTGGCAGGCACAATAGATCGTAAAAGCCAGATATGCAGCCAGCATGATAAGAAGAAACCCCACCAGCAGCCAGATCGCTAGAGTTGATCCCTGCGGATGTCCGCAGTTGCGGCAGAACGGACTGTACCGGCTGATGTCCGTCCCACAGGCCTTGCAACTCTTGAGCAATCGTTTGTCTACCTTCGGGTCTGCCATCGAGCCTTCTCCCACCAAATCCGTTCGATCATAAAATGCCCCAATCCTTCTGTCGCAAAAGGCCTTGGTCAGCCTCTAGTCATCCGGGTCCCGCACTTCGGACAAACCTTCTGATTGCAGGGCTCGCCCTGACCATGAGGTACCCTGTAACCGCAATGGGGGCACATGCACTGCCCCCCCGGTCCCGCTGCAAATGGACCGCCCATTCGACCACCGCCCCGCCCGGCACCGGGCGGGCCTGTTCCATCGCCTCTGGGCATAAAAAACTCCTTTCTCAAGTCGATTCCGGCTACTTGGCTCTTACCAACCACACCATGCTCGACCCCTGCCCCGCCAGCCCAGCCCGCGTCCTCGGCCCCGGGCAAACCAGCCCCTGCCGCCCGACCAAGGTCGTCCGTAGAGGCCGGTCCGTCCCCACAAGGACCACATCCAAGGATATGGGCTGAGCACAGGATTCCCTCCGAAAGCAGGAGGCCCGAAGCGGTTCAGGCGAGCCGGGACCAGGTACCTTGCGGAGTATCCCGCCTCCCGGCCGGTTAACGGACCCCATCCCAACCGTCCCGTTCCGTATCCCAAAACCATCGCAATAACCCTTTAATATAGCCGCTAAAACCACATGTTTACCGTTTTCTTCTCTCGCGGACTCAACGGACTTACCGTCTGGTCCGCCGACGTTTGGCACCGAGAATCCGGGGCCGCTGGCCGCAGCCGGGCATCAAAAAGGCTCCCTGGCTCAACCGTCCGTCCAGGAAGGCCATCAGCACCTCATCCACCGGCCCACATGTCTGTGGGATCACCTCGATGCCCGCTGCCACTACCGCCAACTCCAACGGCCGAGAAATCGCCCCACAGACCAATACGTCCGCGCCCATCTGGACGAGGCGCGATGCTCGGACTTGGGGGTTCTCGGCATCGAGACGCACGTCCTGACGCGACCGCTCGACGCCGCCCTCGGCCTCAACGACCAGGACATTGCCGGCCACGTCGAACACCGGGCTGACCCGGCCTTGCCAGTGTGGTATCACGACCTTCATCACACACGTAGACCCTTCAAATCTCGTGCCAGAAAGCAAAATCTCTGCAAATACATGCTAATAAAAAACTTACAACAAAAGAGAGAATCGAATGGGAATCCAATAATCGTGCATAATGACATCCTCATCCGGCTCGAAGTTCGTATAATGAACGATTAGCAGCTCCACTAACCTATCGGTTGACAAGGTATGCACATGATGGCAAGCGATATATGCGAACGGGAGGCCACCATCCTGGACTCCATCAACGAGGGGGTCTTCACCGTAGACCGGGATTGGCGGATCACCGCTTTCAACCGCGCCGCCGAACGCATCACGGGCGTATCGCGAGAGCAGGCCCTCGGCAGCCTTTGCTGCGACGTGTTTCGCGCCGACATCTGCGAAAAGGACTGTGCCTTGCGACGCACGATGGACAGCGGCACGCCCATCGTCAACGCCACCGCCTATATCGTAAACCAGCAGGGCCGTCGCATCCCCATTCGCATCGCCACGGCCCTGCTGAAGGACAAGAGCGGCGGCATCATCGGCGGGGTCGAGACGTTTCAGGACCTCACCCAAGTCGAGGAACTGCAAAAGGAGCTCGAAGCCCGGTACACGTTCGAGGACATCGTTGGCCGCAGCCCGGCCATGTTGCGGCTTTTCGAAATCCTGCCCCAGATCGCCGACAGCCCCAGCACCGTGTTGATCGAAGGACCCAGCGGCACCGGCAAGGAACTCTTCGCCCGCGCCATCCACAACCTCTCCCCCCGCAAGAAGAAGCCCTTCATTGCCGTGAACTGCGCCGCCCTGCCCGATACCTTGCTCGAAAGCGAGCTGTTCGGCCACAAGGCCGGGGCCTTTACGGACGCCAGGCGAGACAAGCCCGGCCGGTTTCAACGGGCCAATGGCGGTACGATCCTGCTGGACGAGATCGGTGACATCTCCCCGGCCATGCAGGTCCGCCTGTTGCGCGTCCTTCAGGAGCGCGTCGTCGAGCCACTAGGCGGCATCGAGGCGATTCCCGTCGATGTCCGCGTGATCGCAACCACGAACAAAGACCTGGCCGAGCTGGTGCGTGCCGGGACGTTTCGCCAGGATCTTTACTATCGCATCCGCGTAATTCACCTGACCCTGCCCGGGCTGGCGCAGCGTCGCGAGGACATTCCCCTGCTGGTGGACCATTTGATCGCCCGGTTTAACCGGCTTCAAGGCAAGACCATCGCCGGCGTTTCGGATCAGGTGCTGGCCCGCCTGATGGAGCACGACTACCCGGGCAACGTTCGAGAACTCGAGAATATCATTGAACAGGCCTTCGTTCTTTGTCGCGGGGGCATGATCCAGCTCAACCACCTCCCGCCCGAGCTGCGTCCGACCACCGCCCGCGGCGTACCGGAGGGCGAACCGATGAGCCTGGACGCGATGGAAAGACTTTTCATCACGGAGACGCTTGAACGGCACCGCGGCAACCGCCAGCGCACCGCGCGGGACTTGGGCATCCATGTCAGCACCCTCTACCGCAAGATCAAGACCCTCGGCATCGAGGTACCCGACGCCGACGGGCGCGGGCGACGACGTTGATCGTTGTGCGTAGGGGGTCCTGTCTTACCACCAATCAGGGTCTTGTGGCCTGATGTCCGGAAACGAGCCCCGTGCCGGGGCGAGAAGGGGAGGCTTCTCGTACCCTTGGAAAGCCCTATCAGCCTGTTGAAAAAGGTGTCACCCCGGACTCATCCGGGGTCCACGCTCAACGTGTAGTGTGCCTTTGCCCGAAAAGCGTGGATTCCCGCTGGAGTGGAAACCCGCCGCAGGCGGGCGGCAATGACAAGCATGGGCAGTATTGTCGATTGTGCGTTTTTCAACGGACTGCTATAGGACCGTCCACGGCCAGTTTTTTGTTGACCGCAACGGCCCTTTCAGCCATACTGCATGTTTTAGCCCGGACGCTTTGGGTCCATCCCGACCGTCTTGCCGGGCCCGTGCATACGTTCACTGATGGAAGGAGTTTGACATGCCGCCGGGCAAGCAGCAGCAAAGCAATGCCATGCTCTACACGATGATTACGTTCGTCGCCCTGTTTATCATCGCGGCCACCTGCGCGGTGATCTTCTACGTCAAGGCCGAGGACTACCGGACGGCCAAAGTCGACGCCGACCGTCGCCTGCAGGCCCTGGCGAACCCCAGTGAGCAAGGAAAGATCAGCTCTATCGTCGGAAAAACACCCTCCGGACAGAGTGCATTCGGTACTTTGGCGGCACATGTCAATACGCTCGTCAGCGTAATCACTGGCCAGAGCACGGAAAGCCTGGCCGACATCGCCGCCTCGGAGAAGGTCAACAACACCAACGTGGACATCAATAAGACCCTGGCCACGCTCGGGGCCGACGCCGCGCTGATCGGCGGGCAGACCGAGCCCGTTGCCCTGCTCAAGCAGATCGAGGCGCTCCACGCTTCTGTGAACCAGCTCCGCGAGGAGAACCGGTCGCTGGCGGCGCAGCTCAATGACGTCCAGACCAACGCCGACCTGCTGGCCGAGCGGGCCCGTCGCCGTGAAGAACAATTGATGCAGGAGATGGCCCGCTACCAGCAACGCTTCAACGAAGTGCAGGCGCAGTACGACGAGCTGGAAGCCCTCATGAAGCAGTCCACCGATGAGCAGGTCCAGGCCGTCATGGAAAGGCTCGACCGCGCTCGCGAGCAGATCAGCGAGAAGAACGCCCAGCTCGAGGCCATGCAGGCCCGCCTGGAGGATACCGAGCAGCAGTTGAAGGACGCCCTGGCCAAGCTCAACGAGTGGGGACGCTTCAACAAGGAGGTGGCCGCTCTGCAACCCGACGCCCGGATTATTCGCATCGACGACCAGCTTGGCGTGGTGTATCTCAACGTCGGCTCCGACGATCACGTCTACGTCGGCCTGACCTTCGGCGTGTACGACCGCAACGCCCCCCTGCCGGAAGACGGCAAAGGCAAGGCCGAGATCGAAGTCTTCAAGGTCGAGAAGAACCTCTCGATGGCCAAGATTAATCGGGTGTCCAAGAAGAACCCCATCGTCCCCGAAGACGTCGTCGCCAATCTTGTCTGGGACAGCCAGACCAGCAATCAGTTCGTGGTCGCCGGGTTGTTCGACTTCGACCGCGACGGCTTCCATGATGAGGAAGGCGCCGTCCGTATCCGGGAGTTGATCGAGCGCTGGGGAGGGCGCGTCGTCGACACCGTCACCGTCAACACCGATTTCGTCGTACTGGGTGATGCCCCCGAGCCGATGGAGCAACCCAAGCCCGAGGAGCTCGAAGCCGATCCCTCATTGGCACGGCGGGTCCAAGCCGCCGCCGACGCGGCCAAGGCCTATCAGGAGGTTATCGACCGCGCCGAGCGGCTCAGCGTTCCCGTGCTGAATCAGACCCGGTTCCTGCACCTGATCGGATACGAATCGCTGGCCGCCAAGAGCACGCCCTTCTGACGCGGATCGGACCCCACGACAAGACGCGGGCGGGTGGGCTGCCGGCCAACACCGGGCTATCTGGGCAGCGCCGGCCAGAGACGCGGCGCGATCCCGATGGAAGCGACCTCAACGCCTCCGGTGTAAGCCGCGGCGTCGGGTGAACGTGCAAACCCCTCCTTCACGGCCACAAACGTCACGGTCAGTGTCGCCCGCACGGTTGGGCCCAGCGGGCGCCCCGTGTCGCAATCGAGCCCGGATGGAATATCCACGGCCAGAACCGGCTTGCCCATCTGGTTGAGTGCCTCGATCACCACATCATAGCCGGCCCGCACCGGGCCGGTCAGCCCGGTCCCGAAGAGAGCGTCCACGACCCAATCGGCCGACGACAACACCTCGTGCACCGCCTCGGCCCGTAAGCCCATCATGGTCCAGGTTCGAATCGCCGCCCCCATCCGCTCAAGCACGTCCAGGTGCGCCCGTGCATCGCCGGGCACGTGTTCCCTGTCCCCGCAGACCACGGTCTCCGTGTGCACGCCCGCATTGGCCAGGTGTCGCGCGATCACGTACCCGTCACCGCCATTGTTGCCCGGTCCGCACAAGAGAACGACACGCGAGGCCGCCGGATCGCTGAGCCGCGCCAAGAGCCGCTCGGCGCAGCCGCGCCCGGCGTTCTCCATGAGCACCACCCCCGGCAGGCCCAATTGGGTGATGGCCCAAGTGTCGAAGGCACGGACCTGCAACCGATCCATGACCATCGGCCGATCCTTTGGTTCCAAACGCTTGTTCATGTCGGCCATTATAGTCGGTTGCTCAATCCCGTCAATTGACATCGCCCCCCAGGACCGCTAGACTCGCCCTCGGTGTGCCCCTGCGGGGCCAGGACCGTCCAGTGGAGAACCGACCGACATGCACATCCTGTTGACAAACGACGATGGCATCGAGGCCCCCGGCCTGGCCGCCATGTACAGCGAGCTGGCGGACATGGGCCGGGTCACGGTTGTCGCCCCGTCCAGCGTACGCTCCGGGGCCGGCCACAGCATCTCGCTCGACCCGGTCTTCTGTCGGCCCGTCGACCTGCCGGGCCGATTCGCCGGCACCAGTGTCGACGGCACGCCCGCGGATTGCGTTAAACTGGCTCTGAACCACCTGCTGGGCCCGAATGAACCGGTCGACCTTGTCGTCGCCGGTATCAATCACGGGGCCAATGTCGGTGTTCACGTGTACTACTCCGGCACGGTGGCCGCCGCCATGGAGGCCGCCTTTCACGGCGTGCCCGCCGTCGCCGTCAGCGCCGCCTACGAAGACTCGATCAACGTGGCCGGAGCCGCGCGGCATGCACGGAACATCCTGCGGCATCTGCTTCCCCTCGAGCCCGGAGACCTGATCAATCTCAATATCCCCACCCTGTCGGAAGGGCCGCCGAAGGGGGTGCGGATCGTGCCACACGCGGGCAGCGGCTTTCGCGAGGCCTATGCCACCCGCCGGGCCGATGACGGCCGAACGCTCTTTCAGTTCACGGCTGGCTGGCCCCCCGATGCCGATGAAATCGCCGGCACGGACACGTACTACCTGGCCGAGGGCTATATCACCCTCTCGGCCCTGCGGATGGATATGAATGATCCCGATCGCAATGACCGCCTGCGAAAACACCTGGACCGGTGAACGCCCGTGGCGAGCAGAGCAACGGCTGATGCCTCGCCGAGGGAGAAACGGAGAGCACCATGGCCCGGAAGAAAAAACCACTCACACCGAAGGTTTTCATCGTGACCGTCACCGGCAAGGACCGCGTCGGCATCATCGCGCGGATCGCCAACGTCATGGCCGAGGCCCATATCAATATCATCGATGTCAGCCAGCGGATCATGGAGGACTACTTCGTGATGATGATGGGCTGCGATGTCGCCGGGGCCACCGCCGATCTGGAACAGATTCAGCAACGGCTTGACCGCGTCGCCCGTGATCTGAAATTGAACATCACCTTCCAGAACGAAACCATCTTTAAGATGATGCACCGCGTCTGATGCAGACCCCGGCCGTGCGGTCGGCACCGAGGAGGTCCCATGGCGATCACCGTCGAGGAAGTCTACGAAACGGTCAGCATGACGCTGCACCACCACTTCGACATCCGCACCGTCACACTCGGCGTCAACCTTACGGACTGCGCCGACCGGCGGCTGGCCGCCGTGCGCGGCCGTATCGGACCGCGCCTGGTGAAGTGGGGCCGCGCCCTGAACCACCACGCGGACCGCATCCAGCAGGAGTTCGGCATACCCATCACCAACCGCCGCATCAGCACGACCCCGATCGCCCTTCTGCTGGAGCCGCTGCCGCGCCGCGCGACGACCGTCGTCGCCCTGGCCCGCACGCTCGACACCGCCGCCGCCCGGGCTGATATCGACTTCATTGGCGGCTTCGGCGGCTACGTGCAGGGCGGCATCACCGAGGCCGAAAGCCATCTCATCGACGCCCTGCCCGCCGCCCTGGCCGCCACCGAACGACTGTGCGGCTTCTTCAATCTGGCCTCCACCGCCGCCGGGATCAACATGACCGCCGTTGAGCGATTCGGACACGTCCTTCGCGACCTGGCCGGCCGCACGCGCCGCGGCATCGGCTGCGCCAAGCTCGCCCTGTTCGCCAATGTGCCGGAGGACAACCCCTTCATGGCCGGGGCCCATCACGGCATCGGCCAGCCCGATCTGGCCTTGAACATCGGTATTTCCGGGCCCGGCGTTGTCCGGGCGGTCGTGGCCCGCCATTCTGATTGCGACCTGACCGAGCTCAGCGAGGTCATCAAGCGAACAGTCTTCAAGATCACCCGCGCCGGCGAGCTGATCGGCCGGGAAATGGCCCACCGTATGGGCGTCGAGTTCGGCATCGTCGATATCTCCCTGGCCGCGACGCCCGCCGCCGGCGATTCCGTCGCCGAGATCATCGAAGCGATGGGCGTGAGCCGCATGGGACGGCCCGGCTCGACCGCCGCCCTGGCCATGCTCATCGACGCCGTCAAGAAGGGCGGCGCCATGGCCAGCGGCAACGTCGGCGGCCTGAGCGGGACCTTTATCCCGGTCAGCGAGGACGCCGGGATGATCCGGGCCGTCCGATCCGGCGCCCTGAATCTCGAAAAGCTGGAGGCCCTGACCAGCGTCTGCTCCGTGGGATTGGATATGTTCGCCGTGCCGGGTGATACGCCGGCCGATGTCCTCAGCGCGATCATCGCCGACGAGCTGGCCATCGGCGTCATGAATCACAAGACCACCAGCGTCCGCGTCATCCCTGTGCCCAAGGCCAAACCCGGCGACTTGGTGCACTTCGGCGGCCTGCTCGGCTCGGCACCGGTGATGCGTGTCCCGCGACGGGCCGCGGCCGCCTGGGTCGCCCGTGGCGGCCGTATCCCGGCGCCGCTTCAGGCGCTGAGGAACTGACGCCCTCGTGGATACGGATGGACCGTCGAGATGCCGAGCCGTGGGTGGCATGAGACAACGTGGATAAGGAGGAAGACGGACGATGTGGAACGTCGTTGAAGAACCGTGGCTCTTGCTCTTTGTCGCACTGATCAGCCTCGGCGTGGTCGTGCTCTTCCGTGAAGGCCCGTCGGGTCCGCCGCGCCGATGGCCGCTGCTGATCCCCCTGGCCATCGCCCTGTTGGCCTTCGGGCTCGACCGGTTCATCCAGACCGACCGTGAACGTCTCGAGTCCACGCTGAATCGCGCCTTGCGGTTCGCCAAGACCCATGACTTCTCCGACTTCAACGACATCTTCGCCCCGGATTATTCCGACGCCTTCCACGCCACGCGGGCGGACCTGCGCCGACGGTGTGAGTCCTCCCTGGCCATCGCCGACATCGAGCGCATCAGCAAGCGCCGCCTGCAATGGACCATTGAGACATCGACCGCGCAGTGCGATCTGAGTGTGCTGGTCCGGCTGCGCGGCCGCCAGGGCAGCTACGCCGGAAGTCAGGGGCTGTACTTTGTGGAGGTCAGAATGCGGTTCGATAAGCAGCCGGACGGCCGCTGGCTGATCCGCACGGTGGAGCTGGTGTCTCTCAACAACCAGCAATTTGACTGGGGCGGTGTTCCCTAGCTCAGGCCTGACGCGCCAGCGCCTTGCGCTGCTCGACGAGCGTCTCGATCTTCTCCAGCAGCTCGCTCAGATCGAACGGCTTGACGATGTAATCGTCGATGCCGGCGGTATTGGCGCGGGCGATATCCTGGGCCTGACTGCGGGCCGTGAGCATGATGACGGACACATCCTGGCCGTCGGGCCGGGCCCTTAGTGTTTCCAGCATCGTCAGGCCGTCCATGATCGGCATGATGACATCCAGCAGGATCACATCGGGACGCTCCCGCTCGAACCACTCCAGCCCCTCTTGCCCGTTGCCGGCGGTGAACACCTGGTAATCATTCATCTCCAGGCGGTCCTTCAACGTCTGCACGATGTTCGGCTCGTCGTCGATGACCAGGACCTTCGTCCGATCGGCCTTCTTGCGGAATCCAAAGAATTCAAACATGCTCATCTCCCTATAGCCGGGCCGGTTCACCTCGCCAGGGGCCGGGTCACCTCAGGGGTTCCATACGACGTCGGACGACCCGCTCCAATTCCGCCGGGTCATCCGCTTCCACAGGGTATAAACCCAACCCCACCATCGGCACGATCCGGTCTGCGTTCAACTTGTTTTTCGCCAACTCCTCGCTCAAGGCCCTTCCCAGCCGCTGCCAGAGCTGCTCAATCCTCCCGGTTCGGCCCGGGACGATCACCAACGCCGTTTCCAGCATCGCCGACTGGACCACCAGGTCCGCCCCGTCGCACAAGGCCGCCCGAGCGTGGGCCGACCATTGCATCATCGCCCCCCGCGCAGGTCCGATAACCGCATCGTCCACACCAGACCGCACCTCAAGCCGAACCCGTGCCAAGGCGAACCCCCCGATGCCCAAACCCGCCCCAGGGCGGACCAACCGTTCGATGTGCTCACCGAGCACGACATAGGGCTCGGCCGCCGGAAGCGACACCACAAACCGACTGCCCCGACCCTTTTCGCTGTCCACCGTGATGGTTCCCCCGTGCGCCCGGACAATGCCGTTACAGATCGCCAGGCCCAGCCCGGTGCCCTGGAAGCCGGGGCCGACGGGTCGGTCCACCTGGTAAAAGGTACCAAAAACATGGGCCCTTTGGGCCTCATCGATCCCGATCCCCGTATCCTCAACCTCGATAAGAACAAACCCGCCTTGGCTTCGAGTGGCAATGCTCACCCGCCCGCCGGGAGGTGTGAACCGAATCGCGTTGGCGACCAGTTTGTCCAGCACCTGCCCGAGCCGTTGCGGGTCGGCGTACACTGCCCGCATCTGGGCGTCGGGGGCTATCTGGAATTGCAGCCCCTTGCAGGTCGCCGCTTCGGCCGCCCGGCGATGCGCCTCGGCCGCCAAGGGCACGACGTCGAACACGCACCGTTGCAGCGGCATCGACCCGGCCTGAAGCTTGGCCATATCCACCAGATCGTGCACCAGCCCCCCAAGCCGTCGGCAATCGCCGTCCATGGCCTCCAGGTAGCGCCGCACCCGTCGACCCGGCCGACCCGCCACGCCGGCCAGCAGATTCGACAGGCCGCTCTGCAGGCCGGTCAACGGCGTGCATAACTCGTGCGAGATCGCCGCGATGAATTCGCTCTTGGCCCGCGCGGCGGCCACCTGCTCGCTGATATCGCAGACCACCACCACATGGCCCAGGAAGTGCCCCCATTCATCGGTCATCGCCCGCCAGCGAAACTCCAGCGTCCGCCCGTCATCCGTCTCATGCTCCAACCGACCGGGTTCCTGCCGCGTGCTCTCGGATGCCTCACGGATACGCGGCGAGACCCCGATGCGCTCCAGGGCCGCGTCCAGAACCGCACCGGCCGTTCCCTCCTCCAATCCCAACAACCGCCACCCCGCCGGGTTGCTGCTTTCGACGCAACCTTGCTGATCCAGGAGAATCAGCCCCTCGGCAAGCTGGTGCACGGCCAGATCCAGCTTGCTCTGCGCCGTCTGCATCAGCGTGCGGACCGATTCCTGCACCAAGTCTATCTGGTCCGCCAGCCCGCCTTCCACCTGTGCCTGAAGCGACCAGAGGGTCCGCTCAGCCAGGTCAAGCTCGCGCAGCAACCCATTGAGCAGGTCTTCCTTGCTGAGCACGGCCGCGGGCCCGTGACCCATATCCACACCGATGCACTCACAGCCCACCTGCTGCATGCGGGCCAGGGCCTCACGTACGGAGGTCTCCCCGGGCAGAACCAGCTCATACCAGCCGCCATCCGGGGGTTCACCGTGTTCTGCGAGTTCATCGATCCGGACCACGTTATCGGGCCTTTCCGTGTATCCCGCCCCATCTGCGCCCCGTTGCCGACGCAACAAAGGCCGCGTGCCCGATATCGACTAGTCCACGTACCCGCTTAACCGATCCGTCGGTCAGTCGTTGTGATGACCCAATAGGAATCGATCAAAATCGACGCTTTTTTGCTCCCCCGTTTGCATATCCTTTATGATGATCCGCCGGTCTTCGAGAAACTCGCGGCCCAGGATGGCGACTCGCCCGGCGTGGGCCGCCGCGGCCCACTTGAGCTGCTTGCCCAGCCCGGCGGGCTTGTAGGCCATGTCCGCAGCCCGGCCCGACCGCCGCAACGCCGCGACCGCCTCCACCGCCGCATCCATCAGCGCCTCATCCAGGCAACACACGTACCAGTCGAGCCGCCGCGTCGGCAGGTCATCGGCCAGAAGCCCCTTCTCGCGCAGCAGGATCTCCAAGACGCAATCGCCCATCCCCATGCCCGTCGCGGGCATCGCCGGGCCGCCGAAATCCGCCAGGAGATTGTCGTACCGCCCCCCGCCGCAGATCGCCCGCAGCGAACCGCTCGCCTCATGCACCTCGAACACCACGCCCGTGTAGTACGCCAGGCCCCGCACGATGCCCGGATCGAACCGACAATAGGCCCCCATGCCCATCCGGTCCAGCCATCGCATCACGTCGGCCAGCTCCCGTCGCGCCGCCTCGAAGGCCTCGGCCTGCGTCCCATCCGGCAGCGACAGGCCCGCCAGCTCCGCAGCATCGGTCAGCTCCATGAACCGGCGGATCCCCGCCGCGATCGGCTCCTCCGGCACACAGGTCCGCAGCATCTCTTCAAACGCCTCCGGCGGCACCTTGGGCTTCTTGTCCAGCACCGGGTAGACCGCGTCGAGCCGGTCCTGGGCCAAGCCCAGAGCCCGCAGGTACGCCGCCAGCAGTCGCCGGCTCGATATCCGCGCCTGCACATCCGCCGGCCCCAGCCCCACGTCGGCCAGGTAGTCCAGAGTCGTGAAGATCACCTCCGCATCGGCCAGTGGATCGGCCACGCCCACGACGTCCAGGTTCCATTGGAAGAACTCCCGCAGGCGGCCCTTTTGTGGCCGCTCCGCCCGGCACAAACGCGGCACGGAGAACCACTTGATCGGCCGCGGCAGCGAGTTGACCTGTTGGCCCACCATCCGGGCCAGGGTCGGCGTGATCTCCGGGCGAATCGCCAATTCGCGTCCGCCCCGATCCGTCAGGTGAAACAACTGCTCGACGATCTCCTCTCCGCTCTTGACCTGGTACATCATTAGATGCTCGAAGATCGGCCCGTCGTACTCCTCGAAGCCGCTCCGCCGGGAGGCCGCCTTCCACCCGTCTACGATGAAGTTGCGGACCGCCATCACCGGTGGATAAAAGTCACGCGTGCCCTTGACCGAGGGTATCTTCATCGGATCTCTTTCCTCACACGCCTGTTACGAACGCTTCTTCCGGCGGGACCGGCGGGGTTCGAGCTTTTCAAACACCTTTTCGCCGAACTTGATCCGCATGTATTCTTCCATCTGCTTGTCGCTGGTGAAGTGCATCTCGTAATCGTAATCGTCCCCCGTCAGGTCACAATCCTCCGTCCTGTAACCACGGCAGATCTTCGGCCGCATCGGGTAGATTTCGCATTGGTACGTCGTTTCCGACAGATGCCGGCACTTGTTTTTCACGTTCAGGTACCACTCCCCCTCCTCCACGAACACCGTGACGTCCTCGTGGCACAGGTACCAGCGGATGTCGTCAAAGTCGTCCCAGTCCTCGGGGGTCTCGATGGGCAGCGCGAAGTATCGACAGCACAGACCCGTGCACCGCGTACAGGGATTCCGCTTGGCGGGCTTCTTCTTGGCCTTGGTCGTCTTGGTCTTGGCTGCCACATCACGCTCCTTGTTCATCACGATCATGCCCTTCCCTGGCTGAAATCACGGCCGGATACAGGCGGGTTATTATAGGCCGCCCCGCATCCCCGGTCAACCGAGACGCCAGCTTTCGCCGCCGTACCGTTGACTCACCCGATGAAGTCCTTAAAGTGACCTGAACTTTCAAGTGGTCCGGCCCGGCGGACCGAAGCCAACAATGAAGTGTCTTGCGTCCAGGCACGCAATCCGGAGACTGTCATGAACCCTTGCAAGCCCGTGTATGTCCGCCGTCTAAGTGCCGTCGCCCTGCTCACAATGCTGGTGGTCCTGGTGAGTGGCTGCCAGACCACGCCACTGGCCTCGCCGCGCATGGACCCGGAGGGAACCTATCGCGAATACCGCGTGGGCCAGAGCGTCAATGGCCGGCCCATCGACATCGTCGTGCTCGGCTCCGGTCCGGACACCACCTTCATCCTGGCCACGATCCATGGGAACGAACAGGCCGGCACGCCGCTGGTGGAGAAACTCATCGAACACCTGAGCCAGCGACCCTACCTGTTACGGGACAAGACCGTCGTTATCATGCCCGTCGCCAACCCGGACGGCATGGCCCAGAACACCCGACACAACGCACGGGGTGTGGACCTGAACCGCAATTTCGCCGCCCCCAACCGCACCTCCGCGGCCGCCCACGGCCCCGCGGGCCTGTCCGAGCCCGAGTCCCGCGTGATCGAGCAGGTCATCCGCGACTACCAGCCCGACCGCGTTGTCGCCATCCATCAACCCCTGAATTGCATCGATTATGACGGGCCCGGTGAATCGCTGGCCTATCAGATGGCCACACTTTCCGGCCTGCCCGTCAAGAAACTGGGGGCCCGACCCGGCTCACTGGGCTCGTTCGTCGGGCTCGGGCTCAACCGCCCGATCATCACCGTCGAACTACCCCGCCAAGCCGATCAGCTTGATCGCGATGCCCTGTGGGACCGCTACGGCCCGATGCTCCTGACGGCGGTCACCTACCGCACCCAGGCCAAGTAGTACCCCGCAGGGTCACTGCGACGCTGTTTCGGCGAGAGAGGCCTTCCACCGCGCGTAGGCCTGCTCAATCTGGGTCGCAGTCTGCGTGCCGTCCCAGACGGCCACGCCGTATACCAGCGTCAATGTCTCACCGGGCGGCAACGTGATTTCCTCCTCGTGGTAGGCCATCGTCGCGGCCAGATAGGCAAAGGGCTGGGTCATCGTGAACCACGTCGCCGGTCGCGGATTATCCGGTCCATCGAACATCGCCACCGTCACATCGTACTCGCCGATCCGGCTGCGGTAGGCACACCAACGCGATGAAACCAGCCGCTCATCCCCCCGATAGACCTTGCCCTCGCGCTGGTCGGCATTGAAAAACGCCCCCCCGGTGTCCATGGCCTCGACGAACCGCGCCCCGAGGCCGAAATAGTGCCGTCCGCCGATCCGCGCCGGCTCCATCCCCGTCGGTCGCCGCAGCTCCGACCGCCACGTCACGACGACTGCCGTTGCCCCGATGCAGGTGCTCACGGTCCGTCGCTCGTCGAGCAGAACGCGCCCGTCGGGGGCCAGCCAATGCAGCGCCTCCACAAAAGTCCCGTACAGTCCATCTTCCCCGATGTGGCTGACAGTGCTCATCGAGGTGTGCTGCTGCACACCGCAACCGGGCGTCTCACCCCAGAAATCGACCCCATCCACCTCCAAGGCGAACATCAGTCCGTGGTGGTGCAGGTGGTCGGCGGGCGCATCCCGCAGCACGTTCAGGCCCGCCGGTGTTCGCAGCTCCTTCATATAGGGCTTGAACGGCACGCCGCCGTACTGGTACAGCGAGACGCGACTATCGCCCAGTTCCACTACGGCCCGCTCGCCGTCGTACCCGGCGGACGCAGTGCGACGGGTCGCCTCCGATGCGCATCCCAACATCACCGACACAAGCCCACAAACCCACAATCCCTCTATCCATCGCATGCCTGGTCCTCCGCCGTCTTTCACACGTTCATTCCATTGGAATCCGCGCCCGCATTATGGCACAGGGACGACGATCTTGCCAAGGTTTCGGCCCCGGTTCAAAGCGCCACGTTGACAGATCGGCTCCGGAGTCTATGATGCCGTGTATGGTGAAGACGACGCAGATCGAGGTCGCGACCCAGGGAAACTGCCACATCGTGGACATCACCGATGGGGTCCGTGACGCCCTGGACCGGCTCGGGCCGGTGGATAGCGGCACCGTGGTGCTGTTCCACGTCGGCTCCACGGGGGCGTTGACCACGATCGAGTACGAGCCCGGCCTGGTCAAGCACGATATCAACGCCGCCTTGGAGCGGGTCGCCCCGGCCGCGGGCCACTACGAACACGAGAAGACCTGGCACGATGACAACGGCCATTCGCACGTCCGGGCGTCCCTGCTGGGCCCCAGCCTGACCGTGCCGGTCGTGGACGGTCAACTTGCCCTCGGCACGTGGCAGCAGATCGTACTGATCGACTTCGACACCCGACCCCGCCGACGCTCCATCGTCTGCCAGGTCATCACGTAAGGACCGTTCCGATGCGACGCCTGTGGGCCTGTGGACTCGTTTTGCTCGTGGCCGGTTGCGGGGCGACCTTCACCGACCTGACGCGGACCGACGGCACTCGTGCTCAACGATTCTTCGCCAACGCCGCCCCGCCGGAGGGCACGGCCTTCCTGGTACCCCGGGAGGAAATCGGCCGTGCCCAGGCCCAACAGCGTAAGATCTTCTACGAGGCCCTCTACGACAACCGGGGGCATCTGCAGGTTTTGCGGCGGCACGTGCAAGGCCCTTACGGCCCCTTGATGCAGATGGAGATACGCTACTTCTGCGACTCGAACGGCCGACTCGTTCGCGAGCTTATCCATGCCCGCGACGATCAGGGCCGCGTCCACGCCGGTGAGCGCCTGTACGATGGGAAGGGCAACCTCGTCGCCGAGCGCCAGGTGGATGCTTGGGGCCGACCTGTTGAGCCCGCGCCCGCAACGGAGCAACCCTGAAGCTGGCCCGCTACACCCGCCAGGCCTGGTGAAGGGTCACGATCCCGCCATGCATCGGCCGTGCCGCAACGTCCACGAATCCTGCTGCACGCAACTCGGCCGAAAGATCCACATGACGATCCCATGCGCGGATCGTCCGCCCCAGGTAGCGGTATGGCCCGATACGCCCCGTCAGGCATCCGCCAATGAGGGGCACAAAGGCCGCGAGCCACACCTGCTCGGCCCAGCGCAGGAGCCGTCGTCGCGGCAGCGAGAACTCCAGTATGCCCACGCGTCCTCCGGGCCGCAGCACCCGCCGCATCTCGGCCAGCACCGCCGGCAACCCGTCCATCATGTTGCGCACGCCGAACGCACACGTCGCCGCATCGAACGCCGCCTCCGGCAGACCCGTCCGCCGGGCATCCGCCGCCCGCCACTCCACCCTGGCCAACGCGCTACCCGCCGATGGCGGCATGCGCCTGGCCCGCGCCACGGCCAGCATCTCCTCGCAGAAGTCCAGCCCCACCACCTCGCCGTCCGGGCCCAAGGCGCGGGCCAACTCCAGCGTGAGCGCCCCCGTCCCGCATGCGACATCCACGATCCGCTCGCCCGGGCCGGGCGCGACCCAAGCCACCGTCCGCCGGCGCCATCGCGTATCGAGAAATCCGCTGAGCAGGTGATTGGCCAGGTCGTACCGCCGGGCCACACCCGCGAAGACAGCCCGAACCGAGGTCTGATCGTGATCGTCGGCCCCCGCGTGCACCGGCACACCCCCTATCCGAGCGGCCACAACACGAAGATCATCACGTCCCACAACGCGTGGCTGACCAGCCCGGGCCAGACCGACCCGAAGCGTATCAGCATGGCCCCCCAGAACAACCCGCAGAGGCCCGCGGCCGCCAGGAGCATCAGGTTGCCCGACCAGATGTGCACCAGTGCGTACACCGCCGTCGCCGTCGCCAGGCCGGCCCACGGCCCCCATCGCCGGGCCAACCGCCGCTGCACGAACCCCCGCCAGAAGATCTCCTCGCATGACCCGATGCACACCAAGAGTGCGGCCAGACCCCACCCGGACGCATCGGGCCGCCTCGCGTAGACCGCCCGGACCTGGTCGTCCGCGAACGCGAAGCACCGCACCGACAGCGAATACCCGACCCAGAAAACGACATACAGAACTGCCGCCGCGAGTATCCCCACGGGCACATGCCACCACCGCACGCCGAAAACCCGCCGCATGCCGGTCGGGTCGACCCACCACGCCGCGGCCGCCAGCAGGAGGGCACAGATCGTCATGATCGGCCAGAACGGCACGTGCCCGGCCGTGATGGGCGAGAACATCACGAACCACAACACCGCCGCCAGCCCGCAGAGCCCCACGACGCTCTTCATGTCAGCACCGCCTCCAGGCCCAAACCCGCCGCCCACAGCAGCCCGAACGCCAGGTGCAACTGCGCCGTCTGCACGTCCAGCGTCGCGATGTCCGCCGCCTCACCGGGGCGGCTGCGATGCAGTCGCCGCACCGCCCGCCAGGCCAGCGGCGCACTGACGAACACCACCAGCCCCCACGGCGCATGCCACGACACCAAGACCCCCGCCACGACGAGCACGTAGGCGCCGCTCACGAGCAGGTAGTACTCGATGCGTCCCCGCCGGGGCCCCAACAGGGCCGACGGCGTCCAGATGCCCGCCGCCCGGTCGTACAGGATATCCCGCAGGTTGTTCGCGTTCAGGATCGCCGCCACCAGGCAGCCCACCGGCAGACTCGCAAGCAGCACCGCGTGCGCGTACGACGCCGTGAGCATGAAGAACGACCCGATCACCATCAGCGGCCCCATCAGCACGAACACCAAGGGGTCCCCCAGCGCCGCGTACTTGTACGCCACCGGCGCAGCCGTATAGAACCAGCCGCCCAGCAGGCCCACCACCCCCAGCAACAGAATCGGCCAGCCGCGCAGATACACAAACCACAATCCCAGCCCGCAAACGACCCCGAACAGCACGACGCCCGCCGCGAGCACCTGCCCCGGCCGCAGCACGCCGGCCACGAGCAGCCCGCTCGACCCGTAGGTGCCGTCCCGGTCCACGCCCTTGACGTAGTCGAAGTGGTCGTTCACCAGGTTGGTCGCCGCGTGCATCAGCACCGCCGCGGCCAGCACCGCCGGCAGCAACCCCCACGCGACCGGCCCCTGCCATTGGGCCGCCATCGCCGCCCCCACCAGCACCGGCACGACCGATGCGGGGAAGGCAAAGGGCCGCGTGGCCCGCAACCACACCCGCCAATCCGGCTTCATCCGCGATATCCTCAATACGGAGCATGTCCCCCGCCGTGTCCACAGCCCAGCGGGAAACCGCGATTATACGCCCCGCCGCCCCGGCCACAACCGCACAAAACGCCTTCGCGGCGAATGCAGGGGCCTCTACGGGCCGCGCCGCCGCTCCCAGCCCCATGATCCCGGATTCTCGCGGACGAACACGGGCCTCGGTTCTCAGAATCGGCGCACCTGTGCTCAAGGAACCGCCATTGGCTCCTGACAGCTTTAATTCCCTCGCGGGTCGCATTGAACTTGTCAAAGAGCACACGCATGTTCAGGACGTTCGGATCTTCAAGAAGGCCAGACCTCTACACCCCTTCCGCTTCAAATCCTTCACCATGGCCGGGCCGACAATGATCGCTGAAAGATAGCCCTGAAGTCGAAAGATATGAAGCTCTCCAAGGCACTCCTTCTTCAAAATCATGGGCTTAATCAGGCTCAACGTCCCGTCTGTCCGTCTATGGACCCCTGATCTTTCCCAGTCTATCGCGTCGATAACCCGCAAGGGGTTGATAATGTGATAGCTCTCACAGGGCCGATGATCCGATTCATAGAAGATCGGCGCATCGAAGACCTGCACATCGTCACCCATTAACGGCGTCCAGATCTTCAGCAACCGATCCGAGATGATCAACCAGGATACGGGATTGGGCAGGATGTCCGGCTTGGGATGCGGCTCATCCTCCGGGGGGATGTAAAGGCGAACCTCCGCGGGGATGAGACCATCGAAGGGAATCCCAACCCAGAAGACAGTGACGTCAAAGTCGCCCGCTTCCCACTTCTCGACACCTTGTATCGGGGGATTGCCCCACATGATTTCGTAGTAAGTAGTCATGGTTCCACCACCGTTACATCCTTGCTTTTATACGGGGGACATCAAAGGTGTCCGGAATCATTGTTTTGGTCGCGTCCCGTTATGATCTCAACGAGCACAATTTAAGGTGTCCGGAATCTTTTTTTGGCCTCGCGGACGAACGCGGATCTCGGTTCTCAGAGTCAGCGCGCCTGTGCTTAAGGAACCGCCATTCGTTCCTGACATCTCAATTGCCTTCCTCCGAGTGTGTGTGCCATAATGTCCTTTCTGCATATCCCGGCCCTGCCCCAAGTCACCTTTCGCAACCCTCGCGTAATTCACTCGAGTATGTCGATATCCTCGCTCTATGCCACTCCGGATATTGCGTGTAATAGTCACTTTTCAGCAACTGTTCGATGGCTGGGATCGCTCTTTCGTCTCCTATCTGGGCCAGTGTGCCGACCGCACTCGCAACCAGACCTGGATCCTCCACGCTTTCTTTCGAGCCGATGATTTCAATGAGACACTCGATGACAGCGTCGTTGTGATGTTCTCGAAAAAAAAGTATGGCGCAGTTCTTGGCCCGACTGTTTCCAACAGTCCAAGCGTTTTCAGTCAACCACCGTACAACCATTTCAATGGACTTGTCGGTGCCTACTTCAACCAATGCGGCCAAGACAACGTAATCGCTCAAGGGTATTCTCTCGTTTGTGAACAGACGTAGAATTGTCTCCTCGGCTCCCTGGATTTGCTTTCCTGCTGCCGCCCACTCGGCATACGAAGGAAATGGAACGGGCTCCCCCTTCCAATGCCTCGCAGGATTGTCCGGCGGAAACCGCAGCAGCCAGGTCATCACAACCCTTTCCTCGGCTGTCAGGCTCGGATCAAGGGTCGGCGCCTCATACCGTATCAGGGGAGTATTCGACTGAGACCGGCGCCAAAGCTTATCGCAGGAACAGCGACAAAAAATGCATGCCATACCGACAAGGAACGCTGTCCTAAACGCATTCATGCACTATGCTCCGATAATACTACCTAGTGAAAATCAAAAATGTCAGGAATCATTTCGTGATCTTGTTGTCAACGCGAAAGGCCTCCCATGACATAATCCGTCGGTTTCCCTGGTCGCTCATCGCGGCGATTCGATCATCCTGTGAATCCTGCAAATCCTGTCCAATGTTCATTATCCCTTTTGCCGGCGCGGCAGTCAAGCGGCTTGCGATAGATCGTGTTCCCATCGTCCACATAACCACACGCAAATCTCACGACGCCGGGCGAACGAGAAATTCCTGACACTCCAGTTTCTTCGGAGGCCGCCGCCCACCGCCCCGGCCACAACCGCAGAAAAGGCCCTTGCGGCCCCTCTGCCGCAGGATATACTGGCACTGGAAATCGCTTTCATTCGGAAAGGAGCGAATGATGCACGGCATACCCTGCCGCAACGGCCATCGGGCCCGGTCCCGCCGGGGCGCAGCGCTGATCTTGGGCTTGGTGATCTCGATCGCCCTGCTGGTCGTCATCTACGCGATCTACACCTCGGCCCTGTTCGGCCCATCCACGGTCCTGCGAACGGGATCAGGCGTCGCCGAGGACCGGCCCTGGCTGGAAGAAGACCGCATCGTGCCCTTCGGCCAGATGATCGAGCTGCCCCGGCCGCCCCGCATGCAGATCGACAAACCCGACACGATCAACGCCCGCGTCTTTCGCGAGGGCGAGCCCCGCGGCCAATTGAGCATCCTGCTAAGCCCCCGCGGCGAGGTCATCTGCACTTGGCACGCCGAATTCGCGCACGGCCAACGCGAAACCACGTTCGACGCGACGGCCGAGGGGAACATCGACGTCAGCAAGACCTACGAAGGCACCGACGGCCCGGATGCGACACTGCTGTACTTCATCACCAAGGGCACCTACACCGAGCAGGTCTACGACCGGGGCACAACCCGCGGTTTTGTCAGCGGCGGCACCGTCTACGTCACGGGCTGGCTGCCGCCCGATGGGCGCGGGCATGGCAAGATCACCCTGACGACGGACAAGAAAAGCTCCGTCAGCTACGAATGGAAGTACTGAGCCGCCGCCCGGACCCGACGCCCCCCGTGCCGGGCTGTCAGTCCGTTGAAAAACGTACGGTCACAGAAACCGGCCCTTGTTGTCATTCCCGCCCGCCTGCGGCGCGTTTCCACTCCAGCGGGAATCCACGCTTTGCATGCAGAAAACACACCCCACGTCGAGCGTGGACCCCGGATCAAAGCCTGCCCCGGACTCGATCCGGGGTCCGGGGTGACACTTTTTCAACGGACTGCTACAGGCCGAACCCGTGAATCTCCGCGCTGCACTTCGGGCACCGGCCATCGTCGATCAGGTTCTTGCGGACCGTGTATCCCACGCGCTCGATCACCATCGCCCCGCACGAGGGACAGAAGGTGCTCTCGGCGCGGCCGCCCGGCAGGTTGCCGATATATACATAGTACAGGCCCGCCTCCTTGGCGATGTCGTACGCCCGCTCCAGCGTCGCCTCGGGCGTGGGTGGAAGGTCGTCCATTTGGAACTGCGGGTAGAAGCGGCTGATGTGCCAGGGTACGTGGCGGCCCAGGTCGCGGGCGATGAACGTGGCGATATCGCGCAGCTCGGCGTCGCTGTCGTTCTGGCCGGGCACGATCAGCGTCGTCAGCTCAACCCAGATGTCCGTCTCGCGGACGAGCCTCCGACAGGTCTCCAGCACCGGCTCCAGACGCGCCTTGCACAGCCCACGATAATACGCATCGCGGAAGCTCTTGACATCGACGTTGATCCCATCCAGCCAAGGCCGCACGAAGTCCACCGCCTCGGCCGTGAGATACCCGTTGCTCACGAACACGTTGGACAATCCCTTCTCGCGGGCCAGGACGGCGCAATCCGCCGCCAGTTCCATGAAGATGGTCGGCTCGGTGTAGGTGTACGCAAGGCTGCGGCAGTGGGCGTGAATGGCCGAGTCGACGATATCCTTGGGTCGGATGCTGCGGCCATAGAGCTCGCCGGTCTCCAGCGACACCTGGCTGATCTGCCAGTTCTGGCAGAAATCACAGTGAAAATTGCACCCCGGCGCGGCGATCGAGAAGCTCCGCGAGCCGGGCTGAAAATGAAACAGCGGCTTTTTCTCAATCGGGTCGGCATTCGCCGCGCACACCCGGTGGTAATTCATGGAAAACAGCCGCCCGCCCTCGTTCTTTCGGACGGCGCAGAAACCCGTCCTGCCGTCGGCGATCAGACAGCGATGGGCGCACAGATGGCACCGCACCTTGCCGCCTTCAGCGGGTTCCCAGAGGACCGCCTCCTTCGCCAAACCCTTTTCCGGATCCATCGTAGTCCATCCTTCCTCAAGTGGTTCAGACACACCCCAAGACCCCCACGCGATTCTAAGATGACCCGCCGGGCCGGGCAACGACCGGCTCGTAGAAAACGCGACGGCCGGTTGATTGCGTCATCTCTCTGGCGTATAGTCTGCGGGGGGCCGCCCGCCGTGGGGCCAAAGCGGCCGGTTTCGTCTTGCAGGGATGTGTGATCCATGCCACGAAAGAACCCGGATAATCGCAGCGCGGAGCGGCTTGAGAAGTTCCGCCAGATCCTGCAGCGCAAGGCCGCCATGCTGATTGTCACGCAGGATCACCCCGACCCGGACGCGATCGGGGCGGCCGTCGCCCTGCGCAAGGTCGTCAACACACTCGCCAAGGTCCCCTGCTCCATCGCCCATGGCGGGACCGTCGGCCGCGCCGAGAACCGCGCCCTGGTGCGATACCTCGGACTGAACCTGCGCCCCTGCCGCGAACTGGACTTCAGCAAGTTCGACCTGATCGCCATGGTGGATACGCAGCCCGGCACCGGCAACAACCCCCTGCCCGAGGACTACGCGCCGGACATCGTCTTCGACCACCATCCGGCCCGCAAGGCCTCGCGCGAGGTGCCGTTTGCCGACATCCGCCCCCGCTACGGGGCGACCGTGACGATTCTGCTGGAATACCTCCAGGCCGCGGGGATCACGCCCGACCCGCCGCTGGCCACGGCGATGCTCTATGCGATCCGCTCGGACACGCAGGATCTGGGGCGCGAGGCCTGTCAGGCGGATGTCGACGCGATGGCCTACCTGCTGGGTCTGGCGAACTGGCGGATGCTCAGCGGCATCCAGCGAGGATCGCTGCCCCGGACGTATTTCCTGCTGCTTGAGGAAGGACTCAAAAACGCCTGCTGTTACGGCCCGGCGCTGGTGACGACCCTGGGCGAGGTGGACAACCCGGACATGATCGCCGAGATTGCCGACCTGCTGCTGCGGGAGGATGAGACGACCTGGACGATGTGCATGGGCATCTTTGAGGAGACCCTGCGGATCAGCCTCCGCACGCGGCAGGAAGGCGCCCGGGCCGACCGGGTCATCCGCCGCATCGTGGCGCGTCGTGGCACGGGAGGCGGACACGCCCTGTACGCCGGTGGACAGATCCCCCTGGCCGACCGTCCCAAGAGCAAGCGGGCTCGACTCATGGACACCCTGCGGGCCCGGTTCCTCAAGGCCATCGGTCAGGATGCACGCAGCGCGCAAAAGCTGCTTTCGGCCCGGCCCGACAAGATGGACGGGCGCTCATGAGCGCATCGGGAAAGCGGCCCGCCTGGGTGCGGCCGTTGATGGCCTGGTACGCCCGCACCGCACGCGACCTGCCCTGGCGGCGCACGCGGGACCCCTATGCCATCTGGATCGCCGAGATCATGCTCCAGCAGACCCAGGTCGAGACGGTCAAACCCTATTATGCGCGTTTCCTCGAGCGATTCGGCTCGGTCGAGGTCCTCGCCCGGGCGCGGCTGGATAGCGTCCTGAAGCTCTGGGAAGGGCTGGGTTACTATGCTCGCGCCCGCCATCTGCACGCCGCCGCCCGGTATCTGTGCCGTCACCACGTGGGCCGGTTGCCCGACACCATCGAGGCCCTGCGGTCGCTGCCGGGCGTGGGGCGTTACACCGCCGGGGCCATCGCTTCCATCGCCTTTGGCCGCGATGAGCCCGTGCTCGACGGCAACGTGAGCCGGGTGTTGTGCCGCCTTTATGCCATCGAGCAGGACCCCAAGAGTGCCGATTGCCAAGAGCGGCTCTGGGCCCTGGCCGCCGCCGCGCTGCCTGCGGGCCGCGCGGGGACTTTTAATCAAGCGATGATGGACTTGGGCGCGCGTATCTGCCTGCCGCGGCGGCCTTTGTGTCCGGACTGCCCGGTACGGCGCCACTGCCGGGCGTTGGCCGAGAGTCGCGTGGAGCAACTGCCCGTGCGGCGAGCCGCCCGACCCCTGCCGCGCCACATCATTGCGGTGGGCATTGTCTGGAAGGATGGCCGCGTTCTCATCGACCGACGCCGCCCGGAGGGCATGCTCGGTGGACTCTGGGAGTTCCCCGGTGGCAAGAAAAGGCCTGATGAAACACTCCAGGAGGCCGTGGCGCGCGAGGTGTACGAAGAGGTGCGGATTCACGTCGAGGTCGGTCGCAAGCGGATCATGGTGGATCACGCCTACTCCCACTTTCGCATCCGTCTGCACGCCTACGACTGCCGCTACGTTTCGGGTCGGCTGCATCCCTGCGGGTGCACCGCGGCGCGATGGGTACGACCGGATCGGCTCGGCACATATGCCTTCCCCGGGGCGAATCAGAGAATCATCGAGAGCATCCTCGCCGAGCCCGACCCGCCCGACAGGTAGCGCCCGCCGACCTCAGTCGGCGGCGCCGGTCCGGGACCCGCCGACAAGCACCACGTCCCGGGCCCGCGGGCCCTTCTCCCCGGCGGTCATCTCGAAACGAACGCGGTCCCCATCGTCGAGCGTTCGCAGGTCGGCCTGGCCGAAGCCCGTGTAGTGTACGAACACGTCCGGCTCGCCGTCACAGGCGATAAAGCCATAGCCCTTTTTCTTGTCAAACCACTTGACCGTACCTTCCACGATCTTTCACTCCCACACGACAGACACTGGGCTTGCTTTGGACGCAGACTGAACATCACCGACCGGCCTGGCGGTCGGGACCGATTTCATCCGTGTGGTTCATCCGTAGTTGGGTGGCGGCGCCTGGACGGGACGCGAAGCGGCTCGGGTGGCGGGCCGCGAAAGCTGCTGCCGCATCAGACGCCCCATCTTGAACTTGACCGTCCGCTTGGCCGGCACCTCCACCTGTTCGAGCGTCTTGGGATTCTGGGCCCGCCGCGCCGCTCGGACCCGCGTCTCAAACACGCCGAAATCGCGAAACTCCAGGCGATTGTCCCTGGCCAATTCCTCGATCACCTCGTCGAGAAAAGCCTGCACGATGCGTTTGACGACCACCCGCTTGGCCTGCGTTTTCTCGGCAATGCGATCGATCAGTTCTTTCTTCGTGACCGTTGCCATCGGCTGCCTCGCATATCGAAAGGCCTCGTTTCGCGCGGCTTTCGCCCCGGTTTCGGACGCAGGATACCTCCGCGTGCGACAGTTGCAAATCACTATACAGTAAAGACTTCGAGGCGGCAAGCCGATTTTGAACAATTTTACCGCGGACCTGCCGCCAAACCCGCCCACGCACCCGGACTCGGCCAAAAACCACCCTCGCGGGCCCCAGGACACGCATCGAGCCCTTCAGCAGATCGGCGATTCTGTATCAACCTGCCTGTGAGGACACACATATCCCCACGACCGAAATCACGCACGGGCGAATCGGATGGGCGACGTATCGCCGGTGCTCCGCCGCCGAGCGGATCGAATGCACCCCAAAACCCGCCGGGCCGGCCTTGACCTGGCCGCCTGGGCTCAAGATAATCCAGCGTTTGCACCCGGATGCCCAGGAATCGCACGTTGGCCGTGAAAGACAACAAACCCGTGTCGCAACGCGTTGAAGGCTGGTACCGCACCGCCGAATGGCTGATCGTCGCCTTCTCCTTCACGCTGGTGTTCATCGTCTTCGAGATGCAGGCCTACACCATCCCCACCGGCAGCATGGCCGAGACGCTCAAGGGGGCCCATTTTCATCTGCGATGCGAACAGTGCGGGATGGAGTACGATTTCGACTATCTGCCCGGCCCGAACTACGGCCGACCCGACAACAGCGTCGACGGGGGAAACATCCCCATCATCCCGGCGCCGCCGCGGTGCCCAAGTTGCGGCTTCTATCGCACGCCGGCGGTCCCCTTGCGGCGCCTCGAAGGAGGCCGGGAGGTCGCCAGCCATCCCCAGCTCCGCAGCATCATGGCTTATCAGCGCGACAAGATCTACGTTGTGCGCCGGGTGGAACGGCGGCACAACCCCCAGGCCTCCGGTGGGGTGGAGGAGGTCCCCGTCGAGGAATGGTATTACGTGGACTCCCCGGCGGTGAAGCATCCCGTGCTCAAGGGCGACCGCATCTTCGTGCTCAAGTGCATTTATCAGTTCCTCGAGCCCAAGCGGTGGGACGTCGTCGTGTTCAAGAACCCGCTGGAGCCGCGGATCAACTACATCAAGCGAATGATCGGCCTGCCCGGTGAGAAGGTCGAGATCATCGACGGCGACATCTACATCAACGACCGGATCGCCCGCAAGCCCCCTCGCGTGCAGGACGAACTGTGGATGGTCGTGTACGACAACGATTACCCGCCGAAGCATCCGGAGACGCCGCGTTTTAACGGACACGCCTGGACACTGCCGTTCTCCAACGTCGCGGGCGCCCGCTGGCAGCTCAATCCCAACGATCGGCCGGTCTTTCACCTGCGGTCCGAGGCCGACGGCGGCCTGCACACCATCAGCTACGACGCGACCAAGGGCAATGACTTCCGCGCCACCTATGCCTACGACGACCCGCGCGCCTACGAGTATATGCCGATCTGCAGCGACCTGCGGGTGCACTTCGTGGCCGGCGTGCCCGATGACGGGCAGCCGGTGTCAGGGCGCATCGGCGCGGGTCTAAGCAAGTATGGCGTGCGGTACCGCGGCATCGTGGACATGGCCGGGCGCATCCGCCTGGAACGGATCACGGAGGGGGGGACGGTTCACGTGTTGCTCGATGACGCGGTTGATCTGACCGGCATACGGGGCCCGGTGCCGTTCAGCCTGGCCAACGTGGACCATGAACTCGTGCTGACCTTCGGGCCCATCGAGCGACGGGTAGATCTCGGTACCGACCGGGACGCGATGGGATCGATTCGGCCGGTGATGCCCGAGGTGACCATTATCGGGGCGGGCCGCTGGGATCTGCGGCACGTGCGAATCGAACGCGATCTGCACTACATCAGCGAGCACGGCGGGCGGGCGGGCCGCGAAACCGTTCGCGCCGGCGAGGGCAACCCCTTTACCCTGGGCCCGGACGAGTTCTTCGTGTGCGGCGACAACAGTCCCAACAGCATGGACGCCCGCCTGTGGGACCGCCCCGGATCAGGCAATCGCCGGCCGGATGGGACGCGGGCGGACTATCGCGCGGGCACCGTGCCCCGTGACTATCTCGTCGGCAAGGCCTTCTTCGTATACTGGCCCGGCCCGTTCAAGCCGTTCAACGATACGCGACTGGCCCGCTGGCTGGAGCGGCATCCGGCCGGTCGCATCGCCAAGATCTTCCTGAACGTGCCCCGCGTGGACGGCATGAAGCTCATCTACGGAGGACAGCGCTGATGGATCAGCCGCCCCAAGATGCCGAGCAGACCCCGGAGCATCCCGCACAGACGACACCGGCGGAGCCTTCCCCGCGGCGTCGCAATCCGGCCTTTGAAGGCATTGTCACGACCGTGGATTGGGTGCTGATCGCCCTGATCCTGGCGCTGACGTTTCGGGCCTTCGTGATGGAGGCGTTTCGCATTCCCACCGGCAGCATGGCCGAAACGCTCCGCGGCGATCATTACCCCGTGCGGTGCCTGCACTGCGGTTACCGCTTCAACGTGGGCAACGACTGTTACGGAACCATGCCGCCGCGATGCCCCAGTTGTGCCGCCGAGCTGCCCGAGCGGCCGCCCGTGCCCGAATCCAACGGCGACCGCATCCTCGTACTTAAGACGCTTTATCAGTTCGTCGAACCGCGACGCTGGGACGTGGTGGTCTTCAAGAACCCCGTCGATCCGCGGGAGAACTACATCAAGCGAATGATCGCCCTGCCGGGTGAGACGGTGCAGATCATCGACGGGGACATCTACATCAATGGCCAAATCGCCCGCAAGCCGCCGCGCGTGCAGGAAGAGTTGTTCATGCCCGTGTTCCTGAACGACTACCAGGACCGGATCCGAGGACACGATGAGGCCGATGACCAAGAGGACTCGCGGCCGGGCTTCCACAACGAGCCCGGTTCAGCCTGGGACATCGGCAGGACCACGCCCGCCGTCCTCGCCCTCGATCAAGACCCGGACGGCCTGCACACGCTGCGATTCAATCCCGGGCCCCTCGGCTACAAAACGAAGTACGGCTACAACGGCCGCATGATGAACGCCAATCAGCCGACGTGCAGCGACCTGATGGTGCAGTTCCACGTCCTGGCCGACGGTGAACAGGGCCACGTGGGCGTCGCGCTGCGCAAGTATGGCCGCTGGTATCGGGCGACCGTGCGCTTCGACGGACACATGACGCTGGAGCGGATGGACCGGGACGACCCGCTCCTGCTGGCGGACGTGACGGCCAAAGCCCCCTCGAACGGCCGGGCCCGCCGGCTGCGCTTCGCCAACGTCGATCATCAACTCGTCCTGACGTGGGGACAGGAGTCGTTGCGATACGACCTTGGGGGCGAGCCCGATGCGGTGGGCCACCCTCACCGCGCCCCCCTGCCCGATGTGCGGATCTTCGGATCGGGGCGGATGCGCCTCTTGCACGCGGGCGTGTGGCGGGATACGCACTACACCAGCGCCGGCAGTCTCCGCGCCGGCGAGGAGGAGCCCTTCACGTTGAACGACGGCGAGTACTTCGTCTGCGGCGACAACAGCCCCAACAGCCTCGACGCCCGGATGTGGAACCAGCCGGGCCGGGGCAACAACGGCCACACGTACCGCATGGGCGTCGTGCCGCGCGACTACCTCATGGGCAAGGCCTTTATCGTCTACTGGGCCAACGCCTTTCGACTGAGCCCGCAACACCAACTGGCCATCATCCCCAACGTCAGTGAGATCAAGGTGATACACGGCGGCTCGCCCGCTGAATTCTGAACCCGCCGCTCACTCGCGGCCGGAACGTCTTCTTGTCGCGCGTTATTTGTCCGCGCGACCGCCGGATTCTTCCACGCGACGCACGTAGGCATCGGCGTCGAACTTGCGCTTCAGCCCTGCGGCGTTCATGAACCGCACCGTTCCGAAAACGGGCCGCTCGGGCCAGGGTCGATCGTGCTGTCCGAAGCACCACGCCACACCCGCCCAGCCGTTCGGATCCCGGCCGTCCAGTTCGTACTTATTGTTCAGGTACGCCGCTCGGTCGAACGCCTGTGACGGCGAACGCGTCCACTCAAGAATCTTCTTGCCCCAGTACATGCGCATGTGTCCGTGCATGTACCCGTCCTGCATCATCTGCCTCTGGGCGGCGTTCCAATAGACATCCTCGGTGTTGGCCGCTTCCAGGTCCTCAAGGCCGTACACCGCGGCTCGCGCATCGCGACGGTGCCGCTCGAGCGTCTGCCGGGCCCACGCCGGAAGCCCCGCGTAGCGATCATATTGCGTGTTGTACCGTACGAAATTGATACCCAACTCGCGTCGCACGATCAACTGTTCCAGGAACGCCGCGGCGCCCCGACCGCCCGAGCGCAGGACCTCCAGGGCGATGTCCACCGATGAGATCTGCCCGAAGTGCAGGTACGGACTCAACCGGGAGGTGCCGTCCAGCGTCGGGTCGTTGCGGTCCGCCTCATAGGAATCAAGCCCCTTGTTCAGGAATGCACGCAGACGCTGCTGTGCGGCTTGCGGGCCGCCGCGCAGTCCACTGACCAGCGGCACTGAACGATCCAACTTCAACCCACGCAGAGCCGAATCCGTATCAGACGGATCGAGGCCCTCAAAGCCCATGTGCACGGATTTGTGCCGTGGTGTCACGTGGCGGACGGGCGTCAGGAACCGATCCCGATCTCGTTCAATCCGTCGCCGCAGCACCGCCGCCGACCACGCCGCCCGGCCCAACGCGACGTCGACCGGAACCACCATGTTCGTCTCCACCTCGATCAGCGGGCAGTCCATGCGCCGGGCCGCATCAGCCCGCCATTGCCGCTGAATCCGCAGGTGGCCCGCATCGACCACGACCAGGTCGGCCTCCGCGGCCAGTTCCATCGCCACGGCATCCGGCTCCGCCTGTCGCACGATCATGGCCACGCCCCGCTGCGCCAAGGCTTCTTGGGTTTCGGCCAGACCCTGCAGCATGAAGGCGTAGTGCCGCAGATTCGCCTCCGGATACTTGGCCGTCAGGCCGAAGATCACGACCACCGGCTTGCCGCGATCGTTGGCCAGGTGAATGGCGTATTCCAGGGCGTGATTATACCGGGCCCGCTGCGCGGCCTGCATCCAATAGAGCACGTAGCGACCCTGTCGGACAGGCCGTTCATTGCACAACCGGACTCGCTCAGGCGGAATCATACAGGGGCATCATACCGCCCGGAACAGACACCGCAAGCAAAGCTTGGTTTAGCAGCCTGTTGAGACAGTGTCACCCCGGACCCCGGATCGAGTCCGGGGCAGGCTTTGATCCGGGGTCCACGCTCAACGTGAGGTGTGCTCTGTGCACGTAAAGCGTGGATTCCCGCTGGAGTGGAAACGCGCCGCAGGCGGGCGGGAATGACAAAAAGGGTCCATTGCTGTGGACCGTACGTTTTTCAACGGACTGTCAGGCCTCAGCCGGCCGTCAACGTTTGCACGAGGGTCAAAATGCCCAAGACGATGGTCAGACCCGCGATCGCCAAGGTCAGCAGGTCCGTGCGTATCCGCCGCACACTCCGCGCTGATAACGGTACCGAAAGGACCGCCCCCAACATGATGGCCGGGACCAGCTTCCAGCCCGTCGGGTCATTGCCCGCGACGAGATAGGCGATCAATCCCACCAGACAGGTCAACCCCTCGGCCAGCGAGGTAATCGCGACGGCGTTCCTGCCTTGCACCCCACAGAGAAGCTGCCCGGCCGTCACCACCGGTCCATACCCCCCACCGCTGAGTCCCTTATTGAACGAGGCGATCAGGCCGAGGATCGTCAGCCGCCGAACCGAGAACGCCAGCCGCCGCTTGCGCATCACCAGCACCAGAAGCCCCATACACAGAACCAACGCTCCGATGTAGAGCTTCAGCCAGCGGCCGGGGATATTAACCGCCAGGATCACCGACGCCACGGCGCCGATCATACTGCAGCCGCCCAGCAGCAGAGCCACTTTCAGGTCCATCGGCAGGGCCTTCCGCAACGACCGCCAGTAATCACGTGGCCGTATCAGGCCCGACCACCCCTCTGACGGCCAGCCGTTCGGGCGGAAATTCACGTTACCCTGGGAATGATGAAAGACTCCCGCCAGAAGACCCGTTACCAGCTCACTGAGCAGAATCACCGGAACGATCTCCAAGGGCTTGTAACCCATCAGCAGCAATAGCGGCGTCAACGTCGTCCCATACCCCATGCCCAGCGTCGAATCGACGTACTCGCACGCAAACGCCATCAGGCTCACCAGCCACCATGACATCGTGCGGACCTCCTCCGAAGACTACACCAGATCGGCCAGCGTCAGATTCTCCAGCCGCTGGGCGATGTAATCGCGTATCTCTTTAAACACCGTCAGCAGACCCGGCTCACGGCTGATCGGCGTCTGCTCGTAGAAGTACGTACTGACGGACTCGGTGGGAGCCAAGGCACCGTCCATCAGCCGTAGAATCTCGGCCACGGTGATTGCCCGCGCCGGACGCGATAGCTGGTACCCCCCCTGGCTGCCCCGCCGCGTTTTGATGTACCGATTCTGGCGGAGTACGGACAACAGCAGCTCCAGGTACTTCCGCGGGATCGAATAGGCCGAGCAGATTTCGTCGATCTTGACATACCGGTCGGGCCCTTGGCGGGCCATGTAAAGCATCGCCAGAAGCGTGTATTCACTCTTGGTCGTCAATCGCATGTCGACAGCCTCCTTGTACAGCTTGTCTATGTAAATGATAGACATATTGCCCTCGTGAATCAAGCAAAAAAACAAGAAATCTCGCCCCCGAGAGATTGACTCAGTCAAACGACCGTTTTATTCTGTCGTTTGAACCGTGTGTTTGAATTCCTGGACCGGAGATCGTTTTGAAACCTTCAGCCCCCGATCATGCCTCGGCTTCGGACGTCAACCAGCGGCTGCTCGACGCCGCCGAGGCGGTTTTCGCCGAAAAGGGCTTTGACGCCGCCGGTATCCGCGAGATCACCGCCCAGGCTGGGTGTAACGTCGCCGCCATCAACTACCACTTCGGCAGCAAGGAGAACCTCTACCGCGAGGTGTTCCGCCGTCGTCTGCGGCACGTGCGCGACCTGCGGATTCAGGCGATTGACCGCGTCATGAACCAAGGCGACCCCCCGCCCACTCTCGAGCGTCTGTGCAGCGAGTTCGCCCGCGTCTTTCTCGAGCCGCTCGTGAATCGGGAAGACAACCGGGCCCTGATGCACCTGTTCTGTCGCGAGTTGCACGACGGGCACCTTGGCCGCGAGCTGCTCTTAAATGAGATTATCCTGCCCGTTCAGGAGCGCTTCTGCCGGGCGCTCCAATGCCTCTGCCCGCGAATGACCAAAGATGAGGCGATCCTCAACGTTCATTGTCTTGCCAGCCAGCTCCTGCATCTGACGCACATCACCGAGCTCATGCTCAACCGGCACGATCTGGGTCTGGACGACCCTCGCGTGGATCGGGCGGTGGAGCACATCGTACGGTTTTCCGTGGCCGGGATGAGCGCCTTCTGTGGAGACGACCACCCATGACGCGCGCACGTCTTTTGACCCTCTCTGGGGTGTGGGCCTTCTGTCTTGCACTCGGCGGCTGCATGCTCGGGCCGGATTACGAGCGACCCGACACCCCCGCCGACGCCGATTCGTTTCATTGGGCGCCGGCCGAGGCGGCCGATCCGAACACGATCCTGGGGGCGTGGTGGCGGACGTTCGGCGATCCGCATCTGAACGCCCTCGTCGGGCAGGCCTTGGGGCAGAACTACGACCTGGCCATCGCGGCGGCGAACGTACTCGAAGCCGAGGCCCTGCTTGCGCAGAGCCGAGGCGCCCGCCTGCCCATGCTGGACTACTCCGCCGGGCGGACACGATCCAAGAGCCCCTTGACGACGCCCATCCCGGGGTTCACCAGCGACGCCACCACGAGTTACACCCACCAGCTCAACATCAGCTACATCGCCGACCTGTTCGGCAGGCTGCGACGCAGTGAACGGGCGGCATGGGCCGATCTGGCGGCCACGCAGGCCTCGCGCGATGCGCTGATCCATACCATCATCGCACAGGTCGTTCGCACGCGGGTGCAGATCGCCACCCAGCAGCGGCTCCTGGCCGTGGCCCAAGCCACGACCGAAAGCCGCCGGACCACCCTGGAGATCGTCGAGCGGCGGTATGGCCAAGGTCTGGTCGGGCCCGTGGATATCTACCTGGCCCGGGAGAACGTCGCGGCAGCACGCGCCGCCGAACCGCAGTTGGAGCAATCACTGGCCCTGGCGGCCAACGCCCTGGATGTGCTGCTGGGTCGGGCCCCGGCGACCGCAGAGCCCATGCCGCGGTCGTTGCCCGAGGTGGCCGCCCTGCCCCCCGCTCCGGTGGCGGTGCCGGCGGCCTTGCTGGACCGCCGTCCGGATGTCCGCGCCGCCGAGATGCAACTGGCCGCGGCCACCGAGCGCATCGGCGTGAGCATCGCCCAGATGTATCCCGACCTCACGCTCAGCGCCGCCGGGGGCTACCGGGCCTCGAACTTCGATGCCCTGACGCTGACCGAGAATGAGCTTTACTCCCTGACCCTGCAGGCCCTGGCCCCGATCTTCCGGGGCGGGCAGCTCCGTGCCCAGGTCGAGGCGGCCAAGGCTCGTGCGCAGCGCGCCGCCGCCGGGTACGCCAAGACCGTCCTGACCGCGATGCGCGAGGTGGAGGATGCCTTGGCCACCGAGCAGCTTCTGCGGCAACGACTCAAGGAACTGGATGTGCGTCTGGCCGAGGCCCGTCGCGCCGAGGCGCTGGCCACCGAACGCTACAGTCGCGGCGCCGAGACGATCCTGACCGTTCTTGAGACCGAGCGTCGCCGACTTCTGGCCGAAAACGAACGCATCCAGGTCCAGGGCCAACTGTACAATGCGCGGATCGACCTGTGCCTGGCTCTGGGCGGCGATTGGAGCATCGAGAGGACTGCCGCCCCTGCAGACGCCCTCCAATCCGAGACCTTCGAGAGCGAACCCAAACCGTTGAACACGGGAGCATGAGTCTATGGCAGAACGGCAACCATCCCGGCTGATGAAGTTCATGGGTGTCGGCGTCTTGTTCATTCTGTCCGTGCTGGGCGGCCTCCTGGTGGCCGGCGCCATGGGCCTGGTAATTCAGGCCGTCGCGCGAGCCAGGGGACAGATCGTGGAGAACAATACGACGACGACCCTGCTGCTGGTGCTCACGGCCCAGGCGGCGGGCATGATGATCTTCCTGCTGATGCTGCGTCTGTTCCGTGGCGGAGGAACCAAGGATTACGCCCAAGTGGTGCTCGTGGCCCTGCTGCTGGTGTTGGGCCTGACGGTGTTCCGCGCCCTGGCCTCGCTGCGCGAGGCGCCCGTCCGTGCAGAGGCGCCGGTGGCCCGGCCTTTGGTCGAGGTCCAGCCGGTGCGGGTGGAGACGATGCAGATGAACGTGCGGGGCTTCGGCACGGTCCAGCCCCGCGTCGAGGTGAGCGTCGTGCCGCAGGTCGCCGGACGGGTCGTCGCCTGCCATCCTCATTTCGTCAATGGTGGATTCTTCAAGGCCCACGAACCGCTGATTACGATTGATAAGCGGGACTATGAGCTGGCCGTACAGAATGCCGCTTCCGCGGTGGCGGCGGCCGAGGTCGCCGTGGCCCGCGAGCAGGCGGAGGCCGTCGTGGCCCGGCAGGAATGGCAGCAACTGCACCCCGGCACCGAGCCGACGTCGCCCCTGGTGCTCCGCGAGCCGCAGGTCAAGCAAGCCCAAGCCCAACTGCAAGCCGCCGAAGCTCAGTATTCCAAGGCCCTGCTGGATCTGCAGCGGACGGAGGTGAGCCTGCCGTTCAACGGACGGATCTGGCAGAAGTCCGTGGACGTAGGCCAATACGTTACGCCCGGCCAGGTCGTCGCCCAGGTGTACGGCACGGACGTGGTCGAGATCGTGGTGCCCCTGGAGGATCGCGAGCTCCAATGGCTCGATATTCCGGGGGGGATTGCACCGCAAGGCATACCGGGTGACAACGCCCCGGTCGCCCTGCTCAAGGCCGATTTCGCCGGACGCCAATATACGTGGGAGGGTCGTGTCGTCCGCACCCAGGGTCGCATCGACGAGACCGCCCGAACGGTTCCCGTCGTCATCGAGGTCAAGGCCCCCTTCACAACCACGGACGATCGGCCGCCCCTGGTTCCGGGGATGTTCATCCACCAGGTGGAGATCCAGGGCCGTTCCGTCGCCGGTATTGTTCGCATACCCCGGTACGCACTGCGAAAGGGGCGCTCCGTATGGGTAGTCAAGGAAGGTCGGCTGCGCATTCGCGACGTGACGATTGCCCGCCAGGACGACCGGTCCGTGTACATTTCACAGGGCCTGGCCGACGGCGAACAGGTCATTCTCAGCGCACTGGACGCCGTCAGCGACGGCATGGAAATACGGACCGAGCTGCGATCCGACGCCGGCACGGCCATGGAGAAGGACCCCGCCGATGACCGCCAATAATCAAGCCAAACGGCAGGGTGGTCCGCTGGCCTGGTTCGCGCAGAATCACGTGGCGGCCAACCTGTTGATGGTCCTGATCATCGCCGGCGGCCTTCTGACCATCCTGGGGATCAAGATTGAGTTCTTCCCCGAGATGAGCCTGGACGTGATCACGATCACGGTGCCGTATTTGGGGGCGTCGCCTTCGGAGGTGGAACAAGGAGTGACCCTGCGGGTGGAAGAGGCCGTCGCCGGGGTTGACGGGATCAAACGCATTTATTCGAGCAGTGCCGAGGGGGCCAGCATGGTGACCCTGGAGCTGGAGGAATACGCCGATCCCAGCGACGTGCTCGACGACGTCAAGGCCGAGGTGGATCGGATCATCACCTTCCCGGAAGAAACCGAAAAACCCATCATCACCGAAATCACGACCCGCTACGAAGTACTCACGATCGTGCTCTACGGCGACGTGTCCGAACGGACCCTCAAGGAGCTCGCCGAGGAGGTCAAGGACGACCTGACCGCCCTGCCCAACATCAGCCAGGTGGACGTCGCGGGCGTGCGCCCTTACGAGCTTTCCATCGAGGTCTCCGAAGACACGCTGCGCCGCTACAACCTGACGTTCGACGCCCTCGCGGCGGCCATCCGCAACAGCTCGCTGGACATTCCGGGTGGCTCGGTCAAGACCGTCGGCGGAGAGATTCTCCTGCGGGCCAAGGGCCAGATGTACACCGGACCCGAATTCGAACAGATCGTCGTGCTCACGCGGCCCGACGGCACGCGAATCCGCCTCGGGGAGATCGCCACCGTGATCGACGGGTTTGACGACTCCGACATCGCCACGCGTTTCGACGGCCAACGGGCCGTGCAGGTCAAGGTGTTCCGCGTCGGGGAGCAGGGCGCCCTGGACGTGGCCGACACGGCCAAACGCTATATTGCCGACAAGCAGCGCGAACTGCCGGCCGGCGTCCAAATGGCGGTCTGGCAGGACCAATCGAAAATGCTCCGCAGCCGTCTGGACCTGCTGCTGCGGAACGGTTACATGGGCCTGCTGCTCGTGTTCGTATGCCTGACGTTCTTTCTGGACGCCCGGCTGGCCTTCTGGACCACGCTGGGCATTCCCATTTCGTTTTTGGGCGCCTTCTGGCTCATGCCCCTGTTCGGCATTTCACTGAACATGATGTCCTTATTCGCCTTCATCATGGTGCTGGGCATCGTGGTCGACGATGCAATCGTCGTAGGCGAGAACATCTTTGAGTACCGCCAGCGAGGCATGACCGCCGTGCGGGCGGCCGCCCGCGGTGTGCGGGAAATGGCCGCCCCGGTGCTCATGGCCGTCCTGACAACGATGTTCGCCTTTGCGCCGCTGATGTTCGTTACGGGCATCATGGGTAAGGTTATGCGGGTCATCCCCTTGATCGTGATCATGGTGCTGAGCGTCTCCCTCGTCGAGGCTTTGCTTATCCTGCCCGCACACCTGGCCGGCACAAAGATACGGGACAAGAACCGCCCCGGCCATCACCCGATCGAGAAGTTGCACAATGGGGTCAGCGGCGTTTTCGACGCCTTTGTCAACGGACCGTTCGCCGCGTTTGCGACGGTGGCCGTGCGGTATCGGTACGCCACGCTGGCGGCGGGCGTCGTGGTGCTCCTGAGCACCTTCGGGCTGATCGCCGGCGGGGTCATCAAACAGGTCTTCTTCGACGCCGTCGAGGGCGACCGGATGGTCGCGACCCTGACCATGCCCCAGGGCACGCCGGTCGAACAGACCCTGGCCGTGCTCGAGCGGATCGAAAAAGCCGCGATCCAGGTGCGCGATGAATACGACGCCGCCCACCGGACCGATCCCGATGCCCCCTCGATCTTCCAGCACATGGCCACCACGGTCGGCACGCAACCAACCAGCAACCAGCGCGGTCCGGCCGGCGGAGGCCAAGGAGGTATCAGCCAGGGCCATTTGGGAGAGATCGCCATCGAACTGCTGGCCAGTGAGGATGGCCGCAAGGTCTCGTCAATGGCCTTGAAGAATCGGTGGGAGCACTTGGTCGACGAGGTGGCGGGGGTTTCATCACTGACGTTTGAAGCCCGCCTGTTCCATCCGGGCGAAGCGATCAACGTTGAGCTGACCCACGAAGACTTCGATGAGCTTCTGGCCGCGGCCGAAGACCTCAAGAGCATCCTTCGCGATTATCAGGGCACGCTGAGCATCGCCGATAGCTTTGAACCAGGCAAGGCCGAGATCAAGCTCTCGCTGACCGAGACCGCTCGCACACTGGGCCTGACGCTCGGCGACCTGGCACGACAGGTGCGTCAGGGATTCTACGGCGAGGAGGTGCAGCGCATTCAACGCGGCAAGCACGACGTTCGTGTCATGCTGCGCTATCCCTTGGACGAACGACGGAGCTTGGGCGATATCGAGAATATGCGCATCCGCATGCCCGGCGGCCGGGAGATTCCCTTCATGACGGTGGCCCACGTGGAGTACGGACGGGGTTACGCCACGATCCGCCGGGCGGATCGTCGTCGCGTGGTCAACGTCACCGCGGACGTGGACACGCAGCAGGCCAACGCCGAGGAGATTAACCAGGACCTCCAGCAACGTGTCTTGCCGGAGTTGATGGCCCGTCGTCCGGGTCTGTACTGGCGGTTCGCCGGCGAGCAGCGCGAACGCGCCGAGGCGTTCGGCGCTCTGTACACCTCATTCCCCATCGCCCTGCTGGCGATCTACGGCCTGTTGGCCGTGCAGTTCCGCAGCTACAGCCAGCCGGTGATCATCATGTCCGCAATCCCCTTCGGCATGGTTGGGGCCGTTCTGGGACACATCATCATGAGCCACGTGATGAACTTCCAGTTCAATCTGGGCCTGCTGTCCTTCTTCGGTATCGTGGCCCTGTCGGGCGTGGTGGTGAACGATTCGCTGATTATGATTGACCTGATCAACCGCGAGCGGCGCCGCCACCTGCCGCTGCCCGTCATCGTTCGAGACTCGGTGACGCGACGCTTCCGCCCCATCATGCTCACCACGCTGACGACGTTCCTCGGCCTGACGCCGATGATGTTCGAGCGGAGCCTGCAGGCCCGGTTCCTGATCCCCATGGCCATCAGCCTGGCGTTCGGCGTGGCGTTCGCCACGGCCATCACCCTGATCCTCGTGCCATCCCTATACATGATCGTCGAGGATATCAAGTCCATCCCGCGTCGGTTGCGAGCGCCGGTACGTGTATCCGACACAGATGACGAGGCGGCGTGAGGATCAGACCGGTGACATGCCTCAGGCCCGCGGCGAACGGCGTGGCCGTCCAACGAAAGGTCCCCAGATGAGCGATATTCAAGACGTTCTGGCGCGGATCACCGCGGCCCTGGCCGCCGCCCGGCCCGTCGTCGCGCGATATACCCCCGGCCAGGTCGCCGCCGAACGCAAGGCCGGGGGCGACCCCGTGACCGAGGCCGACGTGGAGCTGGACCGTGTTTTGCACGAGACGTTGCTGGGGCCCGGTGAGGGCTGGCTCAGCGAAGAGACGGCCGACGATGCCTCGCGTCTGTCGGCCCGCCGCGTCTGGGTCGTCGATCCGCTCGACGGCACTCGCGAATTCGTGGAAGGTCTCGATGAATGGTGCATCTCCGTCGCGATGGTCGAGGAGGGCCGAGGCATCGCCGCGGGGATATGGAACCCCGTGCGCGATGAGCTTGTCCTGGGGAGCCTCCAGATGGGCGTGACGCTCAACGGCAAGCCCGTCCGCACCACCCGTCGCGCCGCGTTGGCCGGGGCGACCGTATTGGCCAGCCGCACGGAGGTCCGCCGAGGCCAGTGGCGGCGATTCGAGGAGGCCCCGTTCACCACCGTGCCGATGGGCTCGGTCGCCTACAAGCTGGCACGCGTGGCCGCCGGGCTGGACGACGCCACCTTCACCCTGGTGCCGAAGAACGAGTGGGACGTCGCCGCCGGCACTGTGCTTATCGAGGCGGCCGGAGGAATCGTCCGTGATACCACGGGTACAGCCCTGCGGTTTAACCGGCCCGATACCCTCCTGCCCGGCTTGGTCGCCGCGGGAGCGGTCCTGTTCCCGGAACTGACCGCATGCATCGCCGAGCATCGTGACTGACTTATCGGACCGGTGAGCAGCGGTGCCCCTGCCGCATCCCATGCCTCCCCCTCGCGCTGCTCTGGACCTGCACCCGATTTGCTGAAGCCACCGGGCCGATCCGCCGATGCACCCTGCAAGAGCGAAACGCCGCCGGTGCGCCGCCCGGCCATGGCGGGCCCGACCGAGCCGTGCACTCGAAAGAAAGGCCGAGGTGAAGCATGACCATCTTCGTGGGAAATCTGAACCTGGAGACCAGCGCCGAGGACCTTCGGCGGGTGTTTGAGCGGTTCGGCCGTGTTGACGATGTCCGACTCATGTATGACCAGTTCGACGGCCGGCCTCTGGGGTTCGGCTTTGTCACCATGCCGGACGAGGACACGGCCCAGTTGGCCATCACCGAGCTGCATCAGACCAGCATTGACGGGCGCCTCGTCGTCGTGGCCCCGACCGCCACGCGTACTGAACGGCGAGGCAGAAGGAGCGGTATGTCGCACGACGTAAACCGGTCCCTCATCGCGCCGGGCACGCCCGCACATAACGCATGACTCCGGGAGGCTGGGCATGTTCAAAGTCAAAGACATCATGGTGTCCGCCGTCGTCAGCGTCCGACCGGAGATGCCCGTCTATGAGGCCATCCGTCTGATGGTCAACCGCAACATCACCGGTCTGCCCGTCGTGGATGAACAGCTTAATATCGTCGGCGTCCTCTCCGAGAAGGACGTGCTCCAACTGCTCTACGACACGGAGATCCACGCCGACCGCACGGTGGGTGACTACATGAGTACCGATCCGATTACCTATGACCTGGACGACAGCCTGATCGACGTGTGCGACGGCCTGCTGGACCACACCATCCGACGGGTCCCCGTGACCTGTCACGGCAAGCTGACCGGCATCGTCAGCCGTCTGGACCTGATCCGCGCGATCCTCAAGATCAAACACCAGGAGGCCGCCGGCGAAACCGTGGGCTCCGCATCGCACGGCGACGCGCATGTCCCATAACCGGGGCGGCGCGCCGGCCCGCCCAGGATCCGCCCGCGCGCCACGGTCCCGGAAGTCAACCCCGCCCTTGGAAGTGCCGATGAAGGCATGGGCCGTGCTCCATCAGGGGCCATGCTGTGACGTGGAAACAGGAGCCGGCGGGACAGGCAATGGGGAACCCTATGAAGTTCCTGATCGTTGAAGACGATGCCCTTTCGGCGGAACTGCTCCGGCTTCATCTCTCCGCCCACGGCACGTGCTACGTCGCCGCGAACGGTCTCATGGCCGTCGAGGTCGTGCGGAGGGCACTGGAAGAGAAGGATCCCTTTGACGCGATCTTCCTGGACATTATGATGCCTCAGATGAACGGTCATGAGGTCCTGGAAGCCATCCGCGCCGAGGAGAAGGAACGCGGCCTGGATGCCACAAGCCGAACTAAGATCATTATGGTCACGGCCCTGGGCGACGCCAACAATATCATGGGCGCCGTCCGCCAGGGCTGCGATGGGTACATTGTCAAGCCCCTGCGGGAAGAGAACCTCCTCAAGGAACTGGGCAAGCTGGGCCTGCTCCAGCCCGCCTGATCGCCCGCGTTTTCTCCCTCGGCGGCATGCTGGCCTGTGCCCGGCCATCACGCACGGGCGATCCCGAACGCCATGCCCCGCCCAAGCGTATCTTGACATCGTACCAGCCGGCGGGTTAAATGCCGGACAGATGGAACCGATATGACGCAAGTACCGTGAATTCGGCCGGTTAGGGTCGCAGGGCGACCCCCTGAAACGACCCTGCGGCATCACGCCGCCGCAATCGACGTATCCCGAACCGCCCGGCGGATCAAGACAGCATGACCGAACGTACAAATAAAGGACTGGTGATCTGGCTGACCGGCCTGAGCGGCGCCGGCAAGAGCACCTTGGCGGTGCGTCTGGCCGAGTGGCTCGCCGCCCGCGGCCTGCCCGTCGAGCGCCTCGACGGCGATGTTCTGCGGGGGCGCTTCCCGGATACCGGCTTTACACGGCGCGAACGGGATGAACATATCCGGCGGGTGGGCTTCATGGCCTCCCTGCTGGGAAAACACGGGGTCGCCGTGGTGTGCTCGTTCATTTCGCCCTACCGCCGGGCCCGCCGCGAGGTTCGGGACATGTGCCATCGATTCGTAGAGGTATACGTCCGTGCGTCGGTCGAGGCCTGTGAGGCCCGCGACGTGAAGGGGCTTTACGCCCGCGCCCGCGCCGGGCAGATCGCCAACTTCACGGGCCTGGATGACCCCTATGAGCCGCCGGAGAAGCCCGAACTGATTGTGGACACCGACCGCCAGGATGTCGATCAATCACTGGCGATGATCACGGCGTACCTGGAACGCCTGCTATAGAGGCCGCGATGGACCACCTGGACCAATTGGAGAACACGAGCATTCACATCCTGCGGGAGGCCTACGCCAGCTTTAAGAGCCTGTGCATGCTCTGGTCTATTGGCAAGGACAGCACGGTGCTGTTGTGGCTGGCCCGCAAGGCCTTTCTCGGCCACGTGCCCTTCAGCCTGGTGCACATCGACACGCGGTACAAGATCCCGGAGATGATCACGTACCGGGACCGCCTGACCCGCCAGTGGCACCTGGACATGGTCTACGGCATGAACACCGACGCCCTGGAGCGCAAGGAGACGTTCCCCGACGGCAACGCGGACCGGCTCACCTGCTGCCGCCTGCTCAAGACGGAGGCCCTCAAGAACACGCTCAGCGGTCGCGGACCCCGTTGGCGGTTCAATCACCAGCTCGACCGCTACGAGCTGGACCCCAGCACCGAGCCCTATACGGGCGTGATCGTGGGCGTCCGCTCGGATGAGGAGGGCTCGCGCTCAAAAGAGCGTTACTTCAGCGCCCGTGACCGCCAAAGCGAGTGGGATATCGCCGATCAACCGCCGGAACTATGGAACCTTTACAAGACCGATTTCGCGCCCGGCACGCACGTGCGCATCCACCCGCTGCTGGACTGGACGGAACTGAACATTTGGGAATACATCGAGCGGGAGAAGATTCCCACCGTGTCGCTATACTATAACCAAGGCGACGGCAAGCGATACCGTTCGCTGGGGTGTTGGCCCTGCACGCATCCGATTGAGTCCGAGGCCCGCACGCCGGCCGAGATCATCGAGGAGCTGCGCAGCGGCCGACTGGCCAATATCGCCGAGCGGTCGGGCCGCGCCCAGGACGCCGAGGACGGCGGCGGCCTGGAGACCCTGCGACGCGGCGGATACATGTAAGTGAGCGAGAAAGCCCATGCAGGAAACGACCGCCAGCACGCCGCCGCCCACAAGCCCGACCAGCCGGGAGCAGATGAACATCGTCATCGCCGGCCACGTCGACCACGGCAAGAGCACCATCATCGGGCGGCTGCTGGTCGATACCCATTCCTTGCCCGAAGGCAAGCTGGAACAGGTCCAGGAGACCTGCCGACGCAACGCCAAGCCGTTCGAGTACGCCTTCCTGCTCGATGCGCTCAAGGATGAGCAGGCCCAGGGCATTACGATCGACTCGGCCCGCGTGTTCTTCAAGACGCCCCGCCGGGATTACATCATCATCGACGCCCCCGGCCATATCGAGTTCCTCAAGAACATGGTCACGGGTGCCAGCCGCGCCGAGGCGGCCCTGCTGGTGATCGACGCCGAGGAAGGCGTTCGCGAGAACTCCCGCCGTCACGGCTACATGATCGGCATGCTGGGCATCTCGCAGATTGTCGTACTGGTCAACAAGATGGACCTCGTCCAGTGGAACCAGGACGTGTACCAGGCGATTGTCGCCGAGTACCGTCATTTTCTGGATAACCTGGGTCTGCGAGCGGATTTCTTGCCCGTCAGCGGCCGCGAGGGTGACAATGTCGCCACCGGCAGCCCGCGCATGCCCTGGTACACCGGGCCCACCGTGCTGGAGGCGCTCGACGCCCTGAGCAAACGCCCGCGGCCCGTCGATCAGCCCTTCCGCATGCCGGTTCAGGACGTGTACAAGTTCACCGAGCACGGCGACAAGCGACGGATCATCGTCGGCACCATCGAGACCGGTCGCGTCCGCGTGGGCGACCAGGTCGTGTTCTATCCCTCCGGCAAGAGCAGCACGGTCCGCACGATCGAGGCCTTCAACGCCCCGCCGCAGACCGAGGCCGTTGCCGGCCAGGCTACCGCCCTGACGCTGGAAACGCAGATTTACATCGCCCGCGGCGAGATCGCCACCCTGGCCGGTCAGCCGCCCTGCCGCGTCTCCAGCCGTCTGGAGGCAAATCTGTTCTGGATGGGCCGCGGGCCCATGACCAAGGGCAAGCCCTACCTGATCCGGATCGGAACGGCCAAGGAGACGGTGCACCTGGAGGAGGTGCTCTCGACGATGGACGCGGCCGATCTGAACACGACCCGCCGCAAGGACTCCATCGAGCACCACGACGTGGCCGAGTGTGTGTTGCAGACGCGCCGGGGCGTCGCCTTTGACGAGGTCGGCCAGGTCGCCCCCACGGGCCGCTTCGTGATCGTCGATGATTACGAGATCCGCGGCGGCGGGATCATCCGCCAGGCCCTGAGCGACGAGCAACGCTGGGTCCGCGACTACGTCATGCAGCGCAACGTCCGCTGGCAAAGCGGCGCTATCGGCCGCGATGACCGCGCCGAGCGCTACAGCCAGCGACCCACGCTCGTGCTGGTGACCGGCCGGCGTAACGTGGGCAAGAAACGCCTGGCCCGCGCGGTAGAGGCAAGGCTGTTCGCCGACGGCCGCGTGGTGTACTTCCTGGGCATCGGCAACGTGCTGTACGGCGTGGACGCGGATATCAAGACGCCCGGCAGCGACGCCAACCGTCCCGAACACCTGCGGCGGCTCGCCGAGGTGGCCAACGTGCTGCTCGACGCCGGCATGATCCTCGTCGTCACCGCTATCGGGCTGCGGCAGGAGGACCTGGACCTGATTCGAGCCGCGGTGGACGTGCCCAGCGTCTACGTCGTCTGGCTCGGTCCTGAGCCGACCGACATCGCCCACGACCTGATTCTGCCGGCCGTCGAGCCGGTGGATGACGCCGTCGATCAGGTCAAACAGCTCCTGCAAGATAAGGGTGTGATCTTTCGCCTGTGATCTTGTGCCGTCACTTTGTCTTCGCCACCGTGGAGAGGGTTTTTCCGTGACAGGGCCGGGCGTACGCCGTATCTTCTGAGGGTGATGGAGGCTAGGCGCAGGTGGCAGGGAGCATGGTGCCCATGAAAAAATGGAAATTCGGAATCGTCGGAGCAGGGCTGATCGCCGATTTTCACGCGCGGGCGATCCGCGAATTACCCAACGCCCGGCTGGTTGGCGTTCACAACCGCACGTTTGACAAGGCCCGACGGCTGGCCGCCGCCCACGGCGCCAAGGCCTATGAGACATTCGAGGGTCTGCTCAAGGACGTGGATATCATCACGATCGCCACGGCCAGCGGCGCGCACCTGGAGCCGGCGGTCGCCGCGGCCCAGGCGGGCGTGCACGTGCTCTGCGAGAAACCGCTGGAGATCACGCTCGAGCGGATCGACACCATGATCGCCGCCCACCAGAAGGCCGGCACCCTGCTCGGCGGTATCTTTCAAAACCGCTTCAACGAGGCCATGGGCCCTTTGCGTCGCGCGATCACCGAGGGGCGGTTCGGCGCAATCACGTACGCCGGGGTCTCCGTCCCGTGGTGGCGCACCGACGACTATTACCGCGACAGTTGGCACGGCACATGGACCCTGGACGGCGGCGGCGCGATGATGAATCAGTCCATCCACATGGTGGACATGCTGGTCGACCTGATGGGCCTGCCGGAAGCGGTCATGGGCTTGGCGGCGACGCTGGGGCACGCGATCGAGGCCGAGGACACCGCCGTCGCATCGGTGCGATTCCCCAACGGCGCCCTGGGCACGCTGTACGGCACGACCGCCTCGTGGCCGGGACAGTTCAAGCGCTTCGAGCTGACCGGCACGCGCGGCACGGTCATCTACGTCGAGGACAGCTTCACCGTCTGGCAGTTCGCCGAGGAGCAGCCCCAGGACGACGAGATCCGTCAGCGCTTCGGCCAGGTGAGGGGCGGCGGCGGCGGGGTGGCCGACCCGGCGGCGATCACCCACGAGAACCATCGCAAGAACATCGCCGCGTTCCTCGATGCATTGGAGTCGGGCGCGGCCTTCGAGATCGACGCCGCCGAGGCCCGTAAGAGCGTGGCCCTGATCCTGGCGCTGTACGAGTCGGCCCGGACAGGACAGATCATCACCCTGCAGCCCTAGGCCCATGAGAACTCAGATCCGCCCGGTGACCGTTGAGTTGTACTTTCTGCCCGTCGAAACGCGGGTGCCGTTGAAGTTCGGCCCCGAGACGCTCACCTCGGTGATCTGCGCCCGGGTGCGGATGACGGTGGAGGACGGCGCCGGCCGATGTGGCGATGGGTGGGGGGAAACGCCCCTGAGCGTGCAGTGGGTCTGGCCCAGTGCACTGTCGTACGCGACCCGATGCCAAGCACTGCAGGATTTCACCCGGCAACTGGCTCAGGCCTGGGCCCAGACCGACTTCGTGGGCCATCCGATAGAGGTCGGCCACGCGTTCATGCGTTCGACCCTGCGTGAGCAACTCGACGCGTTCAACACCCAGCGGACCGATGAGCCCATGCCCTGGCTGGCGGCCCTGGTGTGCGACTCGGCCTTCGACATCGCCCTGCACGACGCCTATGGCCGCATCAACAGGATGGACGTCTACCAGACGTATAACAGCGAGTACATGAACCGTGACCTGGCGGCGTTCCTCGCTCCGGCCGAGGGGGCGGCCCTCGACTTCTCCGGGCTGTATCCGGCGGATTTTTTGACCTTCCCCGCCCCGGATCGATTGCCCGCCTGGCACCTGGTCGGCGGGATGGACCTGCTGGAGGACGCGGAGCGGACTGGGGATGAGCCGGAGGATGGTTACCCGGTGGTCCTGGGCGACTGGATCGACCGGGATGGCCTGACATGCCTGAAGATCAAACTGCGCGGCGCCGACGCCGAGTGGGACTACCAGCGACTGGTCCGCGTGGGGCACATCGCCCGCGAGCACGGAGCCGTGTGGCTCAGCGCCGATTTCAACTGCACCGTGACGGATCCGGACTACGTGAACGACATCCTGGACCGGCTCAAGTGGGATGATCCGCGGACGTATCAGATGATCCTGTACGTCGAGCAACCGTTCCCGTACGACCTGGAAAGCCACCGGATCGACGTCCACGGTGTCTCGGCCCGCAAGCCGTTGTTCATGGATGAAAGCGCGCACGACTGGAGCCTGATCCGTCTGGGCCGAAGCCTGGGCTGGACCGGCGTAGCGCTGAAGACCTGCAAGACGCAGACCGGCGCCCTCCTGAGCCTGTGCTGGGCCAAGGCGCACGGTATGGGCCTGATGGTGCAGGACCTGACCAACCCCATGCTCGCCCAGATCCCGCACGTGCGGCTGGCGGCGCACGCCGGCACGATCATGGGCGTGGAGACCAACGCCATGCAATTCTATCCCGAGGCCAGCCGCCCCGAAGAGCGCGTGCACCCGGGGCTCTATCGGCGGCGCCATGGCCACGTGGACCTGTCCACGCTGAGTGGGCCGGGCTTCGGCTACCGGACCGAGGCCATCGAGCGCACGCTGCCCGCGCCGGTTGCCCGCTTCGTCAGGTAACCGGCCCGCGCGTCACACGAACCGTCCCTACTGCCCCGGGTTCGGATCGGTCGCGTGCCAGTTGATCACGTCGTTGCCGTAGTTGGCTCCGGCCACATCGGGCGTCTTCTGCGAGAGCGACTTGCCCAGCCCATCGGCCTCGAGCGGCCAGGGCGCCTCGTCGTCGTAATTCACCCGGTCGATGCGTATCCAGTATCGCTCCTGCCCGTACTCCTGGTCGCCCGGCATGGACAATTGCAGCCGTTCACCCGCGTTGTCCAGCTTCGTACCATTCTCGAACGGACCGAGGACGGCCACCCCCGCCGGCATGGACCCGTAGTACGCCGTGAACGCCGCCGGATCACGCGCGACAATCAGCCGGCCACGTGCGGGGATCATCGCATCCGGCGGGAACACGAAGTCAATCCCATCCGTGAACTGCCACGGCACGAGTTCCATAATCGTCTGTCCGGGCGCGATTTCCGTGTCGACCCAGGTGGCCAGCAGGACGGGGGCATCCGTAACATTGTACAACTCGATGTACTCATCGCCCGTATTGGGACTGACGGGGTCGTCGTCGTTCGGATGATACATGATTTCGCTGATCAATACCGGCCCGACCATGGGGTAGGCGTTGGGCCCACCGGGCGTATTGACGCTCATGGCGACGAAGTTCACGCCGCCGTCCAGCGCGCTCTTGACGTAGCGGCCCAGGGCAACGCCGCTGGCCGATGCGTCGAAGCTCTCACCGGCCTTGAAGCCACCGAGCATGCCGCCGAAGTTGCTGCGCAGGTACACCGCCTCGCCGCCCTCGCTTAAGGCGAAGGGACTATGCCGCGTGCCCGGCCCCGCGGCGGTGGCCCCGAAGTGCACATCCTCGTAGAACACCAGATATCCACCCGCCGGCAGCGTCGTGCCGGGAGCGATCTCGTACTTCATCCGCGCGGCGTCGTCGGCGTCGCTGTCGGACAGGAACCAGCCGTCCAGCGGGATATCCACGTCGGTGCGGTTGTGCAGCTCGATCCAGTCGGGGGCATCCAGGTGCGAATGGGCCAGCAGCTCGTTGATGACGATACTGCCCGGATCGACCGCCCAGGGTGAATCGTCCCATCCCGGCGAACCTCCCCACGGCATACTCGGCCGCCACTGGTCCTTGTCGCTCCATCGCCCCGAAGCGCCCGCGAGCATGGCCACCTCGTCGTCGCTCAGCGCCCGATCGAAGAGCGCGACATTGTCCATCTGCCCCTTGAAGTACCGGTACGAACCGTCGTCGAAGATGCCCATCTGCACGTCGGCGCTGGCCTGGGTATTGATCGCGCGCGGCACCGAGGCGATCAGCGTCTCCGGCCGGCCATCCACGTACAGGCGAATCTCCGAGACGTCGGGCGTGCCATCATCGGGCAGCACCACGGCGATCTGGTGCCACTGGCCGTCCCACAGCGGTGTGCCGCCGACGACGTAGCCGCTGCCGACGTCCACACGAAGCGTACCGGGCGTCGCGTAGGTATTCTGAATCTGCACGAGCCACTTACGGCCCGGCGAGGTGCCGCCCCACGAAATGATATCGCCGGCACGCTGCGCATCGGTCTTGATCCACGCCACGAAGGTCCGTTCCTGCGTGCCGAGGATGCCCTTCCAACCCGTTACGCGGACCCGGTCGTTGGTTCCATCGAAGTCCAGCGCGTACCCAAACCGCCCCGGGACCCAGTCGTCGGCCGCCATGTTCTGCAGCATGCCGGTGTGTCCGCCGGCCTCGTCCGCGGCCAGGGTCCCGGCCCCCTCGTCAAACCGCCAGTGGGCCGCCAGCCCATCGGTCGGGTAGTCCGCCTGGCCCTGGTAGGGGTCGCGAAGCGTCAGCGAGAAACCCTCGCCGTCGGTCTGCTCATACCATCCATCCTTGTATTCGAAATCCATGATCTCGCGCCCCAAGGCATCCTCGAGCCGGAGGCGTTCGCCGGCATTGTCCAGCCGGCCGTCAAACTGCCCGGCCAGGATCCCGTCGAAGTCCGGGTAGCGCTCCGTGAAGGCGGCGGTGCTTCGGACGACCACGGCCGATTGCCCGGCCGGCAGATCAAGCAGCCCGAACGTGAAGTCGATCCCGTCGGTGAATCGCACCAGATTCAGGTTAATCGTGCTGGAGCCGACGTTCTGCACCTCGACGAACTCCTCGTTCGGATCCCCCGCCGGATGGTACATGATCTCCGTGATCCGCAGGCTTTCCCGGACGGGCCCGACGTTGTAGGTCGCCTCGTTAAGGGCGCTCCACGTTCCATCCAACACGCGGGCCTTGAGTTGGCGCGTCCGCGTCAGCGCGATTGGCCCGGTGTATTCCTGCGCCGTCGGCGAGACATCGCCGGGGTTGAGCCGGAAGGCCTCCAGCTCCACGCCCATCAGGAAATCGCTGCTGCCGGCGCCGTAGTTGAGCCCGTGGATCGCCAGGATGTTCGCCCCATGTTTCAACAGGTCAATCGACCCGGAGATGTCGAACGTCTCGGGCACCAGGGCCGCGGCATCATCGTGCGACGCCGAGGCCACGGAGTTACAATCCGGAATCGCCCCAGCATCGAAGTTGACCCGCAGGATCTCCGCACCGTTCAAATATGCCACAAAGCCGTCGTCGTAGCGCATCTTCAATGACAGGTTAGTAATGTCACTGCCGTCGTAGGTGAACGGGATTCGCACCAGGCAGGTGGCGTTCTGGCCGGCCATGTCGGCCTGCACGTCGATATCGATCACGTCGCTGAAGTTGACGGGGTCGCCCGGATTGTTCTCGTAACCGACCACGCCCGCGCCGCTGCGCCAACTGGAATGATCGAAGTCGGGCAATACCCAACCGATCCCGGCGCTGGACAGGTACGCCCCGTCGATCACCTGGGGATTGTTCGTGCCATCCCGTTGCCAAGCCACGGCCAGGTTATCCCCGCCGCCGCCCTCTCCCATGAGAGCCTCGACGTAGTACATGCCGCCGGCCTCGAGCCGAATCGGACTGGATCGTTGTTCGGTGTACCAGGACCATTGTCTTGAGGGCGTCCAGCCCGGCACATAGGCAATCCGGCTGGCGTTGGCCGCGCTGGCATCCGGACTGAGCCACAACTCGCTGTTGTCGTCACTGGCAATCCAGAAGGTGTAATCGCCGGTCGTCGTCGGATACAGATACGCCGCGATCCGCGTGCCGTAGTGGTCGTTCCAGTCCGACGGAATCTCGAACTGCCCCCGCACCTCCGTCTGGTCCGGCTGGTCGGGCCAGCCGGGATGGCTCTTAAGCGCCGCAATCGTTCCATCGCTGATATTGAAGAAGTACTCGGCAATGATCGAGCCCTTCGGGGCCAACAAGGGCTCCGTGGGCACGTGAACGTAACGGACGGTGGCATCGTCGATCAGGGCGATCTGCCCACCGGCCCCGGACTGAGCCGAGGGTACGCGGGGATCGGTGCCGTCCAAGGTGTAATAGATGGTGCCTGCGCCGTGTTCATTAGTGATCGTCACCTCCGAGCCCGGCGTCAGGTCGCCGCTGAGCGCGCTGAAGCTCGGCGCGGCCACCGCCGGATACCAGCCCTGGTTGCGGAACTGGTTGAGCACCACGTCCGTCCGCGTGGCGAAGTAGTTGTTGACAAGGTGATTGATCTGGGGCCACCAGTGGTCGTCGCGATTCAACGGACTGCTGCTCTTCGAATCCCCCCATCGCGCCGACTCGGCGACAATCGCCAGCTCGATCTGGGCCACCCGCTCCAGGAGCCGCTCCCGGTTGGCCTGGGGCGTGAGCACCCCGTCCCCGAAGAAGTGCTTGTGCACACGATCGGCGAAACGCAGACGGTAGTCCAGGTTCTGCGTGAGCTGCTGATGCAACCACTGCGGATTGAAATGCTGGAACTGCTCGCCCGCGGGCCAGGGTCCCGTCCGGTCCCATCCATCAAACAAGGAGTGTTCCGCATCGTGCCGGAAGAACTTGAACCCGTCGGGCGTGTTGCGGTTGAAGACACCGTAGAAGTTGTTGGGCCTGTTGTTGCCGAGGAAGTTGGAGACGGGCCCGTCGAAGTCGCCCACGAAATACGTGCAGATCATGTAGTCGATCAGGTTGTCCACGTCAAGGTATCTCGGATAGGCCGGGTTCGGCGTGCCGTCCGGATTGAGCCCCCTGAGCCGGTAATACGGCTCATGCGAGGCGAAGCCCGCCGCGGCCACGTTGTATACATCCTGCCAGGCGTCCAGGTTGCCGTCCGTCGCCTGAATGTAATAGCCGCCGGCCTCAACCTTGACCACGTCATAGTCGCCCTGATCGCCGCCAAAGTAGGTCTCGGCGTACCGCGCCTCGGACCGTTCCTGCGTCTGGAACAGACCCCAATAGTGTCCGTTGATGTACAGGTGATAGTACCGGCTGCGGGTGTAGGGCTGACCCATGGCGCGCTGCGTATCGCGGCTGAACACCTCGCGGCACATGGTGTTGCGGCCGTCGCCGCCGAAACTCCACGAGTAGTTCTGCGCCGTCCGCAGATCGATCTTATCGAACTCCTCGGCACCTTCGTCGCCGAACAGCGGGTAATACAGTTTCCCATCGCCATATTCATTGCGGAAGAAGAGCCGGAACGCATGCTTGGGGTTGTCGCCGCTGCGACTGTAGCCTCCGCGGATGCGCACACCCGCCTCGACCTGGAAGCCCTCGGTGCCATCCGGGTAGATCAACTCGACCGAGCAGGGCCGCTCCCAATCCCGCCCATCATTGTAGGCGTTCACATAGATGCCCCGCGCCGGGTCAAAGAGGTTCGGCAGGTCCGTCACCAGCGACAGCGAGGGCACGGCCTTGAGCGAATCGACGATGATCGGCGCGTACCGGGCGTCGTTGACGACGATGTCGGGGTCCATACCGTAGTTGAAAACTTGGTTGTTGAACCAACCCGGTCCCGGCCAACCGGGCCCGGGCGCTTCGCCGTTGGGCGATTGATGAATGACGTCCTCCAGGAACAGGTACGTCTGCGTATCCACGTTCGAGCTCAAGTAGCCCGTCCTCGTGGCCACGGCCCGGATAATCGTCGTGCGGTCGATATGGATCGGTCCCGTGTACGGCGTGCCGTGCGTGGCGCTTGGCGTCGAGCCGTCGGTGGTATACATGATCTGAGCGCCCGGCGTGTCGCACGTGATCTCCAGATCAAAGGCCTCCGCGGCCGTGAAGAATCCGCGATCCACGCTGAACTTGGTATCCCCGACCAGCCCCAGGGCGCCCGGCACATTGAACGCGCCCGGCGTCGGCTCGGTGAAGTATTGCTCCACCCCCGTGTCCATCGCCACCTGCAGCTCGGGCAGAATCACAAACTCGCCGTTGCTCACGGTGTCGTTCAGGCCGTGAACCGCCAACACGTTCTTGGCCGGATACGGCAGCAGACTCGGCAGGTAGGCGGTCAGATTGATGGCCTCGAACCGGGCCGATTCGCCATCGGGCCGATTCGTCTGGCTGGCGGCGTTCCACGAGTCCTTCTGCACCGACGACGCCGCGTTGCGCCGCGCCACCTCCTGGCGGTTGAGGTACGCCACGAACCCATCCTCGTACCGCATGTTCAGCACGAGCATGTCGTACGCATCGGGGTCCTCGATCGTGAACTTGGCCCGCAGCCACAGCGAGCTGTTCACGCCCTGCATCTCGGCCTGCACGTTCGTCCGGTAGCCGCCCGTCAGGGCCGTGTCGGGGATCTGCGTTTTAGAAATGCCCGGCCCGGCGTAGCTGACCAGCAGCACCTCGTCGCCGCCCTTCTCGAACATGGTCACCGTGATGGGGTGCGCCCCCGCGGTCAGCTCGATCGATCCGCCCACCTCCTGCGCGCCGTGCAGGCCGTCGTTGTTCACCACCAGCGTGTCGCCAATCCACAGTTGGCTGCCGTCGTCGCTGGTCGTATAGAACGTGTACTCGCCGTCGGTCGGCACCGTCACGAACCCCGTGAAGCGGAAGGCGAAATAGTCATTCTGGTCGCGCAGCGTGATATCGAAGTTGCTGCACGTCCCCTCGGCCGCGGGCGTCAGGGCGTCGAAGTCCGGCAGCCAGTCCCAGTTGCCTTTGAAATACTCGTAGTGCAGACCCGACCCACCGCCGGACTCGGTGAAGCCGATGGCCACCTGCCCATCGGTCCAGGCACTGTCGTCAAAGGCCGGGCTTGTCCAGTCCGCCCCGACGTCGCCGGCCGTCGGCACGCGGTACGTGATCGCGTCGCCCTCCTTGATGAGCCCCATGGCGAACTGGCTGACCCCATACGAGATGTTGGACAACTGTGCCGGATAGGGGTCATAGGCGTCAACAACGGTCGAACCATCCGGCCCGACCAGAACCAGGCGCTCGCCGCCGCGCGACAGTGCGAAATTCGTGTGCAACTCGAAACCGGGCGTGCGTCGATCCTTGCCCGACGCGAAGACCACCAGGAACGCGCCCGAATCAATCGACACATCCGGGAAGACCCACCGGCTGTTGTCGTCCTCCAGCGCATACCCCAGCAGTGAGACCGTCTCCGCCGTCGGGTTGTAGATCTCGATCCAGTCCGATTCCTCACCGTCCTCGTCAAGGAATTCGTACTCGGTGCCGGTGGTGTCGTTATCGGCCATGAATTCGCTGAGAATCAAGGCCGCGGCGGGCTGCTGAAGCACGTAAAGCCCGGAGGTCGTGGTGATCTGGTCGGCCTCGACCTTCACCACCTGGTCGTCCGGACGGGTGTAACCGGCCACGTCGCTGTACTGCACCGTGTACCAGCCGAGTGACAGGTTGTCGAGCGTCTGGCCATGCGCGTACCAGTTGCTCCCGTCGATGCTCCATTGAGCATCTGCGCGAACGTCGGCTGGCTCAATCGTCACCGTCAACGCGCCCAACTGCTGCGTGTACCAGCCCACGACGTGAGCGGTGGCGCCATCCACGACGGACACCGGCTCGTTGTCCGGCGTTGTCCAACCGTCGATGCTGCTGAATCGCACGCTGTACGGCCCGGTGGGCAGATCGCTCAGGGTGTGGCCGCTGTCATACCAGGCGGCGCCATCCAGGCTCCACTGGGCCCCCGCGGACCGGGCCCCGGCCGGCTCGATCGTCACGGTCAGCGAGCCGGTCTGACGCACATACGTGCCCGTACGGCTTTCCGCACCGTCATCCACGATGGTGATGGGGATATCCGCCGGCGCGTCCCAGCCTCCCACGCTACCGAAGCGAATCGTGTATTCACCGGTCGGCACGACGGCCAAGGTCGTGCCGCTGTCGTGCCAGGTTGCCCCGTCCAGGCTCCATTGCGCCCCGGCGGCAACCGCCTCGGCCGGCGTGATAGTGACCGTCAGCGAGCCCGTTTGCCGCACGTAGGTACCGGTGCGCTCCTCCAACGCGCCATCCGCGAGCGTCACGGGAATGTCGATTGGGCGGTCCCAACCGGCGACATGGTTGAATTGTACCGTATACGAGCCGACCGGCAGCGACGACACAAGCGTGCCGCTGTCGTGCCACGTCGTCCCATCCAGACTCCATTGCGCCCCGGCGACGACGGCCTCGGCCGGTTCAATAGTCACCGTCAGCGACCCGGTCTGCAGGATGTAGGTCCCGCCAGTCGTGGTGTTCTGGTCGCTGGTGATCGTGACGGGCACATCATTGGGCGTCGTCCACCCGGCCAGCGTGCTGAAACGCACGGTATATGAACCGATGGCCAGGGGGTCGAGCGTGTGGCCGCCGTCGTACCACGTCGTCCCGTCGATACTCCATTGCGCTCCGGCGGCAACGGCCCCCGCGGGGGCGATATTCACGGTCAGCGACCCGGCCTGCTGGGCGTACGTAGCCGCGATCGACGTGGTCTGGTCCTTGGCGACGGTGACGTTCCGTTCCGGCGGCGCGACCCAGCCGGTGACGGGGTTGAACTGCACCGTATAACTACCGGCCGGGAGGGGGTCGATTGTCTCGCCGCTGGCGTACCACGTGCCCCCGTCGATACTCCACCGGGCCTCGGCCCGCACCTCGGCCGGGTCAAGCACCACCGTCAACGCCCCAAACTGGCGGCTGTACGTGCCCGTCCGCGACTCGTGGGCTCCGTCCACAAGGGTTACCGGGACGTCGGCCGGGCTGTCCCAACCGCTGACGCCCTTGAATGTAATGGTGTAGGACCCCACCGGCAGAGCCGCCAGCGTCGCGCCGCTGTCGTGCCAGGTCTGCCCGTTCAGGCTCCACTGCGCCCCCGCGGCGACGGCCTCGCTCGGCTCGATGGTCACCGTCAGGGAGCCGACCTGCAAGGCATACGTGCCCGTCTCCGTCAGGTCGCCCCCGTCGGTAATCGTCACCGGCCGCGACGCCGGCGCGTTGTAGCCCGCCACCGGGCCGAATTGCAGCATGTAGGTCCCGACCGGCACCGACTCCAGCATCTCGCCGTGGGCGTGCCACGTCGAGCCGTCCAGGCTCCATCGGGCATCGGCCCGAACCTCCTGCGGCTCGATCAACACGGTGAGCCGCCCGAACTGGCGGCTGTAGGTCGCGTAAACCGGGCTTGTCTGCCCGTAAAGAACCGTGACTTCCTGCGGGGCGGGTGTTTCCCAACCGTCCACCGGGGCGAACTGCACCGTGTAAGCGCCGACGCCAAGCCCCTCCAACGTCTGGCCGCTCTCATACCAGACCTTGCCGTCCAGGCTCCACCGGGCCTGATCCCGCACCTCCGCCGGGTCGATCGTGACCGTCAGCGAGCCGGTCTGCCGCTCATACGTGCCGGTCACCAGCGTGGCTTGGCCGTCACTGACGGCAATCGTCGCCTCCTGCGGCGTCGTCCAGCCCTCGACCGCGCTGAACATGACCGTGTACTCGCCCACCGCCAGCGGCTCGGTCGTATGGCCCGAATCGTACCACGTCGTCCCATCCAGGCTCCATTGCGCCCCGGCGTCACGCACCTCGGCCGGCTCGAGAATCACCTGCACCGTCCCGGCCCGCAGCACGTACTGCGCGTCGACCACGGTCGTATCGTCGTAAACCACCTCCACGGCCAGATCGTCCGGCTCGTTCCAGCCGGACAGATCGCGAAAATGCACCACATACGGTCCGATGGGCAGATCCGAGACGGTCTGTCCGGCATCGTGCCACGTTTGACCGTCCAGGCTCCATTGGGCGCCCGCGGCGACCGCCTCGGCCGGTGTGATATTCACCTGCAGGGTGCCGGCCTGCCAATCGGCCAGCCAGTGCCCCGACAGAATGGCCAGGTCGAGCATGTCCACACGGCCATCAGCGTTCAGGTCGGCCGCCTGACCGGGATTGGTCAGCCACAAGCCCCCAAAGATCAGCAGGTCCGCCAGGTCGATCCGATCATCGCCGTTCAAATCGCCCGCCGGCTCCGGGTCGGCGTCACGCCGCAGCATGAAGACGTCGAAGGAATACGCCTTGAGTCCGTCCGGGCTGGAAGGATCGGCCTCGGCCCGCACCGTAAACGTGCCGTCCGCGGCGGTGATGTCCGTCCAGCGAGCGACGTAACCCTGCTCGTGGTTGCCGCCCGTATCGAAACGCACCTGGTCCTCGCTCAGCACGTCCACGCCGGGCGTGCTCGCGTTCGTGTATGTGTCGGCCCCGAGAATCGTGTAGACGGTCAGACGCCCCGCGTATTCATTGCGCGCGGCGGTGGTGGCGAAGGTGTAGCGGGCCCCCGGCTCGAGCCCGGTGAACGTGACCTCCACGAACCAGCCGGCCTGGCCATAGGTCAACACGCCCGTCATGTCCGCCAGCCCGCCGAAGGTGTTATGCGCATCGGTGCCCTCGGCGCAATCGCCGCCGCTGTACTGCGGATCCGGTTGCCAGCCCACGCCACCCGACTGTGTGAGCGTCACCGTGACCCCGGTCGACGAACCATCGGCCTGGTTGACCAACTCGCCGCCGGTCGCCCCCGCGAAGCCGTCGCCCACACCATACGTCGTGACGTTCGAGCCGAGGTATTGACCCGTCTCATAGACGCAATCGTTGTACGCCGCCCATTGGCCGCTGGCAATCGACCCGATCGCCAGGCATACGCTCAGCAAAACCATCGACCCCGTGCTCGGTCCGGTAGCTTTCATCCTGTTCCTCCGTCTTGGCGGATCATGCGGTAAAATCAGCGCCGGAAGGCAATAAGACACTCTCCAGATATCCCAACCCATATCCTGCAGCGATGGCAGGTCATGTCACTCTCGCCCGATTCACACACCGTCCCCCGCCCCCATAAGGAAGGCCCTTACGCCATTATTCTAGCACATCCGACCACTGAAATCAATCTTCATGGGTCTCTTTCACGTCGGCAACAAGCCCTTTGCCGGATCGTCCAACTCATTATCGGACCCGTCACAGGAAGCTGAGCCTCCCGGCACGAGAAAGCGTCACAGTGAGAAACCGCCAGCAATCCAGGCGACCACCACCCGGAAACCTATCATCCAGCCGACACTCTCATTGGCATACCGTTCCCGGCAGACCCAAACGCACACAACCGAACATCCCCCTCTGCCTTAAGCATCCTCAGGTGCAGCAGATGACCCGACAGCCGCTTGACAACCATCCGGGTTTGGCCTATGTTCCTGCCCTGCCGTCGGCCTTTCCTTCGATGTCGTCTGGAGAGTCAGAGCATGGGGCCTCTGTCCACGTGCTGAGCCGGATGCCGGACAGTCAGGCCGGGTTGACGACCGGACCGAACACAGCGAACCACGGGAGAACGGAGATGCCAAAGCGCAAGGACATCCGAAAGGTTATGATCATCGGCTCGGGCCCTATCATCATCGGCCAGGCGTGCGAGTTCGATTATTCCGGGACCCAGGCCTGCAAGGCGCTGCGGAGCCTGGGCTATGAGATCGTGCTGGTCAACTCCAACCCGGCCACGATCATGACCGATCCGGGGATGGCCGACGCCACGTACATCGAGCCGCTCAACGTCGAGACGATGACGCGGATCATCGAAAAGGAGCGGCCGGATGCCCTGTTGCCGAACTTGGGGGGCCAGTCGGGCCTGAATCTCAGCTCCGAGTTGGCCAAGGCCGGCGTGCTGGACAAATACGGCGTCCGGGTGATCGGCGTGCAGGTGGACGCCATCAAACGTGGGGAAGACCGCCAGGCCTTCAAGGACACGATGACCGAACTGGGCATCGAGATGCCCCGCAGCCTGATCGCCAACAGCCTCAAGGAGGCCGAGCAGGCCGTGGAAAAGGTCGGCCTGCCCTGCGTGGTCCGTCCGGCGTATACGATGGGCGGCACCGGCGGCGGCTTCGCGTACAACATCGAGGAGTTCCGGGCGCTGGCGCAGCGGGGGCTTCAGGCCAGCATGGTCGGGCAGATCCTGGTCGAAGAATCCGTCCTGGGCTGGGAGGAACTTGAGCTGGAGGTGGTCCGCGACAGCAAGAACCAGATGATCACCGTGTGCTTCATTGAAAACGTGGACGCCATGGGCGTGCATACGGGCGACAGCTTCTGCACCGCCCCCATGCTCACCATCAGCGAGGCCCTTCAACAGCGTCTGCAGGAGTACTCCTACCGCATCGTGGAGGCCATCGAGGTCATCGGCGGCACCAATATTCAGTTTGCCCACGACCCCCAGACCGGCCGCGTCGTTGTCATCGAGATCAACCCGCGGACGTCCCGCTCGTCGGCCCTGGCCTCCAAGGCCACGGGCTTCCCCATCGCGTTCGTCTCCTCGCTGCTGGCCGGGGGTCTGACGCTGGATGAGATCCCCTATTGGCGGGATGGAACGCTCGACAAGTACACCCCCAGCGGGGATTACGTGGTGGTCAAGTTCGCCCGCTGGGCCTTCGAGAAGTTCGAGGGCCTGCCCGACCGGCTCGGTACACAGATGCGGGCGGTCGGCGAGGTGATGAGCATCGGCAAGACGTACAAGGAGGCGTTTCAAAAGGCGATCCGCTCGCGGGAAGACGGGCGTTATGGCCTGGGCTTCGCCCGCGACTATCACAATCGCTCGCTAGAGGACCTGATGCAACTGCTCGTCGAGCCTTCCAGCGAGCGGCAGTTCATCATGTACGAGGCGCTGCGCAAGGGCGCCGACGTGCAGGCCCTGTTTGAGCTGACCCACATCAAGCCCTGGTTCATCGAGCAGATGAAGGAGCTCGTGACCCTGGAGGAGGAGATCCTCCAGTACAAGGGCCGGGCGCTCCCTGATGCCCTATTGACACGAGCCAAGAAGGACGGCTTCGCCGATCGTTATCTGGCCAAGCTGCTCGGTGTCGGCGAAACGCATATCCGCACCCAGCGGACTAAGCTCGGCAGCGTCGAGGGCTGGCACCCGGTGCCCGTCAGCGGCGTCGAGAACGCGGCCTATTACTACTCCACCTACAACGCGCCCGATGCGACGAAGATCTCCCCCAATCGCAAGATCATGGTCCTCGGCGGCGGGCCTAACCGCATTGGCCAGGGTATCGAGTTCGACTACTGCTGCGTCCACGCGGCGTTCGCCCTGCGGGATGAGGGTATCGAGTCAATCATGGTCAACTGCAACCCCGAAACCGTCTCCACCGACTATGACACCTCGAACAAGTTGTACTTCGAGCCGCTGACGGTGGAGGACGTGCTGAGCATCTATGAAAAGGAAAAACCCGACGGCGTGATCTGCCAGTTCGGCGGCCAGACGCCGCTGAACATCGCCGGCGAACTCGAGGCCGCCGGGGTGAAGATCATCGGCACGACCCCGGAGACCATTGACCTGGCCGAGGACCGCGACCGCTTCCGCCAGAAGATGCAGAAGCTGGGCATCCCCCAGCCAGACAGCGGCATGGCCAGCACCGTCGAAGAGGCGCTCGCCCTGGCCAAGCGCATCGGCTATCCGCTGATGGTCCGGCCCTCGTTCGTCCTCGGCGGGCGGGCGATGGAGGTCGTCCACGATGAGGAGATGCTGATCCGCTACGTGCAGGCGGCGGTGGACGTGTCGCCCGAACGGCCCATCCTCATCGACAAGTTTCTGGAGAACGCCATCGAGGCCGAGGCGGACGCCCTGGCCGACGGCACGGACGCCTTCGTGCCGGCCGTTATGGAGCACATCGAGCTGGCGGGCATTCACTCCGGCGATTCGGCGTGCGTCATTCCGCCGATCACGATCCCCCCCAGGCACATCGACACCATCTGCGAATACACCCGCCGCATCGCCACCGAGCTGCACGTGGTCGGCTTGATGAACATCCAGTACGCGATCTGCAATGACAAGGTGTACATCCTGGAGGCCAACCCCCGCGCCAGCCGCACCGTGCCGCTGGTCAGCAAGGTCTGCGGCCTGTCCATGGCCCGCATCGCCACGCAGTTGATGCTGGGCCGCAAGCTGCGCGACCTGGACCTCAAGAACCGCTCCATCCCCCACTACGGCGTCAAGGAATCGGTCTTCCCCTTCTACTTCTATCCCGAGGTCGACCCGGTGCTCGGGCCCGAGATGCGATCCACCGGCGAGGTGCTGGGCATGGCCGACTCCTTCGGCCTGGCCTTCTACAAGGCCGAGGACGCCGCCCAGGGCCGGCTCCCCTCGGAGGGCACCGTGCTGCTGACCGTGGCCGACCGCGACAAGGGGCCCGGCCTGGTGGAGGCGGTCAAGGGCTTTGCGTCGCTGGGCTTCCGGCTCAAGGCGACCGAGGGCACGCAGGCGTTTCTGGCCCGGCACGGCATCGAGACCGAGCGGGCCTACAAGATGCGCGAGCAGCGACCCGACATCTCCGACGAGATCACCAACGGGGAGATTCAGCTCCTGATCAATACGCCCCGCGGCAAGGCCAGCAAGGCCGACGACTCGTACATTCGCAAGGCCGCGATCCGTTACAAGGTCCCGTACATCACGACGATTCCGGCCGCCCTGGCCGCGGCCAAGGGCATCGCCGCCATCCGCGGCCGGGTGCCCGAGGTCAAATCCGTGCAGGAATACCACGCCGGAATCCAGTGACCGCCCTGACCCAGAGGAGAACCGAACGATGGATGAGCCCATCCGCATCATGCCGTGCCTGGACATGCAGAACGGACGCGTCGTCAAGGGCGTCCACTTCGTGGACATCAAGGACGCGGGCGACCCGGTCGAGTGCGCCCGGGCGTACTGCCAAGCGGGGGCCGATGAGCTGGCCCTGCTGGACATCACCGCGACGGTGGAGAATCGGCCCACGATGCTGGACGTCGTGCGCCGGGTCGCTCAGGTGACGACGGTGCCGTTCACCGTCGGCGGCGGCATCTCGGATGTGGCCACGGCGCGGGCCGTCCTGGAGGCCGGGGCCGACAAGGTCTCCACGAGCAGCGCGGCGTTTCGCCATCCCGAAAGGATCGAGGAGATGCTCGCCGAGTTCGGCCCGGGGCGGGTGACGGTGGCGATCGACGTGGACGTGAACCCCTCGCTGCCGTCGGGCTACGAGGTGTATATCGACGGCGGCCGAACCGCCACCGGCGCCGACGCCATCGCGTGGGCCCGCACGGTGGACGGCTTCGGCGTTCAGACGATCCTGCCGACCAGCAAGGCCGGAGACGGGGCCCGCACGGGCTATGACCTGCCGGTGATCCGGGCGATGGCCGAGACCTGCTCGGCCACGATCGTCGCATCGGGCGGCGCGGGCAAACTGGAGCACTTTTACGAGGCCGTCCAGGCCGGGGCCACCGTCCTGCTCGCCGCGTCGGTGTTCCACTTCGGCCTGATCGGCATTGGCGACCTCAAGGCCTACCTCCGCGACCGCGGCCTCAACGTGGCCTAGCAGGCTGTTGAAAAAGTGTCACCCCGGACTCGATCCGGGGTCCACGCTCGACGTGCGGTGCGCTCTCTGCACGCAAAGCGTGGATTCCCGCTTTCGCGGGAATGACAAAAAGGGCCCGTTGCTGTAGGCCGTACGTTTTTCAACGGACTGCTAGCCACCCACCGTCACGAGCCGGGACTGTCTGGTGTCTCGCGCACAAGCAGGTGGTACTGGCCTGGTTCGAGCGTGAATAAGGTTCCAAGCTGCGTGCCGCGGTCTACGTCTTTGACTATGCCACCAACAGGTAGGTTCTTCACCTCCACGGCAACAGGAAGTTTCGTCTCGATACGCACCCGAATCTGCCGATTGGGTCCGGCCTGTCCTCGGTGGGCTATCTTGAAGAGGACTCTTTCCGCAGTCCCTGCATCATCCGCAGGAATGTATACTTCGCTGCCCGAATACTCCTCTCCGTCAAACACGCCGGTGAAAGTTCGAAAGAAAAGCTCGTGTCGGAACTCCTCGGGCCGGGGGAAATGCACCCGGCATTGCGGTGCGAGAGAATCGGAATTGGTCCATTCAATGTCAACTCTCATGCCAGGCGTGTTTTCGGGGCGTCGGGCACACCCCTGCAAAGCAGCAATAACAGCCACACACACTGACAGGCATGTCCGCCAAGACGCCATTCCACACCCTCCGAAAACCCGGTGATGGAGACCTATCGTGTCACTCTGAACGGCATGGCTACATTGGTTCATGTCTCCGACCTCCGACCTCGTCCTGGCCCGATGGGCCGCCGTCGCTTGTTTCTTACTCGGAATCACGAGACCTTCTGCCCAGTTTCACGTATTCGAGCAGTTCCCCAAGTGCGATCAGACACCACCCCAGCGGACCCACTTGCATGACTATCTGATACCATGGCGGGACGCGGCTCAGGTCAACCTGACGAAGACCGAAGAAAGTATCAAAGAGAAACGTATCCACCAAGAAAACTAGCAGGAGCACCAGTGCCCCGACCACCTTCAACATATCCGGCCAGCGGAGCCCACGCTGTCTTTGTCGAAGGCAAGCCACCACGAAGATCGTGAAGAAAGCCCCAACTGTCAGTAGCTTGACTGCATAGTGTGTAATGAGCTGCCCGGCCACTTCCTCACCCTCCGAAAACCCGGTGATGGAGACCTGTCGTGTCACTCTGAACGACATGGCTACATTGGTTCATGTTTACGACCTCCGATCTCGTCCTGGCCCGATGGGCCGCCGTCGCTGCGACCCGGCACCTCAGGCCGTCCGGGCGACTGGTCGCACGCAATGGTGTTGTCGTTGTGGTACTGCATGCTGATCCGATTGCTGAAAGGATTACTGCTCGTCCTGGCTAAGGGGTCTACGCACGCTCTCCATGATGAAGGCCGGCACTCGATTGCTTTCTCGTCCTTCTTTGTCACAAACAGACAACTTCAGATCCTGCAAGAACAGGCCCGGCGGGGAAAAGATGCTCTTGCTGGTGGCGTCGTGCCCGTAAGTTTTTCCCTCCCGGAAGGTGGTGTTCCACTGGCGGATGGCGGTATTCCATAACTGCTTGCGGTCCTCTCTGCTGTAAGCGTTCCGCGGCATGAAAGGGGCCGCATGGATCAATTCACCATCCGAGGCATAAATCCTTACAATGGAAGACGGCCGAAAACCTCTTTGCAGGCATGCGATATCGAGCCCTATGACAGGCTCATTCGCCGGTCCCAAGTATATCCTGGCGAAAACAGCCCAGATCAAATGGGGATTCTGGAACTCAGGATTGCCCTCAAGGAAGATCAAAGACTCATTGAGCCTTGCGATTCTATAGTTGCACAACCGTTCTCTGTCTACGGAACCACTCTCACGGTGTAGTTCCGCATGCCGTGTATAGAAACCAATCCAGGACTTGAGTGTCCGATCGTCATTGGTTAACTGGGTGTGACGAACGTACGCGCGGTTTGAATGTAGCAAAATCGCAAATGCGAGGATCAATGCGAATCCAACGATGGCGACCACTCCGCCCCGCCGGTATGTGCCCTTGCGTGTCATGATTCAGCATGCCCTCTCTACAGTCCCAAGCAGCACTTATTCAGGGGGAAATAAAGATTCCTGACACCGTCGTTTCACCCCAGCCATGGAGCACGGCTCTCATCTTTCCCATCCCTCTCAGGCTTGTGCTCTGCCCACAGCCTCCAATTCACGAATGACAGACTCAAATGCCCTAAGAATCCTCAAGTTTGCACGAACCCGAAGCACAAGCATGCCCTCAAGGAGCAAAAGCGCCGCAAGCAAAAGCGGGTCATGGCCAAAAGTACATCCTTGCCGTAGAAGCAAATAAGCCACGCCTACCCCGAAAAAGCCGTAGACCCAAAAAGAAGGTACAACGCGGAGCGCGATATGGCTTCCGTTGTGGGACAGAGTGATTTCGCCAATGAAACCATCGAGGCGAGCGAAGGGACCCGGCAGGAGTTCAAATTGCGTCGCCTCCCGTGTGCCACATTTCATACGATAACTTCTAAAACCAAGCCCAGGACGAAACCAATCCGCCCGCTGCTCAATCCTCCCTTTCAGAAGACGCAGACACGTCTCCGGGGCAAGCGGAAGCTCGTAGTGCCTCTTGGATGCGAGAAGACGTTTCACGGTCTGGTCAAACCTCAAAAGCTGAGCAGAACCTAGAGATTACTGACCTTTTTTCACCCGCATAGTCATTCATCAGTACGCCTCCAACTTCCCAACTGTGATCAATCGTCAGCAAGTGATCCGTTTGCCAAGCCCGTTGCCCGGGCGAGTGCTCGCTCGAATTCTGCCAGGACCACGCTGCTCACTGAGGCAGTCACCACCCCCCCAAGCACCAGCACCGTGAGGCACCCCACGATGGAGGCCGGATCGATCAGCCCGATTAATATGGCTGCCGCCCCAAAGAGCAAGACCCACTCTATCATCCCACCGCGCATCCGGATGACCACGGCATCGGTATCCCGACGCCTAGCGAGTCGACCTCGCACACCCATGCCTCTCCATCCCATCCAGACGTCAAAGCTGGATTCGTCCACGTCTCGCCACTTGAGACGCACCAGTGAACCCCAAAACGCTTGCTCTCGCTCCTTGCCCCGGGCCATAATCTCGTCCCTGAACGCGGGCAATACCCTTTCACCGGCACCCACCAGCTCATATCTAACCGGCAAGCCGATCGCAAAACACATGAGGCGAACCCGATACGTTCTTCGTGCACGCATGAGTCTAAATTAAACCCCTTCAGCCCGCTTGGTTTACCGGTATAATCGAGCGTGGGAAAATGAAGATCTCCGACACCGTTGTTTCACTCTTTATCCTCCACAAGGTAATTGCACGATACCGCGCCGGGGCTACCGGGTCAAGCCGGTCGGGAGAATAAGAATTGCCCGTTGGAAGAGGGAGGAAGGGTGGGAAGGTGGGAAGGGTGGGAACGTGCGAAGGGCGGCGATGAACCGCGTGGGCACGGCCCACCCCACGAGCGAACGCGGGGCCGCCCCTTCGGGGGTGGTGGTGGGACGCATGGCATGTCCACGGATGCCTTGACCCAACAGCGCCGGGTGGCATGGACAGGATCAACAGCACGCAAGGGCATGACAAGCCACAGAGAATCACAGAAACCACAGAGCCCCGTTGAGTCACCCGGCTTGTCTCTGTGCCCTCTGTGGCAAACCCCATGGCCCGCGTGGCACAGCCCACCCGGCGCTCTTGTAGGCCCCCCCTTGACCGTCATCCCGACCGGAGGGCTTGGCCTTCGTTGCCGGGTGGCATGCCCACGCTTGCGTGGGCATGTCCTGAAGATGAGGCGGTCCGTTCGTCACCCCATGGCCACGCCTGGGGTGGCAGCCACTGAGCGCAGCGAAGTGGATGGGTCCCTGCAAGCGTGCCGGCACGGGCCATCCACTTCACCCTTCGGGTTCAGTGGCTGCCACCCGAAGCTTTTGCAGGCCCCCCTTGGCCGTCATCCCGACCGGAGGGCCGAAGGCCCGCAGTGGAGGGACCCGTTCGGATAGCGCTTCCACAAGGTACCCGACGCCATGCCGCAGCA
>Ga0209163_1000461_pt1 | contig 75265 bp, 58 predicted proteins | sample MTBAKSrepl2MetaG_FD_187457 | JGI IMG/M metagenome (GOLD analysis project Ga0209163, IMG submission 187457) | Enrichment culture microbial communities om Arthur Kill intertidal strait, New Jersey, USA, that are MTBE-degrading - MTBE-AKS2 (Arthur... | ecosystem: Environmental > Aquatic > Marine >...
CGTGGCCGACCGCGGCCGACGGCACGGGGGCGAGCTTGCAGCATCTACACCCGGATGGCCCGACGCCGGCGGACTTCTATGGCAACGACCCGGCCAACTGGACCGCCGCCGACCCCACCCCCGGCGGATAGACACTACCCGAGGCTCCTTCGTATGCCGTCAATCGGTCGTGTTGCAGGGCCTTGCCATCCAGTCCATCAGGCCGGGCGCGGAGGGTCTCTTCCAAACCGTACATACCGGCGCCTTGCGGTTCCAGACTTTCGGATCAAGCGAATCGACTGCATATCGACGAGCGCCGGTGTCCTTGTGAATGTACTCAAACAGCGGGGCCCGCAGGGGGTCATCGTCCTGGATGTCCTCGTCGGCCGGTTGTGCCAGAAAGAGCGTAGCCGTTGCGTTGGCTTCTTTCCGGGCGGTGAGGGTGGTCGAAGCGCCTTCCCACTTCGCATATATCGCGACCAGTGCTTCGACATCGCGACCCGGACCGACGGCGTAGAAAGCTACACGGATCGGCGTGACTTCGCCTTGGTTGCGCCATTGAGCCCCCGTGAAATAACGAAACCCCTGGTCCGGTGAACCTGACTCGTAGACCGGCGACGGCAGGATCAATCGTTCATCGCCCAAGTCCAGCCGATACATGATCTGGTTATAGTCGTAACGGGGCGTCGGGCCTTTGGCCTCTGAGAAGGTGTGGCTGTAGGTCCCCTCGAAGTACACGATACGCCCGTCCTGTTGATCGAAATACGGGTGGTGCTTAGGGTTATAAAACGTGTAGTGGTCATGCGTGACGATCTTTCGGCCATAAGCCCAGGGCCCGACGGGGGTGTCGGCCTCGGCATACCACACCTCACCCAGAAACGACGTGCTCCCGCCCTGCTGAACGGCGATCATGATCCACCGGCGCCGACAAGCGTTCCAAAAGACCGAGCCGTTGTGCGGGACGACCGCTGAGCCGCTCTCCACGTCGATCAGGTGTGTCTCGCGATCCTTTTCGTTCTTGAGGGCCTTCATGAGCCCATCCCGATCGCCGTTCCATTGCTTCAAGAGATCGCGCGACGCGATCCACCGCGGCCGCATATCGTCGGTGGCAGGCCCTTGGGCTTGAGCGGTGTCAGGGGCCGACAGGGCCGTGAGAACCTCATACGCGCCGGGGTCGATGGCCGCCTCCCAGGTGGCGCGGACTCGCATGCGCACGGCCAATGGAAACGGCGTGGGGAAGCACCAATAGCGTTCCTCCGCCCGCTGCACACCGAAGGGATGCCCCGAGGCCGGGTACAGCAGCCAGTGCCCATCGCCGCGGACCTGCCGGATGAACTGTTGCTTGTCGTCATCGAACACCATCAGGCCACGCTCGGCCGCCTCGTTCAGGCTCTTCATCCGCGCGTACGTGGCCAGCATCCGCTCGGCTCCATCGGGACCCGAAACGGTGAACAGTCCATCGAGCCAGACCATCCCCGGCTCATCCAAGGGTGCCATCCGTCGGCTGAAACCGTCGGCATCGGTGAAATACTCGAGGTCCACCCCCACCGACGGGTCGAGCCCGCCCTGGTGGGGTAACTGCGATACGGCGCCGGCCATGGCGAAATGCCCCAGCGGATAGGAAGGCTTTCCCGTATCGCCCCAGAACCAGTACAGCCGGCCTCGGTGCCAGCAGTTTTGGACCGAGTCCTGCCCCATGACCTGGCCGTTGAGGACGGGTTCGGCGATGGGCACCTCCAACCCCAGCAACACCGAATCACGGTAGATGCCTTGACCCGTAAGACGGTAGAGCCGCTCGGCGATGTTCACTCGGTCGACATAAACGGTCGCCGATGCACCCGGTGTGGTGCGAAGCCGCACCCCACGAAAGCCGAATCCATCCTTGGGATACGTATAGCCGTGTCCAGACACTTCAAAGAAGACCTCGCGGCCCATCAGGCCCGGCTCATGGAAGGCGATCACGCCTGCACTGTCGGTGACGTGCGCGATGTGATTGGTGGTCGTCAGGCGAATCAGCGGCACACCACGGCCCGTAGCGCGGTCACAGACCCGGATCTGGAAAAACCGCTCTTGAGACGTGGGGGCAACCGGCGCCCCGCACGAGGCCCCCGCGGCAACGCCCATGATGAATCCCAGGACACCCCATGCCACGCGATGCATACAGGGGCCGAACGTATAAACCATGATTGCCTTCCTTTCATCCCCCCGCTGCGACTCACCGGCCCGATGGGCGGCCTATTCGTGGCGCAGGGCCACGATGGGATCGACTTGGGCGGCGCGGACCGCTGGATACAGGCCGAAGACCACGCCGATGGCGATGCTGATGCCCACGCTGAGCACCACGCTCTTGAGCGTCACGATCGTCGGCATGCCCGCGATCTGCGTGATGATCCAGGGGATCAACAGGCCCACGCCAATGCCGATCAGTCCACCCAGCGTCGAGAGCACAACCGTCTCGATGAGGAACTGGCTGATAATCTGCCGCTGCTTGGCGCCGATGGCGCGACGGATGCCGATCTCGCGGGTGCGCTCGGTCACGCTGGCCAGCATGATGTTCATGATGCCGATGCCGCCCACCAGCAGGCTGATGCACGCGATCGACCCCAGCACGATATTGAACGTGCGCTTGGTGGCCTCGGCCTGTCGCAGCAGGGCCAACGGCACGCTCATGCGGTAGTCTTCCTTTTTGTGAAACCGCTTGAGCATGGCCTGGATGCCGGTGGCCGTGACCTCGACGTTCTCCATATCGTCGACCTCGACGATCATCTGATGGAGTTCGACCATTTCCCGCTCGAAGGAGCCGGCGCTGCGGCGGGTGTTGATGTCGCCGAAACGCTCGCGGGCGACCTCAATGGGGATATAGGCGTCGGTGCGTTCGTCGGGCATCTGGATATTCCCGGCCATGCCTTCCTCGCTGCGAACGATACCGACGATTTCGAAGTATTCGCTGCCGACGCGCAGCGTCTGACCGATGGTGTTCTCCGTCGCCAGCAATCGCCGGGCGCCGTACTCCGTAAGCACGACCACGCCGGCGCGGTTGTATATGTCTTCCGGAAGAAGCACCCGGCCGGCGATGACGTCGCGCCGCACCAGATCGAACCACGCCGGCGTCGTGCCCACGACGCGCAGCTCCTCGACCCGCTCACCCAGGCGAGCGTCCTTGCGGACGACCTTGGCGGGCACCACCTGCTTGACGTGCTCCAGCGCCTCGGTGATCCGCATCGCATCGTCGTAGGTCAGACCGTAGACGCTCATGTGCGAACGCGTGGTGCTCTGGCCGACCTCCTCGACGCTCTTGATCGAATGGAGAATGATATTGTTGCTGCCGACCTTTCGAATCTGGTCGAGGGCCTCCTTGCTGGCCCCTTCACCGACCGACAGCATCGCCACGACCGATCCGACGCCGAAGACCACGCCCAGCGTGGTCAGAAACGACCGCAGCTTGTGCAGCAGCAGGTTCTCCACGCCCAACATGATGTTCCGGAGGATTCGTACTTGCTGCATCAGTCTTCCTCGATCCGCTCGATGTGGCCGTCGAGCATGTGCAAACGCTTGGGCGCCCACTGGGCGATCTTGGGGTCATGCGTGACCATGATGATGGTCTTACCTTGGGCGTTCAATTCCTTCAGGAGCTCCAGGATTTGAATCCCGGTGCCCGTGTCGAGGTTGCCGGTCGGCTCATCGGCCAGAAGAATCCGCGGGTCGTTGGCCAAGGCACGGGCGATGGCGACCCGCTGCATCTGGCCGCCGCTCAGTTCGGTCGGGGTATGATTGAGCCGGTCGCCCAAGCCCACGCGTTCGGCCAGCTCGATGGCGCGGGCGGCGCTGCGATGCGCTTCCCATCCGAGATAATAGAGCGGCAACTCGATGTTTCGCCGCACCGTCAACTGGGCCAGCAGATTGAAGCTCTGAAACACGAACCCCAGATGCCGCAGACGCATCTCACTCAGGGCGTCGTCGTTGAGTGTGCTGACGTCCTGACCCTCAAGGATGTAACGACCGGCCGTGATCCGGTCCAGACAACCGAGAATGTTGAGCATGGTGCTCTTGCCCGAGCCGCTGGGGCCCATGATGGCCCAGAACTCGCCGCTGCCGAACACGGTGCTCACGTCGGCCAGGGCGTGGACCTGTTCGGTGCCCATCTGGTAGGTCTTGCGGACCTGTTCCAAGCGGATCACTTGGCCATTCTGTTGTGCACCGGCGACCATATCGGAAGGCTCCTTGCGATTCGGGCTGTCTCGATCCAGCTCACGGATTACGGGGAGGGTTCTGCGTGCCCGCACCCTCCCGGGTCGCCGGCGTCGTCGTATCGCCGGTCGCCGAACGCCGGGCGGGAGGAGCCGTCCCCTCGCCGCCCCGTTCGGGACGTTGTCGTTGTCCACTGGGACCGCCCGAGCTCGGCTGCCTCGGCGGTCGTTGGCCCGGCTGGAACCCCTCAGGCCGACCTTGCGTGCCATCGGCACCGGGAATTTGGGGCGGTTGGCCTTGCCTTTCAGGCTCTGCGGAACCGCCGGGACCCAGGTTGGGCGGGCTTTGACGTTCAGTCTCCTGCTCCGACCCGGGAGACACCTGCTCTTCAGGCACATCGGGCCGTCGTTGCTGTCGAGCCTCGGTATGTTCCAGCGGTGGATTCAGGACAACCTTCTCGCCTTCACTCAGACCGCTAATGATGTGCACCATACGGTTGTTGTCTAACCCGATCTCTACCGGGCGCATCTTCATCTCTCTGCCTTCGAGAACGTAGACGACGGGTTGATTCCCCTTCCGGACAACCGCCTGAACCGGTACGTAGAGCACATCATCGTACTCTTCGATAATGATCCGGGCCCGGCAACTCATGCCCGTGCGAAGGTCATCGCCGTTGCCGTCAAGCTCGACTTCGGTATTGTAGACCTTCAGATCGGGGTTGAGCCATGCCATCGTGGCATCGGGCAACAAGGCGATCTTGGTGACGCGCCCGGTGAACGTGCGATTCTTGACCGAATCGACGGTAATGATCGCGGGCAGACCCTCACGGACCTTGTCCAGGCTGGATTCGTGGATCTTGACCTCGGCCTTGACCTTTTTGCTGGTGGGCAGGTGGATCAGTTCCTGACGTTCGTAAACCTCCTGACCGACGTCGAGGGGCTCCTGGTTGCCGCGCCACCCACCGCCGCGGTTGCTGGTCGCATAGACCACGATCCCGTCGGCCGGGGCGTAAATCTTGGTATTTTTGATGTTTTGCTGTATTTTGGCCAGCAGCGTCTTTTGACGTTCGAGCCTCTCCTCGGCCGCCAGTAGTTCCGCCTTCAGAAGGATGACATCGGCCCGGGCCTTACGCTTGGTCCGCTCCAGGGCCATCTCGGCCTGCTTGACATCGCTTTCGAGCTGGACCAACTGCCGCTTGTACGTGAACTCCTGCAGGAGCTTGAGGTTGTTCTTGGCCAGCGTCACGTCCAGCTCCGCCCGGCGCCAGGCCAACTCATCGGCCTTGAGCTCGGTCTCCGAGATGTACTTCTCCTCATAGAGCTTGCTCGACCACTCATATCGCTCCTGCGCCTGCTGCGCGGCCTCCTCCTTGACCGCGATTTGGCTCTTGGCGTCGGTCAGTTGCGTCTCATACTCGCCCTCCTCGGCGACGTACTTCTCCAGATCCTGGTTGGCGAACTGCAGGGTCAACTCCGCCAGGTCGATGTCGGCTTGGGCCTGGTTCTCGCCGACGGCCAGATTCTCCTGGGCGCTGACATACGCCGTCTCGGCGCTGCGGACGGCGATCTCCTGGTTGACGAGCTGATCCTGAAGACTGCTCGAGTCCAGTTCGACCAACAGATCGCCTTTTTTGACGGCCTTGCCTTCCTCAACCAATGAAATGATCGTCGTGCGACCCTCCACATCGTTCTTGATGACGATCATGTCCTGCGCCTTGAGCGTACCCGACACGTCGATGCCGATCGTCAACGGACCCCGAACCACGGCGAACGTAGGGATATTGGGGTCGGCGCCGACGGCCTCGGCCCCCCAGAAGACCACCACGCCGATAACCACGAGAACCAACACGACGGCGGCCGCCGCCACGCCCAGCCATTTTCGATTTCTAGGTGCCATCGTTGTATTCCTTTGGATTGAATTCCCGCCAGAGCCCCTTCTCGTCCACCTGCAGCAGTCCCATGTCGCGTTGCAGCTCCAACTCGGCGACACGGTAGTTCACAATGGCGCTGGTCAAGGCATCCTGAGCTCCCAGCAGAGCCGATTGCGCTTCGAGCAGGTCACGAATCTGGGCCTCGCCGGCTTCCAGAAACATATTCACGCTGCGGACTCGCTTTTCGGCCACCTGAACACCCGTAGCGTTGATCTGCACGCTCTCACGCAGTGACAGGAGGCTCCGCAGGCGGTTCCGAACGCTCAGCTTGATCTGGTCCTCGAGGGCCTGCACCTCCCGTACGGCCCGCTCCAGAGCGATCAGGCTCTCGCGATACGCCCGGCGCTCGGCGGTGCGCTCGATCGGCAGATCCAGCGTTAACAGAGCCCTCCACGTAGCGCGATCCAGCCGCAGTTGGGCATCATCGGCCGTCGCGCCGAGACCACTGCGACGTCCCCCCGAATCGACCGAGCCAAACAACGTCAACTCGGCCCCGAGTGCGTCAGCGGCGATGACCACCTGGCGCTGGGCGTCGAAGACCCGACCCTGGGTCTCCCGCAGATCAGGTCGGTTCGCAAACGCCAATCGCACCGCGTGATCGGGGTCGATCTCGTATCGCCCCGCGTTGGCCATGTCGGGCGGCGGGACCTCGATCACCGCATCGGCCGGAAGCACCTCATCGGGGTCCCGCGGCGGCTCGGTCAGGTCGATCATCGCCGCCGACATCTCGGCGGTTAGATTACCCAGTTCGCCGCGGTCCAGCTCGATCCGAGCATCCACCGGCAGGCCGAGCAGCTCCTTGAATCCATCCAGCGCGCTCTCGTAATTCTGCAGGGCCCGGATCCATCGCTGCCTCGCGTCGAGTTCGGCCTGCACGGCCTGGTCGACCTCGATCTCGCGCAGTCTCGCCGCATCGGCCAGACGGCGACTCCGGCGAGCCGACAGGATGTTACGCTGGTAGTTGGCCTCGGCGTTATCCACCTGGTCCTGCTGGGCCAGCACGGACAGATACTCGCGGGCCACGTTCACCGCAAAGGTCTTCTTGTACTGCTCGAACTGCCACAGGGCATACAGCACGTCCCGCTCGGCCTGGGTAAGGGCCTCCCGCTGGATATGCCGTCCCGAACCGGCCAGCAGCGGGATCGTCACCGACGCGTCCCCCCCGATGCCCAAGGCCGACGCCCCGCCCGTCAATAGATTCGCCAGGTCGATCGCCAGTTGCGCCGTCAGGGTCGTGCCGTCTTCCAGCACCCGCGACCAGCCGGAGGTGCTCGTTTGCGTGGCGCCGGCGGCGGTCTCGCCACTGGTGGTGTCCGCGTCCAGGATGCTCTGGATTCGTTGGCTGAAGATGTCGCGAAACTCGTTTCGCGCCAGGTCCAGCGACAGCGCCGTACGAAAGACGGATTCTTTCTGGAGCTGATACGCCAGGCTGTTGCGGGCGCCGATCTGAAGGGCCTCAACCAGGGTGATCTTGACCGGCCCGTCATCCGGGAGCACGGCGACCGGGTCGAGCGTGATCTCGGCCTCGTATGTGTCATCCGGCCAGTGGTCGATCACCTCCAGCCGGTCGGTCCCCAGTGACCACGGTCCGCTCATCGTCAAATCCTGTCCTTCCAACAGCCGCCGGCGCAGGATCGTGCTGGGCCGTTCGATGGTGAACGGCTCAACCCGCCCCAACGCTTCATCCTGCCGCTCGGCGACGATCTCATAGGCGACCTCGTCGGCCTCGCGATGGTAGTCCGTCGGTGTTCGGCAACCCGCCAGCGTCAGCAGCGTCACAGCCAGGCAAAAAACCATCACCGGACCGGTGCGGGCCGCCTTTCCTCGATGCAGATTATACGCCATCGGCAGAATCCCTGTTTGTTTCGAATCGGGGACAGTTCCCGAACGCTTCAGTCTATCACGTCGCGTCCGCGGGTTCAATCCTGTGGGGTGCCGTGGCGGCACCGTCCCCGCTTAGATTGTGTTCGTCGGGAACCGGTGGTAACCGCCCGATCGGCCGGTTTCGCCCGGATTTCAGGGCTTGAAACCCCTATGGACGCTTGAGGTGGCGGTCGAAAAACTCCTGAACAAGCCGGTCGACCTCCGCGTCACGCCAGCCATGTCCGCCGCCCTTGACGGTGTGCAGCGTGACGGAGACCCCCTTGTCGCGCAGGGCCTTCTCCAGCAGCTCGCTCTGGTTATGCGGTACGAGCGGGTCCTTATCGCCGTGGCAGATGAGGAACGGCGGGTCTTCCCGCGACACGTACGTGATCGGATTGGCCCGGCGGCACGCGTCCTTGTTCTCCTGGACGGGGCCGCCGATGAGCCGGGCCTCGGGCGCATCGGGTGCATCGTGGTCCATCTGGCTGGGGAAGGCGCTCATCTGCGTGAGATCGGTCGGGCCGAAGAAGTCACACACCGCCTGCACGCGGCTGGACACGTGCCGATTCGGCTCCGTGTCGAAATCCTCGACGTCTCCGGTCGTTCCCAGCAGTGCTACCAGGTGTCCACCGGCCGAAGCACCCCATGCCCCGATGCGATCGGGGTCGATGCCATACCTGTCCGCGTGGGCCCGCAGGAACCGGATCGCGGCCTTGCAGTCCTCGATCTGCGCCGGAAATATCGCGTGCTGGCTCAGGCGATAGTTGATGCTCGCGACGACGTAGCCGTGCTTCAAAAAGGACCGGGCCGGGCACTGTTCCTTGCTGCCGGCCAGCCAGGCTCCCCCATGCACCCACACCACGAGCGGCCGCGGTTTGTCGGTCTGGCTGCTCGGCAGGTAAACATCCAGTTTCTGCCGCTCGTGTCCGCCCGGCACGTATGGAACGTCGCGGATCAGCGTCGTCCCGTCGGCCAATGTCGAGCGCGTGCCTTCATCCACGGCGGCCGGAGGGCTCTTGAGGTGCCGGTCGAAAAACTCATCGACGAGTTTCTCGATTTCACGCCCGCCGAAGCCATGGCCGGCCCCGGGCACGACATGAAGCGTGGATTCGACGCCGGCGGCGAGGAGCCTGGTGTGCAAGAGCCGGCTCTGATCGAGCGGCACCAGCGGGTCGCGATCCCCGTGACAAATCAAAAACGGGCTGTCGTCGGCCGTCACGTGCCGTGCCGGCGACGCCAGGGCCGCCAGCTCCTGCCGATCCTTGAGGGCACCCCCCAACAGATCAGCGATGGCGTTGTCGGCCGTGTTGTTGCGCTGGCTGTCATCGCCGAAATAGCCGGGAAAGTCCGTCGGCCCGAAGAAATCGCACACCGCCTGAACGCGGCTTGACACGTCCAGGTTGCCCCCTTCGGCACCTTCGAGCTCCTTGACGCCGCCGGTCGTGCCCAACAGCGCTACCAAGTGCCCACCGGCGGAGCCGCCCCACACACCGATGCGAGCGGGATCGATGCCGTACTTGTCCGCGTGGGCCCGCAGGAACCGGATCGCCGCCTTGCAATCGTGGATTTGCGCCGGGAAGACCGCGTGCTGACTGAGACGGTAGTTCACACTAGCGACGACGTACCCGCGACGGACAAAACGCACCGCCGGACACCCGTCCTTGCTGCCACCCTTCCACGCCCCGCCATGAATCCAGACGATCAGCGGCCGGCGATCCGTCGGCTTGGCATCCTCGGCGCGATAGATATCCAGCTTCTGCCGCTCGTGTCCGCCGGGTACGTAGGCAATGTCACGCTCCGTTTGAATGCCGGGCAGTGCCTGGGCCCGCGCCGAGGCCGCTTGGGGAGGGGCCTGCGAATCGCGAGCCGTTCCGGCGGATTCGGCGATCATCGGCCCGGCAAGAAGCCCAAGGGTCAGTACCCACGTCGCCAACATTGGATAGACGCTGCATTTCATCGCTCGCCTCCTTCGCTACAAGTCCATGGCGGATAAAGGTTTGCCGTCGGCGTGGCCACGGCGGGGCTCAGGTCAGTTGGCGTTCCAGCGTGGCGTCCTGTTCGGGGCGGTCGGGGTGGTCCAGCATCTCCCAAGCCATCTGAGCGACCTCGTCGGACGCCCAGCCCTGCGTCAGCGGTGCGACGAGGTTCTCCAGCTCCATGCTGATCTTCACGAGCATCGTTTTGTTGCCGATCAGGCTGTTGCACCGGTCGGCGATGGGGCGGGTGCTGGTGAAGTATGGCATGAACTCGGTGACCAGTTCCCGTCCGGCCAGGATGTTCACCAGCGACAGGAACCGCGTCCGCACGAGCCATCGGCCCGCCAGGTGCCACGCGAGGCGGCTGGACTGGTACAGGATCACCATCGGGCATCCCGCCGCCGCCACCTGCAGCGTCGCGCTGCCGCTGGCGACCAGGGCGAAGTCCGACTGGTCGGCCACCTCGATCACATTCCCCACCGTATACTCGCACTTGAAGCCGCTGATTTTGCGCTGCTTGAGCAGTTGCAGCTTTTCCTCGCTGGGGGCGGTCGCGATGAACGTCGCGCCCGGCCACTTTTGCAGGATCTGGATCGCGACCTTCTGCATGGCCGGCCAGAGCGACTTGATCTCCGCCGTCCGGGATCCGGGCATCAGCGCCACCCGCACCCGCCGCGGCTCATAATCGCTGTAGTCCTTGTAGCTCTCGGTGAAGTCCAGCGTCACGTCATCGAACAGGGGGTTACCCACGAATCGGGCGTCCACGTTGCGGCTGCAGAACCAATCCTCCTCGAACGGCAGGATGCACGCCAGCCGGCTGCACAGGCGGCGCAGCTTGCCGATCCGCCACGGGGCCCAGGCCCACAACTGCGGCGCGACATAAAAGAGCGTTTCGATACCCGCCCGCCGGGCCAGCTTGGCCACGTGGAAATTGAACGCCGGTGAATCGCACACAATCACCAGGTCCACCGGATTCTTGCGGAAGTACGAGCGGATCCGCCGCAGCGTCTGCCAGAAGAAGCCCACCTGACCGAAGGCGTTGTAGATCATTGCCGCGCGGCGGACCGTGTCCTGCAGCACCTCACAACCGGCCTGGCGCATCTGATCGCCGCCGACCCCGACCCATTCGATGTAGTCATTGAAGCCCCGGGCCTGGGCCGCGCGGATCAAATTCGCACAGTGCACGTCGGCACTGGGCTCACATGCGCTGATGAACACCCGCTTGGTCGGCTTGGATTCGGTCACGCCAAACGCCCTCACGCTACGGAAACGGGGGATTATAGACGGCCGCGGCGGCGATTGCAAACCCCTATTTCAGGAGTGACCGGCCGAACTCGAATGTCGAGGCGCCCGCGACCACGGGCAGGTCGCCTCACACGCGGGCGCCCGCGCCTGCGCGGACGAGTCGATCCAGCGTCTGGACCAGGACCCGCAGATCGCGTCGATCGACCAGCCCCATCAGGCAGACTTGAATCCAGTTTCGGTCGAGCAGGTAGCGGCTGCGATAGCTCACCAGAAAGCCCTGGCGATGCAGTGCGTCACCCAGTTCGGCGGCGTCCATCGGCGGGGGCACCGGCAACGTGAGCACGGCGGGGTTGCAGCGTTCGGCCTCCACCAGCGGCACCAAGCCCACCGCCTCCAGCTCCCCGCGCAGCCACGCACCGGTCTGGGCGATCTGGGTGTAGCGCCGCGGCGGGTCGAACTCCTCCAGTGCGCGGTGCAGGGCCCCCACGAGGTTGCTGCACATGGTGTAGGGCACCGTGTTCTGGTACATGTACTCGGCCAGATCCAGGTACGCCGGCAGCGACCGCTCCTCGCCATTGAGGATGGGTTCACGGTAGAAGACCATGCTCAGGCCCGAATAACTGCCCAGCCCCTTACCGCTCACGCCCGAGGCCAGGAACACGTCGGTCAGGTCCACGGGAATCGTCCCCAGCGAGCTGACGCAGTCCAGGCACAGCGTGACACCGTGCTCACGGCACAAGGCCTTGATCGCCTCAACGTCATTGACCATTCCGGTGCTGGTCTCACAGTGCACCGCCCAGAGCCACGAGGCCCGCGGCGGCCCTTCCACGGCGGCCCGTATGCGCTCCACGTCAAAAGGCCGCCCCCAGGGCTCTTCGCAGGCCTGGAAATCCAGTCCGAAACGCTCGGCCTGATCCACCAACCGGCGTCCGAACTCCCCGTTGCTCAAGACGACTCCCCGTCCGCCGCGCAGGAACAACTGCCCGGCGATCACATCGTTGGCCAACGTGCCCGATCCCATCAGCAACGCGACGGCCCGCCCCCCGGCCAGCCGGCATAACCGCGCACAGGTCTGCCGGTGAATCTCCAGAAACCGATCGAGACGATGGCTGCACGTGGTCCGCGTGAAGGCCTGCTCCACCCCCGGCGAGACCTCCACCGGGCCGGGCATCAGGTAAACGGCCCGGCGCTCCCGCGGCGGCGGATCGACCGCCACGACGGGGCGCCTCACGCGGGCGTACCGCTCGGCGGTGAGCATCATCGGCTGGTACTGGGCCCCATCATGCCCCACGACCGGCCCGAACGGGACGAAGCCCAGATGACGGTACAGCCGCTCCTGTTCGAGCAGGCCGGATATGACGACGGTATCATAGCCCTGGCGGACCATGTGGTCGGCCGCGACCTGAAGAAGCCGGTGCAGCAGGCGCCCGTGCCGCAGCCCCGGCTTCAGCGCCAACAGCCGCAATTCGCAGAGGGCCCGGGACTCCGGCAGATACGAATCCAGGTCCTTGAGCTTGGCATCCAGCGAAAACGGACGCCGTCCCCGGATCGCCAGCATCCCCACCACCTCGCGGCCATGCAGGCACACGAAATAGGTGTTCTCATCGTGGAAACGATCCACCAGCCGCCGCTGGGCGTTCGGCTCGTGCTGGGGGATCTCCTCCACAAATGTCTCATAATTGAGCCGGTGAATCTGCTCAAATTCCCACGGCTCGGTCGCTTGTTTGACGACGAATTCCGGATCCATCGCTACCTCCCCGATCCTTCGTTCGAGCGGGCGGAGGTTCTTTGTTTTCGCCCTTCCCACAAGCGTCGGATATGCGCCCGGTGCGCCGTCAGGAGAATCGCCACCAGGGCCGCAATACCCAGTGTTCGACCCCAACCATATCCGAGGCACGCCGCCAATATAGGCAAAGACATCACAGCAAGCAACCCGCAAGCCATGTACTTTCGCCAAACCGCATACAACACCGCGAACACACCCACGGCGAGCAGAACCAAGCGCCCATCATACACCAACAGGCCCCCCAGCGTCACGGCAATACCACGGCCGCCGCGAAACCCCAGTTGCACCGGCCAGATGTGCCCGACGGCGACCGTGATCAGGGCCGCCGCACGGACCCCCTCGGCCTGTCCCAGGACGGTCGCCAGCCCCACCGCGACGGCCGCCTTGCCCGCGTCACCGACCAAGGTCAGGGCAAACCCCCACCGGCCCAGAACCCGCCCCACGTTCCGGGCGCCCACCGAGCCGCTGCCCAGCGTGCGAATATCCCCCCGACCGGAAAGCCGCACCAGGTAGTAACCCGTACACAAACACCCCAACCCGTAGCTTACCCCAATTAACACGACATCGCCGACGGTCACAATAGGACCTCCTAATCCGCCAGCGACTGAGCAGCCGTCCGAGCCTCGGTGGCCAGACGTTTCAGGGCCATCAGATCCAGCTTGCCGCTGCCAAGCACGGGAATCGCCTCCACCGCCAGATAATGGTCCCGCCGGGGTTTGTACAGGTTGGGCAGATCGCTGGCGGCCACGGCCCGGAACATCGCCTCCGGATCCGCGTGCCGCGGCACGTAGAGCACCACCAGCTCCTCGCCCCGCGTCGGATGGGCCAGGCTCGTCACCGCCACCGCCGGCTCCGACGCGTGAACCGTCGAGGCGCACACCTCCTCCAGCACCAGATGCGGCACCATCTCACCGCCGATCTTGCTGAACCGCGCGAGGCGATCCGTGATCGTGATGAACCCGTCCTCGTCGATCGAGGCGACGTCGCCGGTGCTGTACCAGCCATCCCGCAACACCGCGGCCGTTCGGTCGGGCTCGTTGAGGTAACCGGCCATGACGTTGGGTCCCTTGACCTGCAAGACACCGACCTGACCGGCCCCCAAGGGCTCGCCGGTCTCCAGGTCCACGATCCGCACCGCCACACCCGGAATCGGCTGGCCTATCGTGCCCTCCTTGGTGCCCACCTGACGGACCCCGCCATACTCCACATCCGGTAGGTTCAACGAGACGACGGGCGACAACTCGGTGGTGCCATACCCTTCCAAAGGCCGCACACCGAACCGCTCCTCGAACGCGTCGGCGATATGTTTGCGGAGCTTCTCGGCTCCCGTGACCACGCGGCGCAAGGAGGCAAAATCCTCCGGTGGCACCCGCCGCGTGTACGCCAACAGAAACGTCGGAGCGGCCATCAGGATTGTCGAATGGTTCTCTCGAACGCTCTGGCCGACCGCCCGGGCGTCCAGCGGGTTCGGGATGTAGCTCACCGAGGCGCCGCTGGTCACCGCCAGCCACAAGTCCACCGTGTAGCCGAACGAATGGAAGAACGGCAGGATCCCACAAAGATCGTCCCGGACGTCGATGTGAAACACCTCGCGGGCGGCGTCCACATTGGACAGGATATTGTGGTGGGTCAGCACGACGCCCTTGGGCCGACCCGTACTGCCGGAGGAGAAGATGATCGTCGCGGGCCTGTCCGGATCGAACCGCCCGTCACAGAGCCATCGCACGGGCATCCACCGCGCCGCAAAATACGCCCGGAGCTTGGCCGCCGGGCGCAACTCGGCGATCAAATCCTCCAGGAACACCATGTCCGGATCATTGTCGGGCAGGCGGGCCTTTTCGAGGAACGCCCGGCTCGATAGGGTACAGCGGATGCCGCACTGCTCCCTGGCGTGCCGCCGGGCCTGCACGGAGCCGGTATAGTTCAGGTTGACGGCGGTTTTGCCCAAGAGGCTGAGGGCCAGATTCGCGATGACCGCGCCCACGGACGGCGGCAAGAGGATGCCCACCGCCTCGTGGTCCCGCGTCATCCGGGCGAGCCGATGCGCCAGCGCCGTCGCCGCGGTGAGCGTCTGCCCATAGGAGAGACGCTTGCCGGTCGTGTCGCTGACGCACTTGCGTCGCCAATGTCGCCGCGCGGCCCGGACGAACCGCTCGCCCAGGGACCGCCGCGTGCACTTGAGCGCATCGTAGTAGTCGCAGGACAGTTCGAGCACGGCCTGACGTACGTCAAACGCCTTCGTCTCGGCCGGCAGGGGCTTTCCAAAATGGATTGAAATCGGGTACGGCACCCTGCGCGGCCAGGTGCGCATCAGGCGGCCCGAGTACCAACTGAAGAGGCTGCCCCACGCGCCGCCGATGTAAACGGGGATGATCGGGCAGCGGCTGCCGCGCATGATTCGCTCGAAGCCGCTCTTGAAGCGCCGCAGCGTGCCGGTTCGCGTGATGGCCCCTTCGGCGAAGATGCAGACCAGATGCCCGGCATCCAAGGCGCGACGGGCCTCGCGGAACGCGCGAACCAGCGATTTCGGCCCGTCCTTCTCGCTGATCAAAATGACGCCCATCAATCGCAGCAGCCACTGAAATCGGCTCTGTCCGAAGATGTCCCGGTCCATCATGAAGCGGACCGGCCGTTGCTGTGTCGCGCCGATCAGAAACGAGTCGACCCATGAGACATGATTGCTGACCAATAGCGCCCCGCCTTCGATCGGCACGTGCTCAAGCCCTGCCGCACGGATGCGGTAGACGACGCGGATGCCCAGAAGGATAAGAAAACGGACGAAGACGTCCAGAAGTCGGACCGCGGACGCCACCGCCACCAGCGTCGTCAGAAGACCCGCAATAAGACACAACCGCTGAGCCGAGATGTCCAACACCTCGTGCGCCAGGTAGAAGAGCACCGCCGCCAGGGCGATGGACACCCAGCCCAGCCAGTTGGCTGCGGCCACGACCCGCCCGCGGGTCGCCTCCGGGGCCCGCCATTGGATAAACGCCTGCAGCGGCACGATGAACAGACCTGCACTGGCCCCCACCAGAACCAGCATGGCGCCGATCAGAATGGGCCGACCGCTCACCAGGCCCAGCACCACGTTGCACAGGCCCAGGCCCAAGAGCCCCAGCGGCACCATGCCGAACTCCACGCTGCGCCCGCTCCAGCGTCCGGCCAGGTAAGACCCAATGCCGATGCCCAGGGCCGCCAGCACGAACAGCAGACCGCTGGCCTCGCGCTCCCACCCCAACACCGCCGGGTCCATGCCGTAGGGCAGCAAGGCCATCTTCAAGAACGCCGCCAGCAAGAGGAACATCGCCGTTCCACCCATCGCCCACAGCAGCCCGCGGCGACCGCGCACGGCCAGCAGCGTTCGCGCGACGTCGACGGGGAAAAAGAGCGACGCCCGCTGCCTCGAGCCCGCCGTCGGCGTCCGCCCGATCCGCAGGGCCGCCGTCAGGCCCATCGCCGACAGCGCGGCGCACACCCCCGCGGCCAGCGCGTAGTTGCGCTGCGTCATCCACGACAAGGATGGACCCACCGCCGCCCCGATCACGATCGCCAGATAGGTCAGGGCCTCCAGCAGGCCGTTGGCCCGCGAAAGCTGGTCCGCCCGCACCAGCTCCGGCACAATGCCGTACTTGCTGGGTCCGAAGAAGGCGCTTTGCGTACACATCAAGAAGAGCACGGAATAGACCGCCCAAGGCCGCCCGTCCATGAACGCCACGATCCCCAGCAGCATCACCAGCAGTTCGGCCGCCTTGGTCAAGACCACGATATCGCGCTTGCTGAAGCGGTCGGCCAGCGTTCCGGCCCAGGCCGTGAACACCAGGAACGGCGCCACGAACACCATCGCCGCGATAGCCGCCACACGACCGGCCGACGCCGGCCCCTCCACGCCGATCAGAAACAGAATCAGGAGCATCTGAAAGATGTTGTCGTTCAGCGCCCCGAGGAACTGGGTGATGTTGAGCCACCGAAATGACCTGCTCAGCCTGTCGGACGGCATGGTCCTGCTCCTCGATCACTCCTCGGCGCCGCTTGGGGAGCGGTGCGTCTCGGCCAGATAGCTGACGACCTGCTCGATCGCCTCCGTGCGCAACGCGGGCGACTCGTTGAATAGCTCGTGCCGCGCCCCTGCGATCATCTGAATCTTCGCCCGCGGCAGCTTCCCCTGCAAAAACTCCAGGTTATACGAATAGTCCACCGTGCCATCGGCCGTGCCCTGCACCACCAGCACCGGCTGGTCCACGGACTCCAAGGACTGTAAGGCCTCGTTCCAGTCAAACATCGCCTTGACCCACTCCAGCGGCACGGATTGCCCCTGCAAGGGGTCGCGGTTCAGATTGAACTCCACCCACGCCGGGTCCGAGCTGGGCGCCGTGCGGGCCCGCGGAACCTGTTCGGCAAACCGCGACAAGAGTTCATAGCCCACCTTCGAGGCGTCCCAGGCCGCACTGCGGACCAGCGGCGCCGCCAGCACGACCCTGTCAAAGAGCCCTCCGGGACGCGTCAGCAGATGATCCAGCACCGCCGCCCCGCCCGTGCTGAATCCCACCACGTGATACGGGCCCGGACACAGGTCCTCGATCAGCTTTCGGAAGTCCGCTAAGGTCTGCGAATACGTGCCAAACCGGTCGATACTCCCCCGCGGTCCCGTGCTCAGCCCGTGCCCCGGCAGATCGTACAGGGCCACGGCATAGTTCTCCCGCACGAGTGCCTCGATCAGGTGTCGATACTCGCCGCAATGGCTCAGGTAGCCGTGCACCAAGGCCACCGTCGCCCGTGGCCGGGACGGCTTGTACACGTGCGCGACCAAGGTGAATCCGGCCGACTCCCACGTGCCGAACAGATGTTCGATGCCCACGATCCGCCGCTCCACGTCCAGGCCATAGTACGCGAAATACGTCCGCGTCGCCTCGGGATACGTCCATCCCGCGACCACCTCGATGGGCCGCAATTCGTCTCGCACCTTCGCCACCACGTCACCCATTCGGCCGAAGTTCTGTTCACGGTGGAAAAACGTCCACGCCAGAGCCGCACCCGCACCCGCGAGGCCCAGCGGGATCATCAGCCACAGCCATCTGAGTTGTCGTCGCCTGGTCATGATCCGCCCGCCGCGAGCGCCTCGGAGGCCGTCGCCGCGTTCCACGCCGTCTTGGTTGAACCGCGATTACTCACACCCGCACCGGGGCTCGACGCTGCCGCAACTGATCGATGAACGCCTCCAGTCGCGTCGTCAATGCCGCGTCTTCCTGCCCGTCGAAACTCAGGTTCAAAATGGGCATCCCCCCGCAGTCGGCGCTGATGCGGGTCGTCTGCGTGCTCACGATCGTGGAGGGCATGCACGTAAACGGCATCACGTTGACGGCCCCATCCAAGCCGCGATGGTGGAACTCGACGATCTTGCCGATGCTCAGCACCGCCTCGCCCTCGAACGTGGGGTCCAGGTAGGGCTGGGCCAGATGCAGCACGTGCTCGATGGACCCCTCCACCAGCGGGCCAAAGCGCGCCTCCAACGGACGCGCCAGGGTTTTCTCGATGCGTCGCTGGATGAAGCCCTCGGCCAGGTTGCCCACCAGGGGGCCGACCTGCCGTCGTCGCCGCGCCATGGCCACCCGCGTGAAGTTCGTGTAGTAGATCCACTCGGCCAGCGAGGACAGTTCGCACGCCGCCCCCAACGCCTCCAGCCGCGCGATGATATTGTTATTGGCGAATGGATGGTTCCGCACGTAGATCTCGCCCACCACGCCCACGCGAGGCTTGTCGACGTTCAGCCGCTCCAGCGCGGCGAACCGGCCCGCGACGCCGTCCATGAACTCCACCAGCGCCCGCAGACCCCGGCGCTCCTCGATCAGCCGCACCCAGCCGTGCAAGGCCTCTTCATACGCGTGACGGACCGCGGCGGCGTCGCGGACAAAGGGACGCAGACGCAGCAGCACCTTGATCAGCAGGTCCATCCCCACCGTCGCCGTCCACACGTCCTTCATGAACGTCATCCGCCCGGCGCCGCCGATCGTCTGCCGAAATTCGTTGTAGAAATGGCTGTCCTGGTTGGGAGCGATCATGGGCACGTGCTCCAGGCCGTTCTGCCGCAGGACGAGCCGCTGGAGCAGGTTGTACATGCCGAACCGGCAGGGCCCGGCCGCGGCGGGCATGAAGAACGCCGCCCGGTCCGGGTCGAAGCCCTCGCTCTGGACCACCTTCATCATCTCGCCGATGACGATCGCGCAGGGCAGGCACTCCTTGCCCGTCGTAAGGCGTCGGCCCTCCAGCAGGGTGCTTTCCTCGGCGACGGGCATCACCTGCGCATCCTGGCCGTACGCACGGAAACACGCGGCCATGCCGTACGCCGCATCGCCCATATAGGGAATGTACAGCGTGCGGCCTCGCAGCGACCCGGCGGCACGAGGCATCGGTCGCGTGATCCGCTGGGAGGAGTAGTGCTTGAGACTCTCCAGGAACGCCTCCAGCCGGGTGATCAGCCCCGCGTCGGCAGAGTGCTCATCCAGCTCCAGCAACAAGGCCGGCTTGTTGTGCATCAGGTCCTTGAAGAACGTCTGGATGAACGAATCCGGCCCGCAACTGAAGTTCGACAGATACACCGCGAACAGCCGGGGGTCGTCGCGGACGACCTCGGCGGCCCGCAGGATCTTCTGCCCGTACACCCAATAGGTCCGTCCGTGAAGATGCGGGTCGGTCAGGCTGGCGGCCGACAGATCAAGCATGTCCATCGGCATGATCGGCACGCCCAGATCGGCCAGCTTGCCGGGCAGATCCAGGTTCATCCCGCCGTCGCACCCGTTGTACGGCCGACTGACCAGCACAAACAGGCGTCCGTCGGCGGGGAGCGTCGACAGGATTCTGCGTCCTTCCGCGACCAGCGCCGCTTCGAAGGTCTCTTGGGCAGCCCACGCGTCCTGCATCGCCTGGCGCACCTGGCGTCGCGAGGCCCCCAGACGCCGCCCGAGCGAGGCGAACCCGCGCCGCACAAGGGTGTCGCCCTCGCCAAGGTACAACGGCACATCGAGGATGCGCGTCGAACCCAGCGTATCGGCGAACGCCGCGCGCACCTGGTCGGCGAGCGACTGGACGTAAGGACACAGATGATTGTGCTTGTTCGCCTCGAACTGCGGCTTCATCGAGCGGATCGCCGGGACGAAGAGCCAATCCACCTCCTTGTCGAGCAGCTCGGCCACGTGCCCATACGCGACCTTCACCGGGAAGCATGGCTGCGCCGTCACCGCCTCCACGCCCCGGCGAATCGTCTTCTTGCTGGTGGCCTTGCTGAGCACGACCCGGCAGCCCAGCCCCTGGAAAAACCGTGCAAACAACGGCAGCGTCTGCCAACTCGCCAGCGCCCAGGGGATCCCCACGGTCGGCCCATCGCCCTCGATGACGCCGTCGGTCAGACCCGCGTGCTCCAATAGAGCCTTCTCTCGGAACCCGAACGGGTCCACCATCACCTTGGGGCGGACCTTCTTGGCGAGGTTGTACCGGTCGCACCGCGAGCCGTAGTACAAGGGCGGGGAGCCCGGCAAGGTCACCTTCTTGATCTCGCAGTCATTCGAGCAATGACGGCAGGTAAACGACTCGACCTCGTATTCGACATGGGCCAGATTCTCGAAGCCGCGGAACCGGCTCGACGCCTCCTCCCCCGCGGCCCGCCGCTGGGCCATGTGTTCGGCCGCGATGGACGCGGCCCCCAACGCCCCGGTCACCTCGTGGTGATCCGGCACCTGGATGGGCTTGCCCACCACCCTTTCAAATGCCGCCCATACCGCCTTGTTGAAGGCCGTGCCGCCCTGGAAGCAGATGTGATCGCCGATCTTGCGACGACCCACGACGCGGTTGAGGTAGTTCGCCACGATGGAATACGCCAGGCCGGCGATCAGGTCTTCCTCGGCCGCGCCCTGCTGCTGATAGCTGATCAGATCCGACTCGATGAAGACGGTGCACCGCTCGCCCAACTTGATCGGCGACGTGCTCGACATCGCCAGCGCGGCGAACTCCTCGTTGATGTTGATGCCCAGCCGCTGGGCCTGCTCCTCCAGGAACGACCCCGTCCCGGCCGCGCACGCGTGGTTCATCTCAAAGTCGACGACGACGCCGTTCTCCAGCGAGATATACTTGCTGTCCTGGCCGCCGATCTCGAAGATCGTATCCACCTCCGGATTGACGATCGCCGCCCCGGCGGCCTGGGCGGTGATTTCGTTGATGACGATGTCCGCACCGATGAAATCGCCGGTCAGGTACCGTCCCGATCCGGTCGTTGCCGCGCCGCAGATCCGCACGCGGCCGGCCACCTTGGCCGCCGCCCGCTCCAGCCCCGTGCGCACCGCCCGCAGCGGATTGCCCGCGGTCATCAGGTATTCCTTGGCCAGCACCCGCCGCTGCGTGTCCATCACCACGACGTTCGTGCTGATGGAGCCGACGTCCACGCCCAGATACGCCTCGATGGGATCATCGGCCTCCTCCAAGACCTCACTGTGCACGCGGCTTTGCGGCGGCGGCAGCACCGGCGTCGGCAACGGGGGCCGACGCGGCGCATCGGCCAGTTCCAGGTCCCGTCGGCCCAGGTATTCATCCAGCCGCGCCGTCTCCAGCCGCACCGCCGATGAATCGTCGGCCCGGCCACGTTGCACAAGGACCGCACCAATCGCCCCGGTGTAGAAGTGATCGGTGGGCACGACCAGCTCGTCGGGCTCCAACTCGAGCACCTCCTCGAACGCGCGAACCACCCCCGCGTTTGCCGCCACGCCGCCGGTGAAGATGATCGGCTTGATGAACTGCCGCCCGCAGCCCAGGTTGCTTTTGAGCCCCCGCGCCAGCGCCAGGCACAACCCCGCGATGATGTCGCACGTGGGCGTGGCCTGCTGCTGCAAGTGGATCATGTCGCTCTTGGCGAACACCGAGCACCGTCCGGCCAGACGCGGCACCGTCTTGCTCTGGAGCGCCAGCCGCCCGAACTCCTCCTCGATCTGCACGCCTAGCCGCTTGGCCTGCTGATCCAGAAAACTGCCCGTCCCGGCGGCACAGACCGTATTCAGGGCGAAATCCCGCAGCTTGAGCCGACCCTGGTGCCGCTCCAGAAAGATCAGTTTGCTGTCCTGGCCACCCATTTCGATCAGCGTAGCCGCCTCGAGGTCCGGGTAGAGGTGGGCGATCGCCGCCGCCTGGGCGGGCACCTCGTTGACAAAGGGGATCCTCAGAAGATCGGCCACCAGGCGTCCTGCCGCCCCGGTCGCGACCGCCAGCGTGATCTGCTCAGGCCGAAACACCGACAGCACCCGGCTCAACTGCTCGCGCACCGTCTCCACGGGTCGACCCTCGGTCCGACGGTAATCCTTCAGCAGGATCGTCCCATCCCCGTCCAGCACCACCACATCGCTGCTGATCGAGCCGACGTCGATCCCGATCGCCACCGATCCGCTGGCTCGTCGCCGAACCGACTCAACCGCCTCCCGACCCGCATGACGCGTCGTCGGCCTGCCCGCCGTGGTATCCATACACGCATCTCCTTGTTGCCTTGTGCCCCTCAATCATAGGGATTCGCAGGGTTTCGACAAGCCGATGGCCCGGTTTTTGCCCCGTTGCGGCCCCGCCGCCGCTGCGACACCCTGTTCTAAGCCAACCAGACGATAAGAAAGACGCTGGCCCCGACACACAGAACCCCGCAGCCGAGCGAAAACAGCGCCGCCAGGACCTTACCCCAGCGGTTCCGTGCCCGCCGGGCCAGTCGCACGCCCCAGAGGCTGCTGCCCCCCAAGCCCACCAGCAACCCCGCCGGACACAGGAAGAGCGCCGCCAGGAAACTACCCACGTCCACCACGCCCGCCAGAGCAGGGACAAGCGGCCAATCCTGAGTCATCTGCCTCACGGCGTAGAAGGCGTTGTGCAGAAACACCAGCGCTGCGAACGCCGCCGGGCACACCACGGCCAGGAGGGGGTAGGCCCTCCAACGGTCGTAGATCATGGCCACGATCAGGCCGGCGACCGCGGACAGCGCCAAGATGAATCCCGCCGGCGTGATCCCGCCTTCGGGCCGCCAACTGACGGGTTCGACAAACACGAATGCCCCGCACGCCAAAGCCACCGCCAAGAGTCCCAACCGCCTGCCTTTGCGACCCGGCACCGGCCCCTGCTCGCCCTCAGTCACCATGATCCATCCATCCACCGGCCCGCTGTACAGAACCGCCCGTATGCCAACCGTTATGGTATCCGCCAGGAATGTGATATTTGCAAGGTCGGTGCCAGGATGCTGCGTTTTCTATAAGACCTTTTTAAAAAAAGAGTTATAAGAATTCTGGAAGGCGAAGAGACGGCCGCCTTGAATTGTGAATTGACGTTTTGTGTACATGCGGTATACACTCAGTGCATGCCAAATCGAAGAGTACTTTCTGAAGACCGCGATTTCCTGTCGCTGGTCACCGCGGCCGCGTTCGCCAACCCCTTCGGCCCGGAGCGAGACCGGTTGGACCGTTTGATCCTTGGCGGACGCAGCGACGGTACGTGGCGACAGATCGTCCCCGATGTCGTCCGCGAGGTGTCCAGGCGGCTGGCCCGGCTCGACGAGCCGGAGCCCGCCCGACTGGATGACTTCACGGCCCGAGACCGGCGTCTCATGCGCTACGTGTTCCTCTTTGACGTATTCCATCGCGTCAATCTCGACTTCGACGACCTCATCGAGCGACAGGCCGCCGCCGGCCCTGAACCGCTGACCGTACCCTTCGCCGGGCGGGCTTTTGAGAGCCTCACGCACCGCGGCTTTGCGCCGGACGAGGCGTGGCGATATTTCTCCTTCTTCTACCAGATCCGCCGGGCGTTTCATTTCATTGACCGCGGTCTGGTCGGTCAGAGCCCCTGCATGCAGCGGCTGCGGATGGACCTGTGGAACAACATCTTCACCCACCACGTGGACCTTTTCGAGCAGGTCCTGTGGGATCGAATGGAAGACTTCTCCACGCTGCTGCTGGGCCCCACCGGGTCGGGCAAGGGCACCGCCGCGGCCGCGATCGGCCGAAGCGGTTTTATCCCCTACGACCCCAAACGCGCCCGCTTCGCCCGCAGCTTCACCGAGGCGTTCGTTTCGATCAACCTCTCGCAATTCCCCGAAACACTGCTCGAATCCGAACTCTTCGGCCATGCCAAGGGCGCCTTCACCGGCGCGGTCACGTCGCGCCAGGGTCTGCTGTCACTGTGCGGTCGCCACGGAGCCGTTTTCCTCGACGAGATTGGTGAAATCAGTCCCGCCACGCAGGTCAAGCTCTTGCAGGTTCTGGAGGAGCGGACCTTCCGCCCCGTCGGCAGCCACGAGTCCTGCCGCTTCCACGGGCGGGTCATCGCCGCGACGAACCGCGACCTGGAGCACCTGCGGCGCAGCGGCACGTTTCGCGAGGATTTCTACTACCGCCTGTGCAGTGACTGCATCCGCGTGCCGGGCCTCAGGCAGCGCCTCGATGAGAACCCCGCCGAGCTCGAAGAACTTATCACCCACGTGGTGCGCTGGATCACCGGTCGGCCATGGCCAGAGCTGGTCGGCCTGGTGCGGGAGGTCATCGATCGCCGGCTGGGCCCGGATTACGCCTGGCCGGGGAACGTCCGTGAGTTGGCCCAGTGCGTACGCCGGGTGATCCTTCGGCGTGACTATGAGGGCGACCAGCCCGGCCCATCCGATCCGTTGACCCGTCTGACCGACGCCCTGGCCGCAGGCGCCTTGAGTGCGGAGGACCTGCTGGGCGGCTACTGCCGGCTGCTCTACGACCGCTTCGGGACGTACCAGGAGGTCGCCCGGCGCACCGGTCTGGACCGCCGCACCGTGCGAAGACACATCCACGGCCCCGGACGCTGAGCAGGGTCTATCCGTGCGTTCCAGCCTTCGCCCGCTCAGGGCAGCGGAATGCGCGACAGCGTGTAGGGCTTATCCCACGTGGTATTGACCACGCCGGGGAAGGGCCAGTCCATGTTCGAAACGATCACCTCGTCACCTCGCACGATGGCCTCGCAGGGCTGGTCGAGCGTGCCGTCGGCCCCGTCCGTGTCGCCGTTCTTGGCCAGCGTGCGAATCGTTCCATCCAGGCTCACGGCATGGACGGCGTTTTGGACCATATCGGCCACGTAGATGGCATCGGTGCCCGGATGATAGAACAATCCATCGGCGCACTGCACTTGGGGATCATCCAACCAGACGATGTTCTCGCCGACCTCCCCACCCGCGTCGAACATAAGCCTGTGGATCGTCCCATCGGCGAAGTTCCCCACGTACAGGCGCCCCCCCGGATCGAAACAGAGCCCATCGGCCCCGTAGCCGATTAATTCGTTGTGGCTCTCGATCGTGGCGATCAGATGAGGGTCGTCCTTGACGGGGCTTTGCAGAACCCGACCCTCCCGGTCGAGCGGAAAGCGAAACACGCCGCTGAGCAGAGGTTTCGAACCGGGCACCAGAATCGAATCGCTCACGTACAGGTATCCATCCCGCACAACGACCGCGTTGGCCACGTTCAGACCCGAGACGACGACGTGGGCCTGCACGGGCTTGCCGTCGCGCATCTCGATCCGCATCACGCGGGACTTTTCGTGGCTGTTCTCGTCGAACTGATTGTCGGCGTAGTACAGATCGCCGGAGGGCGCCAGACAGATCCCCATCGGCCCGGCCCGACCCGTCTCCGGGTGAGGCGGCGGCGTGAAAAACCGCTCCACCCGGTTGTCCGCGGTGACGCGGGCGATCTCGGCGGGCACGGAGGGATCGTTATAGTTCGGCACGGACAACACGAAGCTGCCGTCGCCCAATAGCGCCATGCCATCGGGCGTGTTGCACCAATCCGGCAATCGAATGAACCCCGGGTCCTGTGATGATTCGGGCGCATCGCTCGGAGCGGACCGCCTGCACCCCCCGCTTGCCATGACGCCCATGATCGCCAGCCACACTCCCCATCGCAGGTACCGCTTCGCCCTCATGGCTATGCCTCCCACAGTCATTCTCGCTCACTGTGCAGTTACTGTAGAGTACTCCGGGCCGGCAATCAATCCTTCAGTTGCACGTTCTCGAAGACCGGCTATCCATGATAGTCCCCGCCGTTGAGACTAGTGACCACGGACAGAAGCCAGCTCTCAAGTTCATCCTTCAGGGCCCCGAAACGCCTCTCGTGGCCCGCCAGGACATTGTCGCGTTCCATGGGATCGTCGGCGAGGTTGTACAGTTCATACGTGACGGTCTGCTTCTCGATCCGATGGAGCTTCCAGGGCCAATCGAGCCAGGCGGAATGGCCGGGGTACGTGTCGGTTGGGTATTGTCGCGTTATCTCGCCGGCATCCCGCCGCAGGCGTGCCGGGTCATCCACGTCATTCCCGGCCTGTTGGGCCTCATACAGCGAGTGCATCCATTCCTTGCTCGGGGTGCGGATGCCCGCTGTAGGATGATCCCAGAAACCCATGGGCCGGGGGCGCGACGGCATGCGGCCCTCCAGGAGCGAAACCAGGCTGATCCCATCCAGCGGCGGCTGATCCTTCATCTGCACGCCCACGATGTCCAGTAATGTCGGGTAGATGTCCGAGGTGTTGCAGGGTACATCGACTCTCCGGGGGGCCTGAACATGGCCGGGCCATTCCAGCAGAGCCGGCACGCGAAGGCCCCCCTCGTAGACACTCCCCTTGTTGGCTCGCCCGCCCGTTCGTCCCAGGTTCGGCAGGCCGCCATTGTCGGAGCAGTACCACAAGATCGTCTGCTCCGCGATGCCCAGCCTGCGCAGTTCGCGGCGAAGCCTGCCAAAGGCGCGATCCATCCCGGTGATCTCCCCATAGAAATGCTGGAGCCTTTCCGGCTGGTCCCCATAGGGGGCGCGATCTTCGTCGAGCGCCTCGTGCGGGGCGTGCGGGGAGCCGAACCAGACCACGGCCAGGAACGGACGGTCGGATGTGCCGTGCCTGCGAATAAAGTCCAGCGCCGCCTCGACGGTAATCATGGAACTCTCGCCGGGCATGGGCGTGGCCTTGCCTTCCCGGCTCATGATCGGATCGTTGTCGAAGAAGTTGGGCGCGCTGCACCACTCGTCGAAACCGGACCCGCCCGGGCTGACCGGGCTGCCCTGGATCACCGAGCCGAGGTGCCACTTGCCGAAATGCCCCGTCACGTAGCCGGCGCTCTTGAGCGCCTCGGCGATCGTGATCTCCTGGGGTCGCAAACCATGACCCCATTTGAAGCAGCCGAAGCGGTTGGGATGCCGCCCCGTCATCACCGAGCCGCGCGTGGGGGAACACACCGGTGCGGCCGCATAGAAACGGTCAAAGCGCAGGGCTTCGGCGGCCATCGCGTCAAAGTGCGGTGTTCTCAGAACCGGATGCCCGTTATATCCCATGTCGCCGAATCCCTGGTCATCGGCCATGCAGAGGACGATGTTCGGTTTTTTCGGCGATGTGCCGGCCCATACCGAAGGCGACCACGCCGCAGTCATGCAGACCCCGCTCAACTTGAGGAAACGACGACGGTTCATTGGCATGATACGTCCCCTTGTCTATGGTGAGCATACCTGAGAGCGGGCCTGAAGGCCCTCGGAACATCGCCATCGACCAACTTGAGCGAAAATGTCCCTGCAATCAATGTCTGCTCCTTGGCCGGGTTGGCCCCCCGGTGGGCGGCGATGTGGCGACCTGCAACAAGCGCACGTCGTCGAAGTCGGCCTCGAAGCGATAATCCTCCGCCAGAGTCGTGCGGCCCCGCAGCCACACGCTGATGGAATCCTCTACGGGTCGCAGGGGCGGACTCACATAGGGCACGAAACGCCCGTGGATCGCCGGCAACCGCGTCCAGTGGATCGTCCGGGCCTGAGGATCGGCATCCTGGCCGGTCAGATCATAGCCGACGGCACAATAGTGCCTCTCATCCACGGCCCATGTGGATCGTACGCGGCCGCTGAGCCGATAGGTTTCCAGTTGACTCAGTTGGCCGATCCGCTGGACATAGCCCCCATCCACGGTCTTGCCGGTCGCGCTGCCGCCCGAGATGCGCGCAATCCAGTTGTCTTCGGCGACATCGTCCGTGACCTGCTGATGCGTGGTGCCCGGATCTATGACGAACGTTTTCCAGCCATCAATCACGCCCTGGCAGGGGACCAACGCCATTTCCGCACCCGGGATCGGGCGCCGGACCGGGTCCATACTCCCATTGGTGATGCGGTTGCCCCCGGTCGTCGCCGTGTCCCAGTCCGTTGCCTCGTACCGGTACTCGATGACCTGCATATCCAGGTCAAATGGCCGGGCCTCTTCACACCGCTAATACGCCGTGCCGGCTGCATACCCGTCACGGGGGTGCTTCCTGTAGGGGTTGAAGCCGGGCCGATCATCACTGACCTGCCCCTTAATGTTCACGTATCCGTGCAGGGTGTGATAATCCTCGATGGACTCAAACTCGACGGCATAGAGCTCGCCCGGCTCCAGCGGCACCTCACCCGGCGCAAAGGACACGCCAAACACCCCCCAGGAGGCGTCACCCGTGTAGTTGCCGTTCCCGACGGCCACCTTCGGGATCCCGACCATGTCGCCGCCGGGCCCATCGTGGCGGATTCGGACCTTTACCCGTTGTCGCATGAGTGACGGCTGCACGCCCGATGTCGCCGCGTACAGGATGACCGACGCCAGGCCCCGACCCTGGGCCACATACGTTTGCGACCAGGACCGATCAAACCCGGCGAATTCACCGAACTTCTTGTGAACGCATTTGTTGTAGGGGATCAGAAGCCCATCCGAATCCGAGCCGACCGCCATGCAAAGGGCGTGCGCCGACCAGCCCTCGGAGCCGTCTTTGCCGACGCGAAAGCACTCCTGCGAACTCGCCTCCAGCGCCCGCCAGAAGGCCTGGAAACTCCCCCCCGCCGCCTCGGACCGCAGGTGCACGGCGTACGTTTGCCCGGGCTCCGTGACAACCTGGCCTGAATCCCAGCCCGCGGACCACCAGTAGTTCTTCGGACCTCCGCAGTCCACATCGAGCACGACGGCGGGGGGCCCCACCTGCGCCCACGTCTGAGGCGTCCCCGGACCCTTCCGGTGAATCGAGATCACGATGTCCTGCGAGTCCGGTCCGGCGCCATCCACCCCATCCGTGGCCAACTTGAAGCCTACCTGCGTGATGCTGGTCCCCCCGGCCACGAAGGTCTGGTAGTAGTCCGTCGCCGGTTTGGTGTCCCACGTGCCCTGGTGAAACTCATGGTAGTCGAAGACACACCGAACCACGCGGTTGACCGTCGTTCCGCAGGTCACGAACTGATTGGTGAGTACGACCGGACGCGCGAATCCCGCCGGATCGGAAAACACCATGCTGTGTCGGCCTTCGCTGCCGCTCAGGTGGTACCAGCCCGCCGGGTGCGTCTCCCACGTGCGAAAACCGACCGCCTGGGCATCCGCGCCTGAAAGGCTCGCGAAGCAATACACCGCCGTCATCGGGACCCTGTCGTCGCTGCCGGGATGCGCCGGGCACAGAAGCCTTCCTTCGAGGACGACCTGCCCCTGTCCTGCGGCCACCCAGCACGACAGCAGAACCGCCTGCGCCACCCAGGGATGTCTCATGTGCAATTCTCCAACGACCCGCGCTCCCGCACACGGAGGTCCCGCGAGTTGATGGCTCGACGCCCTTATTGCCGCCGCAACCTGGATCTCATACTATCAGATGCCCCGTCAGACTGTCACGCGATACTTGAAAACGACAAGGGCACGGGGAGTCCCCGGATTAGGAGAGATTTGACCATGAAATGGGAATACAAGGTTCTGAAACTGGCCACCGGCGGCATCCTCGGCGGCAAGGTGGACGCCGAGGCATTCGAGGCCCACATCAATAATCTGGGCCACGAGGGATGGGAGTTGATTTGCGCGTTCGACACCAACCAGTCCTACGGTCAGACGCGCGACGTGGTGGTGCTGTTCAAGCGGCCGGTGTAGGACGCGCTCTCGACGGACCGGTTGACGGCTCAGCCGATGTGCAGCCAGGCGGGCAGAGGCAGAAGATCCTGCACCAGCAGCAGCACGATGAGCAACGCCGTGGCCGTCAGCAGCAGGCCCCAGCGGATCAGCCCGGGCACAATGCGGTGTTCGTTGCGCACGTGCCCGCCGGGCGCGTTCTGAGCGTGGGGACCGTCGATGCGCAGCGGCACGATTCTGCGGCCCAAGGCGTACAACCCACGAATGAGCATGAACGCCAAAAGCGTCAGAATCCAGCACAGGCTCCAGAAGACGCCATAGCCCAATATCGCTCCGACCACGCCGGCCCCGATGCACGCCCCCACCAGGGTCGCAGCAGACATCCGCACCCAGAAACCCCGCTGCAGGTCGCGCAAATGGGCCTTGCGCTCGAGGAATTCAAGCTTCGTGGCCTCCAGCACCTCCGGCGGCATCTGACGCTGATTCGTGGCCAGTTCGGCCTCTTCGAGCGACAGCAGCGGCTCGTGCTCTTCGATGTACTGCTGTTCCTGGCGTAATGCGTCCAGGGCGTTCGACCGCTCGGTCAGCACGCTCAGCAGGGCCACCAGCACGCCGGAGACGGCGCCGACCAGGGCCAGGTACTGGATCACTTTCTTGTCTTCGAGACGAATATTCATCTTCCGCCCTTATCCCGTGGTCCGTGCCGGTGCTTGAGCATAACCCGCCGTCCCGGTCGAAATTGCATTATCGGACGGCCCCGACTGGTCCACACGGTCATTGAAACCATACGAAATAATGGGCGCCGGGGTGAGCCGCGGGCGCTTCTGTTCGTTGTTTTTTGAAGTCGGAATTGGCTTGCGCGTACGCGCCGGCGGCAAGAATCGGCTTGCGGATGTGCAAAAAAGCGGGGGATCGGCAGGTCCCATATTGTGTCACGACGGGTAGGCAAGGTACAGTGATTTCCCATGTGTCGGGCTGTTGTGCCGAAGGATGACCGATGGGCCGAGGGAACGAGCGTGGAGAGAACCGAACATGAAGGGGGCTTGTCGGCGTGGCCGTTTCGCCGCGTAGGCGTCATCGTGGCGCATCCGGACGATGAAACCCTGTGGGCCGGCGGATTGATGCTGGTGCACCCGCGGACCGAGTGGGGGGTCATCAGCCTGTGTCGGGGCAGCGACGCCGATCGGCGGCCACGCTTCTTCAAGGCGATGGAAGTCTATGGAGCCCTGGGGTGCATGGGGGACCTCGACGATGGGCCCGACCAGACGCCCCTGTCGCCGGCGGCGGTGCGGCAGGCGGTCTTGTGGCTGGTGGGCTCGAATCGGTTCGATCTGGTGATCACTCATGACCTGGCCGGGGAATACACGCGGCACCGCCGCCATGAGGAAACGGCCGCGGCGGTCGTCTCGCTGTATCGCGAAGGCCGTCTGCCCGCCGACAACCTGTGGCGGTTCGCCTATGAGGACGATGGCGGGGCCCACCTGCCGCAGGCTATTGCGCAAGCCGATGCCGTCTGGAGACTGCCGGATGCACTGGCACAGCGGAAGCATCGCATTATCACGGAGACATACGGGTTCGCCGAAGACTCGTGGGAGGCCCGCGCGACCCCCCGCACGGAGGCGTTCTGGTACGGGCCCGGCATTGGAGAGGACGTTGAACAGACAAGCGAATAGGAGGCTATTGTGAAGGTACTGGTTCTTTATGATTATCCGGCGTCGCCGGGCGGATTGGCGACGCAGGGGGCGTTACTTCATCGAGGTCTGAGCGAGATGGGGGTGGAGACCTTCGCCGCGAACTTCGAATCGGCGCAGGAGAAGGAGTGGTACTATCGCTGGTTCAAGCCGGACGTGGTGGTCGGCGTCGGCTATTGGGGCCATACCCCGCAACTGGTGCTGCACCCGCAGACGTTCGGCCTGACGGCCGTGCCGTGGCTCGTCGCCGACGGCTACATGGCCAACTACCGTGAGGTCCTGGACGCCCTGCCGATGATCCTGGTGACCAGCCGCTGGGTGAAGGACGTCTACGTGCGGGACGGGCTGTCCGGTGAGAACATCGAGGTGTTGCCCGTCGGATGCGACACGGACAGTTTTTGCCCGCGCGATCCGACGGATCCGAAGGTGTCGCACGTGCGTGACGTGGTGGGGGTTGCGCCCGATGAGCTGATGATCCTAACGGTGGGCGGGGACGCCAGCAGCAAGGGGGCGCAGGAGGTGATGCAGGCCCTGGCGATCAACGACCACAAGGCGCCGCCGTACAAGTACGTCTGCAAGGTCTGGCCCCAGCCGCGCACCGAAACGCAGAACCTGATCGACATGCAACTGGCCCTTCAACTGGGCATCGACAAGAAGGTGGTGTACACCTCCGGCGTGATCTCGCGCAATTTCATGCCCTACCTGGTGGCCGCGTGCGACATCTACGCCGCGCCCTCGCGGCTGGAGGGGTTCGGCATGATCCAGGTCGAGGCCAACGCCTGCGGCAAGCCGGTGGTATCCATCAAGGCGATGGGGCCGCTGGACACGATGGTGCATGGGCAAACGGCGTTCCTGGCGGGCGTGGCCCAGGAGATTCGGCTGCGGGAGGCGATGCTGGGTGATGAATCCGGCTTTCCGGCGCGGCAGCGGGTGACCTTCAAGCGGTCGCGCATCGTGGACTACCGCGCCAGCGTGCACGACATCGCCAACTACCTGATGGACCTCATGCAGGACCCGGCCTTGCGCGAGCGCATGGGCCAGGCCGGGCGCAAGCGGGCGGTGGAGCTGTTTGACTATCGGGTGGTGGCCCGTCGATTTGTCGAGCTGATCTCGAAAAGACTGGGGGTCTCCTAGATGGACCGCGAGCTCGAGCAGATCGTCGGCCCGGCGAAGGAAGCGGCCCTACAGGTCTTGCGGCACAACCGGCGGGGCCCGTGTCGGGGTCTGCCGCGCACGGCCGGGTGGGGCTACCCCGAACCCTACACGCGGGACCTGATGATCTCGGCCCTGGGCGTCCTGGTCAGCGGGGATTCCAAACTGGTCGCGGCCCTTCGCCGGACCCTGGAGGTCTTGGTCCGTCACCAGTCCACGCGCGGACACATTCCCTCGCTCGTGCATGATCCCGAGGACCGGGGGGCCAGCGATTGCACGCCGCTATTCCTGCTGGCCGTGGGCTGTTTCCGTCGTGCCACCGGCGATTCTTGGTTCCTGGCCGAAGCGGTTGACCGCGCCCTTGGCTGGATGGAATACCAGAGCCCGGCCGACCGGCCCCTGGTGGCGCAATTGCCCACCAGCGACTGGCGCGACGAGCAATGGGTCCTGGGCTATGGTCTGTACGTCAACGCCGTTCTGTACAGCGCCCTGCGACTGCTGGGGCGGTCCGAGTGGGCCGAGGCGATGGCCGACCAGATGGGGCATTTCACCATCCAGGGCGGACGGCAGAATCGGCACGTCCACGAAGGCCTGGCTCTGCGACGCAAGCCCTACTACGCGATGTGGTCCTACAAGATCTACCGCAGCGAACGATTTGACCTGCTGGGCAACAGCCTGGCCGTCTTGTCGGGCATCGCCTCGTCCCATCGCTCGCGGGCGATGGTCACCTGGATTGAGGCCGAGTGCCGCAGCCTGCGGCGCAACGAGGAACTGGCCGTGTCTCTGCCGCCGAACCTGTTCCCGTACATCCGGCCGGACGATCCCGATTGGCGCGATCGCTACCGGATCTACAATCAACCGGGCGAGTATCACAACGGCGGCATCTGGCCGTTTGTCTGTGGGTTTTACGTGGCCGCCTGCGTCGCGGCGGGCAAGATGCGTTTGGCCCGACGCCGCCTGGCGGCGCTGACCGAGCTCATCACGCCGGCGCGCCGGCGCGGGCTGGACTTCGGCTTCAACGAGTGGATCAAGGCCCAGACCGGCGAGCCGATGGGCCAGGACTGGCAAACCTGGTCGGCGGCGATGTACCTGTATGCGGCCGCCTGCGTCGAACAGGAGCAAACGCCCTTTTTCGAGGACATCCGGAATGCCGTTTAACGTACGAATCGTCAGTACCTATCCCCCGCGAAGATGCGGCCTGGGAACGTTCAGCCGCGATCTGGCCAACGCGCTGGAGCACTTCACCGGGGAGATCGGCCACATCCGTGTCGCCGCGATCGACCACGGCAATGGTCCCTACCATATTCCCGTCGACCTGATAATCGACCAGTACAACCCCGTCTCGTGGCGCTACGCCACCCGCGACATCATCGCCCGGGCCAAGGAATCAAGCAACCCGACGGTCGTTCTGTTGCAGCACGAGTACGGGCTGGACCCGGATGAGCATGGCAATGACGCCCGCGGCCGTAATTTCGTCGAGATGGCCCGCGCGTTCCGGCAGCAGGGCCTGACCACGCTGGTCTACCTGCATACCGTCCTCAATGAGCCGGATGAGCACCAGCGGCAGGTCCTGATCGATCTGGCGCAGACCAGCGACGGCCTGATCGTGACCACCGAGTGCGCGATCGACCTGTTGGAAGGCCCGGTGTACCGGATCGACCACGCCAAGCTCAAGCATATCGATCACGGCATCCGCATGTGGCATCCGTCTCAGTTCGACCGGCTGGGGATCAAGACCGCCTTTGGACTGCGGGATATGTTCCTGGCGACCACACTCGGTTTGCTGTCACCGGGCAAGGGGATTACCTACGGGATTCAGGCGTACGGACGGTTCGTGACCGAGTCCCTGACGCCGGCTCAGCGGCAGCGCATCGTCTACCTGATCGCCGGCCAGGCGCACCCGGACTTTGTCAAGGCCGACCGCGGCGCCCCCTATCGGGAGTTCACCGCGCAACTGGATCAATCCTTGCACGACACGGGCCTGCGGTGGTGTCGCACACAGGATCTGACACAGGCCGACTGCCATGCGCACGACGTGGTATTCCTCGACACGTTTCTCGAAGAGCATCTTCTGCTGAAACTCTATGCCGCGACGAACGTGATGGTGCTGCCCTATCTGAACATGGAGCAGATGTCCAGCGGCATCCTGGCCGACACGGTCGGGTCGGGGCGGGCGGCCATTACGACCAAGTTCCACTATGCCGTCGAGTTGCTCCACTCCAACAAGCCCTGCCCCCCGGGGCTGGTGATCGGCCGTTACGCCCGGGGCATCCTCGTCGATCCGGGCCCGCCCGGTATCGAACAGATCGCCCAGGCCCTTGATTATCTGGCGTTCAATCCGGATAAACGACTGAAGATGGAACGCCAGGCCCACCAGAGAGGCCATCAGATGCGGTGGGATAACAGCGCCTGGGCACTGATCCAGCACGTGGAATTCGTTATCGATCAGAAGGAGATCGTCAAGGGTCGCGGCCCCGAGTTCCACCGTGACAAGCCCTCCATCTACGAGCGAAAATCCAAGACCGCCGCGGCGATGTCGCCCGGAGAATCGATACCGCCCCTGACCACCGACGAAGACTGAGCCGCAGTTCGCCGTCGATGCGTTGAAGAAGGTCTTGGGCTACAGGGCGGCTTGGAGAATCGCCGTCAACTCGGAGTCCGTCAGCTCGACGGGGTTGCCCTTCATGCTGCTGGCCTTTTGCGCCTTGGCGACCGCTTCGGGAATGAGTTCGGGGCCTAAGCCGAAGGATCGCAATGCCGGGACCTGCAACCGATCACACAGGGACTGAATCCACGCGACGGCGTCCTGAGCCCGCGCCTCCTGGCAGCCGGTCAGCAGCCGGGCCAGCTCGTTGAAACGCTCAATCGCCGCGGCCGGGCCTCGCTGACGCAATGCCGCGACGTTGGCGGCCACGACGTGCGGCAGCAGCCGGGCGCAGATCACCCCGTGCGGCGCGTCGATCATCCCGCCCAGCGGCCCGGCAAACCCATGCACCGCGCCAAGCCCCGCGTTGGCCAATGCCATGCCCCCCATCAGTGCGGCCAGCGACATATCGGTTCGCGCCGCCATGTCCCCGCCATCGGCCCAGGCCCGTTCGAGCGACCGCGCGGCCCGCGAAAGCCCCTCGCGACAGAAACCGTCGGTCAACGCGTTGGTCTTACGACCGACGAAGGCCTCCAGCAGTTGGGTCAAGGCATCGAGCCCGGTCGCCGCGGTCACCTCCGGCGGCATCGAGGCGGTCAGTTCCGGGTCCACCAGGGCCACCGTCGGCAACAGCCACGCGTGCCGCATGGAGACCTTCACCTGTTCGTCCGGCACCTTGAGCACGGCGTTGCGGGTCACCTCCGCGCCCGCCCCGGCCGTGGTGCTCACCGCCACCAGCGGCACCGGACGGTGCGCCAGCGGTCGGCCCCCGCCCACCACCTCCAGGTAATCCAGCAGGTCCCCCGGATTGGTCAGCATCGCCGCCACCGCCTTGCCCGCGTCGATCACGCTGCCTCCGCCGATGGCGATCACGTGATCCACCCCCGCCTGCCGGGCCTCGACGGCCAGGGTCTGCGCCAAAGAAGTCGTGGGCTCGCCGCCCACGCTTCGCGCGGTCACCGTGCAGTCCACGTGGTCCATCGACCGCAGAATCGCCTCATGTCGCTCCGGCCGCGAGCCGGTCAGCACCAGGGCCGATCGGCCCAGCGAAGCGGCCAACGCCGGCAACTGCCGCGCCACCCCACAGCCGAACACAATCCGCCCGGCCGTCGCGAACTCGAAGGCCGCCCCACTCATGGCTTGGCCGAGTCCCAACCGTCTTCGTCCGGGAAGACGTTGTGGTACTTCACACTGCTCCGCGGCCGGGCCATCATGTCCGCCACCGCGTCGCGCCATGTCTGGTAATGCGCCGTCTCCTTATGCCGCGCCGGATCCTCGGCCGAGCGGTACACCTCCACCAGCAGGAACTTTGTCGGGTCGTCCTGTTGCTGGATCACGTCGAACCGGGCGATCCCCGGCTCGCGGAGGCTGCGGCGGGCGTTTTCCAGCGTCGCCGCCTTGAAGGCCTCCACCTTGTCCGGCAACACGTCAACCGATACGTGGACGATCAGCATGATAGGCCCCTTTCCCAGGCTGTTTCGCGCTCACGGGACAGTATAGCCCTTCGACGCGGCGCGCCCAGCCTTTCGCGGGACAAACGGCGGTTTGGACCGGTCAGAAGTGGATGCAGATATGCAGGGCTCGAACCTCAGGCGGGCACGCCGGCGCCCGCCGGTTCACCGGTCGTCCGACCGGCCAGGAGGGCCTCCAGGATGCGGGTGTCCTTGGGCATGTGAACGGTCATAAACTCGGTCTCCTCGAGGGCTGTATAGGCATGGTCCTGCAGGGCGTCAAACAGCAGGCTGTCGTATCGCTTCAGGCGATAGCGTTTCTCGGCCAGACGTAACTCCACGACTCCTTGAAGGACGTAGCAGAATTCGTGGCAATCCTGGTGCAGGTCCATCACGTGGCAGCATTGACCCGGCCGCATGTGCAGATGGAAGATCTTGGCGTCATCGTAAACGGCCATCTTAACCATATCCACGTCGCGCAGGCCCGGATGCTCCGACGCCCCTTCAACGTCCTCGGCCCTGCGCCGTTGCACGAGCCGTCGCTCGGCCAGGCATATCAAATTGCTTACGGGTATCCGGAGTGCTCCGGCGACGGCGTCCAGCGTCCTTAAGGACGGCGTCGTCTTGTTCGTCTCAATCATCTCGACGGTCGGATACGTCAGGCCGGAGGCCTCGGCCAGTTGCTTGAGCGTCATCCGGGCCCGCTTACGAAGCGCTCGGATGACGCCGAAATTATAGGCACTGTTCATTATCGGGCGTCCCTCGATGGTGTTTCGCCGGGGCCTGCGAAGGGTCAAATATCAAACGCGTTTTACACGGCCCCGCTGATTGCTCGGTCGATTGCCGGCGCAACTTGAATTGTTGGGCGGCCATAATCCTCACGTCCAGGAGCCCTCACAAAAAGCGTTCAGCCGCCGGTTCCGAACGACGATAGGTACGGCACACCTGAGGATTCGGCACGCATGGAATGGGGGTGAGACTGAGGATTCGCCGTTGGCCTGAGGGCAGGCAACGAACCCGTTTTTCATAAGAGAGTCAGGGGGTCTACGATGACACAAACACAAACGCCAACAGACCCGGTGCGGACGGGCAGCGCGCAGGAGGGCAAATATCTGACGTTCGCCTTGGGGGCCGAGGAGTACGGCCTGGAGATCCTGAAGGTCCGGGAGATCATCGGCTACATGGAGGTCACGGCCGTGCCGCGCACGCCCGTGTACGTCAAGGGGGTGATCAACCTGCGCGGCCAGGTGATCCCCGTCGTGGACCTGCGGGCCAAGTTCGCCATGGCCGAGGCCGAGGTCACCGAGCAGACCTGCATTATCGTCGTGGAGATCACCCAGGCCGGCAAGGCGTTCAACACGGGGATCATCGTCGACCACGTCAGCGAGGTGCTGGACATCGCCACCGACCAGATCGAAGAGCCGCCCCAGTTGAGCGCAGGCAATGAATCCAGTTTCATCCTCGGCATGGCCAAGATCGGCGAACAGGTCAAGATTCTACTCGATATCGACAAGGTTCTCGGCGGAGACTCACTGGGCAATCTGAGCGAGCGCCTCTAGTGCAACGGCAAGCGGACAGAATGAAGCCACCCTTAAAAAGCGCAAGGAGAGACGAATGTTTAAGAACATGAAGCTGTCCATGAAAATCGCCGCAGGTTTTGGTTGCGTGCTTCTGGTGGCGGCGGTCCTAGGCGTCAGCGGCTGGTACGGCTTGAACCGCGTCACACGGCTGGTCGAGTTGGACACCATGGGGACCAAGGCGCTGGAAACCGTCAATCAGTGTGCGACGTTGCGCCGAGACTTCTCGATTCACGGGTTTGAGAAGCTCGCCGGCGCCAACACGTCCGCCGCCGAGCAGTGGAGGCAGGCCTACGATCATCTGGTCGAGGAAGTCAATCTCCTGAAGCAACAGGCGGGCCTGACCGCGGGCGAACGGGCCACCGTGGAGGCCCTTTTGGCCGAAACACAGAAGTACAGGACCGCCTTTGACAGTGCCGCGGCGGCTCGCAAGGCCAAGGATGACGCCTTCGACCAATGGACCAAGATCGGATGGGACATCACCTCCAGCATCAACGACGCCACCGAAAAGGTAATCAATCCGGCGATGGACGAGGCGCGAGCCAAGCAGGACGCCGCCGCCCTGGATCAGTGGGCCCGCCTGGAAAAGGGGCTCAACGAGCAGGTCGTGCAGAACTTCCTCCTGCAGCGAATCTATGCCGTGTACCTGCGCGCGACCGAGGCCGATGCCCAGTGGGAGGGCTACCGGAAACAGTTGGCCCAGACCAAGCAGGGAATCGCCGACTGGACCGCTCTGGTCGAAGGCTATCCCGCCCTGCGACAGGCGGCGGTCGCCATCGGAAACGCCATCCAGCAATACGAGCAGACCGGCATCAGATTTCACCAGGGTATCCTCGCCTCGCGCCAGGCCGAGAGCCAGATGGGCACCGTCGCATCGGACCTCGTGAACCACGTGCATGATCTGGAAGCCTCTTTGGATGCCCGGATGCAGTCCCTCGTGGCCCGGACCAACGTCTTTCTTGTAACCTTGGTGATTGCGGGTATAGCGTTGGGCGTGGTGCTGGCCTTCCTCATCACGCGATCCATCGTCAAGCCGATCAACCGCGTCATTCTTGGCTTGACCGAGGGCAGTGAGCAGGTGACCAGCGCGGCCCAGCAGGTCTCCGCGGCCAGTCAGAGCCTGGCCGAGGGAGCCACCGAGCAGGCCGCCGGCCTGGAGGAGACCAGCAGCAGCCTGGAAGAGATGGCCTCCCAGACCCGGCAGAACGCCGACAACGCCCAGCAGGCCAACGTCCTGAGCGAGGAGGCCAAGAAGGCCGCCGACAACGGCGCCGAGTCCATGGCCCGCATGAACCAGGCCATCAAGGAGATCCAGAAGAGCTCCGACGAGACCGCCAAGATCATCAAGGTCATCGACGAGATCGCCTTCCAGACGAATCTGTTGGCCCTCAACGCCGCCGTCGAGGCCGCCCGGGCCGGCGAAGCGGGCAAGGGCTTCGCCGTCGTCGCCGAGGAGGTCCGCAACCTGGCCATGCGCTCGGCCGAGGCTGCCAAGAACACCAGCGAGATGATCGAGGGCTCGGTCAAGAACGCCCAGAACGGCGTGCAACTGGCCGACGAGGTGTCGGGCGTGCTCAACGAGATCGTCGCCAGCGTCAGCAAGACCCGCGATCTGATCGGCGAGATCGCCGCGGCCAGCCGCGAGCAGTCACAGGGCATTGAGCAGGTCAACCAGGCCGTCGGCCAGATGGACAAGGTCACCCAGGCCAACGCGGCCAACGCCGAGGAAAGCGCCGGCGCCGCCGAGGAGCTCAACGCCCAGGCCGAGGAACTCAACCGGGTCGTGGGCGAGCTGTCGGCGATGGTCGGTGGGTCGAGCGTGGGATCGACCGCGCACGGTGGTTCGGCATCAGGCCGCTCGACATCCAAGCCGACGCACAAGCTCTCGGCGTCGGATCACGCGTTCCATCAGATCGCCAAGGGCTCCGGCTCGCAGGAGCCGGCCCACGCCCCGGCGCGGCAGATTCCGCTGAGCGACGAAGAGACCTTCGACGAATTCAACCGGTAAGCGACGGTTCCCGATTCAACGCAGTGGTTACCCCTTAGATCGCCCCGCTCGGCACAGCCCGGTCGAGCGGGGCTTTCTTGCGCCCACGGCGCGCGAGCCTCTTGCGTTTGATCGCTTGCGGATCGGACCGATTCATGTATCATGCTCCCCGGACCCGTTGGGAGCAGGATATGACGACCCGAGGCAAGTGGATCATCGGCTTGGTGGCGGTCGCGGAAGCCATGGTGTTGGCGGCGATCGTCGCGGGAATACTGTTGTGGCGTCGCGCGCCGGCGCCGGAGGCGGCGCCCGCGCCGTCCGGTCCAGGTCCCGCGAGCCCGTCCTTCGGCGAAGCGTCGTGGCCGATCTGGCGGGGCGATCCGGCTCTGCGGGGCCGAGCGGCGGGAACGCTGCCGGATGCCTTGCGTCTGGTCTGGCAGTACAAGACGGAGGGCGAGATCAGATCGTCGGCCGTCGTCGACGAGGGGCGGGTTTTCGTCGGCTCACAGGATGGGCGGCTCTACGCCCTGGACCTGCGGACCGGCAAGCGACGGTGGTCCTTCGAAACCAAGGGCGCCGTCGAAGCGCCGCCGCTGGTCCACGAGAACATGGTGTACGTCGGGTCGGACGATACGTTCGTGTATGCCCTCGACGCCGACACGGGCGATGTGCGATGGCGGTTCGAGACGGGCGATAAGATCATCGGCGCCCCCAACCTCGCCCCGCGGCCGGACGGAACGGTCGGCATCGTCCTCGGCAGCTATGACACGAGGCTGTACGGTGTGAACGCCGCCGACGGCGAGGAGCTTTGGGTCTACGAGACGGACAACTACATCAACGGCACGGCGGCTGTCGCCGACGGCCGGGCGGTCGTGGGTGGGTGCGATGCGAAGATTCACATCGTGGATACCGCCGACGGCAAGCCTCTCGGCACGGTCGATGCCCGGGCGTACATCGCGGCATCGGCGGCCCTGGCTGATGGACGCGTCTACCTCGGCAACTACGACGGCCTGCTCCTGTGCGTGGACCTCTCCGACGGACGAGTCGTCTGGGAATACGCCGATATCAAGGCCCCGTTGTTGTCCTCGGCGGCGGTGACGGATCGCCACGTGATGATCGGGGCCCAGGACCAGCGTCTGCACTGTCTGAATCGCGCCGACGGTTCGGTGGTCTGGACGTTCGCCACACAGGGCGACGTCGACGGCTCACCGGTCGTCTGCGGCGACAAGGTGATCTTCGGCAGCGGCGATGGACGCATTTACCTGCTGAGCCTGGCGGACGGCAAGGAGGTCTGGTCGTATGAAGTCGGTGCGGCGGTCATGACCTCCCCCGCCGTCGCGGCCGATCGCGTGGTGTTCGGGGCCGACGATGGGATCGTTTATGTATTCGGCCCTGCGCCCTGAGCACTCGCAGCAGGGACGGGGCTTGGGCGGGGGATGGTGCTTGGCACAGGGAATTGACTGGCTGGATTGAATGAGACAGGTGCGCCAAGGTGGCGAACCACCGCAGGAGAACCACATGAAGACGGCTGAGAGCGAATTGAAGAAGGATGACCTGATTGTGATCGCCGGCGCCGGCGGGTTTATCGCCGGGGCCCTGTGTCGATACTTTCATGAGCAGGGCTTTACGCGGATCCGCGCCGTGGATAAGAAACCGCTGCCGGAATGGTATCAGCGGGTCCCGGGCGTGGAGTGCCTGTCCCTGGACCTGAGCGTGGAAGCCAATTGCCGTCGGGCCTGCGAGGATGCCGTCGAGGTGTACAACCTGGCCGCGGACATGGGCGGCATGGGCTTTATCGAGCGGTTCCGCGTGGAGTGCCTGCGCAGCATCCTGATCAACACGCACATGATCGAGTCGGCCTACCGGGCCGGGGCTCGGCGGTATTTCTTCTCCTCGTCAGCCTGCGCGTACAACGTCGAGCTGCAAAAGGACCCCCACGTGCGGGCGCTGAAGGAATCGGACGCCTATCCTGCGATGGCCGAGCGCGGCTATGGCTGGGAGAAGCTCATGAGCGAGATGTTCTGCCAGGAATACTGGGCTGAGCGGGGTCTGGCGACGGCCATCGCCCGCTTCCACAACGTGTACGGCCCTTACGGCACGTGGGACGGCGGCCGCGAAAAGGCCCCGGCGGCCATCTGCCGCAAGGTCATCGAGGCCAAGGACACGGGCCGCCATGAGATCGTCATCTGGGGGGATGGTCATCAGACCCGCAGCTTCATGTACATCGACGATTGCGTGCGGGGCATCGACATGATTATGCACTGTGACGACCTGATCGCCACGCCCATCAACCTGGGCTCCAGCGAGCTCGTCTCGATCAATGATCTGGTCTCCGTCGTCGAGGAGATCGGGGGTATTCAACTTCAGCGTCAATACGACCCCGATGCCCCCAAGGGCGTGGCCGGTCGCAACAGCGACAACACGATGATCCGGCGGGTTCTCGGCTGGGAGCCAAGCACCCCGCTGCGCCAGGGGCTGGTGCACACGTACGCCTGGATCGAACGGCAGTACAACGACCGCAAGGCAGGCAAGCGAACGATCAGTTGACCGGCGGTTGCAGGCATGGCATGAGCCACACGACCGAAGACATCACCACCCTTCTGGGGGCGATCCCATACCGGGTTGCCTTGGCCGGCGGCTGGATCGACCAGCCGTTTATCTCGCGACACAATCCCGACGGCGTCGGGTCCATGGTCGTCGTGCAGGTGGCGCCCCAGTTCCGCTGGATGGATCGGGCGGGCCTGTGCACCAGCACGCGCAACATCGCCGTGCGGCTTTGGAACGGTCGGGTCCCGGCGGGAGATCGGAGGCGGCTCGTGCGGGACCTGTACGAGGCCGAGAACACCGGCAAGAGCGCGCCATCGGGCTCGCAGGATATGATCGGCCTGGTGTACCCGGGTGTCAGCCGGCTGGATTACGATATCGCGCATGAGGGCGGCGTTTTTCCGCGGCACATCGAATCCAACACCGATCCCAAGGTAGCGCGGTGGCTGGAGCGGGTCCTGCACGTGTTGCCCGTGGCCCCGCGGCCCGAGGGCTACGATCCGCTGCGGCGCCAGAACCTCGACCCGGCGTGGATCGCCCGGCTGGGGCGCAGCGGACGAGCGTGTTTTGACGCCATTGTCGCTTGCGACCTGGACGGCTTGGGGGTCTCGATGAACGAATGCATGACCTGCTGGCGGGCCATCCTGCCCGACACGGTCGAGCAACCCGCCGAACCCGTGGACCTCGTCGCGTTGTTAGGGTGGTATCAGCGGCGATACCCTGGGGCGATGTACTCCGGCTGCGGGGGCGGGTATCTCTACGTGGCCAGTGAGCGGCCCGTACCGGGCGGGTTCCATGTCCGGATCAAGACCGAATAGCGAGGTACAGCATGGGGCGAATCTGGGTCAGCGACAGCCTGGACGATCTAAATCTGGGCCATGTGCGGCTCTTGCAGTGCGCCGCCGCACACGGACCGGTGCAGGTGCTGTTGTGGTCCGATCAGGTTGTGCAGCGAATGACGGGGCGCCCGCCCAAGTTCCCCCTGGAGGAGCGCCGCTACGTCGCCGAGGCCATCCGCTATGCAGATCAGGTGCGCGTGGCAGACAACCTGTCCGACCCGCGACACGTCCCTGTTGAAATGATCCCCGGCGACACGTGGGTGATGGCCGACTCGGCGCATACCGCGCCGCGGCAGGACGCATGCCGTGAGGGGAATATCGCGTGTGTGGTGATCGACGACGCCCAACTGGCGGCGTTGCCACCGGTGGCCGTGCCGCCGGATACGCCGGGATCGGACCGCCAGAAGGTGGTCGTCACCGGGTGCTTTGACTGGTTCCATTCCGGCCACATCCGGTTCTTCGAGGAGGCCGCCGACTATGGCGACCTCTATGTGATTGTGGGCCACGACCGTAACGTGCGGGAGCTCAAAGGCCCCGGTCACCCGCTGTTCAACGAGCACCATCGCTGGACCATGGTCCAGGCGATCCGCTACGTGACCGCAGCGATGATCTCCACCGGCCATGGCTGGATGGACGCCGAGCCCGAGATCGCGCGCATCCGACCCAACCGCTACATCGTCAATGAGGACGGGGACCGGCCCGAAAAGCGGCAGTTCTGTGCCGAGCGGGATATCGAGTATATCGTCCTTCGACGCCGGCCCAAACCGGGCCTGCCCCGCCGTGAAAGCACGCATTTGCGCGGCTTCTAACGCCGCCGGGGTGGGCGATTGCGATAGGGTTTCTTGCGGCCAGGGCCCTTGGCACGTTTGGGCCGGGTTTCGACCAGGGGCTCCACGGGGGCGACGGACAATTGCCGGGCCGGGACGTTGACGGCGACGATGCGGACGCGCAACGGCTGACCGAGGTGCACGCTCTTGCCGGAGTACTGGCCGATGACCGACTGGCGCCGCGGATCGTATTTCCACACGTCCAGCCCCAGATCGCCGGGCTCGATCATCCCCTCGATGCCGTACTTGCGGCACTGCACGAACACGCCGAAATTGGTCAGCCCGGTCACCACCGTATCCATCTCATCGCCGACGTGCTCGGTGAGCATCTGCAGGACCAGGGCGATCTTGATCTCGCGTTCGGCCTCTTCGGCCTGTTGCTCGGTGAACGAGATGTGTCGGCCGATCTCCTTGAGCTCGGCCTCGGACAAGACCTCCTCCAGGCCGATCAGATTCAGCCGTTGCTCGAGGTAACACTGCAAGAGCCGATGCACCAGCAGGTCCGCGTACCGTCGGATCGGGCTGGTGAAGTGACAGTAGTGCTTCGAGGCCAGGGCGAAGTGGCCGATGTGCATAGGGGAGTACTCGGCCTTCTGCAGACTGCGCAGCACGTACAGGTTGATCGGATACTCCTGCGGCGTCCCCTTGACCGCGGCCAGCAGGTCCTGGATCGCCGCGCGGTCCAGTTGCCGGGGGATCTTGAACCCGCACAACTGCACAAAACGCCCGATCTCCCGCGAGCTGTTCGGCTCCGGGTCCGGGTGAATCCGCCGCATGAACGGCACGTTGAACCGATCCAGCAGCGCGGCGACGGCCTCGTTCGCCTCGACCATGAACATCTCGATGATCGTGTGCGGATAGCTGTCATCGGCAGGTTCAGCGTCCACGACCTTGCCACTCTCGTCGAAGATCAGCTCCGTTTCCGGCAGCTCCAGGTGCAGCATTCCCTGCTTGGCACGCCGTGCCTCAATGGCCCGGGCCAGCGTTTCCATGTCCTTGAGCAGCGCGACCACCTCGCCGGCGAATCCCTCGGCGTGTCCTTGCAGGATGCGGTCGGCCTGTTCGTAGCTCAGCCGGGCCTTGGAGCGGATGATGCTGTTGGCGAATTCGCGGCCGCGCACGTGGCCCTGCGCGTCGTACGTAATATACACGCTCTTGGTGAAGCGCTTCTGGTTCGGCTGCAGGCTGCAGATGCCGTTGCTGAGCACCTCGCACAGCATGGGGATCACCTTGCCCGGCAGATACACGCTGTTGCCGCGCTGGTGAGCCTCCTGGTCGAGCGGCGAGTTCATCGGCACAAAGGTGCTCACGTCGGCGATATGCACGCCCAGAACCCAGTGTCCATCCCGGTTGCGGTGCAGGCTGATCGCATCGTCGAAGTCCTTCGCGTCGGGGGGGTCAATCGTGATGATCACCTCGTCGGTGATGTCGTCCCGCCGGGGGTCGCTGTCCGGATCGAAGGCCTCCGCCGCCTCATGGGCCTGCCGCAGACACGCCTCGTCGAACTCGGTCGGCAGCCCATAACGCGCGATGACGCTGCGGATTTCCGAATCGTACAGGCCGGCCCGGCCCAGCACCTCGACAATGGCGCCCCGGGCAGGGTCGCGGCCCTTGGGATAGGCGATGATGTCCACCACCACCTTATCGCCCGCCCGCGCGCCCTTGGCGCCCACGTCGTCCACTACAATCGGATCGAAATAGCCCTTGCCTTCCGGTTGAATGAACCAGCCCGGCCCTTCGTGCTGCAAGGTGCCCACGAAGCGGATATTGCCACGATCGAGGATTTGACTGACGACGCCGACGTGGCGCATCTGGCCACCTCGACGGCCCTTCTTGACCACGCGGGCCAGGACCACATCGTTATTCATCGCACCGCCGGTGTCGCGGGGACCGACGAACAGGTCCCCCTCCGGACGCGACTCGAACGGAACGACGAAGCCGAAGCCCCGCGGATTGGATCGAAACGTGCCGATCACCTGGTTCGCCGCACCGGGCGGCAGGATCAGATGCTTCGGGCCCATCGTAATCCGCCCGTGGTGCTGCAAGTGCTCGATCGCCGCCCGGAAGTGCGCGAACCGACTGGGCTCGATCCGGAGCTGCCGCGCCAGGTCCGCCCGCCGGATCGGCTTGTAGTTGCGCCGCCGCAACACCTCCAGGATGCGCTTGCTCAGGGCTTCCATATAAGCCTGTTCAACAAAACGGGCGTCCCGCCGATGGTTGATCGACGCGACGCCCCATCCGATCCCTCGAACCTCGGCCCCGTCAGGAGCTCTTGGCCTTCAGCGCGTTCATGCGACGCGCCAGGCGGGATTTGATCCGGGCCGCCGTGCGCTTGTGCATCGTGCTGGTCGAGGCGACCTTGTCCAGCTTCTTCTGGGCCAGACGGTACTCCTGCTCGACCTGGGCCGGGTCGCTCTCCCGCACCGCCGCCTCAAATCGCTTCACCTGCGTCTTGACCATGCTCTTGCGGGCGCGGTTGATGCGCCGCCGTTTTAGATTCTGCCGACTCCGCTTCTTGGCGGACAGTGAATGTGCCACGTTCAACTCCTGCGTTCTACCCTGTTTACGTTCTCGTGTTTCGTTTCTTTCGGTTGTCCGGTGCGTTCCGATCTATGTTCCATCTGAGAGGTTGCCTGTCCTATGACGCTGACTCCCCGCTCCGCAGGGCGTCGATGCGCTGACGTACGTCCCGATAGCCGAAGTCCTCCTGGGCCAGCTTGCGGTAGATGTCCAGCGCCTTGTCCTTCTGACTGTCTTCCTCATAGGCCCGGGCCAGGTTGTAGCGCAGCTCCTTGGCCAGTTGAGAGCCCTGGATCTCGCTGTTCTGCAAGGCCCGCTCGAACAGGTCGATCGCGTCGGCATACCAGCCCTTCAGCAGGAAGCACAACGCCGTCTTGCCCAACCCGGAGATGCGGTACCGCGGGTCCCGCTGGGCCTCCTGAAAGAGCGGAATCGCCTCGTCGTACCGCTTGTGCTGCACGAGTAACTGGCCATATTCGTACCGGAGCTTCATGTCCGTCGGATAGTTCTCGACGCACAAGCGATAGTGCTCCAGGGCCACCTCGTCCAGCTTGCCGCTGACCGTGGCCAGCTTCTGACGGAGGTCCGGGTTCTCCGGATCGTGCTCCAGGGCCGTCTTGATGGCCCGAAGCACGGTTCGCAGCCTCTTGATGCGGATCTCGCCCTCGCGTTTCTTGAACGCGAAGTCCTGGTACTTGTGCCAGGCGCCGCTGAGCAGTTTGATGGCGTCCTGGTAACCCTTGTCGGTCTCCAGACCCACCAGGGCGTCCGCCAGCTTGAGGATGTTCTCCTGCGTGGGCGCCCGGCTCGCGGTTCGCTTGGCCTCTTCCACCGCCCGCTGGCGAAAATCCGCACTCTTGACCAGGCTCTCCTGGGCATGAAGCTGCTCCTGGGCCTCCTTGTCCCGGATGCTCCGGCGAAAGTCGCCCGTCCCATCATACTTGCCCCGTTGAACCGTCAACTGGGCCGACAGATCGCGCAACTCATCGGTCAGGGGCCCATCCTCGGGCTTCATCTCCAGAGCGGCCTGGCAGGCCGCCACCGCCTTGTCAAAGAGCTCCAACGCCCGGTACGCGTCCTTGAGCAACAAGAACGTCGCCAGGGACGGGCGGTCCTTGGCCCGATTCGCGTCAAAAACCAAGTTGGCGACCCAGGTCGCCGTCCGCCGATACCCCCCCGCGACCGCCGCCTTGAGCATCGCCTCGGCATAGCCCAAGTTATCCGGGTCCTTGGCCAGCAGATACTCGGCGTTGAGCATCTCGTCCAGGGGCGTCTTGCCCCCATGGTGCTTCATCTTATCCGTGATCGTCGGCTTCTTGCCGCCCTTGCCCTGCCGAATCAGCCCGATCCGACGCAGGGGCGCATGCCCATCCTCCAACGCATCCGGACAAAGACGCAGGCCCTCGAGGTACAAGTCGATGGCATAGTCGAAGTTGTCCGTACTGGCAACCTCTTCGGCGCGTTCGAAAAACGTCAGCGCCTTGTCCAGATTGACCTCTTCGTGTTCGTTCTCAACCGACATGGTTCCACGGGTCTCTTAGCACCTCTTTGCCGAATCGCTGCATCATACCGGTCCGCGGGTCCCTGTCAACAGAGAAATGCGATCCGTGCCCTTGTCGCGGGGGAGCGACTGTGGTATGAACAAGGCGGTTTTTGACCCTCGGACCCGGGAGAACATCGCATGTTGGACACGTTGAAGGTTTCGGACGCAGAGGTATACGCCCTGTTAACAGAGGAACAGCAGCGACAAAGCCGGTGCCTGCGGCTGATCCCCTCGGAAAACTACGCCTCGGCGGCGGTCATGGAGGCCACGGGAAGCTGGCTGACCAACAAATACGCCGAGGGCTACCCGCATAAACGCTACTATGAAGGCCAGCAGATCACCGACCAGATCGAGATCCTGGCCCAGGACCGGGCCAAGGCGTTGTTCGGGGCCGACCACGCCAACGTGCAGCCCTATTCCGGATCCGTGGCGAATCTGGCGGCCTATGCCGCCTTCGCCCAGCCGGGCGAGACGATCATGGGGCTCTCGCTGCCGTTTGGCGGCCACCTGACGCATGGGTGGAAGGTCAGTGCCACGGGTCGTTTCTTCAAGTCGATACAGTACACGCTCGACGACCAGGGACGGCTGGATTACGACCAGATCGAGGACCTGGCCCGGCAACACAGGCCGAAGGTGATCGTTTCCGGGGCGACGGCCTACCCGCGGGTGATCGACTTCAAGGCCTTCGCCGACATCGCCGAGCGCGTCGGAGCGGTCCACATCACCGACATGGCCCACATCGCCGGCCTGATCGCCGGTGGCGCCCATCCCAGCCCGATCCCGCACGCCGGGGTGGTGACGACGACGACCCACAAATCGCTGCGCGGGCCGCGCGGCGCGATGATCCTGTGCCGCTCGGATCACGCCTCAGCGATTGACAAGGCCGTCTTCCCCGGCTTGCAGGGGGGGCCGCATATGCATACGATCTCGGCCATCGCCGTGGCCCTTGGGGAAGCCTCCACCAAATCGTTCGCCGAATACGCCCACCAGATCGTCAAGAACGCCCGGCGTCTGGCTGAGAAGCTGATCGAGTACGGCTTTGATCTGGTCAGCGGCGGGACGGATAACCACTTGATTCTGATTGACTTGCGCAACAAAAACCTGCCCGGCAAGAAGCTCTCGCAGGCCCTGGATCGGGCCCACATCGTGACGAATTACAATACGATTCCCAATGATCCGGCCAAGCCGTTCAACCCCAGCGGGTTGCGCTTGGGAACCCCGGCGGTCACCACGCGGGGTATGAAGGAAGAGCAGATGGACGCCATCGCCGGGTTTATCCATCGCGTGGCCGAACACGTGGACGATGAGTCGGCCATCGCGCGGATCGGAGCGGAGGTCGCCGAATTCTGTGCGGGGTTTCGGGTGCCCCCGATGTTCATTGATCGGGGCGACTGAGTCGGGCCGTCCCCTACACCTTGGCGGCCCGTTGATCCCGGCCCCGGCCGAAAGAGGACTTCATGGCGGAAAAGAAGTTCAAAGCCGGTATCCTGGGCCTGAATCCGAAAGGCCAGGCGCTCCTGGAGGCCGCGGAGCAGTGTGGCCACTACGAGGTCGTCGCGGTCGCGGGTCTGGACGCCGAGACCTTGCCCCAGATCGCCCAGAAGTATCAGGCGCAGGCCTACGGCGACTATCGCCAGGTGGTGGCCCAGAACGACTTGGACGTGCTGTTCGTGGCCGGATCGATGCGGTTGTGCGATGAGCACGTCCGCGCGGCGCTGCGCAAGGGTTGCGACGTGGTACGTCTGGTGCCGCCGGCCCTGGATTTCGAGCAGGCCGCCGAGCTGGTCCTGACCGCCCGCAAGGAGAAGACCCGGTTCATCGTGGCCAATCCCCGCCGCTTCGCCCCATCCTTCAAGGACATGCGCTCGTACCTGCATGAGGAAGGCGCCGACACGTTCCACCTGATCAGCGCCGTGACCAACGCGCCGCAGGGTTTTGACGATCCGCGGGACCGGTGGCTGACCGATCCGCACCTGGCCGGCGGTGGCGTGCTGCTGCACGACTGTTACGGCCTGATCGATCAGATCCTGCTCAGTTTCCCGCTGCCGCAACAGGTGTACAGCATTAACACGAACCACGCCCCCGACCGGCAACAACGGCTGTCGCTGACCGAGGACACGGCGGTCGTGACGATGCGGTTCTCCGATACGCTGCTGGGCAATCTAAGCACCAGTCGCACGTTCGGGCCGTGGCTGTGTCGACTGCGCGTCCACAAGGACGACGGCTATGCCATCGTGACCGATGATCGACTCACGATCCATGACAACGACGGGCGCATCCTGCAAGAGCGCTCCTACGTGTACGACGAGAGCCAGTTGATGCGCGAGCTGCTGGAAAACGTGGCGCAACACAAGCGGCACCCGCGCAAGGTCAAGCTTTTTGCGGACTCGGACGACGATCTGCGGACGATGGCGGTCATCCAGGCGGCCTATGTCTCGGCGCGGACGGCCGCGGCCGAGGAACCGGCGAAAATCCTCGACATGGCCCGGGCGGTCCCGGCTCGGCTGTGGGGCTGACCGAACGCCCCGGTTTCGCCGGTCACCGCGGCTCGGACCCCACGAGACAACCAGGAGAGAATCAGGAGGGCGATTCATGAGCGCAAGAGGGCGGGTTTTCCGAAGCGGCGTGTGGCTGGGGTTGGTGTGTTTGACCTTGGCCGCGGGTTTGCACGCGGCGCAGATCATCCCCGATGCCGAACCACGGGTGGTGGCCCGTTTCGACCGGGGGCAACTGCTCGACATCGGCGGCCAGCGGGCCCTGCTTGTGGCGGGCAGCGGCTACCAGATGGGCTACCAGCACGGCACGCTTCTGCGTGAGCCGGTCCGCCGGTTCATCCGACACGTATTGATGATTGTGGAGATGGCCGGCTCCAAGGACCCGGACCTCACCCTGGCCCAGGCCCTGCGGCGCACATCCAAGTTCGTTGACCCGCGCTTCCACGAGGAGATGCAGGGTCTGGCCGACGGCGCGGGCCTCGATGTGCGGGATGTCGAACTGGCCAACGCGTTCCCCGAGTTGTTCCATTGCAGCGGCTTTGCCCTGTTCGGCCGGGCCACCGCGGGTGGGCGGCTGTGGCACGGGCGCATCCTGGACTACATGACCGAGGCGGGTCTGCAGGACTACACGCTGCTGATCGTGGCCAAGCCCGACGGCCACAATGCCTTTGTCAACGTGGGCTACGTCGGTTTTATCGGCTCCGTGACGGGAATGAACGAAAAACAGGTGGCGTTCGGCGAGATGGGCGGCCGCGGCGAGGGCTGGTGGGACGGCGTGCCGATGGCGTTCCTGATGCGCAAGGGCCTGGAGGAGGCCGATACGCTTGCCCAAGCCGTGGCGATCTTCCGCGACAATCCCCGCACGTGCGAGTACTACTACGTCATCAGCGACGCCAAGGGCCCCGATGCCCGCGGGCTGGCTTGCACGCCCGAACGTTTTGAGACGATCGCACCGGGGCAAAGCCACCCGCAACTGCCCCACGCCATCGACGACGCGGTGCTGATGAGCGCCGATGAGCGGTACGAGCACTTGGCCCGGCGGGTCAAGGACCAGCACGGCCGGATCGACCTGCAAGAGGCCCTGGACCTGATGAACCGGCCCATCGCGATGGAAAGCTGCCTGCACCGCGTGCTCTTCGCCCCGAAGGAGCTGGAGCTGTGGGTGGCCAACGCCGTCTCACCCGAGCTCACCGAGCAGTACGCGGCCTGTTACCAGCCGTATTACCACTACGATTTTGCCACGTTGCTGGCGATGATCCCCGATGCTCCGCCGCCGGGCGTGCCCACGGCGCCCGAGCCGCCGTCGCAGCCGCAGGAACCCGTTGGCGTCGAAGTTCCCCCTCCGCCACCGCCGGCGCCCGTTCAGAAGGGACGGGTCGGCCCCGGCATCGCCCGGCCCGACCGGCCCGCAACGGATGCGCGGTTGCGCGAACGACTGGCGGTTTACCCGGCCGATACGCAGCCCTTTGCATACACGATGCGGCCGATCCGAGCGACCGAGCAGTACGACGTCTACGAGGTGACCTTCCCGTCACCCGTGCAGGGCTCTGTCGAGGCCAACAACACGGTGTACTGCGAGTACTATGCCTGCAAGGGCACGGCCAAGCGACCCGCCGTGATCGTGTTGGATATCCTGGAGGGCTCGCTGACGGTCTCCCGGCTGATCGCCAACACGCTGGCGGCCGGCGGCGTGGACGCGGCCATCATGACCCTGCCCCACTACGGGCCGCGACGGGGAGAGGATGCCGAGCAGTACCGCCGGATGACCTCCGACGTACAGACCCTGGTCGCGGCGGTGCAGCAGGCCGTGCAAGATGTCCGACGCACCGCGCGGTTCCTGGCGGCACGGCGGACGGTCGACGCCGAGCGGATCGGCCTGTGCGGCACGAGTTTGGGCGGGTGCATCGCCGCCCTGGCCGGGGGTGTGGACGGAGCGTTCGGGCAGGTGGCCCTGATCCTGGCCGGGGGCGATCTGGCAACCGTGCTGACCGGTGGTGCCAAGGAGGTCCGCGGGATCCGTGAGGAGCTCGATAGGCGGCAGCTCACGCGGGAGGACCTCGCCGAGTTGCTGGTCTTGATTGAGCCGCTGACGTTCGCCGAGCGGCTGCGGGACTCCCGCGTGCTGATGGTCAATGGTTCGCAGGACACGATCATCCCCTCGGCCTGTGCACGGGCCCTGGCCGAGCGATCCGGCGCCGAGGTGCAGTGGTACGATTGCGACCACTACGGCATGACGCGATACCTGCTGGCCGTGCTGGGCAAGGTGGCCGGGCACTTCGGAGCGCAACCCTGGCAGCAGGCCCAGGCGCCGGCGACTGTACCCTAACGGACTGCGAGCTGCTCGCGGATCGCATCAAGTTTCCACGGCTGAATGTCGATGAGACAGATACGGGCTGGCTGCGCGCCGGCCTGGAGTCGGGAATTGCCGGCATGATGATCGAGGCGATTGGACAACTTGGCGGCACGGTCTATGGGATCACTTGGTCCCGGCGGGTGGAGTCCGAACCCACGACGGCGCGGCCGGTGGAGCCGGTGGATGCCGTCGATTCGGGCTCGGTGGCCGAAGAGGCCTGGCTGGAAGCCCTGGCCTCGATGGTACGGGGTGGAGCGGTGGTTTTCCTGGATCGGCCCGCGGGCGCCTGGTCGAACTCTGAAGGCGGGGGCCTGGGTCTGCGTCGTCGGTTGGACTGCGTTTACCGGGCCGAATCTTCCGAACAGCCACGATGGCAACGCCCCGATTTAGCCCCAGGACCGGGCCGGCCCTCGGTTGCCCATCGCGCCCCATCGACCAACGCGTCACATGAAATCGGATTTCCGTCGGATCGTTTCCACCCTCGAGCAGGCCGTGGATCGCCACCTGGACGCGACCGCCGAAAAGGCCCCGCCGGACAGGGCCGAGCGGCTGCGGTCGTTGGCGGATCGACTCCGCGAGAGTCTCTACCAGACGGCCGAGCGGATAGACGGGGAGGGCATGACCGGGCCCGATGCGCTCTTGGAGCGGATCGAAAGAGGCCTCGAGCGGGAGCTCTCGCAGCTTGAGGCCGTCGGTCAGGAGACCGCGCAGGCGGATCGGCGTGTGGATGAGCCTGATGAGGCGGGCGTCCTGGAGACGCTGCGGCAGGCGTTCGCGGTGGAGGTTCAGCATCTGCGGCAGTCATTGGCCATGGGCCAGGTTCGCCCCGCCGACCAGGCCGCAAGGAGCCGCCGGACGGTGGATCGCGTGTCGCCGTACACCGGTTTTGGGGGCACGTATGCGGTGCGGACGACGGGCCACATTCTGAATGCCGTCGCGTGAGTCTCAGGGCATGACAAATTGTCTCGCCCCGGAGGAGTAGACAACACGCCCCGTGTCGCTCTCGACCAGAATCGCCTCAATCCCCTCCTGTGTCTCGACCCACCGCAATCCCTTCTCCGGCCCCATCACGGAGACGGCCGTGGCCATGGCGTCGGCGTCAAGGGCCTGCGGCGCCAGGATCGTCACGCTGGTCAGCCCCTGGACCCCGTCGCGCCGGCTCGGGTCGACGATATGGCTGTGCGACTGGCCGTCGATGACGACGAACCGCCGGTAGTCGCCGCTGGTGGCCACGGCTCGGTCGTTCAGCCGAAGCTTGAGCAGGAGAGCCCTTTCCTGACGCGGGTGCTGCAAGCCGATGCCCCAGTGAGCCCGGCCCCGGGAGGGGGTGCCGAAACAACGCAGATCGCCGCCGATGTCCACCAGCCCGCCGATGGCCCCAACCTGTCGCATCCGCTGAACCGCACGGTCGATGGCGTGGCCCTTGGCAATGCCGCCAAGGTCCAGACGCATCCCCTCCACAGCGAACCGCACCGTCCGATCCGCGGCCTCTAACTCGAGCTTGTCGAACCCGACGCAGCGTGAGGCAGCCTCCAGCTCCTCATCGGTCGGCCGGCGATTCTCCTTGCCCACTCGCTTCCACAGGTCCACTAGGGGCCCGACCGTGATGTCAAAAGTACCGTCCGTGCGACGGCTGTATTCGACGCTCTTTTGCAGCAGATCGAAAAGCTCCTCGTTGACGACGACCGGCTCAACGGCCGCCCGGCGGTTCACCTGCGACAGGAGCGAATCGGGTTTGTAGTCGCTCATCATGGCATCGACCCGGATAAGCTCATCGCGGGCCTCCTCCAGGGCCGTCTGCGCCGTCGCCTCATCGGGCGCGACGGCGATGACGTGGGCGAAGGTGCCCATCACCTCGTAGAATCCGCTGTCGGCGGTAACGGGCGCTGCCGGCGGCTTTTGACACGAGAGCCCGCCCAATATCGCCGCCATCGCGAATGCCGCCAAACCCCATGCTGTGATCCGAAACACATTCATAGACTCGCTATTCTAGGATTCCAGGGCTCCGACTTCAATCCCTTGTGCCGTCGGCTATAATGCGGCCATGAGACGCAAATCCATCCGGCTGTTGGGCCCGGCGGTCGAGACGCGGTTCCTGCCGTTCGTGCGTCGGCCCGGCCGATACATCGGCGGCGAGGTCAACCAGGTGCGCAAGGACCTGGACGCCTGTGACGTGCGCATCGCGCTATGTTTTCCCGATGTGTACGAGATCGGCATGAGCCACACGGGCCTGGCGATCCTGTATCACGTGCTTAACAGGCTGCCGGGCGTGGCGGCCGAGCGGGTTTTCTGCCCGTGGATCGACGCCGAGGCGGTGCTGCGCCGCGAGTCGATTCCGCTGTTCACGCTCGAATCGACAGCGGCGGTGGCGGATTTTGACATCGTGGGCTTCGGCCTGACCAACGAACTGTGCTACACGAACCTGCTCAACGTGCTGGACCTGGCCGGGCTGCCCATCCGCGCCGCCGACCGCGGGCCGGATCATCCGCTCATCATCGCGGGGGGCCAGGCGGCCAACGCCTGCGAACCGATCGCCCCGTTCGTGGACCTGTTCGTACTCGGCGAGGGCGAGCAGGCCGTGGTACAGCTCGTGGAGCAGGTTCGATCCGCGTGGGCAGCGGGGTATACGAAGCAAGAGATGCTTCGCGCGGCCGCCGAGGCGCTGGACTTCGTCTACGCGCCGAGCCTGTATGAGTTCGAATACGCCGGGGACCGGATCGTCTCCTTCGGTCCCTCGGACCCCGGCCCGCGCACGCGGTTTGAGAACGCGGTTGTCGAAGACCTCGAGGCCGCGCCCGTGCCGGACCGGCCGATTGTGCCGCACGTCGAGCCGGTGCATGACCGAATCAGCATCGAGGTGATGCGGGGCTGCCCCGGCCGATGCCGCTTCTGCCAAGCCAGCTACTGTCGGCGGCCCGTCCGTTTTCGCAGTGTCGAACGGATCGTCGAAATCGCCCGCGCGCAGTACGCCGCGACGGGGCTGGATACGATCGGCCTGCTGAGCCTGTCAACGGGCGACTACCCCCACCTGCCCGAGCTGGTCGAACGGCTGCGGGCCGAGTTCGAGCCGCGGCACGTGGGGCTTTCGATCCCCAGCCTGCGGGTACAGGAGCAGCTCAAGCTGGTGCCCGCGGGGATGACCTCGGTCCGTAAGAGCGGCCTGACTATCGCGGTCGAGGCCGCCGCTGAGCACCTCCGACAGGTCATCCATAAACCGCTGCGCGACGAGGATCTATTGGCGGCGGTCGAGGCGGCCTATCGCGTGGGGTTCCGCCGGGTCAAGCTCTACTTCATGGTGGGCCTGCCCGGCGAGACAGAGGAGGACATCGTGCGAATCGTGGACTTGGCCATGGCGGTCGGCGAGCGTCGGCGGGACGTGGACGGGCGCACCGCCGAGGTCAACGCGGCGGTCAGTTGGCTGGTACCCAAGCCGCATACGCCTTTCCAGTGGCTCGGCCAGCGCGACGGGGCCTATTTCGAACGGGCGCGAAAGCTCCTGCTGGATCGCAAGCGACAGTTGCGGGCGCGGTTCGTGACGCTCAAGTTCCACGATATCCCCCGCAGCGTTCTGGAGTCGGCCATGGGCAAGGGCAACCGGCGGCTGGCGGACGTCATCGAGACGGCTTGGCGGGACGGGGCCCGGTTCGATCTGTGGGATGAGTGCTTCGATATCGACCGCTGGCGGCGGGCCTTTGGCGTCCACGGCATGGACCTGGATGCCGCCGCTCAACGACAGTTCAAGACCGATGAGATCCTGCCTTGGGAGCATCTCGGTGGACCTCGCAAAGAGACTGTGCAGCGCCACTACCGTGAGGCCTTGGGCGATCTCGCCTGAACGTCTTGCTGCGTGCCCCCACCCGTCGACGTGCGACTATGGGGCAGAACACCGGGACTGCAGGTCTTCCACGAGCAGATTGTGGAGTCGCGCGAGGGTCTCCTCGCGCTCCGCCTTCAGCAGGATGAGAATGGGCTTGCCCGAAGGGGCGATGGTCTCGATGCGGACGGGTTCGCCGTCGGCGGCAGTAAACTCGACGGAACCCCGACTGCAGGTCTTCTGGGATTCCTGGTCCGCCCCATTTCTGGACGTCCAGGTGCGTGACCCCGCCCTGTACGTGGGATCGCCCTGGGTGCCATCGGCCTGTTGAATCCAGTTGGCCATGCGGCGATGCACTTCGACCAACGCGATGCCCACCTCGCGCTCAAAATCGCCGCTGACGGTGATCACCTCCATCCCGTAGGATTCGACCGGTCTTTCGTGCCGGCAGCCAACCAGGCACAGACAAAGCGGCACCAAAGCGAACACCGTGTGTTTCATGCCTATGCTCCCTTCCCACTGTGACGCTCCATGGCTATAGAGGCAGACGTCGACCGATGGCATGTATTACCGCAAAAGCCAGCGGAACACGGGTTTTCCCGCGGTGACTTTCACCATCCCGTGACGAAGGGCGCCTCAGTTCAATCGTCGGACGCTGCCGTTGCGGCGCAGGCCGGGCGGCTCGCTCAGGCCGCCCTGCTTGTCGGATTCATGAAACTCGCGGATGATTTCCGCCGCCTCGACGGGGTCGTCGACGACGGTGTAGACGTGCAGGTCTTCGGGGTTGATGTAGCCGTGTTTCTTAAGCATGGTCTTCTCGATCCAGTCGAGCAGTCCCTGCCAATACTCGCCGCACATGAGGAGGACGGGGAATTGGGCCTGCTTGAGCGTTTGGATCAGCACCAGCGACTCAAACAACTCGTCCATCGTGCCGAATCCGCCGGGGAAGACGATGAATCCCTGGGCGTACTTGAGAAACATCACCTTGCGGCAGAAGAAGTATCTAAAGTGCAGGGACATGGTCTGGTACGAATTGGGGACCTGTTCCTGAGGCAGCTCGATGTTCAGCCCGATGCTCTCGGCGCCGACCTCGTGGGCGCCTTTGTTGGCGGCCTCCATGATTCCGCCCCCGCCGCCGGTGATGACGGCAAAGCCGGCCTTGGCCACCTCCTGCGCGGTCCGCCGCGCCAGTTCATAATACTCGGTGCCGGGTTCGGTTCGGGCCGAACCGAAGATGGACACGGCCGGGCCGACGATGGACAACTCCTCGAAACCCTCGACAAATTCGGCCATGATCCGGAAGATTCGCCAAGGCTCTTCCGCGGGCATTGCATTATTGGTCGTCATCGTTCCTCGTATACTTGAGCGTTGAACGGCTTACCGTCCCTCGAACACCGCGCGAACCACTGAAACGGGCCCTTCTTGTCATCTCCGTGGAGGTCGGCGCATCGCCGTTTCATCGGCCAGACGGCGGGGTGGCCTGAACGGAATCAGCGGTCCACCTGAAAAGCACTGGGGCAATACGCGCTTATCGGACATTGATCGCAGGCGGGCTTTCGGGCCTTGCACACCCGCCGCCCGTGCCAGATCAGATAATGACTGAACATCGTCCAGCCACCCCACTTGTGCTGCGGCACGATCTCCATCAGATCGAATTCGAGCTTGACCGGGTCGCTGTGCGGGCTGAGCTCCAGGCGGCGGCTCAGGCGGATGACGTGCGTGTCGCACGTGATGCCCGGAACACCGAAGGCGTTGCCCAGGATGCAATTGGCGGTCTTGCGGCCGACACCGGGCAGGGTCAGCAGCGATTCCATGTCCGCCGGAACCCGGCCGTCGAACTCGTCGATGATCTTGCGGCTGGCGGCCTGGATGCTCTTGGCCTTGTTGCGGTAGAAGCCGGTGCTCTTGATGTCCTCCTCGATCTGGACCAGCGGGGCACGCGCGAAGTCGGCCGGGCCGGGGTACTTGCGAAACAGCCCCGGGGTGACCTCATTCACTCGCACATCGGTGCACTGGGCGGAGAGAATTGTCGCCACGAGCAACTGAAAGGGATTCTCATGGCGCAGCGCGATCGTCGCGTTCGGGTAGGCCTTGGCCAGGATGGGCATGATCTTCTCGACCCGCCTGCGCGCCTGCTCCTTATCGACAGAAGGGCCCGCCGCTTTGGCTGTCGCACTCGCCTTGGCCCGGGTCGTCGTCGCGGTTGTCTTCTTTGTGGCGGGCTTTGCCGTCTTCGTCTTCGTCGTCTTCTTCATAGGACCTCATGCCGAACGGGTCATGGCAAGGCCTCGGCGGCCTCGATGAATCGCTCCGGCGAGAAGATGCCGCGCAGCTTCGTGTAGACCTTGCTCCGCGGCTCCAGCAGGACCGTGACGGGCACGTTGCCCGCTTCGCCGAAGACGGCGTCCAGATCGACGGTCGCGGGCCAGCCGCGCCGCGTCGTATCGGCCTCGATCGCCAGCAGGTTCTTTCGCTCGATCAGACGCACCACCGCCGGATCGTGGTAGACCCGCTTGTCCACGACCTTGCAGTTGGTGCACCAATCGGCGGTAAACTTGACGACCACGCCGCGGCCCTCCTCGAGGGTCTGGGCGATGGCCGCGCGATCGTACGGTTGCCATGGCACCTTGGGGGCCGGGGCAGTGGGCAGCAGCCAGAACCCGCAGGCCACGGCCAGGACAAGGGCGATCAGCCGGATCGTCCACTTGCGCCGGCTCGGCGTGGCGTAGCTCACCCAGCCGCCCCACATCCAGGCGCAAAAGCCGAAGATCACCGCGAAGAGCAGCACGTTGATGAGCCGATCCTTGTCCAGACCGGATAGGGCGAACTTGACGGCGATCGCCAGCAGCAGGAAACCACCCGTCTTCTTGAGAATGTCCATCCACGCCCCTGGCTTGGGCAGGCGATTCAGCCACGCCGGCACGGCGACAAGGATCGCATAGGGCAGGGCCATCCCCACGCCCATCAGGACAATCGCGACGGCGCCGACCACCGGCGGCTGGGTCTGGGCCCACACCAGGACCGCGCCCAGCAAGGCCCCGCTGCACGGCGTGCTCAGGAGCCCCGCGAAAAAACCCATGCCGATCGATCCGGCCAGGCCCGGCCGCTGGGGCTGGCCGCCGGCCAGCGACGCCGGCAGTGTGATCGTGACCACGTCCAGGAACACCAGGGCGAAAAAGACAATCAAAAGAAACAGCGCGATGACCGCCGCGGGCGTTCGAAACAGGTCATTAATATCTATGACGGTGCCGGTCGTCATGCGGACGATGACCGCCAGCACGGCGAACGCCGCGAAGAAACCCACGATGCCCAGGCAAAAGGCCCCGCCCAGCACCAGCCGTCGGCCCGACGATTCACGCCCCTGGGCGACCAACCGCATGATAATCAAGGGCAGCACGGGCAAGACGCACGGCATGATGTTGATACTCAGCCCGGCCAGAATCGCCAGCACGAAGTAGAAGGGTGCCGCGCGGTCGGCGGTTCGACCCAGCGTGCTCTCGTTCCAGTCGGCCAACACATCGGCCAGGGCTTGGCTGTCCAGGTCGGTCGCATCTTCCGTTGTCCCCGGAGTGCCGGACGCCTGCGCGTCGGGGCCGGGCGGCGACGGGGTGCCCTCTTCGACCAGGCTGACCACACCCTCGGCCGGATGGACCCGCACGGCCAGGGTCTTGGCAAACGGCGGCAGACAGATCTCGCTGGTGCAGGCGATGCCCTCGATCGTGACCTGCGCGGTGAAGGGCGCCTGGGGCCATTCGGAGGTGATCGGAATCCGCACCTCGAAGTCGCCCACGTAGACCTCGATGTTCTTCTCGAGACCCTTGTCGTAAAAGAGTTCCCAGGACGGAAACACGGCCGATCCGAACGTCACGCCCTCGGCCTTGGCGGCGAGTTTCAGCTCCAGCCCCGGCGCAGGCGCGGTCTGCGACCGCGCATAATAATGCAGATCGTCCGTCCCCTGGAAACGGGCCGTCAGGACGGGGCGATCCCCCTGCTCGTCGAGCGTGATCGTGACCGCCGAGCGCTGGTCCTGGTACTCCAGCAGGTCCACCGTCCAGGCCGGCGCCGCGGCGGCCATGCTGAACAAAAGAACGCCCACCATCGAAACGTTTTGCATTTGCCGGTCTCTCAACAGGGCCATCGGGTCCCTTTCCCTACGGCCCGGCCCGTCGCGAGGTTCGGGGAATCGCCGGGCCTGGGCAGCTGGAGGCACAGTGTAGAGGCGACGTCGGGCGTATGCAACGGCAAACCCGCCCTCCCCGCACCGGCTCGTGGAAGCGGCCCGGCCGACGGAACCCCCGCAAAAAATCGTCCGGACTGGAGTAGCATTGCGGGTCGGCCGAATTAGAATGAGTGGTTTTGGTGACCTGACCAGGAACGAGAGTGCATGGACACGATTACGCGTCAAAAGTTGGCGGCCGGGTTGTTTGAGCGTTATGAGGGCAACCCGATCCTCACGGCGAGGCATTGGCCTTATCCGATCAACTCTGTGTTCAACCCGGCGGCGATCCGCACGGACGGGGAGGTGGTCTTGCTCAACCGCGTCGAGGACCTGCGGGGCTTCTCGCATCTGACGTTGGCGCGGAGCAAGGACGGTCTGACCGACTGGCAGATCGATGCCGAGCCGACCATGATGCCCGACCACGGCACGCAGGAGGAGCGGTGGGGCCTGGAAGACCCGCGGGTCGTCTGGCTCGAAGAACAAAAGCAGTTCGCGATCACCTACGTGTCGTTCAGCGAGGGCGGCCCGCTGGTGTCGTTGGCCATCACCCGGAACTTTCGCACGTTCGCCCGGCTGGGCGCCATGCTGCCGCCGGAGGACAAGGACGCGTGCCTGTTTCCGCGGCGGTTCAACGGCCGCTTTGCGTTGATTCATCGGCCGATCGTGCGGGGCGAGGCGCACATCTGGCTGAGCCTCTCGCCCGATCTGAAGCACTGGGGCGACCACCGCATCCTGTTGCGGACGCGCCACGCGTATTGGGACGGGGTGCGCGTGGGGCTGGCGTGCCAGCCGATCGAGATCCCCGAAGGCTGGCTGATCCTGTATCACGGCGTTCGGGGGACGGCCGCCGGCGCCATCTACCGGACGGGCATGGCCCTGCTGGACAAGGAGGAACCCTGGCGGGTCCTGCGGCGCGGCGAGGAATGGGTGCTCGGCCCGCGGGAGGACTACGAGCGGATCGGCGACGTCAGCGACGTGACGTTCGTGACCGGCGGCGTGGTCATGCCCGAAACGAACAGGCTCTACGTGTACTACGGCGCCGCCGACGACAAGGTGGCGGTGGCCATGGCCGACATGGACCGCGTCCGGGAGTACATCATGGCCTGCCCGAAGGTCGATTCCTGAATCCACCCGCGATTTGACACAAGATCACCAGGCACGGGGGAGAACTGCCCGGGGGGGCTCAGGGTCGCTGTCGGTTGAGGTAGTAAAGGCGGCCATCCTCGGCCCCGATGAGCAGGTCGCGCACGCCGTCGCCGTTCCAGTCCACGGTGGTGGGGCTGGTGGTGTGCCCGGCGAGCTTTCGATCGGCCAGCGGGCCTTCGTCGATCAGAAGCACCTTGCCATCCCGCGTGCCGTGGTTCCGCAGGAGATTCACATTGGCTGAATTGACCAGCACGTCGAGCCGCCCGTCGCCGTCCCAGTCCACGATGCACAGCTTGCGTCGGCCGCTGCCACCCGCGGCGCGTGCATTCAGCCGCAAATCACCCTGGCCGTCGCTGAAGATCCGCCGGCCGGGCAGGAGGACAAGCCCTTCGGCCCGACGCTGTCGCTCAAACCACGCCAGGTATCCCTCGTGGTCGAGCATCACCAGGTCATTGAGCCCATCATCGTCCCAATCCACCACGACCGGTGTGGTGCGCCATTGGGTGACCAGCTCGCCCGGCGCCGGGTCCCACCAGTTCCACGCGGGCTTGGGCGGTGATGCGGGCCAGTCCACCTGGATCGGCTCGGCCGGCGCCAGCCGCGGGGCCTGCCGCGTACCGATGTTGCGGTACCACACGACCCTGCCCCAAATCGAGTTGACCACCAGGTCCAGCCGCCCATCGTGGTCCCAATCGGCCACGCTAAGGGTCGTATAGCCCCACTTGGCCTCGCACGGGCCCTGGATCGAGCCGTTGGGCCCGGCCTGGATGCGGATCGTCTCGCCGCCCGCTTCCAACCGAACGGGCGCGGCCCAGCGGGGTGGGTCGCCGCCATCCAGGTTCTCAATGAGGCCAATGTAGCCGGCGGTACTGCCGCAGATGAGGTCTTCATCTCCATCGCCGTCCCAGTCCACGCTCACCGGCGTCACCAACGCGCCGAACTTCACGTCCCTGGCCTCCTGTCGGAAGTACCGGGGCTCCAGGAACACCGGCAGGCGGCCCGACACACGGCCGGTATGCTCGATCAGGGCCACGCGCCCGTCTTCATCGCCGCAGACCAAGTCGATATCCCCATCGCCGTCCCAGTCGATGGCGGTGGGCGTGATCATCTGCAGGTCCATCGCCAGCGGTTGGCCGGCCTCGCAGGCCAGCCGACGCCCGGCGGCATAACGCGGCCTGTTCCGCGTGCCCACGTTCTCGAAATAGGTAAAGCCGTCCAGGAACTCGCCGCACAGCAGGTCCAGATCGCCGTCGCCGTCGAAATCCGCCAGGTTCGGGGACGGCATCCCGTACACGTCCACCACGTCGCCACCGGCCTTGATACGCGCGGGCGCCGCGTACGTAGGCTTGGCCGTCGTTGCCTCGTTGCGGGCCAGATAGACAAAGCCGTGCAGCGGTCCCCGCTGCCAGCGGCCCCGGCTGTCGAACGCGTTGTCCCAGCCGTAGTCGCCCCAATAGCCGATGCCGATGATTACGTCGAGTGCTCCATCGCCGTCGTAGTCCACATAGTGCCATTGGTTCGCCCGGGTCGATCCCGGTCCGGGGTCGATTTTACCGACGGCGATCTTGTGGCTGCTGGAGAAGCCCTTGCCCAGGAAGTCGACCCACTCCGTGTCCGGCGTCAGCACGCGAGGCCGGCCATCCACGTAGGAAACCCGCGCGTTGCGCAGGGCCGGGCCCAATCGCACGGGCGGCTTGAACACCGGCATCTTGGCCTTGCCCCCGGGGTTCTCAAACAGGTACACCCCATTGAACGGCACATCCGGGCAGGACACCACCAGGTCCAGGTCCCCATCCCCGTCCCAGTCCATGGGCATCGGCCAGGCCCACAGCCCCACGCCCAGGTCCACCACCAGACCGGGATGATTGTACTGAACCCGCTCCAGCGACCGGGCTTCCACGCCGGGGGCAAGCAAGAATGCCGCCAGGGTCGCTGCGATGAGCGTCGGCCGTCGAGTCATGAAAGGGCTCCCTGCTCGGTCAGAATACGTCGCACCTGCTGGCGTTCGGGGCTGCGGAACCTGTGAAACGGCTCGGCCATGAAGTCGTTGCAGATCCCCAGCAGCGACAGGGCACATTTGGTGGCCTTGATGAACCGCGAGGGGTACCGGCCAATCGTGTACAATCGCTGCAGATCGATGATCCGTGCGGCAAGTTCCTCCGTGCGTCTCGCATCGCCGGCAACGACCGCCTCGTAACACTGCACAAACAGCCGCGGAAACATGTTCGCCCCGCCACAGACCCCACCGTCGCCGCCCCGACGGACCGCCTCGACGAGCAGGTGTTCGGGGCCGATGAGGATCGACCAGTCCGGCCGTCGATCCCGCAGCGTCAATAAACTCGCGAAGTACTCCAGATCTCCCCCACTGTCCTTGATACCGATGATCGTGTCGCGGTCCGCCAAGGTTCGCAAGGTCTCGATCTCGAACCACACCTTGGTGCAGCCCGGCATGTTGTAGAGAACCACGGGCAGCGGCAATTGCGGCAGGATATCCTGAATGTACTCGGTCAGTTCGGCCTGGCCGGCGGGGAAGTAGTAGGGGGTGGACAGCACCACGGCCGAGGCACCGGCGTCGGCGGCGGCCGCGGCCAGGTTCACCGACTCCACATAGGCCGTATCGGTCACGCCGACCAGCACGGGCGCCCGCCCGGCCACAAGATCGCACACCCGCCGGATGAGCCGCCGCCGCAGGGCGTAGCTGAGACTCGGCGCTTCGCCCGTGCTGCCCAGGATGAACACACCGTGCACCCCACCATCCAACACGTGCGCGACGAGCCGCTCCAGCCCCTCCTCATCCAGGGCATCGCGACCGGCCAGCGGCGTGACCAAGGGAGGGATGATCCCACGCAGCTTCATGACACCGCCCACCTGCACAAGAACTCGTGAACACGTCGGCACATCGTCCGGCTTGGCCCACGCGCATCTTCTATCCTTCATCGCGAGATCGTCGCCGGCCTGCCGGCCCGCGAGGTTACTTGTCGAGAACGAGCAACTCGATTTTGCGGAAGTCGATCGGGTGGCTTTCGGACTGCACGCTGATGTAGCCTTCATTCAGCGAGACGTTATCGCCCTGGATCAGCTTCTGGGCGTCCGCATCGTTCGGATCGAGGACGGGCCGGTTGTACTCCAGGACCACCTCGCCGTCAATGATATGCCGGATGATCTGGCCGCCGCGCACCTCGACCTCGACGGTGACCCACTGATCGCCGTGATAGGTCTTCGAGGTGGATGAGATGCAGTGCTGCGTGACGAGCTTGCCGTCCATCACCACGTGCGTACCGGGCGTGCACAGGTTGGCCGTCGTGCGTTCGTTCGTGCCGTCACCGCCGAGCAACTGCACCTCAATCGACACGGGGAAGTTCTGGTCCCGGCCCATCGTCTTGGGGTCCTGGCCATGCAGCATCAGGCCGCTGTTGCGATACGCCCATCCGGCCCCGCCGGGCACCTGCTCACCCACGAAGCGATACTCGACCCGCAGGACGTACCGGGAGAAGGGCTTCTCGTAAAACAGATGCCCGAACCGATCATTGAACTGCTCGTACCCCTCGTCGTACCGCACCTTCAGCAGCCCCTCCTCCACGCGGAACGTCCGATGCGGATCCTCGCCCAGCTCATAGCCCCGGATCTTCGGTGTCCAACCGGTTAGGTCCTTGCCGTTGAACAGGGCGATCCACGTGGGCCCTTTGTCCCTGGTCGACGTCGCAGCGCAACCCGTCAGCACCACGACCACCGCTGTAACCGCGACCCCCCGGAGAAGACCGGTTCGCACGCAACCTCGCGCGCCTTGTCTGGGGCACAGATGCGCTCTACCCATAGTGATCCTCCTTTGGTCTAGCAGTCCGTTGAAAAAAGTACGGGCCATAGAAACGGACCCTGCTTGTCATTCCCGCGAAAGCGGGAATCCACGCTTTGCGTGCAGAGCACACCACACGTCGAGCGTGGACCCCGGATCAAGTCCGGGGTGACACTATTCCAACAGGCTGCTAGGACTCTACGCTCGCCCGGCTTCGCGTCGTTACTTCACCTCGGCGGCGAACCGGTAGCTGAGCAGCGTATAGATCAACTTAGCCGCCAGGAAATCCGGCGCATGGTTGTCCTTCGTCGGACACAACTCGCAGACGTCGAAACCGACGACCTGTCGCTTGGCCGTCACGGCCTGCAGCAGGCTCAGGACCTCATACCATCCCAAGCCGCCCGGTTCCGGCGTACCCGTGGAGGGCATGATCCCCGGATCAAACACATCCAGGTCGATGGTGATATACACCTGGTCGCCGAGGCGGGCCAGAACGTCGTCGTAGCCGTCCCGCCGCCCGACCAGATCCCGGGCGTAGAACACATTCTCCGCCACGAGCGACGGTTTCTCGGACACGTCCATGCTGCGGATGCCCACCTGCACGATGGTCGCCAGCTCCTTGGCCCGGGCCATCACGCAGGCGTGGTTGTACTTGCTGCCCAGGTATTCGCCGCGCAGGTCGGCGTGGGCGTCCAGTTGCAGGATCGTCACCTTCGGAATCCGCCGCGCCACGGACCGCATGGCCCCGATCGCCACCGAGTGTTCGCCCCCGATCACCACGGGAAACTTGCCGTCCTCGAGGTAGCCGTCCACCCGCAAGGCCACCGCCTCGACCATCTCGCCGGGCGTCTCGGCCAGATCAATGGGCGTGTCGGTACAGATCCCGGCCCGGTAGACCTCCGCACCGGTCTCGATGTCATAGAACTCCAGATTGGGCGAGGCCTCGAGGATCGCCTCGGGCCCCTCCGCGGCCCCGCGTACCCACGTGCTGGTCCCATCGTAGGGGACCGGGAGTATGACGATTCTGGACTCCTCGTAGTTGGAGAACTCTTCAGGGAGATAGCCAAAACTCATGTCCTGATCCATCGTCTCGATCCTACCCTCTGCAAAGCGTGCTCAATGCTCATCGGGCCCCCCGGCCTCGAGCCGAAGGGTCCTTCTAGTCAAATAAAAAGACCGCCAGCGCCACGGCGGTGGTCCACATGCCCTTGCGGCCCCGACCCGTCTGCGTGATGCTGGTGGTGCGAATAATCAAGCCGCTGGAGCGATACACCTGCTCCTTTTCCGACCAGGCCTTGTCCGGGTCCACGTCCAGACCCAGGGTCGTGCCCAGCATCCCGGCCGCGAGGTCTTCGGCCATGTCCGCGGCCTCGGGCTTGGTCATGCCATATTCGTGCACCTCGCTCAGGTATCCCCATTTTTTCGGGTTCTTGGGCACGGCCACGCCCACTGACGCGGCGATTTGCCGACCCGGTTCATCGGTCTCCACCCGGGCCATCACGGAGAAGGACACGGCCCCGGGGACCAGACACGCCAGCCCCTCCGAACGGGGGATGACCTTGCAGCTCGGCGGCAGAATGGACGAAACCGACACAAGGTTCTGCTGAGCCACGCCGGCCTGCCGCAGGGCATCCTCGAAGCTCTTGAGCTTGTACCTGTGATGGCCGATGCCCCGCGTCAGGAACATGCGTGTCGGAACCAAGTTCATGGGCCCTGCTCCCGCAAATAGCCTGTGTCGCCGTTCATGCCCTTCCGTAACGGGCAACCTTCTTGAAGAAAATTATAGAACCCCCTCCGTCGCGGGCAATGAAAAATCGGCCCGATTCGCCGCCACGAATTCCTCGCGTAGGACCTTACGCCTCGGTGGCGGGACTCTGAGCGGACTCGCTTACCTGATAGTCGATCACAATGGTGGTGATATTGTCCGGCCCGCCCGCGGCGTTGGCCGTCTCCACCAGGACATCGCAGGCCTTTTGGGGGTCGGACACCTCCCGAAGCACGCCGGCGATGTCGGCCCCGGGGACCGCGTCGGTCAGCCCATCCGTGCACAACAGCAGCCGATCGCCGCCGTGCAGGGCAAACGAGCGAATGTGCGGCGAGGGCTCGTCCTCCATGCCCATGTAGTGCGTCAACTGGCCCTGGGCCTCATGGTCGTCGGCCTCATCGGGGTCGACCGCGCCGTGGGCGATCAGCTCGGCAACCACCGAATGGTCTTGGGTGATCTGCACGAAACGACGGGCCCGGAGGCGGTAGGCGCGGCTGTCGCCCAGGTTGGCCACAAAGGCACGCCCCTTCTGTACGAGCACCAGCACCAGGGTCGCTCCCATGTCGCGGTAGCCGGTCTCGCTGGTCTGTTCGAGCCGCAGTTGCCGACACTGCTCACGGATCGCGCGGGCGAAGAGCCGCCGGATGGCCCGCGGACGCTCGGAGCGGCCCTGAGACAAGGCCGTCTCGATCATCACGGGCAGGTCCTCCACGACGATGCCCGCGGCCTTGGCCCCCCCGCGATGACCACCCATCCCGTCGGACACCACGAACAAGCCCAGCTCCGGCGCGATGTGGTAGGCATCCTCGTTGGCCGGCCGCACCCGGCCCGGATCGGTCCGCACGCCCCAGGCCAGCCAGGGCGGCGCCAGCTTGTGCTCGTCGGGATGGGGTTCCATCGCAACGGCCCTCAGGACAACAACCGCTGGGTGCACCAGGGGCAATAGTGCCAATACGTCGAATCCACGCTCCAGCCGCACCGGCTGCACCGCTCGGGGAACGGCCAAACGTCCCATGCCTTCTGAATCTTACGGCGGCACCACGGGCAGTATCGCATGAACCGCGCGATCCGCCCGCCGCAGTGTCGGCAGGTGCCATGATAGGCCGGTCGATCCAGTGCCTCCGGATCCGGGGCGAACCCGGCCCCATAGCACCACGGGCAGTAGCTCCACGCACCGGCCATGCCCCTGTGGCACCGGGGACAGACGCGACTTTGCACCGTCCGGTCGTCGAACCGGTTGCGACGGCTTCCGCACCAGGGACAGACCTGCATCGCCTCGCTGATCGGCTCGCCGCAATCCACGCAGGTGTGCACGCAGTCCAGCACCTTGCCGTACCGCCGAAGGAACGTCTCGGTGCGCAGTTGTTGCCACGTGCGCCGGTGGGACAGGGTGGCCGCCAAACTCGTCCCTTGACGCGTGCGCAGAGAGCGTGGAACGGCCTCTTGCAGGGCCGTCAGCATTGCCGCGGCGCCGGCAAAACGCCGAGCCGGATCCACCGCCAGGGCCTTCTTGAGGAATTCGACGAACCGGCCGCTGGTCCGCTTTTGCAGGCGATCAGCGCCACGCATCGGCCACTTGAACGGCCAGCGCGGCAGGTACCCGGTGAGAAACTCATACAGGATCAGCCCCACCGCAAAGCAGTCGCTGCGGTACGTCGGCCGCCCGTAGGCCTGCTCCGGGGCCACGTAGCCGGGTGTGCCGTAGTCGTCAATGGTCTTCATCCGGCCCTGAACCTGCACGCCGATCCCGAAGTCGCCGATAGCGGCTCGTGCGCCCCGTAGCAGGAAGATGTTGCCGGGGGTAACGTCGCAGTGGACGACCCGTTGTCCATGAGCGTGCGCCAGGCCGCGCAGCACATCGCTGATGATCGCGATAATCCGCCGCGGCGCCATCGGCCGGGAGCAGTCGTCCAGGGTCCGATCCGACAGCTCCGTGGCCAGGACGGCGTACCCGTCCAGCAGCTCGGCGTTCTTGACGGGCATGATGTTGGGGTGCCGCAACTGGCTGACCAGCCGCACCTCGCGCAACAGCATCTGGTTGTCCGGGCAGCCACGCGGTCCGAGCTGGGGGATCTTCAGGGCGACCCAGATGCCCTCGATGGTGTCACGGGCCTTCCAGACATCGCAATAACCCCCACGGCCGACGCACTTGACCAGCCGATACTTGCCCAGCCGCTGGTTCCGCCGCAACTGCAACGCCGGACCGGGTTTGGGGTCCGCACCTGTGGTTTCTGAATCGCCCATTGGGGGCTTCCCTCGTTGAATAAGGCCTCCACCTTGGGGCCGGATTGTTTATCCTAGCCCCGACCCGGCCCAGTGCAAGCGCCCGCCGGGCCGTTTCTCAACGAGATACCTTTGGTACAATACGCATGGCCGGGCAGGTTGGCGGGACAGCCCGGATCGGGTATACTGACGTGCGTCCTCATGATGTGATCACTGGAGGTAAACAACGGCCAACTCGGGAGAATGCCGATGAGCAGGTGGGTGACGCGAAGGGACGTGTTGGCCGGGGCCGGAGCCCTGGCCGGATCGGCGGTTTTGAAGACGGCACCGGTGCGGGCGGCCGGGCAACCGGAAGGGTTTCGCTACTGTCTGAACGCCGCGCTGGTAATGGGTTATCGGCTGGACATCGTCCGCCAGGTAGAGTTGGCCGCCCAGTGCGGCTACGATGCGATCGAACCGTGGGTGCGGGACATTCAGACCTACGAGGAATCGGGCGGTTCGCTCGATGATCTCAAGAAGCGCATCGCCGACGCGGGCCTGACGGTGGAAAGCGCCATCGGCTTTACGGGGTGGATCATGGACGATGACGCCAAGCGTGCCGCGGGCGTTGAGGCCATGAAGCGGGATATGGAGCGGGTGGCCCGCATTGGCGGCACACGCATCGCCGCGCCGCCCGTGGGGGCCACGCAGGGCGCCAAGGTGGATCTGTTCGCCGCAGCCGAACGGTACCGCGTGATCCTCGACGCCGGCGACGCGATCGGTGTGATCCCACAGGTCGAGGTCTGGGGCCCGTCGACCAACCTGAGCCGGCTGGGCGAATCCATGTTCGTCGTCATCGAGTCCGGCCATCCCAAGGCATGCCTGCTACCGGATTTCTACCACATCTATCGTGGCGGATCGAGCTTTGAGGGCCTGCGACAACTGGGGCCCCAGGCCATTCACGTCTTCCACATGAACGATTACCCCGATCGGCCACGCGAGCAACTCGCCGACAAGGATCGCGTGTTCCCCGGAGACGGCGCCGCGCCGCTGCCCGAGCTGGTCCGCATGCTGGCCGACAACGGCGTGCGGCCCGTCTGGTCCATCGAGCTGTTCAACCGAGACTACTGGAACACCTACGATGCGCCCACGATCTGCCGCTTGGGCCTGGAAAAAATGAAGGCCGTCACGGCCAAAGCCATGGCGTAAACGCCGGTAGTTCCGCAGGACCCTATCAGCGGTCTCAACGACCTATTCGCCGAAGAAGGGGAAGAGCTTCTTGAGCTGGGCCGCGGAGGGGCGGCTGCCGTATTCGCAGATCTCGAAGGCCTCGGCACACCGGACCTTCTCGCCCTTCTCACGGCCATAAAGAACGATGAGCTTGTCGCGATACTGGTCGGCGATGGCCGCGAAACGGCGGCGAAAGCTGTCCTTGACCCGTTGCCGGGCGGCCTTGAGCTCCTGTTCGTTCTTCGGGACCATCGAGGCGTTGCCGCCGCAGCCGCCCTCGACAAACTGGGAATCGAGAACCGACAGGGCCTCCAGCTTCTTGTCGAGGACCGCATCAATCGATACGACGATCTCCGGATCGAAGGGGTTGGGCTTCTGGAAGCGGTCCGAGCTGTACAGGAAGACGGGGTTCCTGCTCAGGGGCGGCACATCCGGGCAGAAGAACGGCACGGTCACCATATACGCCGCATCCTGCACGAGGATGCCCGTATACCGATGGTCCGGATGATAGTCGTTCGGGCGGTGCGTGATTACGATGTCGGCCTTCCACTCGCGGATGAGCCGTGTGATGAGTCGGCGGTTCTCCAGCGTGGGCATAAGCTCACCATCGTGAATATCCAGCACCTCGGTCTCAATGCCGAGAATCCGGGCGGCGTGCTCGACCTCCGCCTTGCGCCGCTGGGCCAGCGGGCCGCCGGCCATCTGCCAATGGCCGATGTCACCGTTGGTCGTCGAGACGAATTTCACGTGATGACCTTGGGCCGCCCACATCGCCGCCACGCCGCCGGCGCGAATCTCGCAATCGTCCGGATGCGCGCCGAAAACGATGATCCGCAGCTTGCCATCGTCGGCCCCTGCCGAACCCCACAAGACCGCCACGGCCGCAAGAGCCGCCACAACAGTCCTGAACCCGCCTCGTGAGATCGTCTGGTTCATGGTCTTGCCTCCTCATAACGTCACGCGAAACTGCTTTCACTCGTTCACAAACCTATCCACAGGACCTCAGGCCCCTGCGATAAAGTCCGGCTGAGCAGGTCACACGTTCAGTTCGACGGTTCGGTCGAGTTGATCCTGGTAGCGTTGTCGGATCGGCTCGACGATCTCGGCGATAAAGCGGTCGACCTGGGTGGGTGCCAGGCCCACGTAGGCCGCGGGGTCGAGCGTCGCGGCGAAATCGATACCCGCAAAGGCCGCATCGGCCCGGAGCCGCTCGATCAGATCGTTGGGCTTGCCCTCCTGCTTGACCTGGGCGGCGGCGGCGTGCGCGTGTTGCCGGATGCGCTCGTGCAGCGCCTGGCGATCGCCGCCGGCGCGGACGCCGGCCATGAGGATGTTCTCCGTGGCCATAAAGGGCAGCTCCGCCCTCACGTGGGCAGCGATCACCTGCGGATACACGACCAGCCCCGAGGCGACGTTGATAAGGATCCGCAGGATGCCGTCGGTCGCGAGGAAGGCCTCCGGCAGGACCACGCGGCGGTTGGCCGAGTCGTCGAGCGTGCGCTCCAGCCACTGCTCGGCGGCGGTCATCGCCGGGCTCGTCGCCAGGCTCAGCACCAGCCGCGACAGCGCCGTCGCCCGCTCGCATCGCATGGGGTTGCGTTTGTAGGCCATCGCGGACGAGCCGATCTGCGAGGTCTCGAAGGGCTCCTCGATCTCCTTGAGGTTCGCCAGCAATCGGATGTCGTTGCACATCTTGTGCGCGGACTGGGCGATCAGCGCCAGCGTGTTGACCACCATCGTGTCGAGCTTGCGCGGGTATGTCTGGCCCGTGACGGTGCACCGCCGGGAGAATCCAAACGCCTCGGCGACCATCGCGTCGAGCTTCTCGACCTTGTCCGCGTCGCCGTCGAACAGGGCCAGAAACGACGCCTGCGTGCCCGTCGTGCCCTTGACGCCGCGGAAGGGCAGGGTCTCGAGGCGGTGCTCCAGCTCCGCCAGGTCGAGGGTGAACTCCTGGCACCACAGACACGCCCGCTTGCCCACCGTGGTCAACTGGGCCGGCTGATAGTGCGTAAAGCCCAGCGTCGGCAGGTCGCGCCACTGGGCCGCGAACGTGGCCAACCGGTCAATAAGGCAGGCCAGCTTGCCCGCCAGGATCCGCATGCCCTGCCGCAGCAACAGCAGATCGGCGTTGTCGCCGACGTAGCAGCTTGTCGCGCCCAAGTGGATGATCGGGGCGGCCTTGGGGGCGGCTTGGCCGAACGTGTGCACGTGGGCCATCACATCATGGCGAAATTGCTTCTCGAACTCGGCGGCGGCCGCGAAGTCGATATCCTCCAGGTGCGCGGCCATCTCGGCGAGCTGCTCATCCGTGATGTTCAGCCCCAGCTTCTGCTGGGCCCGGGCCAGCTCCAGCCAGAGCCGCCGCCACGTGCTGAACTTCGTCTGCGGGCTGAACAGATGGATTATCTCCGGCCCGGCGTTGCGCTCGACGAGGGGACTGGTGTAGGTCTCATTGTTCGTAGCCATGTTTTTTCACTCTCCGCTTCCGTGCATTACGCGACCGCGTAGACTGCGGCCTTAGCCCAGTTCGGCAAGGATCGCATCGATCTGTTCGATGGTCTCGTCATCCAGCATCCAATCCCCGGCCTGAACTGTTTCGCGGGCCTGCTTTTCGTTTCGAGCCCCGACGATGGCCGCGGTCACCTCGGGCCGCCGCAGGACCCACGCGAGGGCCAGTTGCGCGAGGCTGTGCCCACAAGCCGCCGCCAGCGGCCGCAGCCGCTCGATCATCGCCAGGTTCTCTTTCAGTCTCTTCCCCTGGAAATTCGGGTCATGGCGGCGGTGATCATCCGGCGCCAGGGCCTCCACCCGCGCCGCATCGTACTTACCGGTCAGCAGGCCCTTATACATCGGGCTGTAACAGACGATGCCCAAGCCGTTCTCGCGGCAGTAGTCGAACAACGCGCCCTCGGCCTGGCGCTGGATCAGGCTGTAAGGCGGCTGCAACGCCACGGGCGGGTCGATCCGCGCAACCCTCTGCAACTGCTCGACGGTGAAGTTCGAGGCCCCCAGGTAGCGCACCTTGCCCTGGCGGCGGACCTCGGCCATCGCCTCCCACGCCTCCTCAAGCTGCTCATCCGGCACGGGCCAATGAAGCTGCCACAGGTCGATGACATCCACGCCCAGCCGTCGCAGGCTCGCATCGGCCTCGGCACGGATCGCGTCCCCATCCAGGCAGTTAACCTTGCGGCGTTGCTCATCCCAACTCAGGCCACACTTGGTGGCGAGAATGGGGGTCTGGCCCCGGTCGCGCAGGGCCCGGCCAATCACCTCCTCGGCGTGCCCGCAGCCGTAGGCCGGGGCGGTATCGATCCAGTTCACGCCGGCATCCAGGGCCGTGTGAATCGCCCGGATTGAGTCCGCGTCGTCCTGCGGGCCCCAGCCGTACTCCCACGGCCCGCCGATGGCCCAGGTGCCCAGCCCGATCGACGTCAGTTCCAGATCCGTCGTGCCCAGTCGTCGTGTACGCATATCGCCTCCGCTCTGGCTCCCCTATCTGTCCGTTGAAAAACGTACGGGCACAGAAACCGGCCCTTGTTGTCATTCCCGCCCGCCTGCGGCGCGTTTCCACTCCAGCGGGAATCCACGCTTTGCGGGCAGAGTACACACC